>Ga0187815_10000064_pt1 | contig 48690 bp, 31 predicted proteins | sample NC_S_5_FD_132962 | JGI IMG/M metagenome (GOLD analysis project Ga0187815, IMG submission 132962) | Wetland sediment microbial communities from Neuse River Estuary, North Carolina, USA - ASW-S_5 | ecosystem: Environmental > Aquatic > Freshwater > Wetlands > Sediment | place: USA: North Carolina... | reverse complement strand
GATACGGCGCGGTGTGGCCGCCACGTAGATCGTGTAGGCGGGAGTCGCTCCAACATCCTCGACACCACACGGCTTGTAGTGTCGGCGGATTGAACCAGGCCATTTCTCTGGGTTACTTCTCTTTGGGCCAGCAAAGAGAAGTGACTCGGGCGCCGGAAGGCGACCGAAAGCCCGCCGCAGGCGAGCCAGGGTGCGGAAGCGAAAGGCTGTCGCGAGCACCCAGCCCTCTCCCCAACCCTCTCCCCAAGGGGAGAGGGAGAAAAGCAGGTCGCGGCAGGCACCCGAAAGCCACCCCGACCAGGTGGCAAGAGCCCCCAGCATGCGAGCCAAGTCAGTCCGCGGCACTGACCAGCGCCAACCTCAACGTGCGCAACAGCTTCCGCGTGGTGACCGGCTTGTCGAGCACGTGCAGGCGCGGCAGCGGCGGCAGCTCGTCGAGCTGCGGCGGCGCGTCCGGGCGCACCAGCATCACCACCGCGCCGTAGTAGCCCTGCTCGATCAGCGCAGCCAGCGTACGCACGCCAGTGAATAGGTTCATGTCCGCATCCATCAGTACCAGGTCGGGCACACCGTGCGCCGCGATCCATTGCAGCGCCGCCGTGCCGCTCTGGCTGGCATGGGCCTGGTATCCCCAGGCATCCAGCGTGTCGCTGAGCAGGGACAGCTGGCTGGCCGCCTCGGCCACCACCAGCACCCGCTCGGCAGCGCCTTCGAGGCTGCCGCTGTCGTCGCCGTTCGCTTCGGCCGCGTCCGCCATCGGTTCCTGCAGCGGGATGTAGAGATCGAAACGGGTGCCGCGGCCTGGCTCGCTGTCGACCCGCATCACGCCGTTGTGGCCGGCCACGATACGCCGGCACGACAGCAGGCCCAGGCCGGTGCCGTCCTCCTTGGTGGTGAAGAACGGCTCGAACAGCCGCGCCTGCACCTCGCGGCTCATGCCGGGGCCGCTGTCGATCACGCTGAGGCGCAGGTGCCGGCCTGGATGCGGCTGCTCCCCGGCTACGAAGAAATCGTTGTCTAGCCGCAGTTGCGCCGTCTCAATGCGCAGCTCGCCGCCTTCCGGCATGGCCTGGATCGCGTTGAGGCAGAGGTTGAGCAGGCATTGCTGCAACTCGGTGTGGTTGCCGGCGAACGTGAGATCGGGCGCGTCGACCGCCATCTCCATGCGGATCGCGCGCGGTACGCTGCCCTGCAACAGCAAGCCCAGCGCGTCCATCAATCCGCCCAGGCCCACCTGCTCGGCGCGCCGCGCGCCGCGGGCGAAGGACAGCATCGACTGCACCATGTCCAGGCCGCGCTTGCCGCAGTCGCGCACCAGCGCACCCAGCCGCGCCAGCTGCGGGTCGTCGGCATGGTCGCGCAGGCTTTCGCCCGCCAGCAGCAGCGGCTGCAGCAGGTTGCGCAGGTCGTGGCTGAGGCCGCCGGCCAGCATCGCCAGGCTCTCGAAGCGCTGCGCGCGGATCAGCTCGGCCTGGGCGCGATGGCTGGCGCGCCGCTCGGCGGCCTCGGCCAGCGCTCGGCGCACCGCGCTGGCGAGGCGCGCGGGGTTCTGCTTGAGGATGTAATCGGTGGCGCCGTTGTGCAGCGCCTCGATTGCCGCCTCCTCGCCCAGCGTGGCGGAGACGTAGATGAAAGGCAGTTCTGCGTCGCGCTCGCGCAGCAGCTCCAGCGCGCGCTGCCCGGAGAAGCCGGGCAGGCTGAGGTCGGACAGCACGATGTCGGGCATGAACTCGTGCAGCGCGACGAGGTAGGCCTCCTCGTTGTCGACTACGCGCGCCTCGTGGACGAGGTCGTCGTTGTCGAGCTCGGCCAGCGCCAGCTCGGCGTCGTTGCGGTTGTCTTCCACCAGCAGCACCCGGATCAGGCGTGCATCGCTGCCGTTTGAGCCGTGCATGTACTCCTCCCCACGTTTCGTTCAGTCCTGTTCCGGCGCCTGGTTCAGCACCGCCCAGAACTGACCCAGCGTGCGCACCGCGGTGAAGAACTGGTCCACGTCCACCGGCTTGATCACGTAGGCGTTGACGCCGAGATCCCAGCTGCGTGCGAGGTCGCTCTCTTCGCGCGAGGAGGACAGGATCACCACCGGGATGCGCCGCAACCTGTCGTCGGCACGCATCCGGGTGAGCACTTCCAGGCCGTCCATGCGCGGCATCTTGATGTCCAGCAGCACCACCGCCGGGTTGCCGGGCTCGCGCGTGGCCCACGCGCCGCGGCAGTGCAGCCAGTCCATGCACTCCACGCCGTCCTGCAGGTGCACCACCGGATTGGCGAGGTTGGCCTCGCGCAGCGCGTCCAGCGACATTTCGGCGTCGGCCATGCTGTCTTCGACCAGCAGGATGGTGCGGATGTAGCGATTGATCATGTAGGCCTCTCGGGTGATGTGCCGGACAGATCCCGTGCCGGCAGCAAAAAGTGGAAGCTTGCGCCGCGATCCGGCTCGGCCTCGGCCCAGACCCGGCCGCCGTGACGGGCAAGGATGCGCCGCACGTTCGCCAGGCCGATGCCGTTGCCCGGAAAATCCGAGGCGCGGTGCAGCCGCTGGAACACGCCGAACAGCTTGTCGGCGTACTGCATGTCGAAACCGGCGCCGTCGTCGCTCACGGTGAACACGTAGTCGCCGTTGCGGCTGCGCTGCACGTCCACCGCGATGTGTGCGAGCTCGCGCTGGCTGGTGTACTTCACCGCATTGCCGATCAGGTTCTGCCACACCGTGCGCAGCATGTTCTCGTCGCCCACCACGATCGGCAGCGGCGCGATCGACCACGCGATGCGCCGGCCCGGCGCCTCCGCCTCGCACAGCGCGCGCGCCTCCTCGGCCAGCGACTGCATGTCCACCGGCTGCAGCCGCAGCGCGCCACGGCCCAGGCGCGAGAACACCAGCAAGTCGTCGATCAGCTGCGCCATGCGCTGCGCCGAGTTGCCGATCACGTCGAGGTAATGGCTGCCGGTTTCGTCCATCCGCTCGCCCAGGTGCTGGCGCAGCTTGCGCGCGAAGCCGGCGATGTGGCGCAGCGGCGCGCGCAGGTCGTGCGAAACGGAGTAGCTGAACGCCTCCAGCTCGCGGTTGACGTCGGAGATCTGCGCCACCTTGCCTTCCAGCTGGTGGTTCAGCTCGTTGACCTTCTGCTCGGCCAGCGCGCGCGCGGTGACGTCGCTCACCGTCAGCAGCAGCGCCTGCGCATCGCTGTCCTGCTGCTGGATGCGCCGCGCGTTGATCACCACATGGCGGTCCACGCCATCGGCGGTGCGCTGCACCAGCTCGTAGTCCCACAGTTCGCGGTTGCGCAGCAGCACGTCGTTGAGCCGCTGCAGCAGCGCGCCGTCGCTCCAGGCGCCATCGCCGATCTGCGGCAGCGGCAGTGCGCGGTGGTGCTTCGGGTCCAGCCCGTACAGCTCGCTGAAGGCGGCGTTCACCAGCAGGCTGCGCAACTGTTCGTCGAACAGCGCGATCGGCTCGCGCACCGCCTGCACGATCATCTGCGAACGCAGCACCGCGCGGCCCTCGCGGGTCTCCGCCAGCTGGCGCTTGCCGATCTGCCGCTCGGACGAGATCACCACCACGATCAGCAGCAGCAGCTGCGCCAGCGCGGTGAGCTCGAGCACGAACTGGCTGCGCTCCACCTGCTGCGCAACGTCGCGGGTGCGTTCGGCCAGCAGGCGGTCCTCGGTCTGCGCGATGCCGTCGATCAGCACGTGCATGTGGAACAGATCGCCGGTGTCGCGCAGCGACTGCCGCGCACCGGCGGCATCGCCCTTGTGCAGCCGCGCCAGCGCCTGGTCGACCAGGGTGATGCGGCCGCTGGTGACGCTCTCCAGCGCGCCCATGCGCGCCTGCTGGTCGGGGTTGTCGCGAGTCAGGCTGCGCAACTGCGCCAGCAGGGCCGGCACCTGGTCCTTGGCGCCGCTGGCACGCAGCTCGGTCGGTTCGTCGCCGTCGCCGGCGAGGATGCGGTAGCTCGCCGCCTCGCTGTCGCGGACCAGGTAGGCGATGCGGTAGGTGAGCGCCTTGACCGTGCTGGCGTGGTTGAGCCAGAGATTGGCCTGCTGCGTCTCGTCGGCCATCACCCGCGTGGCGAGGTACGGCAGCGCCACGATGACGACCATCGCGAGCAGCAGGCCGGCGACACGCCAACGCAGCAGACCCCTGACTTTCATTGGACAGGCAACATCGGCAGCTCTCGCTCAGGAGCGGTCGGGCCGTATCTGGCACCCGGCTATTCTGCGCATGTTTGCCGCCAGCCACCAGCCCGAGGGTTGGCGGCCAGGGAAACTCTGATTTTGCTCGTCGTCCCAGCGAAGGCAGGAATGACGAGCAAGCAGCCGATTAATCAGACCTTCCCTAATTCATGCTCAATGCCCGTAGGCGCTCATCGAGGCCGGCCGCGCCGCCACCGCCGTGCCCCACTGCCGGTTCGGTTCGGCCTGCATCACGAAGCGCAGCTCGCCCCCGGCGAGGATCTCGCCGTGGCGCAGGTACACCCGATCCAGCGGCTTGCCGTTCAGCGTGATCCGGCCGACGTACGGATGCGCGTCGTCCAGATGCTCGGCCACGATGGTGAAGCTGTGGCCGTTCGGCAGGTGCAGCACCGCCTTGGGCACGAACGGCCGGCCGATCGCGTACTCGTCGCTGGCCGGCGTCACCGGATAGAAGCCCAGCGCAGTGAAGATGTACCAGGCCGACATCTGGCCGAGGTCGTCATTGCCGACCAGGCCGTCCGGGCCGTCGTGGTACTGGCTGTCCATGATCTGCTTCAGGCGCTGCTGCGTCTTCCACGGCGCGCCGGCGTAGTCGTACAGGTAGGCGATGTGGTGGCTGGGCTCGTTGCCGTGCGCGTACCAGCCGATCAGGCCGGTAATGTCCTCCACGTTCTTGAAGATGGACGGATCGACCTTGGCGTCGAACAGCTGGTCGAGCTTGGCGACGAACTTCGCGTCGCCGCCGTAGGCGCCGACCAATCCGGCCACGTCCTGCGGCACGTACCAGGAGTACTGCCAGGCATTGGCCTCGGTGTAGTCGCTGCCGTACGCGGCCGAGGCCGGATCGAACGGCGTACGGAACTGGCCGTTGCTGAGCCTGGCGCGCATGAAGTCGGTCTTCGGATCCCACACGTTGCGCCAGTTGGCCGCACGCTTTTCAAAGGTGGCGTAGACGTCGTGCTTGCCCAGCGCCTTGGCCATCTGCGCGATCGTCCAGTCGTCGTAGGCGTATTCCTGGGTCTTCGAGCCGGCTTCCGTCTCCTTGTCGATCGGCACATAGCCGAGCTTCATGTAATCGGCCAGGTCGCCGTAGGGGCCGTAGGTGGCGGTGGACACCATCGCCTTCAGCGCCTGGTCGGCATCGAAGCCGCGCACGCCCTTGATGTAGGCGTCGGCGATGATCGCCACGGCGTGGTAGCCGGTCATGCACCAGGTCTCCTGGCCCTGGTATGCCCATACCGGCAGCATGCCGAACGGGCTGTCCTGCTGCGCGGCGATCAACGAGCGGATGAACTGCGTGCTGAGGTCGGGGCGCAGCAGCACCATCAGCGGCTCTTCGGCGCGGTAGACGTCCCACATCGACCAGCTGGAATAGAAGTCGAACGCCCCTTGCCCGTCCTGCGCCTTGTGCACCTGATGGTCGGGGCCGCGGTATTCGCCGTTGACGTCCATGCTCAGCGTGGGCGCGAGCATCGCGTGGTACAGCGCGGTGTAGAACTGGGTGCGCTGGCTCGGCGTGCCGGACACGTCGATCGCCGACAAGGCCTTGTCCCATGCCGCGGTGGCCGCGGCGCGACGGGCGTCGAAGTTCCAGCCGGCGCCGTCCTGGTCGAGGTTGGCGATGGCGTTCGCCTCGCTCACCGGCGAGATCGCCACCTTCACCAGCAGCGGCTTGTCGAGCTTGCCGAAGTCGAACACGCCTTCCAGCGCGCGGCCGTTCTCGGCGTCATGGTCCTCGGGCTGGTTGCCCGGCCCCTTGAAGCCCTTGTAGAGCAGGTTCGTCTCGCGGTCGTACAGCGTGCGCGAGACCATCGGCTGCGAGAAGCGCATCGCGAAGCACAGCTCGCGCCCCGGCGCCCAGCCGCGGGTGGTGCGGCAGCCGCTGACGGTACCGTCGGCGCGCACGCGCAACTGCGACCACAGCACCTTGCCGGGGTAATCGTAGATGCTGGGGCGCAAATCCAGCAGCAGGTGTGCGGGCTGGCCCTTCGGGAAGGTGTAGCGGTGCCAGCCGATGCGGCGGCTGGCGGTCAGCTCAGCACGGACGCCGTAATCGGAAAGCGTCACCGCGTAATAGCCGGCCTGCTCCACCTCGCTGGCGTGGCTGAAGCGCGAGCGGTAGCCGCTGCCCGGCTTCGCGGGGTCGCCCGGGTCCAGCTTCACGTCGCCGGCGATCGGCATCACCAGCACGTCGCCCAGGTCCGAATGGCCGGAACCGGAGAAATGGGTGTGCGAGAAGCCCATGATGGTGGGATCGCCGTACTGGTAGCCGGCGGCCCACTTGTAGGCATGCTTGAAGTCCGGCATCGCGGTGTCGGGCGACAGCTGGATCATCCCGAACGGCACGGTAGCGCCAGGGAAGGTGTGCCCGTCGCCGCCGGTGCCGATGCGCGGATCGACCGCAGCCGCATGGCTGCTGGCCGCTGCGACGCCGGTGGACAGCAGCGCCAGGGAAGCCGCCATCGCGACCGTCAGCCAGGCCTGCGGATCGTGCTGTTTCATGAGCTTCCCCTTGCGTCGAAATTTGGATCGTTCCAAGCTGCAGACCCTAACACCGGGTCACGCGCCGACGCATGTTGCATCGCGGAACCATCCGCATCCCGGTTCCAGTACATTTTGATCGTTCCAATCGACCATAACGACGAGCATGGCCATGGATAGCACGCCCCACGCCAACCGCAAGGTTACCCTCGCCGACATCGCCGCAGGCTGCGATGTGTCGCGTGCCACCGTGTCGCTGGTGCTGCGCGGCAGCCCGCTGGTGAACAAGCTGACCCGCGCGCGGGTCGAGGAGGAGCTGCGCCGGCAAGGCTACGTATACAACCGCGCCGCAGCCAACCTGCGCCGGCGCACCTCGTCCAGCATCGCGCTGGTGCTGAACGACCTCGCCAACCCCTTCTTCGCCGAGTTTGCCACCGGCGTGGACGAAGCGCTGGGCGGCGCCGGCTACGTCACCCTGCTGGGCAGCACCGGCGAATCGGTCGCACGCGAACAGGCGGTGCTCGGTTCGCTGCTCGAACACGACCCGGCCGGCATCATCCTCTCGCCTGCCGAAGGCAGCGTCGCCGCGCGGGTGCTGGCCACCGTGGGTACGCACACGCCGCTGCTGCTGTTCAACCGCGAACTCGCCGGCGAGGCCCCGCCCGACGCACCCTGGGACCGGCTGATGCTGGACAACCAGCGCGGCGCGCGGCTTGCCACCGAGCACCTGATCTCGCTGGGCCAGAAGCGCATTGCGTTCTTCGGCGGCCACCAGAGTTCCAGTTCCTGCCAGCAGCGCCACGCCGGCTACGTCGAGGCGATGCAGGCGGCCGGCCTGCCGATCGAGCCACACTGGCGCATCGAGTGCGCGCCGAACCGCGTGGACGCCGCGGCGCAATGCGGCGCGCTGTTCTTCGATACGCCTGCACCCACCGCGGCGGTCTGCTACAACGACGCGGTGGCGCTGGGCCTGATGCTGGGCCTGTACCAGCGCGGCGTGCGGCCGGGCCGCGACTTCGCCGTCACCGGCTTCGACGACATCGCCGAGGCCGCACTGAGCGCACCGCCGCTCACCACGCTCGCCTCCACACCGCGCGCGCGCGGGCGCCAGGCCGCCGAACTGCTGCTGCTGCGCCTGCGTGACCCGCAGGCGAAGCCGCAGCGCACCGTCGCCCCGGTGCAGCTGGTGGTGCGCGCCAGCAGCTGCCCGCCGCCCGCCGCCTGACCACAAGGGAGAACCGCATGGCTTTTACCACCCCCACGCCCCCAGCTGCTGCTCCTCTGCGGGGCGAACGGGAGCCCTACACCGATTACCCGATGGCGTTGGGTGTCATTACCACCGTGTTCTTCATGTGGGGCCTGCTCACCGCACTGAACGACATTCTGATCCCGCACCTGAAATCGACGTTCCAGCTCGACTACGCGCAGGTGATGCTGGTGCAGTCGACCTTCTTCGGCGCGTATTTCCTGATGTCCCTGCCGGGCGGCAAGCTGGTCGCGGCACTCGGCTACAAGAACGGCGTGGTCGCCGGACTGGCGATTGCCGGCATCGGTGCGCTCGGCTTTTGGCCGGCAGCCGCGCTGCATCTGTACGGCGCGTTCCTCGCCGCACTGTTCGTGCTGGCGACCGGCATCACGGTGCTGCAGGTAGCGGCCAACCCCTACGTCTCCCTGCTCGGGCCGGAACGCACCAGCTCCAGTCGCCTCACCCTGGCCCAGGCGCTCAATTCGCTGGGCACCGCGCTGGCGCTCTGGTACGGCGGCAAGCTGATCCTTTCCAGCGTGGTGCAGACCCCGGACGCGATCGCCCGGATGGCCCCGGCGCAACAGCTCGCCTACCAGACGCAGCAGGCGCACGCGGTGCAGGGGCCGTACATCGGCCTGGCCGTGGTGCTGTTCCTGCTGGCTGTGTTCGTGTGGCTGTTCCGCCTGCCTGCGCTGCGCGAGGCCACCGACAAGGCCGACGTGGTCCACCACAACTACCTCGACGTGCTGCGCCACCCGCACGTGCTGTTCGGCGTGTTCGGCATCTTCTTCTACGTGGGTGCCGAAGTGTCGATCGGCAGCGCGATGGTCAACTATCTGTCGATGCCGGAGATCGGCCACATCAGCGAGCAGCAGGCGGCCTACTACACCTCGTTCTACTGGGGCGGCGCGATGGTGGGGCGCTTCCTCGGCTCCTGGCTCACCGCGCTGCTGTCGCCGCGCAAGCTGCTGGCGGGATTCGCGGCGGTCAACATGCTGCTGGTGCTCACCACCATGCTCAGCCACGGCAACGTGGCGATGATCAGCGTCATCGCCGTCGGCCTGTTCAATTCGATCATGTTCCCCACGATCTTCGCGCTGGGCATCGAACGGCTGGGACCGATGACCAGCAAGGCATCGAGCCTGCTGATCATGGCCATCGTGGGCGGCGCCGTCGTTCCGTGGCTGCTCGGCGTGCTGGCCGACAGCGTCGGCCTGCAGCACGCCTTCGTATTGCCGCTGCTGTGCTACGCCTACATCGTCTTCTATGGCCTGTCGGGATCGAAGATCCGCACGCTCGCACCCGCGACGGCGGCATCGGCCACGGAGGCGTCGACCTGACATGCGTTCCGTACTCTGCTTCGGTGAAGCACTGATCGATTTCCATGCCGAGGGTCGCGATCCGTACGGCTATCCGCGCGCCTTCGTGCCCTTCGCCGGCGGCGCACCCGCCAACGTGGCGGTGGCGGTGGCCAAGCTCGGCGGCGCCGCGCGCTTCGCCGGCATGCTGGGCACCGACCTGTTCGGCGACCTGCTGCTGGACAGCCTGCACCGGGCCGGCGTGGACACCCGCGACGTGGCGCGCACCGGCGAGGCGAACACCGCGCTGGCCTTCGTGGCGCTGGACGCGCACGGCGAGCGCAGCTTCAGCTTCTACCGCCCGCCTTCGGCCGACCTGCTGTTCCGCCCCGAGCATTTCCGCGCCGACGCGTTCGCCGACACCGCGGTGTTCCACGTCTGCTCCAACAGCATGACCGAACCCCCGGCTGCCGAAACCACCCGCGAAGGCATGCGCCGTGCCCGCGCTGCCGGCGCGCTGGTGAGCTTCGACCTCAACCTGCGCCCCGCGCTATGGCCGCGCGACACCGATGCGCGCGCGCAGGTGTGGCCGGCGCTGGAGCTGGCCGACCTGGTGAAGCTCAGCGCGGAGGAATTCGCCTGGCTGGCCGTGGACGGCGAGCCCCAGGTGCTGGAACGTCTGTGGCAGGGCAACGCGCGCCTACTGGTGGTCACCGACGGCCCGAACCCGCTGCGCTGGTTCCACCCCGATGCCGAGGGCGAACTGCCCGCCTACCGCGTGCCGGCGGTGGACACCACTGCCGCGGGCGATGCGTTCGTCGGCGGCCTGCTGCAGCAGCTGGCCGAACAGCGGATCGGCGCGGGCGACCTCGACACGCTGGTCGCCACGCTGCCGCGCCTGCACGCCACGCTGCGCCATGCCGCTGCCGCCGCCGCGATTGCGGTGACGCGGCAAGGCTCGTTCAGCTCGCTGCCGACCACCGACGAAGTCCTCGCTTTCATGGAAACGCATTCATGAGTCACGTCCTGCCCGCCACACCGCTGCCGGATTTCCGGTCGCCCGCCTTCCTGCGCCGGCACATCGCCGACACCATGGCGTTCTACCACCCGCACGCGATCGACCCGGCCGGCGGCTTCTTCCAGTACTTCAAGGACGACGGCACGATCTACGACCGCAGCCACCGCCACCTGGTGAGCAGCACGCGCTTCGTCTTCAACTACGCGATGGCGGCGATCGAGTTCGGCGACGACGCGAAGCTCGCCGCCGAGTATCGCGACGCCGTGCACCACGGCCTGCGCTATCTGCGCGAGGTGCACCGCAATGCGCAGACCGGCGGCTATGCATGGACGATCCGCGACGGCGCGCCGGAAGACCGTACCAACCACGCCTACGGCGTCGCCTTCGTGCTGCTGGCCTACGCCAGCGCGCGCAAGGCTGGCGTCGCCGAGGCCGCGGCCTGGATGGACGAAACCTGGGAGTTGCTGGAACGCCGCTACTGGGACGCCGAGGCCGGCCTGTACCGCGACGAGGCCGACGCCGGCTGGCACTTCAGCGCCTACCGCGGCCAGAACGCCAACATGCACATGTGCGAGGCGATGCTGGCCGCCTACCAGGCCAGCGACGAACCGCGCTACCTCGATCGCGCGCTCACGCTCGCCGACCGCATCACGCGCCGGCAGGCGGCATTGGCCGACGGCTTGGTGTGGGAGCACTACGACGCGCAGTGGCGCATCGACTGGGATTACCACAAGGACGATCCGAAGCACCTGTTCCGTCCCTGGGGCTTCCAGCCCGGCCACCAGACCGAGTGGGCCAAGCTGCTGCTGATCCTCGAATCGCTGCTGCTGGAACGCAACCGCGAGGAGAACTGGCTGCTGCCGACCGCCCGGCACCTGTTCGACACCGCGGTGAAGCATGCCTGGGACGCCACGCACGGCGGCCTCTGCTACGGCTTCGCGCCCGACGGCAGCGTGTGCGACGACGACAAGTATTTCTGGGTGCAGGCCGAATCGCTCGCCGCCGCCGCCCTGCTCCACGCGCGCAGCGGCGATACCGCCTACGCCGCGTGGTACGACAAGCTGTGGGCCTACTCCTGGACGCACTTCGTCGACCACGAATACGGCGCCTGGTACCGCATCCTCACCCGCGACAACCGCAAGTACAGCGACGAGAAGAGCCCCGCCGGCAAGGTGGACTACCACACCATGGGCGCCTGCTACGAACTGCTGCAGCTGTTCCGCTGACACTCGCCGCGCCCGATTCCGGCTGACGTGATGCCCGCGCAAGCGGGCATCGCTTTTTCTGCCTGCGCAAGATCGGCATCGCTGCCCGCACGGGTACCACGGCGCAGGTGTCGCTGCCCTGCTTGCACGAAACACAAAAAAACGCCCAAGCCGAAGCCGGGGCGTGGGGCAAATTGGATCTGGGTTGGAAAGAACGCCCCGGCCGAAGCCGGGACGTGGGCAAGCTCGACCTGAGAGGGATCAGTCGAACTTGTAATCGAACGACAGGAACATTTCGCGACCGGTGTATTCGTCGGCGGACTGGTTGGTCGGGACAAACTCGAAACCACCGGAGTAATACGGGATCGCGGCCACCTTGTTGAAGATGTTGGACACGGTGAGGGTGACCTTGGTCTCCGGGTTGATCTGCCAGCCGATGGAGGTGTTCCAGGTGATCCACGGCGGCACTCGACCCATGTACGTGGTGTCGGCGACGACCATGGAGCCGCCGTTGTACGGCACCGTGCAAACACCGGTGTTGTAGACAGTGCCGTCAGCCGCCTTGGCCGTTATCGGACTCGGCATGATGCCGTTGGGCAGCACGTTGCAGCCGCCATAGTTGTTGGCACGCACGCTGCCGACACGCACGCCGGAGAGCGACACGTTCCAGTCACCCTTGTGCCAGGTGCCCATCCACGTGATCCTGCTCGCCGCGTTGTTGTAGCGGGTGTTCAACAGCGGGTCGGAGGCCAGCACGCGCTGTTTGTACGAGAGGTTGTCAGCGTAGTTGACGCTGGCGGTGAAGTCGCCGTAATCCTCGCTGCGCCACTTGTAGTCCAGCGAGGCGTCCACGCCGCTCACGTACAACGAGGCCTCGTTGATCGGGCCGGAGTGCACCGTATTGATGGTGCCGTCCGCATTGCGCTGGACCATGGCGATCACCATCTGGCAATACGCCGAACCCTGCACGTGCGCCGTGTACGCTGCCAATCCGCCCGAGCCAACCGGCTGGTAGCCGGTAAGGCAGCCCGCCTCGTCCTGCAGCACGGTGTCGTTGCCGAGGTACTGGATGGAGTTGTCCACGCCCATGTGCCAGTAGTCGGCCGATACCGACAGGCCCTCGACGCCCGGCACCTGCCACACGAAACCGTAGGTCCAGGAGTGGCCGGTTTCCGGCAGCAGCAACTTGCTGCCACCCGTCAACGAAGTGTAGTACTGCGACTGCGGACGCTGGATGTTGGGGTTGCACCACGTGCTGTTGGTATTGCCACCCTTGATGGCGTTGATGCAGCTCAGGTAGTCCTCGTAAATGCCCACTGGCGAGGTGGAGCCGGTCTGGTAGACCGCCTGCATGTCCGGCGCCTTGAAGTTGGTGCCGTAGGTACCGCGGATCAGCAGGCTGTCGAAGGGGCGCCATTCGAGGCCGGTGCCCCAGGTACGGGCCACGTCGGCGCGGCTGGCGTCGTGGTACTTGTCCAGACGGCCGGAGATGGTCCAGGTCAGCGAATCCAGCACCGGCACGCGGAACTCCGTGCCCAGCGAGTAGCGCTGGCGGGTGCCGGCACCGGTGTTGTCCGAATAGAACGGATTCACGAAGGTCGCCGAATTCGATGCACGCGCGTCGGGCGAAAGCTGGAAGCCGTTGTGCGCAGCTTCCAGCACCGCCGCCCAACCCACCGACTCGTCCACCCACGGGAACTTGAACAGATCGCCGTTGATGCGGAACTGCGCCTGATCCAGCCACGACGATGCGGTGTCCTGGCCATTGACCGAGAACTGGCTGTACTGCTGCGGCGTGATGGGGTTCCACCACCGCTGCCAGTTCATGGCGTAAATGGGGAGACCGGCGCTGGTAGTGCCCAACTGCGGGCCGAGGAAGAAGTTGTTCGTGGCCGTCTGGTTGAAGGCCGTGTAGTCCTCACGCACGATGTACTTCTGGGTATTGAGGCTCAAGTCCCAGTTGAAGTTGCCGTCGAACATGGTGCCGCGCAGACCGGTCGTGATGTTCCAGTTCTGCTCGCGGTCATGCGTGTTGCCCGAGGTACCGATTTCCTGCGCGGTGAACTGACGGATCGCCTGGCTGATGACCTGGCCCGTGGTCTGGTCGTAGAACCCACCCGTACCCTCGCCCCACAGCTGGGTGTTGGAAATGCCCACGGTGTCGTACAGCGCCGCCGAGCCGTAGAGCTGCAGGCCATTGCTGAAGTCGTATTCGCCAGCCACGTAGCCGTTGTTACTGCGGCTGCCCGGCGTCAGCACCCAGTTCTGGAACAGGGCGGGCTGTCCGCAGTAGTAACCGTTGCTGGTGCTGCCGGTGACCTGCGTACCATTGGTCGTGACAGTATGCGACTGGTACAGCTGCGAGTTGCTGAACTTGTCGCAGGTACCCGCGGGCGGGGTGATGTACTGGCCAGAAGCAGTCATCGCGGAGAGCGCGGTGCTGCCGGCCGCATCGTACTGGTAGCCGAACATGCGATTGGCCGGGTTCCAGGTGCCATAGCCTGCGTCGGACACCGAGTCCTGATACGGACGATCCATGCCCCACAACGCCGAGCGGTTGGACTTCTCCACGTTGTAGAGGATGTGCCAGTTGTCGCCGGACTTGCCGCCGAAGAAGTTGACGTCGCCATAGGCGCGGCCACCGCGCTGCGCGCCGCCGCCGGTCACCTGCAAATCGTCGCCCTGGTAGTTCTTCTTCAGGATCACGTTGACCACGCCCGCTACCGCGTCCGAACCGTAGATCGACGAGGCGCCGGAAGCGAGGATTTCGACATGATCGACCATGCCGGTGGGGATGTTGCTGTAGTTCTGGAAGTTGCTATGCGCATACAGCGACTGCGGGTAGTCCACCACGCGGTGGCCGTCGATCAGCAACAGGCTGAAACCTGGGCCCAGGTTGCGCAGGTTGAGCGGACGCGCATTGACCGCCGTGGCACCCCAGGAGGCCGGGTCCTGCACCTGCGGACCCATCTGCGGCAGCGAGTCCAGGAACTCCCATAGCGTGGTGAAGCCCTGCTGCTTGATCTGCGCGCCGGTGATGGTGACCACGGGCGCGTTGCCCTCGATCTCCACGCGCGGAATCATCGAGCCGGTGACGGTGACCGTCTTCAGCTGCACGGCCTTCTGCTGGCTGGGCGTTGAGCTGGACGGCGTGGTCTGCTGGGCGTTGGACTGGTTGTCGCCCGATGCGGACGTGGTCTGCCCATAGGCGACCAGCGGCGACAGCAGGGCGATGGAAAGTGCACTCACGAGTGCGTTGCGACGCAGTGCGATGGCGTGACGCATGGAAACCCCTCCCTCAAACGTGTTTGTTGTATTGACCGTTGCCCATGAGCTGACGGGACACCCCTGCACCCTTCCGGCCCCGGTTGATTCGACTTCGTTGCCTCGACTCAATTGAATCGTGTCAATTCGCAGCGGAGTTCCTGCTGCCGCGGCCCGCGGAATCCCGCATACCGGCCCGCTTTCTCCCTGCTTTCCTTGATCGGCTGAAATCCATGCCGAAATTTGGATCGATTCATATTTGAAGTTATCACTCACCTGTGAACGATGCAAGCCGCATTGCAATATGGCGACGCGGCCGCCTGCAGCCCCCTGCCCCGCCTGCAGGGCAGGGCAAGACACTTCAGTTGCTCTCGATCGGCTTCACTTCGTCGTGGAACAACTGCACCGGCCCATCGAGCGTGAGCGCCAGCACGGTGACCTCCGGGTCCAGCGTGGCGGGCGGCACGGTGATGTAGAGCAGGCCCGGCACCTTGCTCCAGTACGGCTTGCCCACCACCTGCATGTCCAGCGTGGTGCCGTTGCCGACCACGCGCGCATGCAACACGCGGTTCATCAGCCCCTTCACCAGCACAGGACCGTTCGGCCGGCCGTCGAGGAACAGGTACAGCGTGCTGCCGTCCTTCGACAGCGTGCTGGCGCCGGCGTAGTAGTCGCGCGGAATGCCGGCCTGGGTGCCATAGATCGCTTCGGCGTTCTTGTGCGTCCAGCGGCCGATTTCCTTCAGCGTGTCGGCTTCCTGCTGCGGGATGGTGCCGTCGGCGCGCGGACCGATGTCCAGCAGCAGGTTGCCGCCCATGCTGATGGTGTCGGCGAGGATGCGGATGAGCTGGTTGGCGCTCTTGAAGTGGTGGTCGTTCGGCTGCCAGCCCCAGGAGTTGTTCATCGTCATGCACAGCTCCCAGTACTTCTGGGGCGGCGGCGTGATCGGCACGCCCTGCTCCGGCGTGGCGTAGTCGCCATAGCCGGCGAGGCGCGAGTTGATGATGGCCATGGGGTTGCGTGCCAGCAGCATCTCGCGCACCTGCTTCGCATGCCACTCCTCGGCGCCGTGTTCCCAGTCGCCGTCGAACCAGTACAGGTCTGGGTCGTAGTGCTGCGAAAGGTCCTTCAACTGGCCCTGGTAGTACTCCACGAAGCGGTTCCAGCGCGCGGGATCGGCCTTGGCGTCGTAGCGCGACTCGGTCTTGGTGAAGCCTGGATAGTCCTTGTAGGACCAGTCGATCAGCGAGAAGTACAGGCCCACCTTGATGCCGTCCTTGCGCAGCGCCTGCACGAACGGCCCGATCAGATCGCGCCGGGCCGGCGTGTCCTTCACCACATTGAGGCCCTGCGCGGTGTCCCACAGCGCCACGCCGTCATGGTGCTTGGCGGTGAGCACCGCGTAGCGCGCGCCGCTTTCGCGGATCAGGTCGGCCCAGGCCTGCGGGTGGTAGTTCGCCGCGGTGAAGCCCTTCAGCTGCTGCATGTAGTGGTCGTAGCCGACATAGCCGTCGTAGAACGACCACGACTCGTCGATGCCGTCCACCGCATAGATGCCCCAGTGGATGAAGATGCCGAACTTCGCATCCGCGAACCACTGCATGCGTTGCGCCTCGGTAGGCGTGGCTGCTGCCGCAGGCGCCGACGCGGCGACCGGCGCCGCGGCGAGGCTAACGCAGGCGCAAGCGAACAGCAGGCCGAGCCGATGCAACTTTTGCCGCATCGTTCAGCCCTCGCCTTTGCCGGCCATCCGGCCGAACGACGGCGGGCGATCGTCCGGCGCGGCGCCGAACCGCTTGTTCGGCGTGCCGCCCATCTCGAACGCCAGCGTGCCGCCGACGGCGAGTTCCGCGTGGCTGATCCAGCTCTTTGTCCACGGCTTGCCGTTCCAGGTCACCGACTGGATGTAGGCCTTGCCCGGGCCGTTGCCGTGGGTTTCGACGATGAGCTTCCTGCCTTCGCCCAGCGCCATCTCGGCGCGGTCGAACAGCGGGCTGCCGAACACGTAGTTGGTACTCACCGGGTCGATCGCGTACAGGCCCAGGGAGCTCAGTACGTACCACGCCGCCATCTGGCCGCAGTCGTCGTTGCCGGCGATGCCGTCGGGCAGCGGCGGGTACATGGTTTCCAGCAGCATGCGCACGCGCGACTGCGTCTTCCAGTGGCTGCCGGTGTAGGCGTAGAGGTAGGCCACGTGGTGGCTGGGCTCGTTGCCGTGCGCGTACTGGCCGATCATGCCGGCGATGTCCGGCGGCGCATCGGCGGGCAGCTCGGAGCTGGTGGTAAACAGTTCGTCCAGCTTGCGCTCGAACCCCGCCACGCTGCCGAACATCGACATGTAGCCGTACAGGTCGTGCTGGTTGAGGAAGGTGGCCTCCCAGGGATTCGACTCGGTGAAGTCGCGCCACTTGTCGAAGTGCCCCATCTCGCGCGGATCGAACGGCTCGATCCACTTGCCCTTGCTGTCGCGCGGGCGCATGAAGGTGAGCTTCTCGTCGAACACGTGGCGGTAGTTGCGCGAGCGTTCGCGCAAGCGCTGCGCGTCGTCCTTCGCACCCAGCCGCTCGGCCAGGTGCGACAGCGCCCAGTCGTCGTAGGAATACTCCAGCGTCTTGCTCACCGACTCCCATTCAAGGTCGGCTGGGATGTAGCCTAGCTTGCGGTACAACGGCAGGCCGCGGTAGTCGTCGTCGAAGGCGCGCTTGCGGTAGATCGGCCACGCCTTGGCGTAGTCGATGCCGGTGAAGCCCTTGGCCTGCGCCTCGGCGATCACCACGGCGGAGTGGTAGCCGATCATGCAGCCGGTTTCCACGCCCTGCAGCGGCCACACCGGCGGACCGTCCGGGCTTTCCGCGGCCATGCGCACCAGGCCGTTGACCAGGTCGGGTACCTTGTCGGGCTGGTACAGCGTGTAGAGCGGGTGCAGCGCGCGGTAGGTGTCCCACAGCGAGTAGGTGCTGTAGTTGTGCTGGCCCTGCGGCAGCTGGTGCACGGCCAAGTCCATGCCGCGGTAGCGGCCATCCACGTCGCCGAACAGCGTGGGCGCGAGCATGGTGTGGTAGAGCGAGCTGTAGAACGTGCGCTTCGCCGTCTCCGACGGCGTGTCGATGCGGATGCGCGACAGCTCGGTTTCCCAGCGCTCCGCCGCGGCGTGCCGCACGCGCTCGAAATCCCAGTCGGGCAATTCCGATTCCAGGTTGCGCAGCGCACCGTCGATATCCACGCCGGAGATGCCAACCTTCACCAGCAGCGGCGCCTTGTCCGCATGGTCCAGATGCAGCGCGGCCTTGAGATGCGTGCCCTTCGCCTCGCCCGTGCCGCTCGGCAGCGGCTGGTTCTCGCTGTACAGCGTGGCGTGCGCGAACGGCCGCGACAGCTTCATCGCGAAGTAGATGTGGCGCCCGTTCGCCCACTGGTGCACGCGGCGGCCGCCGACCAGGGTGTCCTTGCCCACCAGCTTCAGGGCGGCGTCCGACACCTTGCACGGCACCTTGGGGTCGTCGTGGTAACCGTGCGCGAAATCGACCAGCAGATGCGCCTTGCCGCCCTTGGCGAAGGTGTAGCGGTGCAGGCCCGCGCGCAGCGTGGCGGTGAGCTCGGCGAGGATGTCGTGGTCGGTGAGGCGCACGCGGTAATAGCCGGGCACGCCCTGCTCGGACGCCTTGTCGTAGCGGGAGCGGTAGCCCTTGCCCGGGTGCGCCACCGAATCCGCCGTGAGGTGCGGCCCGTGCGCCGCGCCGTCGAACTTGGAGTAGTAGTTCAGCTCCGGCAGTCCACGCGCGCCCGGGTCGAGCAGCACTTCGCCCTGCGCCGGCATCACCAACACGTCGAGCATGTCGCTCGCGCCGGTGCCGCTGAGGTGGGTGTGCGAGAAGCCCATGATCGAACCGTCGGCCTGGTGGTAGCCCGAACAGGCGTCCCAGCCGAAATCGTTGGTGTCGGGCGAGAGCTGCACCATGCCCCACGGCATCGACGCACCGGGATAGGTGTGGCCATGGCCGCCGGTACCGACGAACACATCCACCCAGCGCGACACGCCGTTCTTCGCCAGCCCGGTCAGCGCCGCTGCGCTGCCTTGCCCGCGCGGCGCGGCCAGCGTGGCGCGTGGGTCGATGCCACCAAGCAGGGTCAATGCCGCTGCGCCTTGCAGGAATCGTCTGCGGGTCACCATGGTCGTGGGCTCCTTCGGGGATAGGGACGTGCGGTTGTCAGCGCAGCAGTTCGGGGTGATGGTCGGCCAGTTCGACGATCAACTCGCCGAACAGGCTGTTGGCCCAGGCGAACCAGGGCCGCGTGAATTTCGCCGGATCGTCCTGATCGAAGGCCTCATGCATGAAGCCGGTGCCGGCGTGAGTGGTCTTGAGCCAGTGCAGGCATTGGCGGATCTCGCCGGCATCGTCGCTGGTGAGCGCACGCACCATCAGCGACATCGGCCAGATCATGCGCAAGCCTTCGTGCGGCCCGCCGATGCCTTCCGCCGCCTTGCCGCGGAAGAAATACGGATTGCGCCCGCCCCAGGCACGCGCACGGGTGCGCCGGTAACGCGCGTCGTCGCGCGCGCAGAAGCCGAGGTAGGGCAGGCCCAGCAGGCTGGGTACGTTGGCGTCGTCCATGAACAGCTGGTTGCCGTAGCCGTCCGTTTCGTAGACCCAGAAATCTTCGCCGGCCTCGTGCATCACCGCATGCCGCTCCAGCGCGGCCTGCACCTCGGCGGCCAGCGCTTCGCAATCGGCGGCGAACGCGGCATCGCCGTGTAGCGCGCGCGACATCCCGGCCAGCTGCCGCAAGGACACCACGGCGAAGGCGTTGGCCGGCACGAACAGCGGATAGATGCAGGCATCGTCCGAGGGCCGGAACATCGAGCAGATCAATCCCACCGGCAAGGCCGGATTGCCGTAGCCGCCCAGCGGCACGGTGTCGGTGGGCACGGCCGACCCGCGCTGGAAGTGGTACGGACCTGGCCCGTGCTTGCGCTGCTGCGCGCGAAACGTCGCCAGCACCAGGCGCATCGCGGCGCGCCAGTCGTCGTCGAACGGCGTGCGGTCGCCGGTGGTTTTCCAGTAGCCGTGCGCAATGCGTATCGTCCAGCACAGCGAATCGACCTCCCACTTGCGCTCGGCCACACCGGGCTTCATGTCGGTGAGGTCGTGCTGCGCCCATTCCAGCGTGGTCTTTGCGTGCGGATCGGGCAGGAAGGCGTTCGCATAAGGGTCGATCGAGATGCACGCCGCGTGGCGATGGATCAGGCCGCGATACAGCCGGCGCAGGCCTTCGTCCTGCGCCGCCAGCGGCAGATACGGCCACACCTGCGCGGAGGAATCGCGCAGCCACATCGCGTCGATGTCGCCGGTGACGATGAAGGTGTCCGGCTTGCCGCGCAGCGTGCCGGTCTGCACGGTGGTATCCAGCGTGTTCGGGTAGCAGTTGCCGAACAGCCAGGCAAGCTCGGCATCGCCGATCTTCGCCTGCACGCGCGCGATTTCCGCTTCCACCGCGGCGCTGGAGAACTTGCGCTTGGCGGGCGGCGGACGATGGCTGGGCCGCAGCCGTGCCGTGCCCGCCGTGGCGAGGCCGGGCAAGGCCAGCGCGGCAGCACCAACGCCCATCAGCTTGAGCAGATCGCGTCGGGAGAGCGCGTCCATGGTCATGGCGCCAACACCTCGCTGCCGGTGATGGTGAACGTGGCCGCGACGCCCGCGGCATCGCCGGGTTGGCCGCCACCGATGAAGACGCGATAGCGACCGGGTTCGACGGCGCGCCTGCCCGCCGCATCCACTTGGCTCAGCTGCCGCGGCGACAGCGTGAAGTTCACGCGCCTGCTCTCGCCCGGCGCAAGATGCATGCGCTGGAAACCCACCAGCGCATGCCGCGGCGACAGCGACGACGGCGGCACATCCAGATAGACCTGCACCACTTCGTCGCCCACACGCGCGCCGGCGTTGCGCAATTCCGCACTCACCTGCAGTGCATCGCCCGCCTTCAGCGCATGCGTCGACAAGCTGGGTGCAGCGTAGGCGAAACGCGTATAGCTCAGCCCGTAGCCGAACGGATACAGCGGCGTGCCGCGGAAGTAGCGGTAGGTGCGTCCCTGCATCGCGTAGCTGGTGAACGGCGGCAGGTCGTGCGCCGAACGGTAGAACGTCACCGGCAGGCGGCCGCCGGGATCAGTGTCGCCAGCCAGCGCCTGCGCGATCGCCGTGCCGCCGGCCTGCCCCGGGTACCACGCGGCGAGGATGGCGCCGGCGTGCTGCTTCGCCCAGTTCAGCGCCACCGCGCCGCCGGACATCAGCACCACGACCAGCGGCTTGCCGGACGCCGCCGCACGCTCCAGCAGCACACGCTGCGGCGCCGGCAGGTCCAGCGAGCTGCGGTCGCCACCCGCGAAGCCGGGCACCTCGACCTGCAAGGCTTCGCCTTCGACGTCCGGCGAGAGGCCGACGAAAGCGATCACCGCATCCGCCGCACGCACCACGCGTTCGGCTTCGGCCAGCTGCGCCGCGGGCGGCGCCAGCCATTGCAGGCGCACGCCGCCGTCGCGGCTGCGGTGCACCAGTTCCATGCGCAGTGCATGCGGCTGGTCGTTGGCGAAATGCAGCTTCGCCTGCATGTGCGTGCCGTCGCCGTCGTCCGCCAGCACCGGCTTGCCGTCCACGATCAGGCGCACCGCGTCGTGCGCGGTGTAGTCGAAGCAGCGGTCCATGTGCACGGCCAGTACGTAGTCGCCCGGCCCCGGCGGCAGCAGTTCGCCGCTCCAGCGCACCGCGTAACGGCCGGCGTCGAGTCCGGCAGCGGGCGCCGCGCGGTCCCAGTCGAAATCGATCACGCGGTCGGTGCGCACGAGCTTCGCGGCGCCGCTGAAACCCGTGTTCGCATAGTACTCGCCGCTGAGGCCGACGGCGCCGTCCGGCGTGCGCAGCGCGGTCTCCGGCACGGGAACCGGCACGCCGGCGGCAACCGGCGCGCCCTGCGCATAGCTCACGCGGCCGGCGCCGAAGCGCTCGCGCAGGCCTTCGAGCGGGGTAACCGGCGCACGCGCGGTGCCGTGGTAGTTCGCTTCCAGCGTCTCCAGCGTGTCGGCGTCGGGGCCGATGACGGCGAGACGCGGTGCGCCGTGCAGGGGCAGCGTGCCGTGCGCGTTCTTGAGCAGCACCAGCGACTCCTGCGCGGCCTGCAGCGCCAGCTTGCGATGCGCGTCGCTGTCGACGTCGTTTGCGCCGATGTGGGCGTACCGGTCGTCGCCGCCGAGTTCGCCAAGGCGATAGCGTGCGGTGAACAGGCGAACGAGCGACGTATCCAGCGTGGATTCGGCCAGCTCGCCCTTGCGCACCGCGGCGGCCAGGCTGGCGTAGGTGTGGCCGCAGTCGAGATCGGTGCCGGCGCGCAGCGCAGCCGCGGCAGCCTGCACGTCGTCGGGCTTGTAGTGATGGAAGGCCGCGATGTCGCCCACCGCGTCGCAGTCGGACACCACGTAGCCCTGGAAACCCCAGTCCTTGCGCAGGTGCGTGTCCAGCAGCGCCGCGTTGGCGCACATCGGCACGCCGTCCAGCGCGTTGTAGGAACACATCACCGAACCCGCGCCGCCTTGGGTGACGGCCGCGCGGAACGCCGGCAGGTAGGTGTCTTCCAGGTCATGCGGCGAGACCATGGCATCGAAACTGTCGCGGCCGGGCTCCGGCCCGCTGTGCGCCACGAAGTGCTTGGGTGTGGCGATGGCGCGCGGATGCTGCGGGTCGTCGCCCTGGATGCCGCGCACGAAGGCCACCGCGAGGCGACCGGCGAGGTACGGGTCCTCGCCGTAGGTTTCCTGGCCGCGGCCCCAGCGCGGATCGCGGTCGATGTTGATGTTGGGCGACCAGATGGTCAGGCCCTGGTAGCGCTCGTGCGCATGGCCCGCGCCGACCGTGTTGAAGCGGGCGCGCGCTTCCACCGACACCGCGGTGCCCACCGCCTGCAGCAAGGGCGCATCCCAGCTCGCGGCGAGTCCGATGGCCTGCGGAAACACGGTGGCGTAACCGTCACGCGCGTAGCCATGCAGGCCCTCGTTCCACCACTCGTAGGCCGGCACACCCAGACGCGGAATCGCCGGCGCGTCGTTCTGCAACTGCGAGACCTTTTCCGCCAGCGTCATCTTCGCCACCAGCGCCTTCGCGCGGGTTTCGGCGCCCTGCGTTTGCGCTGCGGCAGCCGTTGCCACCGACAGCAAGGCGAGCGCCGCAGCGGTGGCAACGCGTTTCGTCATGGCGCGGGTACCGTGGCGCCGTACAGGCTGCGCACCGTCAAGGCGCGCCGCAGCGCGGCGGCATCGGCGGCGCTGTCCACGTGCAGGGTCACCGACTCGCCGGGCAGCAGGTCGAAGGCGTTGTCGGACAAGCGTGCGTCGAGATCGCCGAAGTCCACCCACACCTCGCGCGCGAGATGCCGCGCGCTCACCGCGAGGCTGCGGCCGTCGGCGGAAAGCTCCGCATGCAGGCCGGGATCGGGCAGCGCCAGATGCTTCGCATCGTCGAAGTACAGCAGGTGGCGCGACACCGGCTTGCCGTGGTCGAGCCATTCGAACACCGCTACCGTGCGGCGCGGGTCGGCGCCATGCAGCAGCTGCGCGTCGGTGTAGTCGCCGGCGGGCGTGCTGGCCAGCGCCGCCACATGCACGTCCTGCGTGCGCTCCCACAGCGGCTTGCCGTCCATGTCCAGCACGCGTACGCGCAGCTCGGCATCGAGCGGCGCGGTGCGGTCAGAGACCAGCGACACGTGCGTCTTGCCATCCTTGCGGATCGGCACCACGCGCAGCGGCGCGTAGAAGCGCTTCGCGTGGTACTGCAGCGCCTTCCAGCGGCCGTAGTAGTCGATGCTCGACCAGGTGACGCCGGGCCACACGTCGTTGAGCTGCCAGTACATCGAGCCCATGCTCTGCGGGCGCGCCGCACGCAGGTGCTCGGCGGCGAGCTCGATGCCCTCGGCCTGCATCAACTGACTGAGGTACACCAGCGCGGCGAAGTCCTTCGGCTTGCCGTACTCGCGCTCCACGTACATCAGCAGGCGCTGGTTGCCCTTGCCCTTGTCGAATTTCTGGTGCGCGCGCAACACCGGCGAATCGATGGAGAGGTCGGACGGATCGAGCACGCTGCGCAGCGTCGCCATCGCGGGGAAGGACTGCAGGCCGTATTCGGACTGGAAGCGCGGCGTGACGTCGAGATAGGCGCTGGCCGGCAGCGCGTCGCCCGACCACACGTTCCAGTAGTGGTAGTCGCCGTCGTCCAGCGCGTTGGCCTTGCCGTCGTAGTCGCTGCTGGGCGTGCTCGGCCAGTACGGCACGCCAGGCGACTGCGACGCGACCACGTCGCGCAGCGTGTGGTCAAAAAGTTCTCGCATGCCCTGCTCGACGCGCTGGCTCTCGGCCTTCCCCTGCGTGGCCTTGAACTTCAGGCTGGTGTCCCAGGACTCCCAGGCGGTTTCGACCTCGTTGTTGCCGACCCACACGACGATGGACGGGTGGTCGCGCAGGCGATCCACTTGATAGACCGCCTCTGCGCGCGCGTTGTCACGGAAGGCCGCGTCGTAAGGCGTTATCGCACCGCCGAACATGAAGTCCTGCCACACCATCAGGCCCAGCTTGTCGGCCTCGGCGTAGAACGCGTCTTCCAGGTAATAGCCGCCGCCCCAGATGCGCAGCATGTTCATGTTGGCGTCGCGCGCGGACTGCAGCATCGCGTCGATGCGCGCCGCGGTGACGCGGTTCGGGAAGCTGTCCATCGGGATGACGTTCGCGCCCTTGGCGAAGATCGGCACGCCGTTCACCACGAACTCGAAACTCTTGCCCCACTGGTCCTTCTGTCGGCGCAGTTCGACGCTGCGCAGGCCCGTTTCGCGATCTGCGCTGGCCACGACATCGCCATGCAGGACGACGTCGACATGGAAGTCGTACAGGTTCGGTGCGCCGTAACCCACCGGCCACCAGCGCTGCGGATGGGCGATCTCGAACGGCAGGGCCAGCCAGTTGTCGCCGGCCTTGAGCGCCACGTCGCGCACCAGCGATTGCTTACTGCCGTCCGGCGCGCGCCAGCGCAGTGTCACCCGTGCCTTGCCTGCCGTATCGGCGGCGAGGCGCAGCTGCGCCTGCAGCTGCGCGACATCCGCGTCGACCTTGGGCTGCGCGATATGGAAGTCGGCGAGGCGCAGCGTATTCCAGCTTTCCAGCCGCACGCCCTGCCAGATGCCTTCGGTAACGATGCGCGGCCCCCAATCCCAGCCGTACTGGTAGGCGGCCTTGCGCACATAGTTCGCCGTCTGCTTGCCTTCGGGTTCGTCGCCGAAGGCCGAATCGAACTCGCCCGGCAACGCATACGGCTGCTTCAGCAGCCAGGGCTGCAGCCGCACGATCGGCGAATGCAGAGTGACTTCCAGCGTGTTCGCACCCGCGCGCAGCCATGCCTTCACCGGCAGCCGCCAGCGGCGGAACATGTTGTCGGCAGCCAGCAACTTGTGGCCGTTGAGCGAGACGTCGGCGAAGGTGTCCAGCCCGTCGAACACCAGGTCCACGTGCCTGCGCGCCAGCGTGGCGGCATCCACGTTGAACTGCGTGCGGTACTGCCAGTCGGCCAGGCCCACCCACTGGATCTTCGCCTCGTTGTCGCGCCAGTACGGGTCGGGCACCAGCTTCGCGGCCAGCAGGTCCGTCTGCACCGTGCCCGGCACGGTCGCGGGCAGCCAGCGCGTGGCGGCGGGATGATCGGCGCCGTGCCTGTCGCCGGGCGCGAGGCGGAACTGCCAGCCGCCATCGAGCGATTGCACGTCCAGCGTTCCGGCACGGCTCCAGCCCGGCAGCAGCAAGGCGAATGCGCAAAGGAGCGCAGGCAGCCAACGGTCCCAACGCGGCATCGACGGCATGACGGCCAGCTTGCTCACGCCACACCGCCGGAACGCGTTGCGCGCGAATACGGCCCATGCCCAACCCTGCGGTTCATCATCGCCCTGCCCCTCGCCTCAGTCGGTCGACGGCGGCCGCCCGCCACGCGGTGACGGAACTTTCGTCCATCGCGCGGCAGCCACCTTGCACGCACCGCCAGGCATGCCCAGCCGGTGCGCGCATCCATCGATTTAGATCGATCCATCCGAAAGCTATCACCCGCGCTGCCGCGACGCATGCCGCACTGCAAAAACTCGGAAGCAGCCGGCTCATCTGCCGGCCAACTGGAAGCTTCAACCGATCCAAATGCCGCCTGCAAGGTGCCCATGGCGGACCTGGCTTGGCCGGTTTCAGTAGTCCAGGTGCAGGGCCAGCAGGTGCAGGCTGCCGACGAACCACAGCGTGGCCAGGCAGGCCACGAGCAGGGCCAGGCTGTTGAGCTTGCGCCACCAGCCACCGGGGACACACCACGCGTGCCATGCGTTCATCGCCGCCGCCGCGATGCCCACCACCGCCAGCAGGCCGACCAGCTGGATCAACCGCAGGGCACCGTCGAAGCCGCTGCCAAGGCTGGCGATGCTCGCCTGCAGCCGCAGCAGCACCCACAGCCAGCCGGCGTAGAACAGCAGGTGGGCGATCGCTGCGACCCGACTCAGCCGGTACCAGCGCCGCGCCGCTCCCTGCAGTGCGAACGGCTTGCCGCAAGCGCGTCGCACCAGGGCGGCGACCGGCCACAGCAGGGCCGCCAGCGCGAATACCAGTACGGCCAGCGCCAGCAGCGGCAAGTTCCACGCCGCCGAATGCCAGCCCGACACCGGCAGGAACACCATCACCGGCGATACCGCATCGATCGACAGCCAGCGCACCTGGCCATGCTCCACCTTTGCGCCGAGCCGTTCGCGGCCATCGACATCACGCCAGAGGAACGGCGCCACCTCGCGCCAGTGCCGCGGCGCCCCCGCGAGATTGCGGAAGTCCGGCGTCACCAGTTCGCCGTTGCGGTCCTGCCCGACGCGCACCTGCGTGAACAGGTCCGCCATCGCCATGAAGTTCGACACGGAGGCCCGGCTGCTGGCATAGCGCCCCGCCAACAGGGCGCCGTCCTTGCGCGCGCTCGCCGGCGCCGGCTGCGGCACTTCCGGCGGCGCGGAGAAATAACGGTCGGTGAAGCCGTCCAGCAGTTGCCTGCGCAGGCCGCCGTCGTCGCGGCCGTCGATGGCGACGAACACGCCCACGCCCTGCTGCGGGTACAACGCCAGCTCGCTGTGGAACCACTGGGTATCGCCGGCATGGCCGAGGATGTCCTGCCCGTTGCGGTCCATGTGGTACCAGCCCAGCGCCATCGCCCGCAGGCCCGGCACCGCGGCGCGGCTGTAATCCTGCATCTGCCGCACCGAGGCGGGCGCGAGGATCTGCGCGCCGCCGTAGCTGCCGCCCTGCAGCTGGGCGAGCATGAAGCGCGCCATCGCCTCGCCGCTGGCCGACAGCGCGCCGGCCGCCGCCGCATTCACCAGCTCGAAGGCCTTGGGCGGCGCACTGGCGCGCGCGTAGCCCAGCGCCATGTACGTCGCCAGGGCTTGCGGCAGCGGCTGACGGAGGCTCGCGTACTGCATGCCCAGCGGCGCAAGGATGCGCTGCTCCACGTAATCGTCGAACGGCTGGCCGGACACGCGCTGCACGATGTAGCCAGCCAGCGCCGCGCCGTAGTTCGAATACGCGGGCAGCTCGCCCGGCAGATACACACGCTCGGGCACCCATTCCTTCACCCATGCCGTATTGCCGAGGAAATGCTGCGAGTCATCGGCGAACAGGTTCTTGATCGTCTCTTCGAAGCCGGCGGTGTGCGTCATCAGCTCGCGCAGCGTCACCGGCTTGCCGTCGCGCGGCGGTATCCTGAAATCGAGGTACCTGTTCACGTCCGCATCGAGATCGAGCTTGCCCTGCTCCACCAGCTGCATCACCGCCGTCCAGGTGAACAGCTTGGAGATCGAGCCCACCCGGAACAGCGTGGTGGCCGGATCCACCGGCCTGCCCGCGGCCATGTCGGCATGGCCGTAGCCCTTGGCCAGCAGCACCTGGCCATCCTTCACGATCACCACCACCGCGCCGGCAAGATCGTTCTTCTTCAGCCCATACGGCATCAGGCCGTCCAGCCACGCTCCCGCATCCTGTGCGCTCAGTTCGCGCGCGCCCAGCGGCACGGGCTTCGGCGGCGCATGTTCCGCCAGCGGGCGAATCTCGATCTGCGCCGTCGCCGCCGTCGCCAGCATCGACAGCAGGGCACACAGGAACAGGCGTAGCGGGCGGCTCATGGAGGCATCCGTGGCAATGGCGGAAATCGGTCGCGCCATCAAACCACGCCGTTCGTGAAATCCCACCCAACAGCACGCGGCCGCGTGCCGGAGTCGCGACCGCGCTCGCATCTTGCGCGTCGCATTGGCCGCCTGTTCGACCGAATGCACACTTTTCAAGGTGCAGCTCAGGCGGAGACTCAGGGTAAAGATCGTCGCGGAGATGTCCAACTTGTAAAAAAGAAAACCCCGTAAGAACGGGGCTTTCTCTGGCTTTTTCTCAACACTTCCAAACATGTGTTCCTCAAAACGGAATGTCGTCGTCCTCGAACCCGCCGTTGCCGGCAGGTGCCGACGGCGCCGGAGCGCCACCGCCGCGCGACTGATTACCGTAGTTGCCACCGCCCTGCTGGCGCTGGCCACCTTGCGGACGCTCGCGCTGGAAACCGCCGCTACCGCCGCCACCTCCGCTGCCACCTTCGCCACCACCGCCCAGCATCTGCATTTCGTTGGCGATGATGTCGGTGGAATAGCGTTCGATGCCGTCCTTGTCGGTGTACTTGTCGGTGCGCAGCGAGCCTTCGATGTAGACCTGACGGCCCTTCTTCAGGTATTCGCCGGCGATCTCCGCCAGCTTGCCGAACAGCTTCACGCGGTGCCACTCGGTGCGCTCCTGGCGCTCGCCGCTCTGCTTGTCGGTCCACTGTTCCGAGGTGGCGATGCGCAGGCTGGTAATGGCGGTACCGCTGCCGGTATAGCGGGTTTCCGGATCGGCGCCGAGGTTGCCGACGATGATGACCTTGTTGATGCCGCGTGCCATGGATTCGCTTCCTGGGTGAGCCGGCCGCACTTGAGGTTGGATTGCGGCCGGGGTTGAGATGGCGGTCATCATACCGTGCCGGGGGCCGAACGCATCCACCGCTGGCCGGCAGTCGCTGTAGTCCCGGGCAGGCGCAAGGCATCGGCCGATGCCGACCTGCCACTCCACAGGACGAGCAGCGGGATGTGGCCAGGCGACTCAGACGCTCGGCGACATGATGAACAGGCGCTTGCGGACATGCCCCATCGCGCTAGTCTTCAGGTTCAGTGCCATCGCTACGTCGCCATCGGATGCTCATGCCACACCAACCCTCCTTGCTTTCGCCCGCGGCCAGCCGCCTGCTCGCTGAAGCCGGAACGGCACTGAGCCAGAGGCGCCCTGACGATGCCGAGCGCGCGCTCACCAGCGTCCTGGCGCTGGCCCCGACAAACGTCGATGCCAGGTTTCTGCTGGGCGTTGCCTGCCTGATGCGCGGGAACAGTGCTCAGGCCGCCGACTTCCTCCGCGAAGCCGCGCATCAGCGCCCCGGAGATGCAAACATCCAGATGAACCTCGGCAGCGCCCTGTATGACACCGGCGCCGTCGAAGAAGCCTTGATCTGCCTGCGCCGCGCCTGCGAACTGTCCCCGGGGCAGGTCTCCGCCTGGTACAACCTCGGCAAGGCTCTGAAACTGCAGCGCCGACTCGACGAGGCCGAACACGCCTTGAACCGCGCTCTTGCGCTCGACACCAATCACCTTTCGGCCCGCGTCACCCTGGCTGACATCCATACCATCCGTGGCGGGATCGCTGCCGCTGCGCACGAGTACCGCAACGTACTGCAACGCCAGCCCGAACACGCTGCGGCCTGGCACGCGCTGGCGAACCTGAAGACCGAACCGTTCAGCCCCGGGGATGCAAGCCGACTGCAACAGGTTCTGCGCAAGCCTGGGCTGGATACCGAATCCCGCATTGCACTGGGCTTTACCTTGTTCAAGGCGCTGGAGGACCAGGGCGATTACACCTCCGCCTTTGAAGCGCTCCGCGAGGCGAATACGCTCAAGCGCCATCAGATTCGTTGGGATGCTGCCGACGAGCATGCGTACGTTGCTGCGCTCATGGAGTCCTTTCGCGATCCACCGGCCGAACCGCTGGATTCGTCGCTGGGACAGGAAGTGATCCTGATCGCCAGCCTGCCACGCTCCGGCTCCACCCTTGTCGAGCAGATACTTGCCACGCATCCCGATGTCGACGGCGCCAACGAAATCAACGTCCTCAAGCAAGTCATCGATGACGAATCCCGGCGACGCAGTGTGACGTTTCCCGGATGGGTGGCAACAGCCACTCCACAGGACTGGAATCGCCTCGGGCACGACTACCTCGAGCGTACCGCTCACTGGCGTCAACACAAGCCGCGCTTCACCGACAAGAGCCTGACCAATTGGCAACTGACGGGTGCAGCCTTGGCAATGCTGCCTGGCGCGCGCGTGGTCAACTGTCATCGCGATCCCGTCGAAACTTGCTTCGCCTGCTACCGCCAGTTGTTCAGCGGCGGCGCGTATTTCAGCTACGACCTCGACGAGATGGCCGCACACTACAAGGACTATCAGCAATTGAGCCGGCGCTGGCTGGAACACTATCCGGCACGCGTCCTGGATTTTTCGTACGAAGCCCTGCTCAAGGAAACCGAGCCGCAGGTAAGGCATCTGCTCGATTTCTGCGAGCTGCCCTTCGACCCAGCCTGTCTCTCCCCGCACCGCACCCATCGCGAGGTGCACAGCACGGCCAGTGCAGCGCAAGTGCGTCAGCCCCTGCGGACAGACACATCACGATCCGGGCATTACACAGCGCAGCTGGCGATGCTGCGTAGCCACTTCGAGTCTTGAAGAAAAGCCGGATCACCGATCGGCAACGACGATAGTGTTGCGCTCCCTCGCATCTTCCCTGCACCCGCCCTGAAGACGGACGCCAGGACGCTCGGTTCAATACGAGCCGGCGGCGATTCGTCCCGATGATCGCGTCAGCCCATCCATGCCATCGGTTCCAGCGCGTCCGCAGCGCCCCGTTCAGCCGAAGGTGAAGCTGTAGACCTGCACGCCCTTCTGCGGAACATGCAGCACCAGCACGTGTTCGCCTTCGGTCGCTCCGTCGTACACGATGTAGAGCCGGCTGCCTTGCACAGTGACGGCCGGCTGCGGCTTGCCGTCGACCGTCACCTGCAGCGTGACCGGTTGCGCGGCACTGGCCACCAGGTAGACCTTCGCCGCCTTGAAACGCAGCTTGATGTCGCCTTCCGAACCGGCTAGCCGGGCGTATTCCTTGGTGACGTCCCAGCGCCCGTTCAGCGCATAGTGGTTGGCGGCAGGCTGGCCGGGCACGTCGAAGCGATGCATGCCGTAGCCGCTGTCGGTGGCCTCGGACGGGTCCAGCCCGAACTGGGTCGCGCTGCCAAGGTGCAGCTCCGGAGTCTCCCCGGCCGCAGGAATTTCTCCCGTCGCTGCGGCATTGGCAGGCAGCAACCCCATGCCCAGGAGGGTACGGATGGCGTTCTCCATGGCGCCATAGGCGCCCTCGCCATAATGGTGGCCGATCAGCCGGCCATTCTGGTCGATCAAGTATTCGGCCGGCCAAACCTGGTTGTGCCACGCGTTCCAGGTGCCGCCATGATCGTCCATCGCCACCGGATAGGTGATGCCAAGGTGTTGTATCGCAGCCTGCACGTTGCCTGGATTCGCCTCAAAATCGAATTCCGGCGTGTGCACGCCCACCACTACCAGGCCCTTGTCCTTGTAGGCCTGGTACAGATGTTCGACGTGCGGCAACGCGCGAACGCAGTTGATGCAGGAATAGGCCCAAAAGTCGACCAGCACTACCTTGCCGCGCAGGCCGGCCAAGGTCAGCGGCGGCGAGTTGAGCCATTGTGTGATGCCGGTGAATTCCGGTGGCGGTGCCCCTGCAGCCGGGGCCGAAGCGCCGCTGGCAATTCCCATGCAAAACGACACCAGCACACAGACGAGCAGGAACACAAAGCGTTTCATGATCGCCTCCTTGAGCACCACAGACACACCAATACCGCCAGATAGCAAAGCAAAAAAGGGGCGCCAGAAACCTGGCGACCCCGATTTTGTAAAAACGGCTGGGATGTGACGACGCAACCGTGTAAGAAGTTGCGTTGTCGAGTCCATATTTACCAGTCGTAACTCACACCCATCTGCAGATAACGCGGCGCTTCCAGTGCAAAGGGCGTCTTGTAGAGCGCATCCGGGCTGGTCGTGTTTCCGTAGAACGAGTTGATCTGAGTGTACTTCTGCTCGTTGAACACGTTGTGCACCTGGGCGGTAAACGCCAGCTTCTTGCCCGCCCACAACGGACGGTATTCGACGCTGAGGTTCAGCTGGTGCGTCCACGGCGTGCGGCCGGTGCTGCCGGGAGGAGTCGGCTGGCCACCGCACCAGTGGTATGCGCCGTTCTGCACAGTCGCATAGCCGGTCGGGTCAGCTTCGTTCGGGCCGAAGAATCCAAGGCAGAAGTTGGGGGTTCCCGAGGCAATGGTGTAGATGCCGCTGACCGTCCACTCCGGCGCGATCTGGTAGGTGCCGTAAGCCTTCAGCACATGTCGGCGGTCATTCGCCTGACTGCCATTGGCGTACTGCATCAGCGAGCCGAAATCCCACTGCTCTGTGGCCGACACGGAATTGCCGCCCTGGCCAATGCTCGACAAGGACGGACCTTCCGTGGTGCCGAAGCTATGTGAATAAACGTAGTCGATCTTGCCGTACCACTTGCCATCAAACGGATGCTCCAGGTAAAGCTCCAACGAGCCGTACTTGCGGGTCACCTTCGGGAAGCCGAATTGCGCCGGCGACACCTTCCAGCTGTAGTAACCGCCATGACCGTCCGCGATCCGGAAGGTGTTGGTGACCCCCGGGTTCACCAGCACGCTGCCGTTCAGGGTAACGTTGGAGCAATTGGGGCCGATTTCGGCAGCGGCACCCGGATTCTGCGCCAACAACTGCTGGCACTCGGTGCCGGTATCGTCGACGTCGTCGATGACTCGACCCAACGTGCGCCACATGCCCGTTACGCCGTACACCCACGACGGGTTGATCTGCTGCTGCATGCCAAGGACGAACTCGTCCTGGTATTCCGCCTTGAGGTTAGCCGAAGCCACCGTCTTGGGATCCAGCGGCTGGCCGTACTCGTCGTTGGTAGAAACCGGGCCGGCCGGATTCGAGGGAAGCTGGGTCAACCCGGTCGGGATGCCGTTCGCGTCGATACCGGTGTAGTTGTAGTACACATTGGTGTAGGTCGAGCCGGAAGCTTCACGCAGCGCCACACCGGCCGGCATGGCCAAATAATAGCGACCGGCGTTGCCGAACACCTTGAGGGTGGAATCGCCGAACACGTCCCAGCTGAAACCGATACGCGGTGACCACTGCGGACTGGTCAGGCGCAGATAAGCCACGTGATCCGGGTTGTAATTGGTGAACTGGTCGTTGCGCAGGCCGATGTCCAACAGCAGGTTCGGGGTCACCTGCCAATTGTCCTGGATGTACTGCGCACGCTGCTTCACCTGGATCGTCGCTTGGGTAATGAAGACGTACTTGTTGACGACGTACGGGCTCGCGGATGGGCCTACATACGGCGGGAACGCCGGATTGGTGCCCACGACAGGCTGGCCCGGCGTGACCGTGTTGTATTCCCACGCATAGCCCGGACCCGTCATCGCGTTGCCCGCGTTGACGTCATTGGTCGTGTCATTGTCGATGCCGAACAGGATGTCGTGGTTGCCCAGCTTCCAATCCAGATCCAAGCGCATATTCATCACGCTGGAAGTGTGCTTGGGATTGTTGATCTGCGTGTTGGTATTCGAGTTGCTGATGCCGCCGCTGGCACCGCCGGTATAGGCCGGATTTTCCAGATTCGGATTGATGATGTTCGGCAATGTCGGGTCGAATCCTGCATACGCCGGTTGCACGGTGTAATAGGTACCGTCCATCTTGCCGTACATCGCGTTCAGGGTCAGGTTGTCGGTGATGTACGAGGTGTACTTGGCGATCCAGATCTTGAAGGCATTTTTGGTGCTCTGGTCCAGACTGTGGAACGCGCCCACCTGGTGGGTGGCGTAGTCATAGTCGTAGAGAGAACCCGAAACCGAATGCGTGTTCTTGACGCCGGTCAGCGACAGGGTGTTGTTGTCGTTGATGTTCCAGTCCAGCTTGCCGTAGAACTTGGGATCGCTGATGTGGAAGTTCTCGGCCAAATTGTTGCCGCCGGCATTCACCGTGGAGTTGAGGACCTCGGTGTGCTCCCGCTTGTCGCCCTCGGCCGAAATGAAGAAGAACAGCTTGTCCTTGATCAACGGGCCACTGACGTAGGCGTCGTAGACCTTCTCCCACTGGCTGTTGCCGCCCTTCTGATCGTTATAGATCTGACCGTAGTTGCTGGCCCTGGGGTTCGACCAGTAGATGTTGTCTTCGTTGTTCGTTGCCCATTCCGGCTGCCACAACACCTGGCCGCCGAAGTGCCATTCGTTGCTGCCGCTCTTGCCAATCTGGCTGATCACACCACCCGCGGAACGGCCATACATCGCGCCATAGCCGCTGGTCAGAGTTTCCTGCTGCGCGATCGAGCCGTACGGCAAGGTGATGCCACCAGAGTTCCCCAGCGGATCCGACGTATTGAAGCCGTTGATGTAGTAGGCGTTCTCAGCCGCATCCGCACCTCCGAAGGACACCATGGATTTGCCTGTGGGGCCGGCGCCCAGCATGCTGGCGCCCTCCACCGTGCCCGGAGCAAGCAAAGCGATCGCCTCGCCACTGCGTGCCAGCGGCAAATGCTTGAGCTGCTCGGCCGTGATCACCGTGGCCTCGCGGGTCGAAGTTACGTCAATTGCCGGTAGGGCACTGCCAGTCACCGTCACGGTGGACAGGGTCTGGGCGTTCTTCGTATTGGCGCCAGCGGCAACGAAATTGACCGCCTGCGCACCCGACACCTTCGGCGTGACATTGGCTTGCGACTGCACCACAACGCCGTTCTGCAGGAGGTTCACGGTATAGGTGCCCACCGGCACCGTGATCGAGTAGCGACCCGAGCTATCCACCGGCACCGAGCGGTCAAATCCCGAGCCGCCGACAACTCGCACGGTCTCGCCGGCAGAGACAGGCGCGGTACCAAAGATAGTACTGGTGGTGGACTGCGCCAGCGCCTGGCCAGTCATGCCGGCACCGGCGGCAACGGCCAAAGCCAGCGCCGTGCGACGCAGGCGCGCACCATGCAACGATGAATTACGGAATTTTGCGATATTCATTAAGCGACTCCCCAAGCGTATGCCATGAAAAAAGGCCCCAGCCCCTCTGGCCGACGACCCAAAAGATTTCTTGAACCTTACGACCCGAAACACCTGCACAAACAACTAATGGATAGCCTCTGGGCCAAGACAGCCGCGAGCTTTCGGCACTTGCATGCCAGCGGCGCGCAGCTCAGCCGGTTTTCTCGAGAAGGCGGGCAGCGATACCGGCAAGCGTGTCGCGCTCTGTCGCAAGTTTTTGCACGCAGGCGCGCAACTGATCAACATCGCTGGGAAGCGCTTTTCTGCTGCGGAAACGACGTACCCAGACCCGGACAACCTCGCTGCGCAAACCCAGCTGCAGAGCCGCTTCACCCGCGGTGAAGCGATGCTTGACCACCAACCGGATGGCCTCGTCCTTCAGCTCATCCGGATAGAACCTCATGCGCATCTTTCAGCTCCCTCATCTCGCCATGCGCGATTTTCATGGCGCAAGAATTTGTCAATTAACATGTTCGACTCAACCGGCTCCATTGATCGCATATGTCAAATGGGCCATCCCTTTGGATCCATCATCCGGTCACACTAAATAAACATTTGCATCCTTTACAGAACCAATCGAACGGGAACCGGCATGACCAATGCCCATAACCCCTTTCATATCTGTCCTTACGCCATTCAAGACCGAGCCATGTCTTGTGGCACATGACACCGTTCTTCGATGGAGTAATACGGGGCGCCGTTGGCAGCCCCATTCCCCAATAGATCGTTGCCACTTCAATAACCGGCGCATCAAACGTCCTGTTTGGGCGTAGCAATGCCGGATGCATGACCAATTTCATGGAAGTATCCATAACCAATTAGGAGGCGACATGTTTCTTGAGCTCGATGGACATGGCCCGCATTACAGCCAGCTCACTCGCGCCATGAAATCGGCCATCCTCAGCGGCCGGCTGGTCGCCGGCGCCCGCCTGCCCCCTACCCGCGTGCTGGCCGAGGAACTTGGGGTTTCCCGCATCACGGTGCTGACCGCCTACGAGCAGTTGCGTGCCGAGGGCTATATCGTCGGCCGCATGGGCTCCGGCAGTTACGTGAGCAGTTCGCATGCGGACCCCATGCCACCGCGACAAGCCACGGCCAGATCCATCGCCCCGCCTACGCGCTATGCCATGCGCGCGCGACAACTGGCGGACTGGTCGATCGCGTCGATACATCGCGACCGGCGTCTGGACATGCAGTACGGGCGCCCGCAGGTCAACCCCACGCTGGGCTCGATCTGGGGACGTGAACTGGCCTGGGCCGCCACGCGCACCAAGCTGGAGTACGCCAACAACCAGGGCCTGCCCGCCCTGCGCGAACAGATTTGCGACTACGTGGCCAGGCGCCGCGGAATCCGGACTTCTCCGGACCGGGTACTGATTGTCAGCGGCACCCAGCAGGCCATCACCCTGACGGCGCGTGTGCTGCTGGACGAAGGCGATGAAGTGGCCATCGAAGAGCCGCATTATTTCAGCGCCTGGCAACAGTTCGGCGCCCATGGCGCCTCGCTGCAGTCCATCCCGACAGATCATGAAGGCCTGGTCTGCAGCGCCTTGCCGAAACAGGCGCCACGCCTGGTGATGGTCACCCCATCCCACCAGTTTCCCGCCGGCCCGGCGCTCTCCCTGCCGCGCCGGCAGGAACTGCTGCGTTATGCACGGACCAAGGACTGCTGGATCATGGAGGACGATTACGATGGCGAGCTGCGTTACGACGCGCCGCCGTTGCCGCCCCTGCGCTCGCTCGACAGCGACGACCGGGTGATCTACGTCGGCACCTTCTCCAAGGTGACGTTCGGTGCGCTGCGGCTCGGTTACATGGTGTTGCCGGAGGCCTTGTGCGGCGACTTCGTCAACGCCAAGTACCTGTGCGATCGCGGCAGCCCGGCCATCGAGCAGGCTGCGCTGGCGCATTTCATGGAAGACGGCGGCTTCGAGCGCCACCTGCGCTACATGGCCCGGGAGTTGAACGCACGGCGGCGGGAACTGATCGCCGGCTTGCAGCAATACGCTGGCGACCGCGTGCAGTTCACGGATGCGCATGCCGGCATGCATGTCACCGTCTGGTTGCCCAACTACGACCACGGGCAAGCCGATGCATTGATCGCCGACGCACATGAACGCGGGCTGGGCCTGTATTCCATCGCTCCGCACTACCGGAAACCGCCCGCCGTACCCGGTCTCATCCTGGGCTACTGCGGCCTGTCCAAGGCGCAATTACAGGAGGCGATGCAATTGTTCGGCGAATGCCTGGATGCGGTCGATGCCGCGGCGCGTAAGCCGTCGCCGATGCGACGCCGGCAGGCATGAGCCGCGTCTGCAGCACGCTCAACCCAGGAAGCGGTAGCCCACGCCCGGTTCGGTCTTCAGCCAGTGTGGCTGGGCCGGGTCGTCGCCCAGCTTCTGGCGCAGCTTGCCGATCACGATGCGCAGGTACTGGCTGTCGCCCACGTGGCTGGGCCCCCACACCTCGCGCAGCAGCTGCGGCTGGGTGACCACGCGGCCGGCGTGGCGCAGCAGCATCGCCAGCACGGCGTACTCCTTGCGGGTCAGCGCGAGCTCGGCGCCGTCCAGCCGCACCTCGCGGCGCAGCAGGTCCACGCTGAGTCGGCCGTCGTTCCACCGCGGCGGCACCTCGGGTTCGCTGGCCGGGCGCTGGCGCAGCAACGCGCGCAGCCGCGCCATCACTTCCTGGATGCCGAAGGGCTTGGTCACGTAATCGTTGGCACCCGCATCCAGCGCGCGCACCTTTTCGGTTTCGGCGTCGCGCACCGACAGCATCAGCACTGGCACCCGGCTCCATTGGCGCAGCTCAGCCAGCACCTCGTGACCGTCGCGGTCGGGCAGGCCGAGGTCGAGGATCACCAGGTCCGGACTGCCTGTGGCGGCCTGCGCCAGGCCCTCTGCGGCGCTTCCAGCGAGCAGCACCTGATAACCCTCGGCGCGCAGGCCGATGTCGAGGAAGCGGCGGATCTGGGCTTCGTCGTCGATCACCAGCACGCGCGGTGCGGAAACGGTCATGGTTGCGTATCGGGCGGCGGCGGCAGCGGCAGGTTGATGCGAATGGTGGTGCCGGGACCGTCGCCGGGCAAGGCCTCCACGCTGCCGCCGTGGGCACCGATCATGCCGCGGCAGATCGCCAGGCCCAGCCCGGTGCCCTGTGGCGCGCGGTCGCCGCGCGCCACCGAGTAGAACATGTCGAAGATGCGCGCACGCTCCTCTTCCGGGATGCCGGGGCCGCGGTCGCTGACGTCGATCAGCAGGCGGTCGCCGGCGCCGCGCACGATGACGCGCACCGCCTCGCCGGGCGGCGAGAAGCGCGCGGCGTTTTCCAGGATGTTGAACAGCGCCTGCTCGATCAGCGCCGGATGCACGTACAGCAGCACTGTGTCGGGCGGCAGCAGGGTGTCCACGCGCTGTTCCGGAAACAGCTTGCGCAGGCGCGCGACCGACGCCGCGACGATTTCGGCCACGTCCACCCAGTCGCGATTGAGCTTGAGCGTGCCGTGGCCGAGACGGGTCATGTCGAGCAGGTTCTGGATGTAGCGGTCCAACCGCTGGCCCTCGCCGAGGATCGCCTCCAGCAGCTGGCTGCACTCTTCGGGCGGCAACTGGTCGCCGTAGCTGGAGAGTGTGCTGGCGGCGCCGATCATCGAGGCCAGCGGCGAGCGCAGGTCGTGCGAGACCGAGGACAGCAGCGCGTTGCGCAGGCGCTCGGTTTCGCCCTGCACGCGGGCGCTTTCCAGCTCGTCGGCCAGCCGCGCCCGCTCCAGTGCCTGGCCGATGTCCTGCGCCATCGCCAAGGCTAGGCTGCGGCGCTCGGGATCCGGCTCCGCTACGCCCGTGGCGAAGCGCAGCGCGGCCACGCCAAGCCGGTTGTCTTCGCTGCCCAACGGCAGGGTCCAGCAACTGGCCGCGTTGATGGTGTCGGTGTAGCGGCCGGCCGGCTCGGCGTGCTGCTCGCTCCAGTCCGCAGCGGCCAGGTCCTGCATGCTCAGGGTCATGCTGCGCGGCGACGCGGCCATGGCCTGCAGCCGCTGCGAGGCGTCGCGGGCCAGGATCGCCACCTGCGCATCCAGCGCCTTAGCCATGGCCTGCGCGCCCACGCTGCGCACGCCCTCGGCGTCGGTGCTGGCGGCCAGGCGCTGCCCCAGCGCGAGCAAGGCGCGCGCGCGCACCTGCGCCGTGCGCAGCGACTCCACCTGGCTGGACAACCGTGTCGCCAGCCGGCTGCTGACCAGCGCCGCCACCAGGAACAGGCTGACCGTGAGCACGTCGCCGGCGTTGCTGATCATCAACGTGTAGCGCGGCGCGGTGAAGAAGAAGTTGTCGCCGAGGAAGCACACGAGTGCCGTGTACACCGCCACCGACATGCGCGTGCGCACCGCTACCACCAGCACGGCGGTTAGGAAGATCAGCGACAGGTTGGCCACCGACAGGTAGCGATCCACGGCGAAGGCCAGCGCGAAGGCGATCAGGGTAGCCAGGGCCGCATAGGCGTACTCGCCGCGCGATCCGCGCGCGCCGGAAAGGTGCAGCCGGCGCCGCGACTTCGCGCGCTCGGCCGGGGTGGCGATGATCGCCAGCTCCAGGTGCGCACCGCGGCGCAGCAGCTGCTGGGTGAGCGAACGGCCTAGCATGCGTGCCAGCGGCCGTTCGCGGGTGCGGCCGAGGATGATCTGGCCCACGCCTTCGCGGTCGGCGTGTGCGAGCAGCTCGTCGGCCACCGAGTGGCCGCGCAGGACGATGGTCTCGCCGCCCAATCGGCGCGCCAGCCGCATCGCGGCGTCGACCCGCTCACGCCGCGTCGGGTCGGTTGCGCCGCCGGTGTCGACGTACACCACGCTCCACGGCGCACCACGGCGTTCGGCGATGCGCCGCGCCACGCGCACCAGGTATTCGCTCTGCGCATGGCCGTCGATGGCGGCCAGCACGCGGCGGCGCACCGGCATGGCACCGCCGCGCGCCAGCATGTGTTCGCGCAGGTCGCTCTCGACGTGGCTGGCCACCGTCTCCACCGCCAGCTCGCGCAGCGCGGCCAGGTTGGTGGGCGAGAAGAACGCATCCAGCGCGGCGGCCGCGGTCTCGGGCACGTAGACCTTGCCCTGCTTGAGCCGCTCGATCAGCTCGCGCGGCGGCAGGTCCACCAGCATGATGTCGCGCGCGCGGTCGAGGAAGGCGTCCGGCACCGTCTCGCGCACGGTGACGCCGGTGATCCGGCGCATCTGGTCGTTGAGACTCTCCAGGTGCTGCACGTTGAGCGCGGTGTACACCTCGATGCCGGCGTCGAGCAGTTCTGCGATGTCCTGCCAGCGCCGCTCGTGCCGGCTGCCAGGCAGGTTGCGGTGCGCCAGCTCGTCGACCAGCAGCACCGCCGGCTTGCGCGCCAGCGCGGCGTCGAGGTCGAACTCGGTGAACTCGCGCTCGCGGTAGCGCACGGTGCGCCTCGGCAATACCTCCATGCCTTCCAGCAGCGCCGCGGTCTCGGCGCGGCCGTGGGTCTCGACCAGCCCCACCACCACGTCCACGCCCTGCCGCTTCAGCTCGCGCGCGGCGGACAGCATGGCGTAGGTCTTGCCCACCCCCGGCGCGGCGCCGAGGAAGACCTTGAGCCGGCGCTGCTGCTCCTCCCGCACCGTGCTGAGCAGGGCGTCGGCGCGGGCTTGGCGGGTATCGTCTTCGGTCATGGGCGGTCGCGGCGTGGGGAACCGCAGTACCTTACCGCTTCTGCAGCGCGTCCAGCGCCAGGTTGAGCTGCAGCACGTTCACCCGCGGCTCGCCCAGCACGCCGAGTTGCCGGCCGCTGGTCTGCGCTGCCACCAGCGCCTCCACCTGCGCCGTCGGCAAGCCGCGCAGGCGAGCCACCCGCGCCACCTGGTACTGCGCCGCGGCCGGGCTGATCTCGGGGTCGAGGCCGCTGGCGGAGGCGGTGACCAGATCCACTGGCACCGGAGCGGTGTTGCCCGGATCGGCGGCACGCAGCGCGGCGATGCGCTGCTTCGCCGCCTCGGTCAGCGCCGGGTTGGTCGGCCCCAGGTTGGAGCCCGACGAGGACCCTCCGTTGTACGGGTTGGGCGTGGTCGCCGAAATCCGCCCCCAGAAGTACTTCGGATCGGTGAACTCTTGGCCGATCAGCGTGGAACCGACCGGCTTGTCGTTCTTCACGATCAGGCTGCCGTTGGCCTGCCTGGGGAACAGCACCTGCGCCAGGCCGGTGACCGCCAGCGGATAGGCCACGCCGGTGACAATGGTCAGCAGCAACAGCATCAGGATGGATTGACGCAATAGCTTGCTCATAAGGGACTCTGTGTTTCGAAAGTGCGGCGGTGGATGGCCGCTGGTTGATCGTCGCGATCAGGGATCGATCGCACTAGAACGTTCCCTGCAGCATCACGAAACCACGTGTGCCGCCGACGTTGCGCACGTCGTTGGCGTTCATCAGGCTGCTGGTGCGGTGGTAGAAGCTGTCGTTGGTGGCATGCGTTACGCCCACGCTGGCCGACCAGTGCGCGGTGAACTGGTCCTTCACCGTGGCGCCGAAGTCGGCGTAGTCGGGATTGCTCGCACCGTAGGCGTTCGGTGTGGCCAGCGAGGTTGTGTAGTGCGTGTAGCCGGCATGCAGCGCCAGGCTCCAGGCTGGGCCGAACGGGAAACTTGCGTCCAGCTGCACATAGCTCGTGCCCTTGGAATCGCCGCGGTAGCCCTGCTCTACGTCGGCGCCGAAGTAATCGGTCAGAGCGTAGTTGTACTTCAGCGTGAACTGCTTCCAGGTCAACGCCGCATTGGCCTCGCCCGTGTTCAGCGAACGCGAAGGCAACCCCGCCTTGTCCAGGTTGGCGCCCGGATAGACGTAGCCGTAGAGGCCGGCACGCCAGGACCAGTCGTTGTCGATCGAGGCGCCGTAGCTGGCGTAGAGGTCCAGCTCCATCGAGCCGCCCGGATAGCTGTTCTCGCTGATCGCCGAGCCCCAGAAGCCCGCGGCCAGCCCGTCAGGGAGCGCCAGGTCGGCGCCACCCTGGACGGCCGGGTGGCCCCAGGTCTGGGTCAGGCCGCGGAACATGTAGTCGGAAACGACCGCCACGTTGCCGGTGACGGTGGCGGCGGGCGCGTCGGCAGCGCGCGCCTGCATGGAGGCAGCCAGGGCAAGAGCGGTGACAGGAAGAAGGATGGTACGGATTTTCATTGTGGACTCCGCGCCGGGCATTCGGGCCGCAGCGCACGGGATGGGAAGCATGGGACGATCAGATGCCGGCGTAGCCGCCGAGCTCGTAATCGTCCCTATCGGTTGACGAAGCCGCCGCTGCGGCCGGCTCCGTTTCCCGCGAGCCGTCGCTGCGCCGACTCAAGGGCAGCGCGATGACGACGTCGCAGGCGGAATCGTTCGCCGACAGGCGCAGTTCCATGTCGGGGTGTTCCGCGTCGGGCAGCGAGACGAAAAGCTTTAGGGTTTGCATGAGTGAAGCTCCGAATGGAATGCCGGGTGCGCCGCAGGCAGGACGCGGCGCGCTCAGGCCATGCCCAGCAGCACCAGCAGCATGTCGATCAGCTTGATGCCGATGAACGGCACGATGACGCCGCCGAGGCCGTAGACCAGCAGGTTGCGGCGCAGCAGCGCGCCGGCGCCCAGTGCGCGGTACTTCACGCCCTTCAGCGCCAGCGGAATCAGGAAGATGATGATCAACGCATTGAAGATCACCGCCGACAGGATCGCGCTCTGCGGCGTGGCCAGGTGCATCACATTGAGCGCGTTGAGCGCCGGATAGGTGGTGGCGAACGCGGCCGGGATGATCGCGAAGTACTTGGCGATGTCGTTGGCGATCGAGAAGGTGGTCAGCGAGCCGCGCGTGATCAGCATCTGCTTGCCGATCTCCACCACCTCGATCAGCTTGGTCGGGTTGGAATCCAGGTCGACCATGTTGCCGGCTTCCTTGGCCGCCTGCGTGCCGGTGTTCATCGCCACCGCCACGTCGGCCTGTGCCAGCGCCGGCGCGTCGTTGGTGCCGTCGCCGCACATCGCCACCAGGCGGTTCTCGGCCTGGATGTCGCGGATCAGCTTGAGCTTGGCCTCGGGCGTGGCCTCGGCGAGGAAGTCGTCGACACCGGCCTCGGCAGCGATCGCGGCGGCAGTGAGCGGGTTGTCGCCGGTGATCATGATGGTCTTGATGCCCATCTTGCGCATCTCGGCGAAGCGCTCCTTGATGCCGCCCTTGACGATGTCCTTGAGCTCGATCACACCCAGCGCGACATCGCCCTCGGCCACCAGCAGCGGCGTGGCGCCACGCCGCGCGATGTCCTCGGCCATGCTCTTGACCAGCTGGGGCAGATGGCTGCCGGCGGCATCGAGATAGCGCTCCACCGCGTCCAGCGCGCCCTTGCGGATCCGCCGCCCTTCCACATCCACACCGCTCATGCGGGTCTGCGCGGTGAACGGCACGAAGTGGGCGTGCAGGGCTTCCAGCGAATGCTCGCGCAGATTGAAGCGCTCTTTCGCCAGCACCACCACGCTGCGCCCCTCCGGCGTCTCGTCGGCCAGCGAGGCGAGCTGGGCGGCCTCGGCCAGCACGCGCTCGTCCACGCCGGGCGCCGGATGGAAGGCCACCGCCTCGCGGTTGCCCAGGGTGATGGTGCCGGTCTTGTCGAGCAGCAGCACGTCGACGTCGCCCGCCGCCTCCACCGCGCGGCCGGAGGTGGCGATCACGTTAGCGCGGATCATGCGGTCCATGCCGGCGATGCCGATCGCCGAGAGCAGCGCACCGATGGTGGTGGGAATCAGGCATACCAGCAGCGCCGTCAGCACGGTCAGCGTGATCGGATTGCCGGCACCGGTGGCCTGCACGCTGTAGATCGAGTACGGCAGCAGCGTGGCGCAGGCGAGCAGGAAGATCAGCGTGAACTTCGCCAGCATGATGGTCAGTGCGATCTCGTTCGGCGTCTTGCGCCGCGCGGCGCCTTCCACCATCGCGATCATGCGGTCGAGGAAGCTCTCGCCCGGATTGCTGGTGATGCGCACCACCAGCCAGTCCGACAGCACGCGGGTGCCGCCGGTGACCGCACTGCGGTCGCCGCCGGACTCGCGGATCACCGGCGCCGATTCGCCGGTGATCGCGCTCTCGTCCACGCTGGCAGCGCCGATCACCACCTCGCCGTCGCCCGGCATCTGCTCGCCCGCCTCGACCAGCACATGGTCGCCGCTGCGCAGGTCGGCGGAGGAAACCACGGTGACGGCGGCCTCACGCTTCGGACCGGCCAGCTTCTTCGCCACCACGTCCTTGCGCGAACTGCGCAGCGCATCCGCCTGCGCCTTGCCGCGACCTTCGGCCAGCGCCTCGGCGAAATTGGCGAACAGCAGGGTGAACCATAGCCACAGGCTGACCCAGAAGATGAATCCGGTCGGCGCCTCGCCGTGTCCGGCCAGCGCCTGCACCCACAGCAGGGTGGTCAGCACACTGCACACCAACACGACGAACATCACCGGGTTCTTGAACTGCACCCGCGGTGACAGCTTGCGGAAGGCGTCGGCCACCGCGTTGAGGACCAGCTCGCGGTCGAAACCGCGCACAGCATGAGTCTGCGAAGTCATGAATTCTTTGTCCCGGACGGATCAATGCGCCGACATCAGGTATTCGGCAATGGGGCCAAGCGCCAGCGCCGGCAGGAAGGTGAGTGCGCCGACCACGATCACCACGCAGGCCAGCAGGGTCACGAACAGCGGCGTGTGGGTGGGCAGGGTGCCGGCGGAGGCCGGAACATGGCGCTTGGCGGCCAGCGCACCAGCCATAGCCAGCATGGCGATGGCCAGCGGATAACGCGCCAGGAACATGCACACGCCCAGCAGTATGTTCCAGAACGGCGTGTTGGCGGACAGTCCTGCGAACGCACTGCCATTGTTGTTGGCGGCCGAACTCAGCGCATACAGGATCTCGCTGAAGCCGTGCGCGCCCGGGTTGGCAATGCCCGCCACGCCGGCCGGCGCCATCACCGCGATCGCGGTGCCGACCACCACCAGCACACAGGGCAGCAGCACGGCCAGGCTGGCCATCTTCATTTCGTAGGCTTCGATCTTCTTGCCCAGGTATTCGGGCGTGCGGCCCACCATCAGGCCCGCGATGAACACCGCCACCACGGCGAAAGCAAGCAGGCCGTAGAGTCCGCTGCCGACGCCGCCGAAGATCACCTCGCCCAGCTGCAGCAGCCACATCGGCACCAGCCCGCCCAGCGGAGTGAAAGAGTCGTGCATCGCGTTCACCGAGCCATTCGAGGCGGCGGTGGTGGCGGTAGCCCACAGCGTGGAGTTGACGATGCCGAAGCGGGTCTCCTTGCCTTCCATGTTGCCACCCGCCTGCAGCGCCGAGGCATGCTGGTCCACCAGCAGTCCGTGCAGCGCGGGGTTGCCGGCCTGCTCGGCCATGGTGCAGGTCAGCAGCAGCGGCACGAAGATCACCAGCATCGCCAGCAGCAGCGCCCAGCCCTGTCGGCGGTCGCCGACCATCTGACCGAAGGTGTAGCAGAGCGCCGCGGGAATCAGCAGGATAGACAGCAGCTCGGCGAAGTTCGACAGCGGCGTCGGGTTCTCGTAGGGATGCGCCGAGTTGACGTTGAAGAAACCGCCGCCGTTGGTGCCCAACTGCTTGATCGCGATCTGCGAGGCGGCCGGCCCCATCGGCAGGGTCTGCGTGGTCACCGGCACCTGGCGCGTCTCCACCTTGCCGGCAGCGTCCTTGAGCGGGTTGCCAGCGGCATCCTTGAGCGTCTCGACATAGCTGGAGGTCTGCACCACCGGCACGTCGGCATAGGACTTGAAGTTCTGCACCACGCCCTGCGAGACCAGCAGCAGTGACAGCAGCAGCGACAGTGGCAGCAGTACGTACAGGGTGCTGCGCACCATGTCGACCCAGAAATTGCCCAGACCGCGGGCGCTGCGCCGGCTGAAGCCGCGGATCACTGCCACCAGCACCGCGATGCCGGTCGCCGCCGAGAGGAAGTTCTGCACCGCCAGACCCAGCATCTGGGTCAGGTAGCTCATCGTCGTCTCGCCGCCGTAGCCCTGCCAGTTGGTATTGGTGATGAAGCTGATCGCGGTATCCATCGCCGAATCCGGCGACACCGCGCCAAAATGCTGCGGATTCAGCGGCAACCACTGCTGCAACCGCTGCAACGCGTACACCACCAGCAGGCCGAGCACGTTGAACAACAGCATGGCCAGCGCGTAGCGCTTCCAGCCCATGTCCTCGGCCGGGTCGATGCCGCACAGGCGGTAGAGCACGCGCTCCACCGGCGCGCCGAGGCGGGTGACGCGATTGGGCGCGTCGGCGAAAACCCTGGCCATGTAGCCGCCCAGCGGCTTGACCAGCAGCAGCAGCACGACCAAGTAGAGGCCGAGCTGGAAGATATCGTTGGCGGTCATTCGAACCACTCCGGCTTGAGCAGGGCCACGCACAGATAGGCGATCAGAAGCACCGCGATGATCGCGGCGATGGCATAGGCGAAATGCATGCAGACACTCCCCGCAATACGATGCGAGCAAGGTTTCGGAACGGACAAAGCGGGCTACTTGCGCGGGCTCAGCCGGTCGCAGATCAACAGGAAGCCGAGCACCGCCGCACTCAGCACGAACAGGAACAGCAGATAGACCAGATCCATCGGCATCGACTCATGGAAACGACGCCGCACACTTTAGGCAGCGCCGCATATGAAAGGGGTAGCGATCCACGGCCGGCGCGTATAGAACGCGTAAATTTTTCCGCTGGAGGGGGGAGCCGCGGGCTTAGATCGCCGTCGGCACGGAGCCGTCCACGCCTTGCCCACTGCCGGCCATCTCGGCGGATGCCAGCCGCTGCACCACGTAGCCAGCTGCCTCCCAGGCATCCAGCCCGCCTTGCAGCGGCCGCACGCGGCGATAGCCGTGCGCCATCAGCGCCTGCGCCGCGTGAGCCGCGGAGACCTCGTTCGGGCAGTTGCAATACACCACCAGCTCGCGGTCGAACGGTATCGCAACCACGGCCTGCACGATGCGCTCGGCATCGACGAGCAGGGCGCCGGGAATGACCCGGTCGTCCAGCTGCCGGGCCACCGCCGAACGCACGTCGATCACCACGGGCGCGCGGTCCGCCGCGATTGCGCGGCCGAGCTCCTCGGCATCGATGCGGGCCATCCGCAGCGAACGCAGCAGGCGCTCGCGCCGCCACCACTTGGCGGCCACATAGGCCGCGAGCAGCGCCGCCGCCACCTCGATCGCCAGCGTGCCGGCGTTGGCGACGGCGTCCAGCACGCGGTCGACCTCACCTGCGAAGGCATAGCCGAGCGCAACCGCCACACCCGCCCAGAGCAGCGCGCCCAGGCCGTCGAGCAGCACGAAATTCCTCGGCGGCAGGCCCATCGCACCGGCCAGCGGCGGCGCCAGCATCGACAGCCCCGGCACGAACTTGGCGACCAGCAGCACCTGGCCGCGCCAGCGCTGGAAACGCAACTCCGACTGCTTCACGCAGGAATCCGGCGACAGCGAGATGCGGCAGAGCGTGCGCATCACCTCCGCACCGTAGCGCCGTCCCGCCTGGTACCAGGCCAGGTCGCCGAGCAGGCTGCCGACCAGAGCCGCTGCCACGATGCCGGCCAGCGACAGGCGGTCGCCCGCCGCCAGCGCGCCGGCCACGACCAGGGTGGGCACCGCCGGCACCGGCACGCCTGCCTGCGCCGCCAACACGTTCAGAAACACCAGCAACAAGCCGTATTGGGCGATCAACGCAATGATTTCGTGAGCCATCGGACCGGATCCTGGCGGCAGCAACGCAGGCCGCCGTCCCATCATTGGGCCGGCCAAGGCGGCTTGCAATCGCCCACCGGGCGCTGGTTCGCGGCGAGCTGCCCCTATAATCAGTCGATCCGGACCGCGATAACCCATGAACTCGATCCCTGCCGACGCCAACCGCCCCGCCGACTTCGCCACCGTGCGCGCGCTCGTCGACGCCGACATGCGGCGCATCGACCTGCTGATCCGCACGCGGCTCGCTTCCGACGTGGTGCTGATCAACCAGATCGCCGACCACATCATCGCCGGCGGCGGCAAGCGGCTGCGGCCGATGCTGCACGCGCTTGCCGCGCGTGCGGCGGGCTACCGCGGCGAGCAGCACATCAAGCTGGCCGCGGTGATCGAGTTCATCCACACCTCCACCCTGCTGCACGACGACGTGGTGGACGAATCCGGCCTGCGCCGCGGCCGGCAGACCGCCAACGCGCTGTGGGGCAATGCCGCCAGCGTGCTGGTGGGCGACTTCCTCTACTCGCGCTCGTTCCAGCTGATGGTGGAGCTGGACGACATGCGTGTGATGCGCATCCTCGCCGACACCACCAACACCATCGCCGAGGGCGAGGTGCTGCAGCTGCTCAACATCGGCAATGCCGACGTGGGCGAGGCCGCCTACCTCGCGGTGATCGAGCGCAAGACCGCCGTGCTGTTCGCCGCCGCCACCGAGCTGGGCGGCCTGCTGGGCGGCCTGCCTGCGGAACAGGTGGCCGCGCTGCGGCGCTATGGCATGGAGCTGGGCTACGCATTCCAGATCGCCGACGACCTGCTGGACTACACCAGCGACGCCGACACCCTGGGCAAGAACATCGGCGACGACCTCGCCGAGGGCAAGCCCACCCTGCCGCTGATCTACGCGCTG
>Ga0187815_10000063_pt1 | contig 49587 bp, 45 predicted proteins | sample NC_S_5_FD_132962 | JGI IMG/M metagenome (GOLD analysis project Ga0187815, IMG submission 132962) | Wetland sediment microbial communities from Neuse River Estuary, North Carolina, USA - ASW-S_5 | ecosystem: Environmental > Aquatic > Freshwater > Wetlands > Sediment | place: USA: North Carolina... | reverse complement strand
TAGGCGCCGTGGGCGCGCATGGTCATGACGAGTTGGCGCCCACCCGGGGTCGGCGTGATGCGCGTCTTCAGGACTTCGTCCACCACCGAGACCGGCATGCCCTTGAGCAGCGCGACGCGCTCGCGCAGCGCCGGTTCGAACTCGATCTCGCCGCGCATGGCGCGCTCGGTGATCCCAGCGACGTGCGCTTTGAGGCCGGCAAAATCGGCCAACTCGTCGATGCATTCCTGGCCGATCATGGTGGAATCCATGTCAGCGAGAAAAAGCTTCTTGCGCCGGAAGCCGGCAGGCTGCACGACAATGTCGATCGGCAGGTCGCCGCGCGCCGCGCGCAGGCGCCCTTCCACGGCCTTGACGTCCTCGCTGCCGGTGAAGGGGATGTCGACCGCGACCTCGTTGAACAGCCACCTGGGCTGGCCGGGCGAGGGCAACACGGCGAGCGCGCCGTCGACGATGGTCGAGTCGAGCGCGGGGCTGGCGGGATTGCAGATGAGGGTGGCAACGAGGGACATGCAGGCGGGATCATCCTACTTGAGCAAGGCCGTGCTTATCGCAGGGCCGACCGCCAGCGGCAAGTCGGCGCTGGCGCTCGATCTTGCGCAAAGAACCGGCGGCATCGTCATCAACACCGATTCCATGCAGGTCTATCGCGACCTGCGCATCATCACGGCGCGCCCGACGGAGGAAGAGGAGGCGCGCGTGCCGCACCGGCTCTATGGCCATGTCGATGCCGCCATCAATTTCTCCGCGGGCGCCTGGGTCGCCGACGCGGCGAAGATTTTGCAGGAAGCGCGCGCGCAGAAGAAGCTGCCGATCTTCGTCGGCGGCTCCGGCCTCTATTTCAGAGCGCTGACGCGCGGGCTGTCGGCGATCCCGCCGATCCCGGCCGAAATACGCGAAGATGTCCGCGCGCGAATGGAGCGCGAGGGCGTCGAGGCGCTGCATGCCGAGCTCGCGCGGCGCGATCCGGTTTCCGCCGAGCGGCTGAAGCCGCGCGACCGCACCCGCATCGCCCGCGCGCTCGAAGTGATCGAAGCGACGGGGCGCGCGCTGCCCGACTGGCATCGCGAGGGGCTGCCGCCGCTGTTGCCCTCGGGAGAATTTTCCGCGCTGTTCCTCAGCCCCGAACGCGAGACGCTCTACGCGCGGATCGACGCGCGCTTCGACGCCATGCTCGCAAGTGGCGCGATCGATGAGGTCGCATCGCTCGCCGAACGCAAGCTCGATCCGTTGCTTCCAGCCATGAAAGCGCATGGCGTACCGGTGCTGATCCGGCACATCCGCGGCGAGGTCACGCGGGCGCAGGCCTCCGAATTCGGGCGCACCGAAACCCGGCAATATGCCAAGCGGCAATTCACCTGGTTTCGGCACCAGCTGCCGGAGTTCGAGTGGGTGGCGCCGGAGGCGGCGAGGGGATGGCTTAATGAATTCTTAAGCCGTCATGCCCGGGCTTGACCCGGGCATCCACGTCTTCGGCGCCGCGAAGCCCGGCCATGACGTGGGAAGGACGCGGCCATGACGTCGTTTTGCGCCGTTGCAGCAATTTCCCGCTCGCCGAACGGCCGGAAGCCCGCTAATCTCCCAAAAATCGCGCGGAAGGCGCCTTTGCCTTGACATTCGGGGCGGGGTGGCTATGTTCGCGCAACCTTTGGGAAGCCTGAGCGGGCCAATGCGCAATATTATTGCCAACCTCCTTATCGTCGTCGTACCCAGGTGCACCGCCCCGGGTGGTTGAGGCCATCCATATTCAGGCGGTGCGCATGGGGCCTCTTCGGGCCCTTTTTTATTTCCCAGACCAGACCAACGAAGACCGCGCAACAACAGCGCATCCGGAGCAAGCCATGAGTAACCAGAGCCACGATCCGAACCAGATGACGGGAGCCGCGATGATCGTCCGCGCGCTCATCGATCACGGCGTGCAGCACATTTTCGGCTATCCCGGCGGCGCGGTGCTTCCGATCTATGACGAGATTTTTCAGCAGAGCGAGGTCGAGCACATCCTGGTGCGGCACGAGCAGGGTGCCGGCCATGCGGCCGAAGGCTATGCCCGCTCCACCGGCAAGCCCGGCGTGGTGCTGGTGACCTCGGGCCCGGGCGCCACCAACATGGTTACGCCGCTGACCGACGCGCTGATGGACTCCATTCCGCTGGTGTGCATCACCGGCCAGGTGCCGACGCATCTGATCGGCAATGACGCGTTCCAGGAATGCGACACCGTCGGCATCACGCGCCCCAGCACCAAGCACAACTGGCTGGTGCGCGACGTCAACGATCTGGCGAAGGTGCTGCACGAGGCGTTCTATGTCGCGACCACCGGCCGTCCCGGCCCGGTTGTCGTCGATGTCCCGAAGGACGTGCAGTTCGCCACCGGCACTTATCACCCGCCGCAAAGGGATGACGTGCACGTGTCCTACACGCCGCGGATCAAGGGCGACGCCATGCAGATCCGCAAGGCGGTGGCGCTGCTCGCCTCCGCCCGGCGCCCGGTGATTTACTCCGGCGGCGGCGTGATCAATTCGGGTCCGGAAGCCTCAAAACTGTTGCGCGAGCTCGTCGATGTCACCGGATTCCCGATCACCTCGACCCTGATGGGACTCGGAGCCTATCCGGCGTCGGGCAAGAACTGGCTCGGCATGCTCGGCATGCACGGCACCTACGAAGCCAACATGACCATGCATGACTGCGACGTCATGCTGTGCGTCGGCGCGCGCTTCGACGACCGCATCACCGGCCGGACCGATGCGTTCTCACCGGGCTCGAAGAAGATCCACATCGATATCGATCCGTCCTCGATCAACAAGAATATCCGCGTCGACGTGCCGATCATTGGCGATGCCGCCAATGTGCTCGGCGATCTCCTGCAGGTGTTCAAGGCCGAGGCGAAGAAGCCCGACATCAAGGCGTGGTGGCAGCAGATCGCGCAATGGCGCGCGCGCAATTCGCTGTCCTACAAGAAGAACAATGACATCATCCTGCCGCAGCACGCGATCCAGAGCCTGTTCGACGCCACGCGCGGCAAGGACACCTACATCACCACCGAAGTCGGACAGCACCAGATGTGGGCGGCGCAGTTCTTCGGCTTCGAGGAGCCGCACCGCTGGATGACGTCAGGCGGTCTCGGCACCATGGGCTATGGCCTGCCGGCGGCGCTGGGCGTGCAGGTCGCGCACCCCGACAGCCTCGTCATCGACATTGCCGGCGATGCCTCGGTGCAGATGACGATCCAGGAGATGTCGACGGCGGTTCAATACGAGCTGCCGATCAAGATCTTCATCCTCAACAACCAGTATATGGGCATGGTGCGGCAGTGGCAGCAGCTCCTGCACGGCAACCGCCTGTCGCATTCCTACTCGGAGGCGCTGCCGGACTTCGTCAAGCTGGCGGACGCCTATGGCTGCGTCGGACTGCAGGCGACCAAGCCTTCCGATCTCGAGGGTGCGATCAGGGAGATGATCAAGGTCAAGCGTCCGGTGCTGTTCGACTGCCGTGTCGCCGCGCTGGAAAACTGCTTCCCGATGATCCCGTCCGGCAAGGCGCACAACGAAATGCTGCTGCCGGAAGAAGCCAATGACGAAGCCACCGCCAGGGCGTTTTCCGGCGGCAAGGCGCTGGTGTGAGGATGGGCGAGGAAAACCCAGCTGTCATCGCCCGGCTTGACCGGGCGATCCAGTACGCCGAGGCTTTTCGATTCTCCTCCGGCGTCTCTGGAATACTGGATCCCCGCGTTCGCGGGGATCACGAGTAGGGTATGCGGAGCCAACATGTTTGATCTCGCCGAACTGGAGCGCGCGCACACTATTGTCGGGGCAGCAATGCCGCCGACGCCGGCGCATGCCTGGCCGCTGCTGGCGCAGCGGCTCGGCGCTTCGGTCGTGGTCAAGCACGAGAACCACACCCCGATCGGCGCCTTCAAGGTGCGCGGCGGGCTCGTCTATCTCGACAGGCTCAAGCGCGAACAGCCGAAAGTGTCCGGCGTCATCTCGGCAACGCGCGGCAATCACGGCCAGAGCCTGGCGTTTGCCGCGCGCCGCGTCGGTATCCCCGCGACGATTTATGTGCCGCATGGCAATTCCGTCGAGAAGAACCGCGCGATGCAGGCGTTCGGCGCCAAGCTCGTCGAGCATGGCGACGACTTCCAGGCGGCGCGCGAGGAATCGGTCCGCGAGGCGGATCGGGCGGGGCTGCATATGGTGCCGTCGTTCCATCGCGACCTCGTTCTGGGCGTTGCGACCTACGCGCTCGAGCTGCTCAGCTCAGCGCCCGACCTCGATGTCATCTACGTGCCGATCGGGCAGGGCTCCGGCATCTGCGGCTGCATTCTTGCGCGCGACCTGCTGGGCCGGAAAACCGAGATCGTCGGCGTACAATCGACGGAAGCGCCGGCCTACGCCCTGTCCTTCGCCTCGGGCACGCTGGTGAAGACCAACAGCAGCGATACGCAGGCCGACGGCATGGCAACGCGCGTGCCGGATGCCGATGCGCTCGATATTATCAGGCGCGGCGCCTCGCGTATCGTGCAGGTCACGGACGACGAGATTGGCGCTGCCATCCGCGCCTACTGGACCGACACGCATAATCTTGCCGAAGGCGCGGGTGCCGCGGCGCTCGCAGCGGCGCTGTCCGAGAAGAGCAGGCTCGCCGGCAAGCGCGTCGGCCTGATCCTGAGCGGCGGCAATATTGATTTTGATCTGTTCCAGCGATGGGTGATGGCCGAACCGGTCGTCACGAAAAGGATGGCCGTGTGAGGGCGCAGGGCAACACCAATGCCGCTGTCATCGTCCGGCTTGACCGGACGATCCAGTACGCCGCGACCGGAGTGCCTTTCTCCGGGGCCGGTAATTACTGGATGCCCGCTTTCGCGGGCATGACGACAGAATGAAGAGGGGACGACCATGAACCAGCCCGCGAACCAGCCGGCATCCGCCTATTTCCTGGAGGATCGCCACGATCCAAACGAGACCCACACGCTCTCGATCCTGGTGCAGAACGAGCCCGGCGTGCTCGCGCGCGTCATCGGCCTGTTCTCCGGGCGCGGCTACAACATCGACAGTCTCACGGTCTCGGAAACCGAGAGCCAGAAACATCTCTCGCGCATCACCATCGTCACCACGGGCACGCCGATGGTGATCGAGCAGATCAAGCACCAGCTCGACCGCATGATCCCGGTCTATAGCGTCGTCGACATGACCCTGACCGGCCGCTCGATCGAGCGTGAGCTCGCCATGGTGAAGGTGCGCGGCGCCGGCGACCACAGAGTCGAGGCGCTGCGGCTGGCGGATGCGTTCCGCGCCCGCGTCATCGACGCCACCACCGAAAGCTTCGTGTTCGAGATCACCGGCAATTCGGCCAAGATCAACCAGTTCATCGACCTGATGCGTCCGCTCGGCCTTGTCGAGGTGTCGCGCACCGGTGTCGCCGCGATCGGACGCGGGCCTGAAGGGATGTGATGCATGCTGGCGCGCGACTGGTACTATACCGAGCGGCGGCGGGTCGGTATCGATTCTGCCGTCGCGTCGCTCTACGATAGCCACGACAATAGCGACAGCCGCGCGCACCGCGCGCTCACCATGCTTGGCCTCAAGCGGGGCTGGCGCGTCGCCGATATCGGTTGCGGCAATGGCGTGCTGGCCTGCGAAGCCGCCGCGATGGGCGCGGAGGTCGACGCCATCGATATTTCGCCGGCGATGCTCGCGCTCGCCGATATCCTGGCCCGCGACCGCAAGGTCAATATCCGCACCCAGTTCGCGGGCCTGCTCAGCTTCAAGTACGAGCCGAATTCCTACGACCTCATCGTCTGCGAGTTCGCCTTGCATCATCTGCCGGACTTCTGGAAGGCGGTGGCGCTGTCACGCATCTTCAATGCGCTGAAGCCGGGCGCCAATTTCTACCTGCGCGACATTGTCTTCGTCGGCATGCCCGACGGCCTCGAGCGCGACGTCGAGGGCTGGGCCGATTTTTCGATCAAGAACCATGAATTCGACCGCGAAAGCGTCATCACGCATATGCGCGACGAATATTCCACCTTCGGCTGGGTGATCGAGCGGATGCTGGCCGATGCCGGCTTCCAGAGCGTCTCGGTCGACTACCACGCCCCCCTTCACGGCACCTATCTCCTGCGAAAACCGAAAGCCGGCGAACAGAGCTGAACAAGACCAACCCGATAGCAGCCCTAGACAACAGAGCCAACAAATGAAGCCGGCCGACGTCTTTATCGCTGTCCTGGTGGCGGTGATCTGGGGGCTTGCCTTCGTCGCAAGCCGGATCGCGCTCGACGAATTTTCGCCGGAGCTGATGACGACGCTGCGCTTTGCCATCGCCGCCATTCCCTGCCTGTTTGTGCGCAAGCCGGATGTGTCCTGGCCCCTGCTGTTCGCGATCAGCTTCTCGCTGTTCCTCGGCCAGTTCCTCGCGCAGGCCTTCGCCATCGCCCATGGCGTGCCGGTCGGGCTGTCCTCCGTCATCGTGCAGAGCCAGGCGCTGTTCACCATCGCCTTCGCCGCGCTTATTTTCCGCGAGCTGCCGACGCGGATGCAGACCGTCGGCATTGCTGTTGCCGCGATCGGCCTTTTGATGATCTGCGGCACCGTCGGCTACGACTTCAGCGTCGCCGCTTTTGCGGTGCTGATGATCTCGCCGGTCAGCTTCGCCATCGGCAATCTCGCCCTGCGCCGCGCCCAGCATGCGCGGATGTTCGACCTGTTCGCCTGGCTCTGCCTTGCCGCCGCCATGCCGCTGTTCGCGCTGACGCTGGTGACCAACGGCCCGCAGCCGACATGGCACGCCCTCAGCCACATGTCGCTGACCGGGCTTGCCTGCATGGTCTTCCTCGGCGGCGTCTCGACCAGCATCGCTTATTGGCTGTGGGGCCGGCTGCTGCGCGACTATCCCGCCGCGCAGGTCGTGCCGTTCGCGCTGCTGGTGCCGTTTGTCGGTTCCGCCGCTTCCAGCGTCGTGTTCGGCGAAACCTTCGGCCCGCTGCGGCTGGCCGGCATGGTCACCGTTGTCGGCGGCATCGCCGTCATGCTGCTGGCCAAGCGCCCGCAGTCGCTGCCGAAGATCGCGTGAGGATCGCCATGTCGAATTCGCTGATGATCGCCTTCGTGATGTTCGCCACCGTGATGTTCTTCACGCCGGGGCCGAACAACATCATGCTGCTGTCGTCCGGCCTGACGTACGGCTTCCGTCCCACCATCCCACACATCGTGGGCATTACCGTCGGCTTCGCCTTCATGGTCGGAGCCGTTGGCTTGGGGCTCGGCACCGTTTTCATCGCCTATCCCATGCTGCAGACGATCCTGAAGTATGTCGGCGCGGCCTATCTGATCTATCTCGCCTGGCAGATCGGCATGGCCGAGCTGTCGACCCCGGAGCAGGACAACAAACGCGGCCCCATGACCTTCTGGGGGGCGGCGATGTTTCAATGGGTCAACGCCAAGGGATGGGTGATGGTGATTGGCACCATCACGGCCTATGCCGCTATCGCCGCCTTTCCGTGGAATATCGCGATCCAGGTCGGCATCAGCCTCATACTGGGGGCGGTCTCCTGCTCGGTCTGGGCGCTGTTCGGCACGGCGTTGCGGCCGGTCCTGACCTCGCGGGCGGCCGTTCGCGCCTTCAATGTCGTGATGGCCTTGCTGCTTCTGGCCTCGCTCTACCCTGTTTTCATGGACGCATGATGCACACCGCCTCCTGCAATCGCTCGACCATGGAGTGGCTCGGATGAATGAAAACGAATTTCACAACTGGAGCCAAAGAGCCGTCGAGTGGGGCGTCGGCTACCGCAGGGACCTGCGCGATCTCCCGGTGCGCGCGCAAACCAAACCCGGCGCGATTTTCAATGCCTTGCCGCTCGAGGCGCCAGAGGCGCCCGAGCTGATGGACGACATTTTTGCGGACTTCGAAAGCGTCATCCTGCCCGGCATGACGCACTGGCAGCACCCGCGATTCTTTGCCTATTTTCCGGCCAATGCCGCGCCGGCCTCCGTGATCGCCGAGCAATTGATATCGGCGATGTCGGCCCAATGCATGTTGTGGCAGACGTCGCCGGCCGCAACCGAGCTCGAGACCCGGGTGCTGGACTGGCTGCGTCGCGCGCTCGGCCTGCCTGACGGCTTTGCGGGTGTCATCCAGGATTCCGCTTCGTCGGCTACCCTTGCGGCCGTTCTCGTCATGCGCGAGCGCGCGCTGAACTGGGCGGGCAACAAGGCGGGACTATCGGGGCAGAAACCTGTTCGGATCTATTGCTCGGGTCAGGTGCACACTTCCATCGATCGCGCCATCTGGATCGCGGGGATCGGCGAAGACAACCTTGTGCGCATTCCCGTGTCAGGCAAATTGCGCGGGCTCGATCTCGCCGCGCTGGAGGCCGCGATCCTCGAAGACAAGCGGGCCGGGCTCCTGCCTGCCGGCATCATTGCCAGCGTCGGCGGCACCAGTGTTGGCGGCACGGATGATGTCGCAGGTGTCTGCGAAGTTGCGCGCCGCCATGGCGTTTACGTTCACGTCGATGCCGCCTGGGCCGGGTCGGCGATGATCTGCCCGGAATTCCGGCACTTCTGGAGCGGCATCGAGAATGCCGATTCCGTCGTCTTCAATCCGCACAAATGGCTCGGGGTGAATTTCGATTGCTCCGCCCACTTCCTGCGCGAGCCCGAAAGCCTGGTGCAAACGCTTGCCATTCGTCCCGAGTTTCTCAAGACGCATGGCCGCGACGGCGTCATCGATTACTCGGAATGGAGCGTGCCGCTCGGCCGGCGTTTCCGCGCACTGAAGATCTGGTTCCTGCTCCGCGCCTACGGACTCGAGCACCTGCGGAACATGATCCGCAATCACGTACGGTGGTCCGAAAAGCTGGCCAAGCGGCTGGCGGCCGCGCCCGGTTTTCGCGTGACCACCGACCCGATGCTGTCGCTGTTCTCGTTTCGCCATGAGCCGAGGAGCGTCGCCGACCTCGATAGCCACAACCTGAGACTGGTCAACGCCATTAACGATGACGGGCGCATCTACCTCACGCAGACCAAGGTCGACGGGCAGTCGGTCATCAGGTTTCAGGCCGGCTCGTTCGACATGGCCGAAGCCGACGCCGATACCGCCTTTGACGTCATCGTCGAGATCGCGCACCGGCTCAGCTCGGAAGGAGCCGCGACATGACACCGCAGCGCAGAAGCGCCAGTCACCAGGGCTGCCCGATGCGGCTCCCCGGGAGCCTCGGGCTGCATGCCGCCATGCGCAAAGGGGTTTCCCATCGACTGGAAAATGCTCTAGACAACGGCCGGAATTTCGCGGGCGACCCGGCGGTTTTGCTTCCAAAAGCCTGATTCATCGGCCGATTTTCGGCCCCCTCAAGAGGAAACGACTATGCGTGTTTACTACGATCGCGACGCCGACCTGAACCTGATCAAGGGCAAGAAGGTCGCCATCGTCGGCTACGGCAGCCAGGGCCACGCCCATGCGCTGAACCTGAAGGATTCCGGCGTCAAGGAAGTCGCCATTGCGCTGCGCAAGGGTTCGGCCTCGGCCAAGAAGGCGGAGAACGCCGGCTTCAAGGTGCTGGAAGTCGCCGAAGCCGCCAAATGGGCCGACCTCGTCATGATGCTTACCCCGGACGAATTGCAGGGCGACATCTACCGCGAGCACCTGCACGACAACATGAAGAAGGGCGCGGCACTGGTGTTCGCCCACGGCCTCAACGTCCATTTCAACCTGCTCGACCCGCGGCCCGACCTCGACGTGCTGATGATCGCGCCGAAGGGCCCCGGCCACACCGTGCGCTCCGAATATCAGCGCGGCGGCGGCGTGCCCTGCCTGATCGCGATCGCCAAGGACTCGTCCGGCAACGCCCATGATCTCGGCCTGAGCTACGCCTCGGCCATCGGCGGCGGCCGCGCCGGCATCATCGAGACCACCTTCAAGGAAGAGTGCGAGACCGACCTGTTCGGCGAGCAGGTGGTGCTCTGCGGCGGCCTCGTCGAGCTGATCAAGGGCGGCTACGAGACGCTGGTCGAGGCCGGCTACGCCCCCGAGATGGCCTATTTCGAGTGCCTGCACGAGGTGAAGCTGATCGTCGACCTCATCTATGAGGGCGGCATCGCCAACATGAACTACTCGATCTCGAACACCGCCGAATACGGTGAGTATGTCACCGGCCCGCGCATCATCACCGACGAGACCAAGAAGGAAATGCGCAAGGTGCTGGCCGACATCCAGGGCGGCAAGTTCGCCCGCGACTGGATGCTGGAGAACAAGGTCAACCAGACCTCGTTCAAGGCCACCCGCGCCAAGCTCGCCGCCCATCCGATCGAGCAGGTCGGCGAGAAGCTCCGCGACATGATGCCGTGGATCAAGAAGGGCGCGCTGGTGGACAAGTCCAAGAACTAGGGCTTGATCCACGTTCAAGGGCGAGATCGCGCAGGCGCGATCTCGATGATCAAGAAGGGCGCGCTGGTCGACAAGACCAAGAACTGAGCCCAACACGAAATCTTAAGCGTTGGACGGCATATTCGGGCGAGATCGCGCAAGCGATCTCGCCTTTTGCTTCGCTGATGTGATTTCTTGACGGCGGTTTTCGATCGCCTCTCGTCAGCCGAAACGAAGAACTGACGCTTCATGCATATTCTTGGCATGAAGCCGTTCACGTGATTTCTCGAATCCAAAAAGCTGAGCGCTTTCCGAGTCGAAGCTCAATTGCTTCAACCGCATTCTCGATCGACGAAGCGTGCGGTCACGCTTCAAGCGTCGATCGAGGACGCAAGAGCTGAGAGCTCATCCAAGTTCTTGCGCGCGGCTTACGGGCCGGCTTTCTCGATCCGGTTATGCAGCTGCCAGAAGCGCACGGTGCGCTGCGCCGTTTCGGGCGACAGCCGGCCGTAGTCGCGGTGGGCCTGCCACAGCGTTTTGTCGTCGACCCGCGGGACGACCGGCCGGTGGCGCAAGATGCTCTCGACCACCATCCAGTCGAGACCGGCGGATTTGCAGGGGATCAGCAACAGGTCGGCACGGGGGCCTTCCATCACCCGCGCCATCAGCGCAGTCGGGACGTCGTTGAGCACGGCCAGCGTGGCCGAGACCTCGTCGAACTTGCCGCCGCCGACAAACTTGACGATGGCAGCCTCGTCGAGCTCGCCCAGCTCCTTCATCAGCTTGACCAGCTGCTCGGCGACGGAGAAGTCGCGGGTCGGCACCGGCTCTTCCCTGGCGATCCCGTCCAGCACCCGCCGGATCTCCTCGGCCACCGATGCGGGCGCGATCTTGAGCAGCCGGTCGCGCACGGCGTCCTTGGCCCGGCGCAGCAGGTCGCGCAGGAATTTTGCCGGCAGGTCTACCCGCAGGCCCAGGATCTCGATCAACTCGTCGTCGCCCTCGGCGTGCGCGACCATGCCGGAATAGCCGGCTTCCGAGAAGCGGGCGCTGGCATTGTTGGCGAGCCGGCGGATCACGATGTCGCCGCCGCGGTCGACGATGACGTCGGTCACGGCCTCCGGCAGGTTGGCGCGCGCCGAAATCGCCAGCAGATGCTCCTGGCCCTTGGTGCTGGCGATCTTGACCAGCGCCTCGGTGCCGAGCCGGCTGGAATTGGTCAGCACGTCGCCGGCCACCTCGATCTCGTCGTCGAAGGCAAGGTGCTGGATCACCTCGAAGGGGGCGTAATCGACGGGCGCAAGGCGCTTGGCGAGCTCGGCTCGCGCGCGGGTCTCGACCCGGGCGATCAGGAAGCAGAGCACGTCGTCGAACACCTTGACCTGTTCGTCGTTGAGCCGCTCGCCGTCATACAGGAAAAGGTCGGTCACCCGCCGCAGCGTGGAGATACGCTTGGCGGACGAGCCGCCGGAGACGGCATCCTCGAGTTCGGTAATGATGGAATAGACGGGCTGTTGCACTGGGATCAGCCTTTTGTTTCTCTTGGCCTCTTTGAACGGACCATCGCCGCACCAGCCTTACGCTCGCGTTAAGACCGGAACCCCATGGAAGTACATAAAGAAACGCACACTTAACGTGTGCTTGCGCGGCCGTGGAATTCTTTAATCAAAGGAAGAAAGCGTTAACCGAACACGCCTGCCACTTGCACCACTCGCCCGCCATGCCGAAATGAAAGTAAGCAGAGGGGGAGCGAAGCAGCATGAAATCCGTCGTCATCACCGGTGCGTCCACCGGCATCGGCTGGGCCAGCGCAAAGCTGTTGCTGGACAAGGGCTTTCGCGTGTTCGGCAGTGTCCGCAAAGAGGCCGATGCCGACCGGCTGAAGGGCGAGTTCGGCGCTAATTTCACGCCGCTGATCTTCGACGTCACCGACGAGCCGGCCGTGCTGGCCGCCGCGCGCGAGGTACGCGAGGTGCTCGGCGGCGAGAAGCTCGCGGGCCTCGTCAACAATGCCGGCATTGCCGTCGCGGGCCCCGTGCTCGGATTGTCCGTGGATGAGTTTCGCCGTCAGATGGACGTCAACGTCATCGGGCCGATCATCGCTACGCAGGCTTTCGGCCCGCTGCTCGGCGCCGACCCGTCGCTGAAAGGGGCGCCCGGACGGATCGTCATGATCTCCTCCGTTGCCGGCAAGAACGGCAATCCGTTCAGTTCGGCCTACTGCGCCTCCAAGCATGCCGTCGAAGGTTTCTCCGAGAGCCTGCGCCGCGAACTGATGCTGTTCGGCATTGACGTCATCATCATCGCGCCCGGGCCGGTGAAGACGCCGATCTGGAGCAAGGGGCAGGAAGCCACCGACGTCTCCCGCTACCAGAACTCGCCCTATTTGCCTGCCGCGCAAAAGGCCGCCGCGTTCATTCAGCAGCTCGAATCGATCGCGCTGCCGGCCGAGAAGATCGCCGAACGCGTCTACGACGCGCTGACCCTGCCAAATCCCAAGGTGCGCTACCACATCGCGCCGGACACGATGCGACATTTGCTGGCGGCCGTACTGCCCAAGCGCACCATGGACAGGATCATCGCAAAGCGCCTCGGGCTGATGCCGCCAACGGCGTGAGCCGCCGCGGCGGCGCGTCATCCGGCCTGCGACGGCCGCGGCGGGGCCAGTGGGCGAGGGCGGGGCGGAGGGCCGAGCCTCTGCAAGGCCGCCCGGCCAGGGGTTCCCGCCGGCGCCGTTCCGACAGGTTGCGGGCCGCGATACCCTGCTCATGACGGTCGCCCGGCACGGCGCTCGCGCGATGTTCCGGCCACAGTTGAGCGCGGAAATTGACCGGGCCGAAGGTCTGACAGGCCGCTTCATTGCGCGTTCATGACGTTTCCACTACGGTTTTGTGACGCGCTGCGAAAACCGGCCGCAGCGTCTGCCTCCTGGCCGTCGCCAGAAAAGGCTTGGCATTGCGCCGGGTAGTATTGCGTTCCCCCAACCATGGCGCCTGCGCCAAATTCCGGTCCTTCCGCCACCACCGTCGCCGCACGCGGTCTTGCCGCCATCGGCTATTGGCGGCTGTTTGCGGTGGCGATGCCGCATCTGGCGGCGCTGGTCATCATGCTGCGCACGGAAACCGGCTTCGGCGCGCGTGTTGCCTTCCTGTTCGCCTGGGGCGTCCTCAATTTCTTCTTCATCGTCGGGCTGCGCCGGCCGGCGCTGTCGAGCGCGCTGTCGCTGACGCTGCTCGTGGTGCTGGTGCTGCTGTCGCGGCTGAAGCACGACATCGTGCAGATGACGGCGAACTTCCTCGACCTGATCCTGATCGACCGCGACACCGCGGCGTTCCTGTTCACGATCTTCCCGAACCTGCGCTGGAGCGTGGTGCTTGCGGCCGTCGTCATCCTGCCGCTGATGTACGCGCTGTGGTGGCTCGATCCCTTCCGCATCCGCCGCCTGCCGGCCGCCGCCGGATTGCTGGCGTGCATTTCCGCCCTGGCGGGCTACGCCGTGATCTGGCCGGACGAAGCCTGGCGCGGCTACTACGACGAGGGCTACCTCTCCAAGTTCGCGCTATCAGGCGTGACTGCCGTTTCAGACTTCACCGCTTACGGCTTCATGCAGTCCGATGCCGGGCTTGCCGAGCGGCTGAAAGTGCCGCTGGAGGACTCCTGCCACGTCGCCGGCCGCCGCCCGCACATCATCATGATCCATGATGAGAGTAGCTGGGACATCCGCCAGGCGCCCGGTGTCAAGGTGCCCACAGGTTACGGCAGCCACTTCAAGTCCTTCGACGGCAAGGAGCGGAAATTCCTCACCGAGAGCAGCGGCGGCGCCAGCTGGCTTGCCGAATACAACGTGCTGGCGGGGCTCTCCTCGCGCTCCTTCGGCCGCTTCTCCTATTTCGTCACCCGCATCGCCTCCGGGCGGGTCGAGCGCGGCCTGCCGATGGCGCTGAGCCGCTGCGGCTACAATACCGTGTCGCTTTATCCGGCCTACGGCGCCTTCATGAGCGCGCGCGGCTTCCACACCACGACCGGCATCCAGCACTTCCTTGATGCCAAGGATCTCGGCGCCAAGGGCATCGAGCCCGACAGCTTCTTCTACGGCAAGGCGGTCAAGCTGATCGCCGAGCAGCCGCCCAAGACGCCGCTGTTCGCCTTCGTCTATCTCGCGGCCAATCATTTCCCATGGGAGACCAAATACCGCCCCGACCTGCTGCCGTCCTGGCGCGCGCCCGGTAACGCCCCGGTGGTTGACGAGTATCTGCGCCGGCAGACGCTGAGCGCCGAGCACTACAGGTCTTTCGTCGCGGAGCTGAAGAAGAAGTTCCCTGACCAGCCGTTCCTGATCGTGCGCTATGGCGATCACCAGCCGGAATTCTCCTCGAACCTGCTCGACCCCGGCCTCGACGAGGCCGAGGTCGCCCGCAAGTTCGACAGCTACGATCCCAAATATTTCACGACCTATTATGCAATCGACGGCGTCAACTTCCAGCCGGTGAAGAGTCCGGCGATCATGGACGCGGTCGAGGCGCCCTATCTGCCGCTGGTGGTGCAGGAAGCCGCCGGCATCCCGCTCGATCCTTCCTTTGCCGAGCAGAAGAGCATCATGCTTCGTTGCAAGGGCCTGTTCTACACTTGCAAGGACGGCGCCGAAGCGCGACGTTTCAATCGCCTGCTGATCGAAGCGGGATTTGTCAAAAACCTCTAGCCGGGGGAGCGATGGCGGAGATCGGCAAAGCCGAGGCGGGAAGGGGAGCCGGCCGGATGTGGTCGTGGCGGGATGCCATCGGCATGGCCTGCGTCGCCGCGCTGCATATCGGTGCGCTCTATGTGCTCCTCACCACCGAATATGGTCCCTTCGCGATCACACTGTCGCTGCTCGCCTGGCTGTTCGCCAATTGCCTGGTGCTGGTGTTCCTGCCGCGGCCGGGCATCGCAGCGGCGCTCTCGCTGGTCGCGACCGTCGTCCTGATCGCCTTCTCGCGCTTCAAGTTCGATATCCTGCAGCTCTCGATCACCTTCCTCGATTTCCTGATCATCGATCGCGACACGTTCTCCTTCCTGCTCTCGGTCTTCCCGCGGCTGAAGCTGCCGCTGCTGCTCGCCGTGATGGCCGCGGTTCCGGCGCTGTGGCTGGTCTGGCGGACCGATCCGTTCCGCATCAGCCGGAAGCTGTCGTTGGCGCTGCTTGCGTTTGCCACCGTCGCGATCTCCGTCATGGCGATCGCGGTGCCCGAAAAACCGTGGGAGCCGTTCCAGGGCGTCAACCACATCTCCAACCTCGCGCGTTCCGGCGTGGTCGCGGTGTCGCGCCTCACTTCGACCGGCTGGATCGAGGCCGATCCGCCGTCGCAGCCCTCGCTGCCGCTGGCGCGCGGCGCGCATGCCGCCGCGCCCGCCATGCTTCCGCCGGGCGATTGCGACACGAACGTGAAGCGTCCGCACATCATCATGATGCTGGACGAGTCGAGCTTTGACGTGACGGCGGCGCCCGGCATCAAGGTGCCTGCGGGCTACACCGATTATTTCAAATCCGCCGACGGCAAGCAGCGCACTTTCGTGGCGGAGGCGACCGGCGGCCCCACCTGGTACACCGAGTTCAACGTCATCACCGGTCTGTCGGTGCGCTCCTTTGGCGACCTGAAATTCTACGTCACGCGCATTGCGGCCGGGCGGGTCACCCGCGGATTGCCCGGCGCGCTGCAGCGCTGCGGCTACAAGACCGTCTCGCTCTATCCGACCTATGGCGACTTCCTCAGCGCTCGCACCTTCCAGAAGGCGCTCGGCGTCGAACAGTTCATCGACATGGCCGAGATGGGCGTGAACGAGGATATGCAGCCCGACAGCTTCTATTTCGATCAGGCGCTGAAGGTTTTCTCACGTGACGTGCCGGCGCGCGCGCCGGTCTTCATGTTCCTTTATCTGACTGCCAACCATTTCCCGTGGACCGACGTCTACAAGCCGGAGCTGACGCCGGGCTGGACGCCGCCGGGCAACACCGCCGAGGTCGACGAATATATCCGCCGGCAGACCGCGACCGCGCACGACTACGGCGAGTTCGTCGCGAAGCTGAAGCGCGACTATCCCGACGAGTCGTTCCTGATCGTGCGCTTCGGCGATCACCAGCCGGCGATCTCGCAAAAGCTGATCGAGCCCGGCATCGAGCGCGCCCATCTCGCAAGGCGGTTGATGGCGGCCGACCGCCGTTTCTTCTCGACCTATTATGCTGTCGATGCCGTCAATTTCCAGCCAAAGGACCTGTCGTCGGCGCTGGACAAGCTCGACGCTGCCTATCTGCCGATCGTGATTCAGGACGCCGCCGGCGTGCCGCTCGATCCGTCCTTTGCCGAGCAGAAAAGCATCATGCTCCGCTGCAAGGGCATCTTCTACAGCTGCAGCAAAGGCGCCGAGGCGCGTCGCTTCAACCGTCTCTTGATCGATGCAGGGCTGATCAAGGGGCTGTAGGCGGCCATCGATTCATGACGAAGGAGTTCGAATCTCGTCGGGCGCGCCACTTCGGTACAAAACTGGGCACTCCAAACATAGCCGATTTTGCGCTCGATGCGGCGACAAGCGTGCGCAGGAGTACGCTTTTCGATCCCATGATGCGAACCTCTTTCGTGTCTACTTCGACGCGCTGGGCCAGCGCGCGCAGGTGGTCGCGGCGATAGCCTCCGGCCTCGGTCCGCATGCGCCTGCGGGCTTGGCTGGCGAAGGTACTCAGTGCCTGCGGTGTGATACTTGGCCCGGGCCGATCAATCGCGCCCTCGGCCCGCTCCGCGTCGGCGCGAGCCTGATCGCGGATCGACTTCAACTCGGTCGCACGTTCCTTGAGCATCGGATCGGAGACATCAGCGATTCCGTTTTCGATAGCGTCGTAGAGACGCTTAAGTTTGGCTTCCGCTTCGGACGCACGCTTGCGCAATTCGGCAATATGCGTCGTTCGGCGCTGGGCGCGTTCTTTTCGGCGATGAAGGACGGCCGATAGGATTTGCTCGAGGCGCTTGGGCTGCAAAAGGCGGTGCTCGACGTGCTCGGCCACGAGCGTGTCCAGCTTCTCCATGGGAACGGTGCGGCCCTCGCAGCCGGTCTCACCCTGCCGGGCCTTGGTGCAGCAAGTGTAGTACCTGTATCTCCCGCTCTTCCCGGTCCTCAGCGTCATCGCGCCTCCGCATCCGGCGCAAAAGCAGATGCCGGTAAGGAGCGTCGGGCCGCTGACGACGCGCGGCGCGGTGAGCGCCGGACTCCGGCTCTTGAGCAGCATCTGCACGGCCTCGAACTCCGCCTGATCGATGATCCGCGGTACAGCCATCTCGACGACCTCAGCCTCGGGCTTTCGTTCGCGTGTTTTCCAGAATTTGGTGTTGAAGCGGTGGCGGCCGATATACGTCGTTCGGGTGAGCACCTTGTGCACGGCATCGATGCCCCAGCGTCCACCGTCGCGCGTTCGGATGCCAGATTCATTCAGGTGTTTGGCAATCGATTTGACGCCCATCGGTCCGGAGGAGCCGTTTCCCTCGCGCGCCAGGCGAAAGATCAGCCGCACGGTTTCGGTCTGAATGGGGGCGGTCTCCAGTGTCTTCTTGGTACGGTGGCCGCGCTGCTCGGCGGCCTCCACGATGCGGTAGCCGATCGGCGGCAGTGCGCCATTCCAGAAGCCTTGACGCGCATTCTCCTTCATCGCCCGCAGCGTGTGCTTGGCGTTCTCCTTGGACTGGTATTCGTCGAACAGCGCCATGATCTGGCGGATCATGTTGCTCATCGGATCGTCGCCGAGCTCCTGGGTGATCGACGCCAGACGCACGCCGCTCTTCGCGAGCCGGCGGACGTAAAACTCAAGCTGAAACTGGTCGCGGAAGAAGCGGCTGAAGCTATGGACCAGGATCACGTCGAACGCCGGCGGCTTGACCGTCGCCGCGTCGATCATGCGCTGGAACTCTGGCCGCCGATCGTCGGTCGCCGAGGCGCCCGGCTCGACATAATCAGCGACGATCTCCCAGCCGCGCGACGCGCAGTAAGCCTTCGCCTGGCGGCGCTGATCTGGGATGGAGAGATCGTTGTCGGCCTGCCGCCCCGTCGAGACTCGGAGGTAGAAAGCCGCCCGAACTGCCGCAGCCATGATGATTCCCCTTAAACGTTACCAAACAACTCGTCGAACAGGCCGCCGAACCAGGCTTCGAAGACGTCGATCTCGGCTTCGGTGACCGGCACGTCTTTCGGCCAGTCATCGGTCACCTTCCACGTCATCCGCTTGCGCTTCGCCCGTCGTCGGCTCGGACGCGTGGGCGCTGTTGCGTAGTCGTTAGAGATCATCAGGTGGCGCGTCGATCGGCGAACGCCGTTGCCGCGATTCTTGAGCGGGAGCCATGGCGCCACTGTGGCAGGCCTGGGCGATCGGCAGAACGGCCGAAGTCCACGCCACATCACGCTGTAGTGCTGCGACCTCGCACTTCCTCTGCAGTTTGAGCGCAATCGCGCACAGCAAGCCATGAACGCATGGAAGCCAAAAGGCCGGGCGAACGGAGCGCCGTCAAGGCCACAAGCCGGCGGAGCCGGTCGCGCGAAGCGCGAGCCTTGACGGCGCACTGTTGGTCCGGCAGCGGCCTCCCATACGGTCATGGCCGGACATCGTCCCTAGGACGCGCGGCAAACCCCTATGCTGCTATGGGTGTCACTCGGGATATTGATTCCAAACGCCTTTTCTGTTGAAGCGGCACTGGGGCGCTTTGTAGGGTGCCGTTACAGTGCCATTCAAAACAATGTGCAAACAGACACTTACGACCCCCGACGGCCCGGAGCGACACCGTCGCTTTTATCTAGCCGTCCTAATCGGTCGCGGTCTGCGCCCCGTCAATCCTAATGACAAGCACGCGACCCAGAGCCGACATCTCTAGCTTCCAAGACCTTCATTGCGGCTTGAAAGGGTTCGGATCGCCTGCGATGCCGCCTTTCGAACGTGACCGTCAGTGTCCAAGGAAAGCTGAGACAGCACTGGTAGGATTTCCGGACCTGAAAAGTTTTCCGCAAGCTCGCAAGCCCATTGTCGGTGTCGGGGAAGCTCATCCACATAGAAGGCATTGAAAAGCGTTCTCCAATGCGTAGAGGAAACTCGTCGCCGTAAGACCCAAGCAGCCTCTCTCCGAAGGTCAATTTCCGAAGTGTTAGTGTAGATGCGGAAGATCAGCGGAAAATCTGCATCAACCCAAATAGTGCCCAGAGCACGAATAGCGACCTGTCGGGTGGCCTTAGAAGCGCTCGCCAGTAGAGCTATCATAAGCTCGTGCGCTTCGCTAAATTCCCATTGTGCGACGACTTCACATGCTGTGCGCACAACATACTCTGATGGATCACCGAGAGCGCTCAAGATGATGGCACGTAACTCGCGCCCTTGTGGGTGACGTCCGATGACTTCAATCGCCGTCCGCCGCAAGAATTGATCTTCAACCGCCGCCGCCTCGGCGAGTGCGTTCAACGCCCCCGCATCTTCCCGCGACGCGAGTTCACGGATGGCTTCGTATGTAATCGGCGCGTAGGCGCCGGAGGACGGAATGTGCGGCACGAGCGTGTTCCAATGTAGGAATATGTTGATATTGCACCCAATGCCGGCAGTTCCGCAATTGGCCCATCGCGTCGATCCCGGATTGATCAAGAAGGCCGCTATCGAAGGGTAACCGGACCACCCTGCGAAATCGGGAAGACCGCCGCCTGTGAGGCGTAGCGAAAAATCGCAGGGCATCCCCGATTATGCGGCCGGAGCGCGCCGCCGGCCGCCACATCATAGCGGCACAGCGAAACAATAGTGCCCATCTTCATCGGCCGTGGCGCGCCACCTCAGTACAAAACTAACAGGGAGCGTTGAGCCGCGGGGGACACCATCCCGATAGAGGATACGCCGCCTGACACAGTGCGCCCTGGAGCGCGTGAAATTGATGGGCGACCATCTATCGCGGAATTCATCATGGCCAGCGGTCTCATCCCCGCATTCGTAGGCCGGACATATGACCGCACCGTCCCGACCGGTTCAGACCTCCATAAACACCCTTGCCTGCCGGGCCGTTCCACATAAGCGTCAGAGCCAAAGTTGCACGCCGATCCCCCGGCTCAGGGGGTCAAAGTTGCACGCCGATCTACACGCGACCGCGTTAGCCGCATCGGACGACCTGAGCGTCAGGTTTAAGCAACCCTTTTAGGGGGCATGGCGGGAAGGCGAGGCGCCGCGATGCTGTCTTGCTGTAGAGGTCTATCGACTCAACTGTCGTCGCAATCTGCTCTACTGCATGGCGGGGGCTGCGGATTTGGACTCGGTCCGGATCATCGACGTTGAGTGATAAATTCGAGAAGCGGACCCACCAGCGTGGTGTCGCCGGTGTTGATGGCATAGACCTCGGACATGTGGCTGTGACCGGCTAGGCTCATGAACCTCGGGCAGCGCTGCTCGGCACAGAGCGCATCGCGCAGTAGATGCGCTTGTTCAATATAGTACGGCACATCGATTTCGCCGTGGACAATGAAAAGCGGGACGCGCGTTGCGGCCAGTCCGCGGAGCGGCGGCCGCGTCTCCCAAGACGCGGTGTCGGCACCGAAATAGGCCTTCTGGCCCGGGATATCGATGGCCGGCTGCAGGCGATAGGTGCCGGAGACCAAAACAGCACCAGCAATGTCGCCATTCTTGGTGAGATCAGGCCTCGCCAGGTATCCCGCCACGTGCGTGGCGCCGGCTGAATGTGCCATGATGAATATCCGAGAGGGATCTCCACCCAACCGTTTCGCATTGGCTCGTACCCAAGCCACGGCGAGGGCGACATCTTCCGCCGCCGATGGCCACGCGGCATCAGGCGCCAGCCTGTAAGTGACATTGATGCCGACCATTCCGTGCTGCACCGCCCACAACATGACATTGTCGTAGAACGGGTTGTCCTTGCCGAGCCGCTTGTCGCCGCGCACGTAGCCTCCGCCATGCACGAACAGCAGTATCGGCCTGGCATCCTTTGCTTCGAACTTGGTAAAGACGTCCAGCCGCTGGCGCTCCGCCTCGCCGTAGCGTTGATCGCGCTGGACCAAGACGCCCTCGTATGGCTCCTTTGCGTGCAGCGGCGCATAGAGCTTCGCCGTCTCTGCCGGATTGATCACCGGCCCTATCGCTTGTATGGCAGCGGCGATCTCGTTCGGCATCTCGAACGCCGCAAGCTTCGAAAGCGGCAGCAAGAGGACTGAGCAAAGCACGGTGGAAAGAGTACCGAGACGCATGAGTTGTTCCCCTTTTGCAATGAAGATTTCGGAACGAGCGATGCCGGTGCGTCTCTCACGGGCCACAGCAGGTTGCTGAGCTGACGATTGACATTGCGCGCTACTCGAGCTTGAAGGCGAGACGGGCAACCAGCTCGCGCCAGCGATCGGACTGCGCCTTCTGGATTGATCTCACATCGTCGCCTGTGATGCCGGTGGGTTCGAAGCCGAGCGCTGCAATGCGCGATTGCACCTCTGGTTGTTGCAGTGCTGCGATTGTGATCTTCGCAATCCGCTCGACGATCTCGTGGGGAGTTCCGTTTGGTGCATAGATGCCGAACCAAGCCGGCGCATCCATATCGACACCGCTGTCGCGCAATGTCGGCACGCTCGGCTCGCGTTTTGGCCGCTCGGCATCAGTCGATATCAGGATGCGCAGCACACCGCTGTCATGGTGCTGCACAAGTTCCGCGCGGCCCGCAATGAAGACGGGCAGACGACCCTCGAGGAGATCGGACAAGGCCGCGGGCGTGCCGCGATAGGGCACGTGCCGCAGTTCGATGTTGAATGTATGGCCGATAGCAAGGCCGGCGAGATGCGCCCCGGTGCCCACGCCGGGCGAGCCAAATGCGGCCTTGTCATGATTGGCTCGGAGCCACGCGACCAGCGCCTGCAGCGAGCCCGCCGGAACCGTCCGGCTTACGGCCACCACCTGATCGAAGCGCACAACCTGTGCAATGGGTACGAAGTCCCATTCGGGGTCGTACCCGAGATCCGGCATGATGTGCGACTGCAGCGTCATCTGCGTCGCGGCTGCAAATAGAAGTGTGGCGCCGTCGCGTGGTGCGCCCTTTACGGAGCGCGCCCCGATCTGGCCGCCGGCACCCGCCACGTTCTGGACGACGACCGGACGGCCGAGCCCGCGCGCAAGTTGCTCAGCCAGGAGGCGCGCGACCGTATCGCCCGCGCCGCCGGCCGCAAACGGATACACGAGTTTCACGGCATCCGCCTTTGCCTCGGCCCGCGCGATCGGATTGCCAGCGACCATGGCTGCAAGGGCTCTTCTCAGGAAGGTGCGGCGCGTGCTCATCGTTGGTGGTCCGGGAAGTCACTGTCTACACATCGCCATGATGTCAGCCATGAGCTATAAAGAGAATTCGAAATTCGTGAGATGGCTATAACCAAATGGAATCTGGACCATGACCTTAGACTGGGAGCGGATCGGTCGACGGCTTCGGCTCAAAGACCTGCACACGCTGACGGCGATCGCCGAGGCCGGCAGCATGGCCAAGGCGTCGACACGGCTTGCCTTGTCGCAACCGGCGATCTCGAAGGCTGTCGCGGACATGGAGCTTCTGCTCGGCACGCAGCTTCTGGATCGGTCATCGCGCGGTGTCGAGCTGACCGAGAGCGGTCGGCGGCTGATCGTGAGAAGCCGCATCATTTTCGACGAGTTGCAGCACGGCCTGCGGGAGATCGCACTCAACGCCGATCCCACGCAGGGCCTGATCCGCATCGGTACCACGGAGCCAATCACCGTGCTAGTGTCGGAAGCCATTGGCCGGCTTGCGCGGAAACATCCGCGGATTTCTTTCGATGTAAAGGTTGGAGATACGTCGTCTCTCGTTGAGTCCCTACGCGAGCGGTCGCTCGACCTTGTCGTCACACGCTGGGATCATCCGCCCGGCAACGACGACCTCGCTATTGAGGAGCTGTTCGATGCGCCGCTGGCGGTCATGGCCGACGCCCGCAATCCTCTCGTCGGCCGGAAGCGGCTGTCGCTGGCCGACCTAGACGACGCAGCATGGACTCTGTCGCCGCCAAGTTCATATCTCGGCCAGATTGTTTCGAAGCTCTTCGAGCGCCGGAAGCTCGCGCTGCCGAAGTCCGTGGTGACGACGATCTCCGTCTATATGCGGCTCAATCTCGTGGCGACAGGTCGTTTCATCACCATCCTGCCGGAGCGCATGGTGCGCCATCGTGCCAATCGGGCATGGCTCCGATGCCTCGACTTGGACCTCTCTGACAGTGCGGCGTCTGTCGCGTTCGTGACTATTGCAAAGCGTCAGACGAGCGGCGCGGCAGAAGCATTTCGAGTGGCCTGCCGCGACGTGGCCAAGGACGTGGCGGCGCGGTAGCGGCAGGAGATGCCACTGCGGACCGGCACGATTTCGTCTGCTTTCGGGAAGCAACTCTGGGCGGCAGCACCGCGGCAAGACGCTGCCTTGCAGGAGGGCGCCACCTTCTCGGCCGTTGCCTTGGCCGACCGCGGATTCTGGCCCGTAACCAATCGGCCATCGGCGACGGCATACGACACGAACAGCAGGAGGGCCTTTTCGTAACGCGCGCCGCTGGGCGAGTTGATCTTCGGTGATGGGCGATTCGGCCATGATTGCCTCCAGTTCGCGTCACCCTCCAATCGAGGGCGAGGAGGCATCCGGCCTGCGCAATCGAGCACCGCGGTCAGGCCCAACACGGCTCGGTGGGGGCAGGGCTTGACCGCGCTGCGGCGGCGGCCAGCGTTTCGATCATCCTCGTTGAGAAAGACATGAATGGAGGCTCCTCGGTCTATGCCGCAATCAGGGCACAGTAAGCCTCAGTTGCTGAAAAGGAGGGCTTTAGAGGGTTAAAGTGTAGAGTTCTTATCATCGCCTGGGACGGCGCGCCGCCTCAGACAAAATGGGCCCCGGCAAGATCGCCTGATATCTCCGTTCATCTGCCGCCCGAGCGTGTCGTCGGTGCGCAGCTCCTCAGCGATCAATAGCGGCCGACGACCGGGCCTGAGTTGAATCGGTAGCTCAGCGTGCCGCGCACGATATCGCCATCAACGCGCTGCGTGGCCGTCAGGGTGGACGCCGGCAAAGCCGGAACGACGGTTGATGCGGTAACGCTCGAACGGCCGAGGTCGTAGTGCAGATATTCGATGCCCAAGACCCAGTTTGCGACGGCGTAGTTTACGCCGACGCCGGCGGCCCAACCAGCGCGCGTTTCGGAGGTTGAGCCTGTCACCAGAATCGGCACAGTGGGGGCGACAAAATTCAGCGAGTTCTTCACGTGGCCGTAGGCAAAACCGCCAGTGCCGTAGAGCAGCCAGTCGTTGAAGGCCATTCCAACGCGGGCGCGTACCGTTCCCAGAAAATCCAGCCGTTGCGACAGCGTCTCGGTAGAAGGGATATTCAATGGCACGAGCACGGTCGCCGAGTTGTTGATGTCCGAGATCTGGAAGTCGGCAACAACGCCGGCGACAAGACTGCTCCATTGCCGGTCCCAGCCGACTTGGCCGCCGCCGATGAAGCCCTTCGGTTTCAGGTTCGGAAACCGGTTGCCGCCGACCGAGAAATAGTCTGCGAACCCGATGCCGGGGGCGGGATCAGTGAAGCTGATGGCCGGATCGGTGTCGCGGCCCCAGCCGTAACCCGCATTGAGGCCAATATAGAGCCCGGACCAGTTGGCGGCCGCAGCAACCGGCGGGGCCTTGTGAATCGGCTTTGACGGTAAATCGGCCGCCAATGCGGGAACAGTCAGGTGCGCCAGGATTGCAACGCCGCCGAGGGAAAACCGTTTCACGAGCATCTCCAGAGTAGGTCAAAGACCGGCGTGTCCGAAACCATCATTGCCCCGCGTATCTTCATGCTTCCAGTCAGGTGCGCGCCGCGGGATTGTGAACCGCTCAGTAGCGGGCGACGACCGGGCTGCCCCATTTGTAGGTAAGCGCTGCGCGGGCAACATGAGTGTCATGGGGTTGCCAGGTGTAGCGAAGCTGAAACGGAGGAGAGGTTGGAATCGAATCCACCGTTACACTCTCGCCATTGAGGCGGTAGTAAAGGTACTCACCGCGCAGGGTGAGGTTCGAGGTGAGGCCCCACTCGCCACCGCCGCCGACAACAAAGCCAACCTCTGTCTGCCGCAGGTTTGCAGGCCAGATGAAATTGCCACTGACGTGCGACCCCGCGTACGCCACTGACCCCAGCGCCAAGCCGCCGGTGCCGTAGATCAAGAAGCTGTTGAAGGTTAGTCCCAGGCGAGCCCGGAAGCTGGCGAGCCAGTCCAGGTTGCGGCTCATCGTGATGGTTTCTACCGGGAACGGTACCCCGGCCGGATCACGAGCCGGCCTGGTTTCCGAAGCCCGGACGTTTGTCCAGGACCAGTCCGCTTCAACACCGAACAACGCGTTCGGTACAGGCTGCCAGTTGTATCCAGCGTGGACGCCGGCAAGAGCACGGTCACCTCGGAGATTGAAAACTTCGCGCGACATGTTGAAGTCGATGGGTGACGGAAGCGGATCAACGATGCCATCCCCGCGGCTCCAGGCGCCACCGCCATGGATACCGATGTAGAAGCCGGTCCAATCGTACACGGCCACAGCGGCGGGCGGCGCCTTGTAGGCCGGCGCTTTCACCGGAAGATCGGCCGCCATCGCGGGCCCGATGATCAAGGCAGCCAGCGCAACGCTTCCGAGATACCTCATGACACCCCCAGGTTTCGGCATGCTCGTAAGGACGCTAGGAAAGCGGATGCTGCTTCGCCTCTAGCAATTGGCAGAGACCGCCAGGAAATATGTCAATCCATGGGTTTCTCCGCGCATTTGTGACTTCCAGGCAACACTGCGGCAGGGCGGTGCGTTGACAGATCGCCGCCGCCACGTCCATCGTTTTGATGGAGGTCCAAATGCGCGGCGCTACCAGGCTGCTTGGGGTTGCTGACCAGTTTTTCGAGGCCGCCATGATGCCGGGCGCGTGGGTGCCTGCGCTCGAGGCGCTGGTCAATTATCTGCGGGCCGAGCATGCGGTCTTCTTCGCGCGGTCGACTGCTAACGGAGAGCAGATCTTCGCCCGGAGCGCCTGCATGGGCGCGGCGGAGTTCGAGCGCTACTTGCTGCCCGAGGCCGCCCACTGGATGGCTCCGTTCATGGCCCGGATGCCGAGCGGAATCGCCGTGACATCGCCGCACGGCATGCCCGACCGGGATTTCGAGCTGACCGAGCTTTACAACGAGGTGATCCGGCCGGCGAACGGCTTCTACTCCGTGGGCGCGCGGGACGACCTGGCGGGGACGTCCATTTTCATCGCCGCCTGTCGTCCGCGACGCAAAGGCGATTTCGCCGCCAATGATGCTGCGGCCCTGCAGACGATTCTGCCGGCGCTCTCGACCGGGCTGCAGCTCCGTCAGCGATTGCAACTCGCCGAGGAGCGTTCCGAAGCTTTGGCGACGGTGCTGGACAGGCTGGACGACGGCGTGATCCTGACCGACAAGACGGGTTGCCCGACATCCGTCAATGCGCGGGCCGCGCGCATCGTGGCGGAAGCAGATGGCCTCGACATCGGAGCGGCATCGCTCGCGGCAGCAACGCCGATCGCAACCCAGCGGCTGCGCGAGGCCATTGCCGCCGCGGCCGCAGATGCGGCGACCGCGGCTCAGCAGGTTCGCCTCGAACGTCCGTCACGTCGCGGACCGTTGCTGCTCACCGTGTTGCCGGTCTGGCGCTTGGGTGCACTCGTGCCCGGCGCGGGCGCGCCGCACGTCGCGATCTTCATCAGGGAGACGGATGCCCCGACCGTGATCGACTCCGGTGCATTGCGTGCCGTCTTCAATCTCACGCCGCGCGAGTGTGACGTTGCCAAGCGCTTGGCCGGCGGTCTCGATCTCGACCGCATCGCCGCCGAGCTTCGGATCGGTCGCGGCACGGTTCGCAGCCATCTGGTGAAAATCTACGAAAAAACGGGTGTGCACAACCAGGCGGCGCTGGTCGCACTTCTTGTTCGCTTCATTGCTCGCTAACGCGTCTGCGAAATCGGCAAGACAGCCGTCCCATTAGGCGCAGCGCAAAACGCGACCGTGGCGCGCCACTTCGATCGAAGGCTTGCTTCTCTGCCACTTGGCTGTTTCAACGACCGCCGATCCTCTCCCACAGCCAGCGCGCCACCGCATCCGGCGAGGACGAGGCGTCATTGCCCGCTGCGCGCAAGTTCGCCTCGCGCATTGCTGATATATCGATCCTGCCCAGCAGCGGCTGCAGTGCTGCCTTCAGCTTCTCGTCGCCGGCGCGCTTTGGCGCCAGCAGTACGATGGCGTCATAGGGTGGGATCGCGCGCCTGGGATCGTCAAGCACGACAAGATCATACTTGGCGATCAGCCCGTCGCTGGTGTAGCCGGCGATCACGTCGACCTCGCCGGAAGCGACCGCCGCATACATGAAGTCCGGCTGCATCGTCCGCTGGCTGCGGAAGGAAAGCCCGTAGGTTTTCCGGAGCGCGGCCCATTCCGGCCGCGAGAAGAATTCGTAGTCGCCGGCGATCGACATCGTCGAGGCTCGCGCTGCGAGATCGTCGATGCTCTTGATGCCGAGTTCGGCGGCGCGTTTGCGCGGCATCACCAGCGCATAGGCGTTTTCGAACCCGAGTTCGCCGAGCAGGGTGATGTTCTGCTTCGCCAGCATCGCTTTCAAATCGCCGAGCAGTTCGTTGCGCGGCTTGATGTCGGTGCGGTGGAACTGGTTGGCCCATAGCGTGCCGGAGTAGTCGACGTAGACGTCGATGTCATTTGAGGCAAGGGCGTCGAAGATCACGTTGGAGCCCAGTCCTTCGCGCGAGGTGGCCGGCAATCCGGCGGCCCGCAGCCGCTGCGCCAGCAGCGCCGAGAGCACATATTGCTCGGCAAAGGTCTTTGCGCCGACGATGTAGCTCGACGAGGATCGCGCCATCGTCGGTACCAGCGTCGCCGCGACCAGCGCCACGATGCCGACGCCGCCGAGCGCCGCGCGCAGGCGGCTGCGACTACGCAAGCCGTTCTCGATCAGCGCCAGCAACTGGTCGACGAGCAGCGCCAGCACGGCCGCGGCGATACAGCCGAACAGCACGAACACCCAGTTCTGCGTCTGCAGTCCGGCAAAAATGTAATTGCCGAGGCTGGTCTGGCCGATCGGCGTCGACAGCGTCGCGGTGCCGATCACCCAGACCGCCGCGGTGCGGATGCCGGCCATCATGACCGGCAGCGCAAGCGGCAGTTCCACCATCGCGAGCGATTGCCGCGGCGTCATGCCGACGCCTTGCGCGGCTTCGAGGATGGCGGCATCGACGCCGTTCAGGCCCGTGATGGTGTTGCGCAGCACCGGCAGCATGGAATAGAGCGCGAGCGCCAACACCGCGGGCAGGAATCCGAAGGCGGAGAAGGCAAATCCGAACCACGACAGCGTGATGGCGGCGAGCGCCAGCAGCAGCGGGTAGAACAGCGCGAGCAGCGCCAGCCCCGGCACGGTCTGCACGATGCTGGCAAACCCCAGCAGCGCCCCGCGCAGCAGCGGGCGGTTGCGCGAGAGGATCGCAAGCGGCAGGCTCGCGGCAAGCCCGAGCGCGAGCGCCGTGACGCTGACGCGCACATGACTGCCGAGATAGTCAGGCAGATGCGCCAGCGCCTCGCCCCAGCGTGGATCTGACAGCACGCTCATGCCGCGCCGCCCCTCGGCAGCGCCTTGTTGAGCCGCTCGGCCTGCCGGCGCGGCGTACGCAGGAGGTCGCCGACATAGGGATCGCCGCTTGCGGCGAGCTCCGCCGGCGTGCCCTGCGCCAAAAGCTTGCCCGAGTGCATCACGGCGATGCGGTCGGCCAGGAGAATCGCTTCCGCCATGTCATGGGTGATCATGATCGTGGTGAGGGCGAGCTTCTTGTGCAGCTCACGGTAATCGTCGCCGAGCGCGTCGCGGGTCAGGGGATCGAGCGCGCCGAACGGCTCGTCCATCAGCATGATGCGCGGCCTGGCGGCCAGCGCCCGCGCCACGCCGACGCGCTGGCGCTGCCCACCCGAGAGTTCGTGCGGCAGGCGGTCGCGATGGGACACGCGCTCCAGCCGTACGAGATCGAGCAACTCGTCGGCGCGCGCGGAAATGTCCTGCGCCGTCCAGCCGAGGAGGCGCGGCGTGATCCCGATATTGTCGGCCACAGTCATATGCGGAAACAGCCCGCCGCTCTGGAAGACATAGCCGATGCGCCGCCGCAGCCGTATCGGATCGGTCGCGCGCACATCCTCGCCTTCCACGCGGATGGTGCCGCCATCCGCCTCGATCAGCCGGTTCGCCAGCCGCAGCAATGTCGTCTTTCCCGAGCCGGAGCTGCCGACAATGGCGAGGAGTTCGCCCTCGGCGACCTCGAGCGAAACATTGTCTACGGCGACCACGCGCCCGCCGTCGAAGCGCTTGGCGACGTTGGCGTAGGCAATGAGGGAGTTCGCAGGCATTCGGGCCTCAGGCTGAGTCATTTCGCCGGCATAGTGGCCGTTCCCGGCACAATTGTCATTGCGGGGCGACGCACCGTATGCGACGCTCTGTAGCATTACAGCCAGCCGCACATCGCAAGGAAGCGTCATGGACGACAGCCTGCCCGAACTCGGGGACCTCGAGCGCGAGGTGATGCAACTGGTTTGGGCCCATGGTCCGGTCACGGCGGAGGCGGTGCGCGAGCGGCTGTCGCGCCCGCTCAAGGAATCGACGGTGCGCACCGTGCTGCGCCGCCTGGAAGAGAAGGGCTATGCGACGCACACGGTGGACCGCCGCACCTATGTCTATCAGGCGGCCGAAGAGCGCGGGCGCGTTGCGGCCAAGGCCGTGCAGCGCATCGTCGACTGGTTCTGCAACGGCTCCGTCGAAGAGGTTCTGGTCGGCATGGTGGACCGCGCCATGCTCGACCAGCGGCAGTTGCGCGCGCTCGCCGACCAGGTCGCGCGGGCCAAGGCGAAGGGGAGGAGAAAATGATTCTCGCGATTCTTGCGGAGTCGGCGTTGCGCTCCCTGCTGCTGGGAGGCCTCGTTTGGGTTGGCTTGAATCTTCTTCGCGTGCGCAATCCTCATGTGCACATGACGTCCTGGGTCGTGGTGCTGGCGACCTCGCTCGTGATGCCGCTCCTGATGCACTGGACCACGGTGACCGTCACGCTGAAGGCGCTGCCGGTGCCGGCGCCCGAGACCCTCTGGCCGGCCGGGACGGCGCTGCTGGAGCCGCTTAACTCCTTACATCCGTCGCCTTCCGCGCTGCCGGCCGATCCGTCCGCGCCGGCCATGGTTCCTGCCGCTAGCCACGCGATCAACTGGCTCGCCGTTGTGACGGCGGCCTATGCGGTCGTTGCCGGCATGATGCTGTTTCGCCTCGCGATCGGGGTCTACCTGACCTGGCGGCTGGTGCGCGCGGCAACGCCGGTCAACGAGCCCTGGACCGGAAGCTGGCGCGTGCGCGTCAGCCATCTGCTCGGCGGCCCCGTCACCTTCGGATCGACCATCCTGCTGCCGCCGCACTATCGCGACTGGGATTTTCGCAAGCGCCAGGCCGTGCTTGCCCATGAGGGCGCCCATGTCGCCAACCGGGATTTCTACGTCCTGCTGTTCGCCTCGCTCAATCGCGCGGTGTTCTGGTTCAGCCCGTTTGCGTGGTGGCAGCTGACGCGCCTCGCCGAGCTTGCCGAGGTGATCAGCGATGCCCGCGCGGTCGAAGTCGTCGAGGACAAATGCTCCTATGCCGAGATTTTGCTCGATCTCGTGCAGCAGGTTCGCCACGCCCCGGCGGGAATCGAAATGGCACGCGCCTGCACGGTGCGCGCCCGCGTCGAGCGCATTCTCGCCGCTGCGGCCACGCCCGCGCATCTCGGCTGGCGCAAGCGGGCCTGGACGGCGGCGGCGATCCTGCCGCTGGCGGTCGCCTCTGCCGTGAGCGTCGCCTACTCCAGGCCGGCGCCGCCCGCCGATAGCGCGACAGAGCACGCGGCCGTGAGCCCGCCCGAACGCGTCTCCTTCTATGCATTGGGCCGATCGTCGATCTTCGCCATCTCGCGGAGCGGCGAGGAGTTGTTCGGCCAACTCAGCGGGCAGCGCAGGGTGCGGCTGGCCACGGCCGGCGAGGGCACCTATTCCTACCCGGCGCCGGCGGGCCAGATGACCTTCGCCATCGATGACATGCAGAAGGCGGAGCTGACGCTTACTCAGAACGGCCGTGAGATGCGTGCGGTCCGCCTCGCCGGCCTCGCATGGCACGAGACGGCAGTCGATGCGCAAGCGCTCGATTCCTATGTCGGCTGGTATGAATTGACACCGAGCCGCGTGCTGTCGGTCACGCGCGAGGCCAACCACCTGCTTGTCGAGGAGAGCGGGCGGCCGAAATTCGAGATCAAGGCCCGCGGCGTCGATGCGTTTGCGGCAGACGACGGCCATCTCTTGATTTTCCTGCGCAACGACGCGGCAAAGGTGAAACAGGTGCTGCTTCAGGAGCCGGCGTTCGGCGCGGGCCTTGCGCGCTCGGTCACGGCTGAAAGGGCGAGGGCCGTCCAGGAGGAGTTCAAGCGGCGAATGGCCGATGTCCCGGACCGCTTCCGCGACCAGGCCCCGCAGCCCGGCAGCAGGGAAGCCATCCTGCGCGGCATCGCGGACCTGCAGCGCGGCGCTCCGAATTATGAGCGGATGGGTGCGGCGCTGGCGGCCAAGATCCGCCGCCAGGCTCCGGAGCTTCAGGCCACGTTCAACGCGCTCGGCGCGGTGGAATCGATCTTCTTCCGCGGCGTCGGCCCCGGCGGCTATGACATCTATGGCGTGAAGTTCGCCAAGGGGTTTGCCGAGTTCCGCTTCCTGCTGGGCGCGGACGGCAAGGCCGAAGACGTCATCTTCCGCCCCGATGGAGACGAGTCGCCGGGCAGCATCGCCTCCTGTTCCGCCGAGACCGGCTTGAAGTCCAGGGACGACACCGCGCCGATCAAGGTGTTTTTCTACAACGGGAGCGGGGCAGACCTGCAGCTTTATCGGCTGGATGCCGACGGGAAGCGCCGGGCCCATGGCACGATCGGACAGGACGCATCGTCCCAGATCCTGACGTATGTCGGTATTCCATGGGTCGTTGCCGATGCCTCGGGAAAGTGTCTGGAGATCGTGCTGCCGGGACAGCAGACGCGCTTTCATACGGTGGGAGCAAGCCGGGCGGATGGCGAGCTCGAGCGCGCAGTGTCGCACCGCACGGCGCCGCAGGCCGGAAGCGAGATGGTGCTGCGGCAATACATCGAGGCGTTGGCCCGGGGCGAGCCGGACTATGATCGCATGTCGTCGGAAGTGGCGGCGCAGACGCGCCAGCAGCTGCCGTTCAACTAGGCCATTCTCGCCAGGCTCGGCGCACTGCGCTCGGTTACGTTCCGCGGCGTATCCGCCATAGGAAGTGACGTCTACATCGCCCATTTCGCCCACGGTTCGGCGGAATGGCGGATTGGCCTCGTCAAGGACGGGGCGATCGGCCGGATTGCGTTGGGTCCGCAGTACTGACGGGCCGGGAAGGCCGGCTTCGGCCACACCGGCATGTTCAGGCCGCGCGAGAGGTCCTTGCGCGGCCTGCCAGGAAGTGCTACAAGCAGTAACATTACGAGGCGTAACGTTTTACGGAGCGATGCGCGGCCGGCAACCGCCGGCGCGGCCGCTCCTATCTTTCGGGGCGATGCGATGAGCCGTTCCGCGAAGGCTGAAGCCGTGCTGGGCCTTCACCGCTTTGGCATGGGTCCGCGCTCGGGATCGATTGCGGCGATCGAGTCCGATCCGCGCGGCGCGCTGATCGCCGAGCTTGAGCAGCCGTCGGCTGCGCAGCTCTCGGCCCCTATGCTGCCTTCCAGCGCCAAGGCGTTCCGCACCGTTGCCGATGCCAATGCGAAGCGGCAGGCCAAGGCGATCCTCGCCACCAGGCAGGAAGCCGCCAAGCGGCAACAGGTGGCGGAAGCCCCGACCATGGCGGAGGGGACGACGCCGGGCATGAGCGCGACGGCGGAAAAGATGGCTGCCGAGGCCGTCCCCGATCCCGGCCGGCCGATCTATCTGCAAGAGGCAAAGCTGCGCACGGAAGCTGCGCTGGGCGCCGAGATCGGTTTTGCGGAACGGCTGGTCTGGTTCTGGTCCAATCATTTCTGCATTTCGGCGAACAAGATCCAGAGCATGTCGGGCGCTTACGAGCGCGAGGCCATCCGTCCGCACGTGCTGGGCAAGTTCGTCGACATGCTGCTCGCCGCTGGGGGTCACCCGGCGATGCTGTTCTATCTCGATCAAGCCGCATCGATGGGGGCGAACTCGATTGCCGGCATCAACCGCACCCGCGGCCTCAACGAGAATCTGGCGCGCGAGATTCTGGAGCTGCACACCCTGGGCGTCCGCAGCGGTTACACCCAGGACGACGTCATCGCCTTCGCCAACGTGCTCACCGGCTGGTCCTTCCTGCCGGCGGGCGACAATCCCGAGCATGGCGGCGAGTTCGTCTTCAATCCCCGCCTGCATGAGCCCGGCGCGCAGAAGGTGATTGGAAGAACCTACGAGGACGAGGGCGTCGAGCAGGGGCGCGCCGTGCTGCGCGATCTGGCGGCGCAGCCGGCGACCGCCACGCACATCGCCTCCAAGCTGGCCTGCCATTTCATTGCCGACGTGCCGCCAGCGCCGCTGGTGGAGCGGATGGCCAAGACCTTTCTCGACACGAGCGGCGACCTCAAGGAGGTCGCCCGGACGATGGTTGCCTCTCCGGAATCTTGGGCGCTGCCGCCGACGAAACTGAAGCGCCCGAACGAATGGGTCGTCGGCATGCTGCGCTCGGCCGGCATCGCGCAAGTCAATCCCGGCCGCTTCACCGGCGGACAGGTGCTGCTCGGTGAGCCGTTGTGGCGGCCGTCGTCGCCCAAGGGTTATCCGGACGACGAAGCGTCCTGGATCGACGGCGTGGGTCGCCGGCTCGACGTCGCCAACAATTTCGCCGAGCGCGTGGTGGCCACGGCCGATCCCCGGGACATCATCGAGACCGTGTTCGCCTCGACGGTGTCGGACGAGGTGAAACAGGCGATTGGCCGCGCCGAAAGCCGTCAGCAGGCGCTGGCGCTGCTGTTCATGTCGGCCGAATTCCAGCGGAGGTGAGCATGACCTTCTCTCATCACCTGCCCAGCCGCCGCGAAGCGCTGCTCGGCGCCGGCGCGCTGTTTGCGTGGAGCCAGATGCCGAGGCTGGCGCGGGCGGCCGGTCGCGATCCGCGCCTGCTCGTGATCGTGCTCCGGGGCGCGCTCGACGGGCTCGGGGCCGTGGCGCCCGTCGGCGATCCCGACTGGATCGGCCTGCGCGGCGACCGCGCCCTGGTCCTCGATGGCAAGACGCCGGCGCTGCCGCTCGACGGCTTCTTCGCGCTCAATCCGGCGATGCCCAACCTGCACCGCCTTTACAAGGCGCAGCAGGCGGCGATCGTGCACGCCACCGCAACGCCTTATCGCGAGCGCTCGCATTTCGACGGCCAGGACGTCCTGGAGAGCGGGATCGCGCGGCCCGGCTCCACGGCGACCGGCTGGCTCAATCGTGCGCTGCTCGAAATGACCTCGGACGGCAAGGTCAATCCGCGTGGCAGCCGCGTGCTCGGCATAGGCTCGGTCACGCCGCTGGTGGTGCGCGGCAGCGCGCCCATCATGACATGGGTGCCGCAACGGTTGCTGCCGGCGAGCGAGGACACGCAGGCCCGCTTGCTGGACCTCTACCAGCACACCGATCCGAAACTCGCCGTCGCACTCGATGCGCGCATCCGCCTTGCCGCGATCGCGCGCGGCGCCGGCATGGAGACCAAGCCAAGCGACCCGCCGGCCGCGGGCATTGCAGGCGTGCGCGCCTATTTCGCCGATGCCGCCGGCACGGCCGCTCGCTATCTGGCGAGGGCCGACGGTCCACGCGTCGGCGCAATGGGCTTTGTCGGCTGGGATACGCACATCAACGAAGGCGCGGCCTCCGGCCAGCTCGCCAATTTGCTCGGTGCGCTCGACGGCGCGCTTGCCGCCATCGAGATCAACATGGGCGAGGCCTGGCGCGAGACAGTGGTTGCCGTGATCACCGAGTTCGGGCGCACCGCAAAGATCAACGGCACCAATGGCACGGATCACGGCACCGGCACCGTTGCCTTCTTGGCCGGCGGCGCCTTGCGCGGCGGCCGTGTGGTCGCCGACTGGCCGGGCCTCAAAGCGGCCCAGCTCTATGAGCAGCGCGACCTTCAGCCCACCACCGATCTGCGCGCCGTGCTCAAGGGGCTGCTCAGGGATCACCTGAGAGTAGACGAGCGCGCGCTCGCAAGCACGGTCTTTCCCGACAGCGCCGGCGTCACGCCGACGTCCGGTCTCGTTGGCTGATGGATATAGCCGTCCGGTGCCCCGCTGCTGGCCCTGGCGATGCGGTCGACTTCGATACTGTGGTGCTCTGATGTCAACTTTCACGGGCAGCGATCTCGAATTTCTTGCCGGCCTCAACAAGAGCTGGTCGAGACTCTACTGGAAAGAGTTTTCGCGGCTGCGCAGGATTGCGGCCAGGGAAGTAGCGGCCAACGCGCCGGAACTTTGCGCATGCGGCGAAGAACCCGCATGCGCCTTGCGGCGCTGCAACGGAGCGGATGCCGCCGCGGGCGAGGCGTTGCAGCGCCGCGTTGAACTCGCCGCCGGTAACCGCTAAGGCATCCTCCCGGGATCGTGGGAGGATGGGGTGGCGACGACAGAGCCGACGGCGATTGCGCTCGAACACGCGACGGTGGCGTTCCGCCTTGCGGACTCCCGCATCTACACCGCGGTCGAGAAGGCCAATCTGTCCGTCGCGAACGGCGAGTTCGTGGCGATCGTGGGCCCCACCGGTTGCGGAAAATCGACTCTGCTCAACGTCGCGGCCGGGTTGCTCAAGCCCGCCTCCGGGCAGGTAGCCATCTTCGGCCGGCCGCTGACGGACCTCAACCGCGACGCCGGCTATCTCTTCCAGGCTGATGCGTTGTTTCCCTGGAAGACCGCGATTGACAATGTCGCCATCGGTCTCGAAATCCGCGGCGTGCCGCAGCAAGAGGCGCGGCAGCGCGCGCAGGCGTTCCTCACCTCGGTCGGCCTCGGCGCCTTCGGCAACCGCTATCCGCACATGCTTTCCGGCGGACAGCGCAAGCGCGTCGGCCTCGCGCAGGTCCTGATCCGCGATCCCAGGATATTGCTCATGGACGAGCCGTTCGGGCCGCTCGACGCCCAGACCCGCCAGATCATGGGCAATCTGCTGCTGGAATTGTGGAACGCCGACCGCAAGGCGGTGCTGTTCGTCACCCACGATCTCGAGGAGGCCATCGCGCTCGCCGACCGCGTCGTCATCATGTCGGCCGGTCCGTCCGCGCGCATCATCGGCGACTGGCGGGTGCCGCTGAAACGTCCGCGCGACATTTCCGAGGTGCGCATGGAAAGGGAATTTCACGAGCTGCACCGGGAGATCTGGAGCGTGCTGAAGGACGAGGTGATGAAGGGTTACGCGCAATCGTCGCAAGCGGCGGAGGCAGTCTGATGTCGCGTCTGACGCTTCTCCTCTGCCAGCTCGCCGTCGCCGTCATCGCGCTCGCGCTCTGGCAGGTCTTCGCCACCATCCCGGTGTTCGGAAAAATCCTGCTGCCGCCGTTCTTCTTCTCCACGCCGATCGATGTCGGTAGCCAGGTCATCAAATGGTTTTCGACCGGCACGATCTGGAAGCATCTCTTCATCACGCTCTCGGAATCGATGCTCGCCTTCGTGATCGGTTCGGCGCTCGGCGTCCTCATCGGCTTCTGGTTCGCGCGCCAGCCGCGCATTGCCGCGATCTTCGATCCCTATGTGAAGATGGTGAACGCGCTGCCGCGCGTGGTGCTGGCGCCGATCTTCACGCTGTGGCTCGGGCTCGGCATCTGGTCCAAGGTCGCGCTCGGCGTGACGCTGGTCTTCTTCATCGTGTTCTTCAACGTCTACCAGGGCGTCAAGGAAGTTTCGACCACGGTGCTCGACAACGGCCGCATGCTCGGCATGAACGACCGGCAGTTGATGCGGCACGTCTACTGGCCGTCGGCGCTGTCGTGGATGTTCTCCTCGCTGCACACCTCGGTCGGCTTTGCCGTGGTCGGCGCCGTCGTCGGCGAGTATCTCGGATCGGCCGCGGGCCTCGGCTACCTGATCCAGCAGGCCGAGGGCATCTTCGACGTCGCGGGCGTGTTCGCCGGCATGTTCGTGCTATCGGTTTTCGTCGTTCTGATCGACTTCGGCGTGACGCTGGTGGAGCAGCGGCTCTTGGTCTGGCGGCCGGCGTCAAACGAGGGCAGGGGATGACGAGTCATTCCGGGTTCGATGCTTTGCATCGCCCCGGAATGACAGCTGAACAATCAATTCAACAACTTCACGTCATCCGGCGCCTGCGGCGGCGTCTTGATCGCGATGGCCTTGATGGTGCGGCCATTGGGCTTGGTGCCGGCATGCGGCGTGCCCTTGGGGATGATGACGAGATCACCCGGCTTCACCGTCACTTCCTTGTCGCCGAGCCAGATCGTGCCGGTGCCTTCGAGGATGTACTGGATTTCGTGGGCATTGGCGTGCAGGTGCTTCGGCGGGCTGCCGTCCTGTATCGCGATGGTCATTCCGTCAGCCACGGCGAGCACCTTGTTGCGCATGCCGGCGGTGTTGAGGGGCGACAGCGCATCGCCTTCCAGATCGCCGGTATGGATGACCTGCGCGGTCATGTTCTCGGCGGCGAGCGCCGGCCGCAGGAAATGGGTGACACCGCAACCGGCGGCAAAGGCAGCGGCAAGCGACAGCGCGGCAACTACGCGGTTCATGGAAGTCCTCCCTGGAGCGTTTCTTGTGCCGATGATGCTAAGCCGCCCGGCCGCACCTGGCCAGCGCGGGGACCTGCGGGCCTTGCGAAAAGAAAGCACGCCGCCCGCGGAATAAAGGGCGGTCTGCAAAACCGGAACGCCCCCTTGCGGACGGCATTTTGGCACCAAAGTCGCCTTCTCAACTGCGCCGCGCTGCACTATCGTCCGGCCAAATTTTTCGGAGGAACCCATGCGCAACATCATTGGCCGGCTGGCCGCAGCTTTTTTGGCGCTGGCGCTGAGCAGCGGTCTTGCCGCAGCGCAAAGCAAGGTCACCATCGCCGTCGGCGGCAGCGCCTGTCTTTGCTACCTGCCGACCGTGCTGGCGCGGCAGCTCGGCGAATACGAGAAGGCGGGGCTCGCGGTGGAACTGGTCGACCTCAAGGGCGGGTCGGATGCGCTCAAGGCTGTGCTCGGCGGCAGCGCCGACGTGGTCTCCGGCTATTTCGACCATTGTGTCAATCTCGCCGCCAAGAAGCAGGAGCTGCAGTCCTTCGTCGTCTACGACCGCTATCCTGGCCTCGTGCTGGTGGTCTCGCCGAAGCACACCGGTGAGATCAATTCGATCAAGGATCTCGCCGGCAAGAAGGTCGGCGTCAGCGCCCCCGGCTCTTCGACCGACTTCTTCCTGAAATATCTGCTGAAGAAGAACGGCCTTGACCCCACCAGCGCGGCCGTGATCGGCGTCGGCCTCGGCGCCACCGCGGTTGCAGCCATGCAGCAGGGCCAGATCGACGCGGCCGTGATGCTCGATCCCTCCGTCACCGTGCTGCAGGGCAGCTACAAGGACCTCAAGATCCTCGCCGACACCCGCACGCAGAAGGACACGATCGACATGCTCGGCGGGGAGTATCCGGGCGGCGCGCTCTATTCGACGCTCGCCTGGGTCAAGAGCCACGAGAAGGAAGCGCAGGCGCTGACGGGCGCCATCCTCAACACGCTGGCCTGGATTCATTCCCACACGCCGGAAGAGATCATGGCGAAGATGCCGGAAGAGCTGGTCGGCAAGGACAAGGCGCTCTATCTCGCCGCGCTGAAGAACACAATTCCGATGTACTCGCAGACCGGCCTGATGGACCCCAAGGGCGCCGCCGCCGTGCTCGCCGTGTTCAGTGAGGGCTCGCCGGAGGTCGCAAAGGCGGGCATCGACGTCAGCAAGACCTACACCAACGCCTTCGTCGAGAAGGCGAAGAAGACCACGGGCGCGAGCAGCAAATAGCTTTCGCTCCCGTGAAGCCGCTGTCCATCCATCGCGTCACCGAGCTTGACTTGTCGGTGAGGGCGCGAACATGGCCGTTCGCGGAAGAACGGCGCGCCGAGATATCGGCGCACTTCGCCGCACAGCAGCGCCAGCGTTCGCATCTCTGGAACGGCCGCGTGCTGCTCGGCACGGCGCCGGTGCTCGCCGACGAGCGGCTCAGCGCCAGCTATTTCGTGGTCGACTTCGCAAGCTTTCTCGCCTGGCGAGATTGGGGCTTTCCCGACGAGGACGTCTTCAACGGTTTTGGCATGGGCGCATTGCGGTCCTCCGATGGCGCTTTCCTGCTCGGCGAGATGGGCGGGCAAACGGCGAATGCGGGACGTGTCTACTTTCCATCCGGCACGCCTGACCTCAACGACGTCAAGGACGGCCGGCTCGACATTCCCGCAAGCGTGACGCGCGAGGTCGAGGAGGAGACCGGGCTTGCCTCGCACGAATATCGCGCCGCGTCCCACTGGGACTGCATCTTCACCGGTGCTGCGCTCGCGATGATCCGCACGCTCGACGTCGACATGCATGGCGAGGCATTGCGTGCAAAGATCGAAGCCAACCTCGCGCGGCAGTCCTCGCCCGAGCTTTCCGCCGTTCATCTCGTGCGCAGGCGCAGTGATTTGACTGCGGCGATGCCACGGTTTGTCACGGCATGGCTCGAGGCCCAGTTGCCGGCGTAAGCCTCGCATCACCCCGCGCCATGCCTGGATATCGCGAGCAAGGCAGACGCCTGTGCCCGCCCTCAAGATTTCGGCCGTGACCGAACTCGGATACATCCGGCCGCTCAAACAATCCTTTCCGGCACTGTCTTGCCGATCTTGCCGGCGCCGAAAATTTTTGACAGCCATGAACGCGCATGTGCCGTGCGCTGAGAGGTAGCAAGACTTTTTGTCGCAACCGGATTGTGAACGAGATCATAATGAGCGTCACGAAGACGAACTAATCTTCAGCGGCAATCTACTATGGAGGGGCCGCAATGTCAGAACACCGCTCGACCGGTGCTGCACCACTCGCAGATCTTCCAAACCCTGTCCCGGTGAAGGATGCAATTCGCAACACCGGCAGGACGATTGAAATTCCTCAGGGTGGGATCGATTGGTTTGGACCTTTCGACTCCTACGCCGACCTTTATCGAATAGCGGAGGTCTTTCGATTCGAGGACCTGCAGGAATTGGGGATCGTTCCAGACGGCCTGTCGGAGAAGGAGACAGCTGACGCATTGGCGGCTGACGAAACGGCATTTCTCGAAGCGCAGCAACGTACGCAAGCCGAGCGTCATCATTGCTCCTGTCAAGATGCTGGATCGCGTGCCGCCGAGCCGCGAAGGCGGAGCCGGCAACACACAAATCTCGCAAGCTTGCTCCGAGCGTCTTATCCACGCGCCAAGGCCAACGACGATCCCGGAGTTCGGCACGTCTATCACCATTTGCGACGGTGGTTCAGCAAGCCGGAGCGGCTCTTGATGGGCGTTGCTTCAGTCGAAAACATCATCATTGGGATGGATGGTACACTCGTCATGGCTCCCACAGTCCATGTCGTTCGTGCGAACATGATTCAACTCTCATCGGGCAGCCGGTTGCGGTTCGAAAGCGGCGTCGTCGACGTGCACTGCGAAACATTGCACGGTCCTCCCGAAGACGTGGATCCGCCGCCTCCCGTGCATGTTCCGGAGACGTGGCCCCCCATTGACCGCCCGCCTCGTCGACCTCCACTCCGCAACGGAAAGTACCTGAGGGGATATTCTCGCGAATTCACTCCACAATAACCCAGCGAACCAAGGCAGCCTGAACTCGTGGAAATGAAGGAGGTCGACATGACCGTCGCCGTTATTGACGCACGCGGAGCAACTTGGCCGGATGTGCCGAACAAACCTCCGAAAGCATTCAGTCCCCCGATGCCCCCTCAGGCCCAAGGCGCGAACTGCAATTTTTGGGATGATGATTGTGCGCAGGTGGGATTTTCAGGGGGCGACGGAGCTGCAGGTGTGCCAGGCGTAACGGGTGGCACCGGCGGTAATGGCGGTTCCATCAGTTTCGACATCGGCGTGCTCAACGGCGGTGTGAACTTCACCGCGGCCGGTGGTGGAGGAGGGCGTGGCGGCGACGGCGGTGATGGTGGCGACGGAAGCATGGGCGGCCGCGGAGGAAACGGCAACGACTGCGAGTTCGGATTGGTTGGTGGAAACGGAGGCAATGGCGGAGGCGGCGGGCCGGCCGGGTTCGGAGGTCGGGGTGGGAACGGAGGCAGTGTCTTCGTCCGGGTCCGCATAGATAATTCAACTAACAATGAGCCCTTGTCGGCTCCAGGTGGGCTTGGCGGAATCGGAGGCCACGGCGGGCAGGGTGGTGCACCCGGCGCGCCCGGGGAGCAAGGCAGCACCACCGGATCGTTTTCCGCCAGCAGTGAGTGCCCATTCCCTGGTGTGCCGCCCATGTGGGGTCGTCCCGGCCAACCGGGGTCGAGCGGGCAAGCCGGGCCTTCCGGCAACGCCGGTTCGGTACGCCTTGAAGTCACGGGATAGCGTGACGATGTATCGGCACAAATCCTAGGATGCGTTACGCTTTCGCTTCCTGCCGACACGCGCATTGCCGCCGCGCGAATTCTTGGTTGAGCCGCCGGTGGCAGCATCCGAGGGTCGCCGCTGCGCGCGGGCCTTCTTTTGGGACAACTTGAACCTCGTATAGCCGAGTACCTGCTCCATCGCGATGCGCGCCTTTTCCGGATCGCCGCTCTCGATCGCGCGTGCGGCGGCCGCGTGGTTGGGCAGGTTTTCCCTGAACCAGTCGGCGCTGCCGACGGCGACATGGAAGACGGTGCCCAGGATCGTATCGATGGCGCCGCGAAAGCCCTGTAGCACAGGGTTGTGCGTTGCATCGAGAATCGCGAGATGGAACGCCTTGTCCGCAGCGACCGCGCTTGCTTGGTCCTTGGCTGTCTCCATCGCACCCAGCGCCGCATTGATGCGCCAGCGGTCGTTCCGCGTGGAGCGCTCCGCGGCGAGCGCTGCGGCCGCGGGCTCGATGATCGAGCGCACCTCCTGGATCGCCAGCAGCAGATTGCGGTCGGGCGGGTCCTTGCCGACCAGCCAGCCGAGAACGTCGCGGTCCAGCAGGCTCCATTCGTGGCGCGGCAGCACATGGGTGCCGTGCCGCGGCCGTACGCTCACCAAGCCTTTGGCGGCAAGCGACTTGATCGCTTCGCGCACGACGCCGCGGCCGACGCCGAAGCGGGCCTCGAGGTCCGGTTCGGGCGGTAGCGCTGTTCCGGCGGCAATCCCGTCCTGCGCGATCTCGCGGCCAAGTGTCGCAAGCACGCTGCGTATCCGTCCCGGCCTGACGCGCTTGTCGGCGGCTTTCTTGGCCACCCTCACCCTCCCTGGCGGACCTCAAACCGGCCGTTTTCGGTCGGCGAGCAGCGCCTTGTGTCAATCATCCGATGTTTAACATCGGATGATTGGGAGAGGAAGGGCGCGGCCATTCGCCGGCAAGGTGCAGCGTTGCTGCGAAGTAACGAGGCGCCGCTGTCACGCCGCTTGCTTGTTTGGCTTGACATCGGTCCGCACTACCAATGTGATGGGCGGCAAAAAACAACAAGAACGCAATGCACAAATTTCCAGGGAGGGTTGGATGCCGGTAGGCAAATCTGCACGCCTGTTTTTTGGGCTGTTCGCCGGGGCGGCGATGCTGGGGATGACGGCCACGGCCGATGCCCAGGAAAAGAAGATCAAGATCGGCGTCATCTATGACCTCACCGGCCCGCTCGCCGGCGGCGGTTCCGAGCTGCATTATATCGGCGCCAAGATCATGATCGACCATTACGCCAAGACAGGCGTCGAGGGTTACAAGGTCGAGGCCGTCTATGCCGACGCGCAGAGCAAGCCGGATATCGCCATCAACGAGGCGGTGCGCCTGCTGGAACAGGAAAAAGTCGACATGGTGCTCGGCTTCTTCTCCTCCGCGCAATGCGTTCCGGTTGCCGCGCGCGTCGAGCAGCTCAAGAAGTTCATGTGGATGACCACCTGCATCTCGTCTGCCGTGTTCGAGAACAAGAACTACAAAAACGTGTTCCGCCCGCAGGCCAGCGGCGATCAGTTCGGCCAGATGACGATGGACTTCATCGCCAACAATGCCAAGGCGAAGTTCGGCAAGGAACCGAAGGATCTGCGCGTCGCCATCATCCACGAGGACGGCTCCTATGGCGTCGACGTCGCCAAGGGCAACGAGGCCGGCGCCAAGAAGGCCGGGTTCCAGATCGTGCTGAAGGAAGGTTATTCGGCCACCGCGCCCGATCTCTCCGCGCTGGTCACCAAGCTGAAGCGCGCGCGGCCCGACGTCATCTTCCACACCGGCTACAATCCCGACATCACCCTGTTCGGCCGCCAGGCGCGCGAGCAGGGACTGAAGTTCGGCGCATTGGTCGGGCACGGCGCCGGTTACGGCGTCTATGAGAAGCTGAAGGAAGGCCTGGGCGCCGACGTCAACTACGTCTTCAACACCGACCCGATCTCGATCTGGCTCGCCAACCCGAAGGGACTCGATCCGAAACTGCCGCCGGTCATCAAGATGGTCGGCGAGGAGTTCGACAAGATCAAGCCGGGCGTCGCCATCCGCTCCGCCCATGTCGGCATCGCTGCGTCCAACACCTATGTGTTCATGAATGAGGTGCTGCCGCGCGCCATCAAGAAGTATGGCGGCATCGACCCGGACGCCCTGCGCAAGGCCGCGCTGGACGTCGACCTGCCGGAGGGCGGCACCATGCTGGGTTTCGGCGTGAAATTCTACGGCGAAGGCACGCCGATGGCCGGGCAGAACGAGCGTTCGTTCCCCGTCGTCATCCAGTATGTTGACGACAAGTCCTATGTGGTGTGGCCGAAGAGCCAGGCGCAGCGCGAAGCGGTGCTGCCGCTGCCGAAGGGGACGACGTTCAGCAACCAGTAACCCGGCACAACAACAACGGAGGGACTGCGTGCTGGTGGTGAATGGTCTGGTGAAGCGTTTTGGCGGCTTCACCGCGGTCAACAACGTGTCGTTCAGGGTCGAGAAGGGCGAGATTCTCGGCCTGATCGGCCCGAACGGCTCAGGCAAGAGCACGATCTTCAACATGCTGTCGGGCACGCTGGCGCCGACCGCCGGCTCGATCATATTTGACGGTCATGAGATCGCGGGCAGCGCGCCGCACCGGATCATCAACAGCGGAATCGGCCGCACTTTCCAGATCCCGCGGCCGTTCCGTCGTCTCACCATTTTCGAGAATGTCGAGCTCGCCGGCTTCTATGGCCAGGGCCGCCATAGCCGCAAGAACGCCGACGAGGCGGCCGAGCGGGCGCTTCGGCTGGTTGGTCTTCCGACCGATCGTCGCGCCAGCGTCGATGGACTGGGCGCGGCGGGTTTGAAGAAGCTTGAGCTTGCGAAAGCGCTCGCCACGGGACCGAAGCTGCTGCTCGCCGACGAAAGCCTCGGCGGCCTCGATGAGAACGAGATGGATCAGGCCGCCGACATGCTGCGCAATATCCGCGACGAGCTCGGCATCACCATCATCTGGGTCGAGCACATCATGGGCGTCCTGATGCGCGTGGTCGACCGCGTCATGGTGCTCGATCACGGCGTGAAGATTTCGGAAGGGCTGCCGGCCGAGGTGGCGAGCGATCCGCGCGTGATCGAGGTTTATCTCGGCACGGATGCGGATGCGAGCCTGGCCGCTGCCGCGGCCGCCGAAGCGCGCCGCCGGGCGGGGGTGTAGCCATGCTCCAGCTCAAGTCGGTCGATGCGGGTTACGGCACATTCCAGGCCCTGTTCGGTATCAATCTGGAGGTCAAGGCCGGCGAGGCGGTCGGCGTGATCGGCCCGAACGGCGCCGGCAAGACCACGCTGATGCGTGTGATCTCCGGCCTGATCCGCCCGACCAGGGGCGCGATCTCGATGGAAGGCGCCGACGTCGTGGCAACGCCGGCGCACAAGATCGTCAGCCTCGGCATTGCGCATGTACCGGAGAACCGCCGGCTGTTTCCGCGCCTCACCGTCGACGACAACCTCAAGATGGGCGCCTACATGCCGTCCGCGCGCGCCAAATATGCCGAGCGGCTGGAATTCGTGTTCGCGCTCTTCCCGCGCATGAAGGAGCGCCGCCACCAGATGGCCGGCACCATGTCGGGCGGCGAGCAGCAGATGTGCGCCATCGGCCGTGCGCTGATGAGCGACCCGAAGCTGTTGCTGCTCGACGAGCCCTCCGCGGGACTTGCGCCGGTCGTGGTGCAGCAGGTGTTCGAGCTGGTGAAGCGCATCCGCGCCTCGGGTCTGACCGTGCTGATCGTCGAGCAGAACGTGCAGCAGGTGCTCAAGGTAGTGGACCGCGCCTACCTGCTCGAGGCCGGCACGATCCGCGCCTCGGGCACCTCGGCAGAGATGATGAAGACCGACACCATCAAGCAGGCGTACCTTGGCGTTTAGGGCAAGAGCATGCAGCACTTCCTCGACATCTTCGACATTTTCCTGCTGGAGGCCGTGATCAACGGCATCCTGCTCGGTGGCGTGCTGGCGCTGCTGGCGCTGGGGCTCAATCTGATCTTCGGCGTCATCGACGTCACCTGGATCTGCTACGCCGAGCTCGTCATGATCGGCATGTACGGCATGTACTACATGGTGCAGGTGTTCGGCCTGCCGTACTGGGTGGCCGCGCCGTTCGCGATCATGCTGGTGGCCGCGCTCGGCGCGCTGCTGCATTACCTCGTCATCGAGCCGCTGCTGACCGCGCCGCCGATCAACCAGCTGCTAGCCACCGGCGGCGTGCTGTTCATCCTGCAGAGCTTCGCCACCGTCGCCTTCGGCATCGACTTCCGCAATCTCGGCATCCGCCTGCCGGTGCTGGCGCTGGGCGAGATGAACTTCAGCTATTCCCGGCTGCTCGCCTTCGCTGCGGCGCTGCTCGGCATGATCGTCGTCTACCTCTTCATGACGCGCACCTTCACCGGCACCGCGATCCGGGCGATTGCGCAGGACCGGCAGATCATGTCGCTGATGGGCGTCGATGCCAGGCGTATCTATCTCATCACCTCGGCGCTGGGCGGCGCGCTCGCCGGCCTCGCGGCGTGTCTGCTGGTGCTGCAATACGACGTGCATCCCTTCGTCGGTCTGTCCTTCGGCCCGATCACTTTCCTGATCTGCGTGCTCGGGGGCCTCGGCAATTTCATCGGCGGCTTCATCGCGGCCTTCGTGTTCGCGGAGATCATCTCGCTCGGCGGCCTGTTTTCCGACCTCGAATGGGGCTACGTGCTGGCCTTCGCCTTCTTCATCGTCATGATGTTCATCCGGCCCGCGGGCCTTATGCAGAGGCGCTCGTGAATTCCCGTCATATCGCCTGGGCCATCGGTCTTGCCGCGCTGATCGCGCTGCCCTTCGTTTATCGCGACCCCTATCACGTGCATTTGCTGGTGCTGATCCTGATCTGGTCGTTCGCCTATACGTCCTGGTCGATCATGGGGCGCTTTGGCCTGGTCTCGCTCGGCCATGGCGGCTTCATGGGTGTCGGCGCCTATGTCACGGCGCTGCTCTGGAATCATCTCGGCGTCACGCCCTGGATCGGCATTCCCGTCAGCATGGTCGCGGCCGGGCTGCTGGCGCTGGTCGTCGCCTATCCCTGTTTCCGCTTCCGCATCACCGGGCATTATTTCGTGCTGGTGACCTTGGCGCTGTCCGGCATCGTGCTGCAGGTCATCACCGCGACGCGCGATTACACCGGCGGCTCGCTCGGCTACACGCCGAACCGCGCCCCCAGCGGCCAAAACCTCTGGGCGCTGCAGTTCGACGACAAGACGACTTGGTACCTGATCGCGCTGGGCATCTGGTTCGCCGGGCTGATCGTCTGGCGCACGATCGACCGCAGCATGGCGCGCTACGCCATGGAAGCGATCTCGGAGGACGAGGACGCCGCGGCGGCCGCCGGCGTCAACGTCACCGCCGAGAAGCTGAAGATCACGATGATCTCGGCGCTGATGACCGCGCTGGCGGGCGCCATCTACTGCCAGTACCAGATGTTCATCTCGCCCGACACGGTGAGCGGCATCGCGGTGTCGCTGCAGATGGTGTTCGCCGCCATCGTCGGCGGGGTCTACGTCTCGCTCGGTCCGACCATCGGCGCGATCATCACCATCCTGCTCGCGGAGACGCTGCGCATCGGCTTCGGCACCAAGGCGGTCGGCTGGGACAATCTCGTCTACGGCGTGCTGCTCGTGCTGTTCATCATCTTCCTGCCCAAGGGCATTCTGGGCAGCATCGCCGAGCGGCTGAAGTTTCGGAAGGCGTAGCCCGGTGGCTTCATCCTTCGAGACGCATCGCTTTGCGATGCTCCTCAGGATGAGGTCTTGCATCTCGTGAGTTGATAGACCCTCATGGTGAGGAGCACGGCAACGCCGTGCGTCTCGAACCATGCGGCCCGGCTGACGCCGCTAGTCCTGCACAAACGCCAGCAGCACCCCATTCGCCGCTGCCGGCGGCACCACCACCGCGCCGCCGCTTGCGACAGCTTTTCCGCCGATTGCGCTTTTCGCGGCGGAAAGATCGTCCACCACCAGCTCGAGGCCGGCGCCGGCGCGGTCGGGCAGGGTGCTCACGTCCACGCCTGGATATCGCGTTCCCAGCGCATCGCGGGTGAGGAAGACGAAATCCGCCCGTCCAAATCCGGTTGGCACCACGGCCGATCCATCCGCCCCGGCGCGCACCTCGCCCGCGATCATCTTCGCCAGATGCCTGGCATCCTCCTCCACGTCAGGGGTCACGATGAACAGCCGCGCGATGCGCGTTGCCGTATTGGCGTGCTGCTGCAGCTCGGCAATCCACACCGTCTCGCGTGTCTTGTGCTGGCAAGCAAACAGCCGCACGCCGCCGGGCGCTTCCGCAACAGGCCACTGGAAGGTGGCGAATTTCGCGGCGGCCTTGCGGCCGTCCGGCATCGTCACCGGCCGCTCGAAATCGGTCGGGCCGATCGCTTGATAGCCCATGGTGCGCAGCTCCGCCGCGCCGGCCGCGGCGCTCGGCGTCGTGAAGGCGACACGCTCGATGCCGCCGCCGGTCTGCTCCAGATAAATCCTCGTCGGCGCGTTGTGCTCGGTGGCGTGGAGCACGCCGAGCAGCTCCATGTAATCCTCGCCGAGCATGATGGTGTAGTTGCCGGTGCCCATATGGGCGCTGTGGGTGCCGCGCGGCGAGATGGTGAAGCCGAGCTGCTTCCAGGTGGCGGCGGCGGCGTCGAGGTCGTTCACGGCGACGACGGCATGGTCGATTCCGGCGATGCTCTTGATGGTCACGCTGGCACGATGTCCCTTGACAGACCGTAGGATAGGTTGAGCGAAAGCGAAGCCCATCCTACGATTGGGCCCGGAGGAAGTCTAATGCCGCCAGGACGCATCCGCATGCCGGACTCGCTGTGGGCCGCGGTGACGCCGGCCGGGCCGGAGCTACCGCAGCTCGTGGGCACGGCGCAGGCCGACGTCGTCATTATCGGCGCGGGCTTTACCGGCCTTTCCACCGCGCTGCATCTGCGCGAGGCCGGCGTCGATGTCGCAATAGTCGAGGCTGCCGAGCCCGGTTTTGGCGGCTCGGGCCGCAACAACGGCCAGGTGATCCCGACCCTGACGCGGCCGGATCCGGAAGACATCGTCGCAAAACATCGCGCGAGCGGCGAGCGATTTGTCGCACTGCTGCGCGACTGCGCCTCCACGCTGTTCGACGTCATCAGGCTCTACCAGATAGAGGCCGAGCAGGAGCAGGCCGGCTGGATCCAGCCGGTGCATTCGCCCGGCCGCATCAAGATCGCCGAGCGGCGGGTGCGGCAATGGTCGAAGGCGGGCGCGCCGGTTGAATTCTTGTCGCGCGAGGATGTGGCGAAAATGCTCGGCTCCGACGCCTGGTTCGGCGGCTTCTGGAACAGGACCGGCGGGCACATCAATCCGCTGGCGCTGTCGCGCGGGCTGGCGCGCGCCGTGCTCGACCGCGGCGGCCGCATCTTCGCGCGCTCGCCGGCATCGAAGTTCGAGCGCAGGAACAACCGCTGGATCGTCACCACGCCGCAAGGCGAGATCAGCGGCCGTGCGTTGATCCTCGCCACCAACGCCTATACCGGCGAGTTC
>Ga0187815_10000062_pt1 | contig 50084 bp, 46 predicted proteins | sample NC_S_5_FD_132962 | JGI IMG/M metagenome (GOLD analysis project Ga0187815, IMG submission 132962) | Wetland sediment microbial communities from Neuse River Estuary, North Carolina, USA - ASW-S_5 | ecosystem: Environmental > Aquatic > Freshwater > Wetlands > Sediment | place: USA: North Carolina... | reverse complement strand
CGGATTGAACAGGCCATTTCTCTTGGTTCCTTCTCTTGACTCCGGGCATCCTGCCCTCCGCCCTGCGGGCCAGCTGCGCTGTTCGCCGCCGCTCCGGCGGCGGCGTGGGCCAGCAAAGAGAAGTAACTCGGGCGCCGGAAGGCGACCGAAAGCCCGCCGCAGGCGAGCCAAAGTGCGCAACCGAAAGGTCATCGCGAACACCCGCCCCTCACCCCGGCCCTCTAGAGGGAGAAAAAGTCAGGTTGCGTGAGGCAAACGAAGCCGCTTTGTCCCTTGTGAAAACACGCAAGGAGAACCCGGGCGGAACAGGGAAGGGAACGCCTACCCCACCCACCGCCACACCAGGTACACCAGCGGCGCACACACCAGCAGAAACGGCACCGACACGCGGTGGAACAACCGCAACCCCTGCGGCTGTTTTGCCAGGCGCAGGGCGATCAGGTTCGCCAGCGAGCCGATCGCCAGTCCGAAGCCGCCTACGTTCACCGCCACCGCCAGCGCGACGGCGTCATGCGTGCGGTCCAGCAACAGCACCGTGGCCGGCACGTTGCTGATCAGCTGCGATGCCGCGATGCCGCTGGCGTACAGCGTCAGCGGCCGGTCGAGCGCGAGCCGGTCCAGGCCGTGCGCCACCTGCGGCAGTTCGGCGAAGTGTCCGAGGCCGAGAAAGATCGCGGCAAAGGTGGCGAGCAGCAGCCAGTCGATGCGCGCCAGGCTGCGTCGCGCCAGCAGCGCGAACACCAGCACCAGCAGCAGGGCGCCGGGCACGGCATGGCCGTATTCCATCGCCAGCACCATCGCCGCCAGCGCGGCGACCGAGCCCGTGGCCAGTGGCGCGGCTATCGCGTGGCCGTCCACCTGCGCGGCCTGCAGGGTCACCCGGCCCTTCGGCAGCCATGCCAGGGTGAGCAGCGCCACCAGCGCGAACATCGCGGCCGTCGCTGGCAGCATCGCCAGCACGAAGTGCAGAAACGGCAATTGAGCGTGCTGCCACAGCAGGAGGTTCTGCGGATTGCCGATCGGGCTCAGCGTGCTGCCCGCATTCACCGCCAGCGCCTCCAGCACCGCCATGCGCGCCACCGGCAGGTTGGAGATCCTGCCGATCGCCAGCGTCAGCGGCACGATCAGGAACAGGCTAACGTCGTTGGTCAGCACCATCGCCAGCAACGCGGTGCCGGTCACCAGCAGCAGGCCCAGCCCGCGCAGCGTGTGCGTGCGCGCCACCAGCGCGCCGGCCGCATGCTGCACGAGCCCACTGTCGCGGATGCCCTGGGTCGCCACCATCAGCCCGAGCAAACCGGCCAGCGTGGGGAGCTGCAGCCAGCGCCGGTAGCTCGCCGCCGGTTGCGGGTCGAGCAGCGCCAATGCCAGTGCGAGCGCGGCGAACAGCAGCAGCAGCCATTCGCTGAGCAGCTTCGCGCGCCAGTCGACGTGCTTGCCTCCGTCATTCCGGGGAGGGCGGGAGGCGCTTTTCAACGGCGAACGCCGGTCATCCAGTGCCTTTGTCTCTTCGTTCGAAGTCACTGGATGCCTGCCTGCATAGGCATGACGACCCCAGGTGAAGGTGCGGATGACACGCGCATCACCACTCGCTCAAACCTTCCAATTCGTACAGTTTCATCCAGCTCGGCCGTGCGCGCACCAGGTCGGCCAGCCGCTTCAGTGCGGGCCATTCGGTAGCGGGGCGCGGCATGTTGCGCGACCAGCGCATCAGCATCGTGAGCAGCAGGTCGACGCCGGAGAAGTCGCGGCCCAGCAGGTACGGCCCCTGCGCCGCTAGCTGGGCGTCGAGCAGGTCCCACACGGCGGCGATCTTCGCCTGCAGCGCGGCGCGGATTTCCGGCGTGTGTTCCGCCGCGCCGAGCTCGGCGGGATAGAACCAGAAGCGGTACGACGACATCAGCGTGTTGCTGAGATAGACCGTCCACTGCAGCCAGGCTTCGCGCTCCGGCGTGCCGGCGGGCGGAATCAGCTTCGCCTCCGGGTGCCGCTCGGCCAGCATCTGCAGCAGCGCCGCCGACTCGGCGCGCGGCCGGCCGTCGATCAGCAGGGTAGGCACCACGCCGCGCGGATTGAGCTTGAGGTATTCCGCGCCGTGCTGCGCGTCCTGGTCGAAGTCGACCAGTCGCAGCTCGTACGGCGCGCCGATCTCCAGCAAGGCGAGGTGCACCACCATGCTGGCCGTGCCGGGGGAGTAGTAGAGGATGTACACGAGGCCTCCGCGCCGAAGAGTGATGCCGCCGATGTTGACGGCTCGCTCACCCTTCCCGCAACAGGCGCATCGGCGAGGTGCGCGTCACCTTGCGCGTGCCCACCAACCCCAGCAGCATCACTACGAAGGCGCAACCCAGCGCGCCGAGGGCCAGCGGCCAGGGCGGCGGCGCGAAGCCGTCGATGTGGAATACGGAGCGGCCCAGCCACAGACCGGCACCGGCGGCGCCCGATGCGGCGGTGAGGCCGGCGATCAGGCCGAGCAGGGCGAACTCGCAGGCGGCGGCCACGCGCAGCTGCGCGCGGCGGGCGCCCAGCGTGCGCAGCAGGGCCGCCTCGTGGCGGCGCTCGGCGGCGCTGGCGGCCAGCGAGGCGGCCAGCACCAGCGCGCCGGCGAGCAGGCTGAAGCCCAGGATCCAGCGCACCGCGCTGCCTACGCGGTCGACGATCTGGCGGATGCGGTCGAGCAGGTCGTCCACGTCCACCAGGCTGAGGTTGGAATAGTCGTGCGACAGTTGCGCCATCGCCTGCGCGTGGCCGCGCGGTAGGTGGAAGCTGGCCAGCCAGGTGTGCGGCAGCGCCTCGGCGTGCGTGGGGTCGAGCAACAGGAAGAAGTTGACTCGGAACGAGCTCCAGTCCACTTGGCGGAAGCTGGCCACCTTCGCGTCGATGCGCCCTTCGCCCACGTCGAAGCTCATCGTGTCGCCCAGCTTCAGCGCGAACATGTCGCGCCACATGCGATCCACCGACACCTCGGCCTGCGCCGGCTTCGCCTCGAACCAGCGGCCGGCGATCACCCGGTTCGCGGGCGGCAGCGCGGCGGCCCAGGACAGCCGCAGCTGACGGTCGGCCCAGTCCTTCGCGCGCGGATCGGCAAAGCGCCGGCCGTCGATGGGTCGGCCGTTGATCCCGGTGAGCTTGCCCACCGCCAGCGGCATCATGTTGAGCTGGTCGGCGCCGATGCGCGCCAGCGCCTGCGCGAAGCCCGTGCGCTGGCCGTCCTGCAGGTTCAGCGCGAACCAGTTCGGCGTGTCGGCGGGGAGTTCCCGGCGCCAACCGTCGAGCAGGGCCGGCGCCACCACCGACAACAGCAGCAGCGCGGTGAGGCCCAGGCTCAGCGCCGTCGCCTGCACCACGCTGAGCCCGCGCCGTCGCGCCAGCGCGGCGAGGCCCAGCCGCAGCGCGGGGTGCGCGCCCGGCGCCACGCGCCGGGCCAGCCACAGCAGCAGCGTCGCCAGCAGTGCGGCCACCATGGCCACGCCGGCGAGGCTGGCAGCGAGGATGCCGGCGAGTTTCAGCGAGCCGCTCTGGCTCCAGATCAGCGCCAAGGCCACCAGCGCGGGCAGCAGGTACAGGGCGTCGAAGCGGCGCACCCGGCGCGCCATGCTCTGGCGGAATACCGCGACAGGAGCGACTTCGGCCAGCCGCAGCAGCGGCGGCAGCGCAAAACCGGCCAGTACGGCCAGGCCCATCGCTGCGGCGCCCAGGGCGGGCAGCATTGGCAGTTCGGTGGGAATGCCGCCGAACAGCGTGCTGGCGAACTGCCAGGCCAGCTGCGCCACGCCCAGCGTGAGCAGGGTGCCGGCCAGCGCCACCGGCACGGCCAGCGCGGCGAGCGTGAGCAGCAGCAGGCCCAGCACGCGTCGGCGTGGCGTGCCCAGCGCGCGCAACAGCGCCACCTCGGGCGTCTTGCGCCGCGCATAGCGTTGCGCGGAGAGCGCGATCGCCACGCCCGCGAGCAGGGCGGCCAGCAAGGCGGTGAGGTGCAGGAAGGCGCCGGCGCGGTCGAAGGCCGTGCGCATGCGTTCCTGGGTCTGTTCCGGCGTGACCAGTTCCGCACCTTGGGGCAGGGTCTGCCGCCGCGCCCAGGCGCGCCAGCGGCCGACGGCCTCCGGCGTACCGGCCAGCAGCAGGCGGTGGTGGGCGCGGCTGCCGATGCCGAGCAGGCCGGCCTGCTCGGCATCGGCCAGGCTCATCAGCGCGCGCGGCGCCAGCGTCACCAGCGCGCCGCCGTCAGGCTGCTGCACCAGCTCCGCGGCGACGCGCAGCTCCTTGCCGCCCAGCTGCAGCGCGTCGCCCACCTTGAGCGAGAGCGCCACCAGGGCACGGTGGTCGAGATACACCGTGTCGGCGGCGGGACCGTGGCCGTTGCGCTGCCGGCCATGCGCATCGGCGAGCACCAGCTTGCCGCGCAACGGGTACGCACCATCGGTGGCCTGCACGTCGAGCAGCTGGCTGCGGCCGTTGGCAAACGCCACGCTGGGGAAGCCGGCGGCGTGACTGATGGCGAGGCCATCGCGGCGGGCCTGGTCGGCAAAGATCTCCGGCACGGCTTGCGGCGCCGAAACGCCGATGTCGCCGCCGATCAGTTCCGCCGCACTGGCGAGGATGACGCGTTCCACCCGCGTCGCCAGTGTGGCCACCACGCCCAGCGCCAGCACCGCCAGCAGCAGGGAGCCGGCCAGGGTGCGCAGTTCGGGCAGCCGCCACTCGCGGCGCAGGTTGCGCAGGGCGAGGCGCAGGAGCTTCATGGCTGCGCTCCGATGGACGCCTGTGCGACGTCCTGCGCGTAGGGGTGCGATGTTCTGCCCTCCATTCCTGGAGGTGCGGTTTGATGCGCGCCCATTCCCTCTGCAGCTTCATTGCCTAGGAGGAGGATTGGGGTGAGAGATGTTTTGGCTTTTGCGCACTCGCAAGATTCAAGGCGGTTTCGTCTGCCTGCCGGCAGCCGAGCTACTTTCTCTTTGCTTGCCCAAAGAGAAAGTAGCCAAAGAGAAACGGCACCCCGATGGCGCGCCCTCCAGGCATTCCCGGATCGGGTCCGGGACAGGCTCTGCCTTCCGGGTGCGCGGCCGGATGGCGGGGTTTTCCGACGGCACCTCCGTGTGCCGACGGAAAACTGGCCCGCGTCCCTGTGGGCCATCCTGCGGACTTTCCGCCACCCGCCCGCCGCGCCATAAGGGGCCCGGGTGGAGCAGCGCGCTCCTGCGCGCAGAAGCAGAAGCCAGAGCAAAACAGAGTGCCGCACGTTCGCGGCGCTTTGGCTTCTGGCGTGCACGAGGCACGCCTGCTCTTTCGGGGCCCCTGGGCGGCAGTGAGGCGGGGACGACCAGGCCGCGCAGCGGGCGAGTCCAAGGATGGATTCGCCTTTTCGCGCGGGCAGGAGCCCGCTCGAAAAGCCTGGCCCCGCCTCACGGACTTGCCGGGCAGGATGCCCGGCAAGCGCCAACCGGGGTGTCGTTTCCTCTTGGTTACTTCTCCTTTGGACAAGCAAAGGAGAAGTAACTCGGGCGCCGACAGGCGCACGAAATCGCTTTGTTCCCCGCGAATGCGCAGAGGCAACAGTCCCTCTCCCCCAACCCCTCTCCCGCAAGCGGTCAAGAGAAGAAAGCAGCGCGCTCATGCGTTCACCGCCGCAGCCGGCGCCGCCACGCGCCCCTCCTCCAGCTCGATACGCCGCTGGCAACGCCCCGCCAGCTGCGCGTCGTGGGTGACCAGCACCAGGGTGGTGCGGTGGTCGCGGTTCAGTGCGAACAGGAGGTCGGCGATGTGATGGCCGGTGCGCTGGTCGAGGTTGCCGGTGGGTTCGTCGGCGAACAGCAGGCGCGGGCCGTGCACGAAGGCGCGGGCGATCGCCACGCGCTGCTGTTCGCCGCCGGAGAGTTGTGCGGGATAGTGCCGGCGCCGTGCGGTGAGACCCACCGCATCCAGCGCCGTGCGCGCCTTGGTGCGGGCCTGGGCATCGCCTTCCAGTTCCAGCGGCAGCATCACATTTTCCTCGGCACTGAGTGCGGGGAGCAGGTGGAAGGACTGGAACACGAAGCCCACAAGGCGCCGGCGCAGGTCGGCGCGTGCTTCCTCGTCCAGCGTCTGCAGTGCGTGGCCGTCGAGGCGGATACTGCCGCTGCTGGGCGTGTCCAGCCCAGCGAGCAGGCCGAGCAGGGTGGTCTTGCCCGAACCGGAGGCGCCCACGATGGCGAAGCTTTCGCCCGCAGCGACGCGCAGGCTTACGCGGTCGAGGATCTGCAGCCGCCCCTCGGGGCCGTCCACGGACTTGCTAACATCGTGCGCTTCCAGGACAAGGTGGGGCGAGTCGCTCATGCGTCGTTTCCTGTGCTTGCTGCTGTGGCTTGCCGGTGCCGTCGTCGCGGCGCAGGCCGCGCCCGCGCGTACCGTGCTGGTGCTGGGCGATTCGCTGTCCGCCGCGCACAACATTGCGACGGAGCAGGGCTGGGTGCATCTGCTGGAAGTCCGTCTTGGCAAGATGGTGCCGCGGTGGGCCGTGGTCAATGCCAGCATCAGCGGCGAGACTTCGCTCTCCGGGCGCAATCGCCTGCCGGCCCTGCTGGCGACCTACCGGCCCGGCGTGGTGGTGATCGAACTGGGCGCGAACGACGGCCTGCAAGGCCTGCCGCTGAACCAGCTGCGCGACAACCTCATGGCGATGATCTCCGCGGCCCAGGCCACGCACACCAGGGTGCTGTTGCTGGGCATCGAGCTGCCGGTGAACTACGGACCGCAGTATCGCGACGGCCTGCGCGCGGTCTATGCCGGCCTGGCGCAGCAGAAGCACGTGGCCTTGCTGCCGTTCCTGCTCGACGGCGTGGCGCTCGACCCGGCCCTGATGCAGGCCGACGGCCTGCATCCGACGGCCGCCGGGGAGCCGAAAGTGCTGGGGAACGTGTGGCGCGTGCTGCAGCCCCTGCTGCACCCGTGACCTGAGTGCCTTCGCGCACTTTTCACGTCTTCATCACCCCATGCCCGGTTAGCTCTTCACATTTGTGAAGCCCTGCAGGAGGATCGACATGAGCGGACACGACGAGCAGGCGGGCCTGATTCTGCTGGTGGAAGACAATCGCCAGATCGCCGAGGCGGTGGGCGAGTTCCTGGAACGTTGCGGCTATTCGGTGGACTACGCGGCCGACGGCGCCAGCGGGCTGCATCTGGCGGTGTCGAGCAGCTACGACGTGATCGTGCTGGACCTGATGCTGCCCGGCCTCGACGGCCTCGAGGTCTGCCGCAAGCTGCGCCGAGAGGCGAAGAAGGCCACGCCTGTGCTGATGCTCACCGCGCGCGACACCCTGGAGGACAAGCTGATCGGGCTGGAAGCCGGCGCCGACGACTACCTCGTCAAGCCTTTCGAGGTGCGCGAACTGGAGGCGCGGCTGCGTGCGCTGATCCGCCGCGACCGCCGCCAGGTCTCGGCCGAAGTGCTCAATGTGGGCGACATGACGCTGGATACCGCCACGCTGCGGCTGACCCGCGCGGGGCAGGAGCTCACCGTGTCGCCGATCGGTCTGAAACTGCTGGCGATCCTGATGCGCGAATCGCCGCGCGTGGTGAGCCGGCGCGACATCGAACGCGAGATCTGGGGCGACATGCTGCCCGACTCCGACACGCTGCGCTCGCACCTGTACAACCTGCGGCGGGTCATTGACAAACCCTTCCCGCGGCCTCTGCTACATACCATCCACTCGGCCGGCTACCGGCTCGCGGATCTCGACGCGGAAGTGGCCTCGGCCGCCCATATGGCGTGACGCGCGGACGGCAATGAAAGCGAAAGAAATGCAAGGCGCGGTGATGTTCCGCGCCGGCGCCTTCCGGCGCCGCATGGCTTGGGTGTTCGGCCTGCAGATGGTGGCGATGGCGCTCGTCTGCGTGATGGGCGCCTATGACCAGGCACCGCTGCCGGCGGTGATCGCGATGGTCGTGATCGTCAGTGGGCTGGCCTGGCTGGCCACGAGCCGCGAGTGGCAGCCGGTGAGCACGCTGGCACGGCTGATCAGCGAGTGGCGCGACGGCCAGTCCGACCCGGCCGCGCTGCAGCCCGAACGGCTGTCGCGGCATACCGACGCCGATCTCGCCGTGCTGGCGCGCGGGCTGCAAGGCTTCGCCTCGCGCATCGTCGATTACGGCCAGCGCGAGCGCAACTTCACCCGCGACGCCAGCCACGAACTGCGCACGCCGCTCACGGTGATCCGCATGTCGGTGGACATGCTGGTCGACGAGACCGGCCTCGGCGAATCCGGACGGCGTTCCGTGCGGCGCATCCACCGCGCCACGCGCGAGCTGGAGGCGCTGGTCGAAGTGCTCCTGATCCTCGCGCGCGAATCCGACCCCGGCGGCGCCGTCGAGCAGTTCGTGGTGAACGACGTGCTGCGGCGCGAACTGGAAACGGCGCGCGACCTGATGGCGGACACGCCGGTGGAGCTGCAGCTCAACGAACCGGCGCGCTTTGCGCTGCATGGCTCGGTGCGCGCGTTCTCGGTGCTGTGCTGGCAGCTGATCCGCGATGCCTGCCAGCACGCCGAGGCGGGGCGGGTGGTGGTCACCGTGCTGCCCGATGCGATCACCGTGAGCCATGCGGCGGGAAATGCCGCCGCGGTCCGCGCCGGCGGCGAGCGGCTCAGCTTCGAGCTGGCGATCGCCGAGCGCATCAGCGACCGCTTCGCCTGGCCGCTGGAACTGCATGCGCCGGGCAGGCCGGGCGTGGCCCGTGTGTACTTCCCGGATACCTTGCCGGTGGCGGCCTGAAAGACCACGAGTGTAGGAGCGCACCCTGTGCGCGATGGCGCCCTTCGCGAAGAGCCGATCGCGCACAGGGTGCGCTCCTACCGGTTGTCCTGCGCGTTTATGCCTTAAGCGCGGGACTCACCGCGAACGCGCAGCCGGTTTTCGCCTTCACCTCGTCCAGCGTCACGCCGGGGTTGAGTTCGATCAGGGTGAGGCCCTTGCCCTTCTCGACCGAGAACACGCACAGCTCGGTGATGATCAGATCCACGCATTCCTTGCCGGTGATGGGCAGTTCGCACTGCTCCTTGATCTTCGGCGTGCCGTCCTTCGCGCAGTGCTCCATCAGCACCACCACGCGGCGCACGCCGCTCACCAGGTCCATCGCGCCGCCCGGGCCCTTCACCATCTTGCCGGGCACCATCCAGTTGGCGAGGTCGCCGGTGGCGGACACTTCCATGCCGCCGAGAATCGACAGGTCGATGTGGCCGCCGCGGATCATCGCGAACGAGTCGGCGCTGGAGAAGAAGCTGGAGCCGGGCAGGGTGGTGATGGTCTGCTTACCCGCGTTGATGAGATCGGGGTCGACCTGCTCCTCGGTGGGGAACGGGCCGATGCCGAGCAGGCCGTTCTCCGACTGCAGCACCACGTCCATGCCCGCGGGGATGTAGTTCGCCACCAGGGTGGGGATGCCGATGCCGAGGTTCACGTAGTAGCCGTCGCGCAGCTCCTGTGCGGCGCGCTGCGCCATCGCGGTGCGCGTGGGATTTTCCTTGCCGGTGTTCGCGCCGGCGAGGGTGCGGATCTCGATGCGCTTCTCGTAGCTCTCGCCCTGGATGATGCGGTCGACGTAGATGCCCGGCACGTGGATGTTGTTCGGGTCCAGTTCGCCCACCTCGACCAGGTGCTCCACCTCCGCCACGCAGACCTTGCCGCAGGTGGCGATCATCGGGTTGAAGTTGCGCGCGGTCTCGCGGAACACCAGGTTGCCGAGGCGGTCGCCTTTCCACGCCTTCACGATGGAGACGTCGGCGCGGATCGCTTCCTCCAGCACGTATTCCTTGCCGTCGAACACCTTGGTTTCCTTGCCTTCGGCCAGCTTGGTACCGAGCGCGGTGCGCGTGTAGAAGCCGGGGATGCCGGCGCCGCCGGCGCGCAGCTTCTCGGCCAGCGTGCCCTGCGGGGTGAGGTGCAGCTCCAGCTCGCCGGCCAGTACCTGGCGCTCGAATTCCTTGTTCTCGCCCACGTAGGACGCGTACACGCGTTTCACCTGATGGGTCTTGAGCAGCGGCCCCATGCCGAAATCGTCCACGCCGGCGTTGTTGCCAACGATGGTCAGCCCCTTGGTGCCGGCTTCCAGCAGCGCGCCGATCAGGTTCTCGGGGATGCCGCACAGCCCGAAACCGCCGGCCGCGATCGTCATGTTGTCGAACAGCAGGCCGTCGAGCGCCTTGGCCGCTGTTGCGTAGACCTTGTCCATTGCCTTGCCTTCATGCAGGGGAACCAGCTGCCAAGGATACGACGGATTGGCGCCAGGCCGTGCTGTACGAAGGTCGCACGCCCTCCATCCCCCTCCCCTGTATCGCCCGGGAGAGTTGGAGTGGGGTAGGCCTTGACGCCATCATTTACGCATGTAAACATCAATTCACTTACACGCGTAAACGGTGACTCATGGCGATCAGCGAAGCGGAAGCGGTGGTGATGGAGGTGCTGTGGCGCGCGGCGCCGCGCAGCGCCGAGGAGATCCTCGTCGAGGTCGGGCCAGCACAGAACTGGCAGGAGGGCACGGTGAAATCCCTGCTCAACCGCCTGTTGAAGAAAAAGGCGGTGAAGGCCGAGCGCGACGGACGCCGCTATCTGTACACGCCGCTGTTGAGCCGCGAGAAATACGTCTCGCAGGAGAGCAAGGGGCTGCTCGATCGCCTGTTCGACGGTCGCGTGGCGCCGTTGGTGGCGCACTTCTCCGAGCAGCGCAAGCTTACGAAGAAGGACGTCGCCGAATTGCGCAAGCTGCTCAAGGAGCTCGACGATGAGTGAGCTTTCATTGCCGGGCCTTGAATCGCTGGCGGCGGCGTGGGCCGCGCATGGCTGGCTCGCGCTGCTGGCCTTCACCATGGCAGTGCTGGCCGTGGCTGCGCTGCGCAGGCCGTGCCGCCGCTGGTTCGGTACGGAACGCGCCTTCCAGCTATGGCTGCTGCCGCCGCTTGCCTTGCTGGCGAGCCAGCTGCCGCACTCCGCCGCATCGCAGGCGCCGCTGCCGCCGCTGGTGTACACAATCACCTCGGCGGTCGGCGCAGCTGCGTCGCATGCAGAAAACACCGGCCGTTTCGACTGGCGCACCGCGGCCTTGCTGCTGTGGCTGGCCGGCCTCGCCATCGTGCTCATGTTCACCGTCGTGGCGCAGCGCCGCTATCGCGAGCGCTTGCGCGGCGCCACGCCGATGACTAGCGCGTCGGCACCCCGGCCGGTATGGCGCGCCGCGGGCACCAAGGTCGGTCCCGCCCTGGTCGGCGCATGGCGCAGCCGCATCGTGCTTCCCGCGGATTTCCACGAGCGCTACGACGCCATCGAACAGTTGCTGATCCTTGCGCACGAGAGCGCGCATGCACGCCGCGGCGACGGCTGGTGGAGCCTGTTCGCGCAAGCGCTTACCGCGCTGCTGTGGTGCCACCCGTTGGCGTGGTGGGCGCTTGCCGCGCTGCGCCACGACCAGGAACTGGCCTGCGATGCCGCGGTGCTGCGCGAGCACGGCGCGCAGCGCCGCAGCTATGCGAATGCGATGTTGAAAACCCAGTCGGCGATGCACGCGTTGCCGGTGGGCTGCGCGTGGTCCCCTCGTCATCCACTTACGGAGCGTATCGCCATGTTGAAGCAGCATGAATCAGGAAGGTTTCGCCGCGTGTGCGGCTCACTTGTCGTCTTGAGTACGGTATTGGCGGTCACAAGCAGCGTATACGCGGCGACGCAGCCGGCGTCGCCATCGGTTGCGGCAGGACAGGCGAATGTCGCAGGGCCTTACACCTTGAAGCTGGTACTTGGGATCGGCGACAAGCCGCCGCGGTTGCACGCCACCGCGTGTCTGAAACCCGGCCAGTTCTATGACGTGACCGAGACCCATATCGGCAAGCTGCCCCCATGGCACGGGCGCTTTACCGTGGTCGCCGCCGAGCACGGACAATTGGAAGTACGGGGCGCCATGAGTGGTGGCCCGTTGGCTAGGCCTGCCAATCCGGTGATTCGCATGCTGCCCGGACAGCAGGGCACGATCCAGGTAGGCAACAAGCTTGCCGACAAAAGCGGCAAGGTTGTCGAGGACGATACGATCAAGATCGACCTGGCGCCCGGCATCGGCTGCTGAGTACCGTCGCGCGAGGCCAGGCAGGCGCGGCTCGCTATACTTTCCCCGTTGTCCTCAAGGAAAGAGCCCGTGAAGCCGCGCCGCCTGTTGCTTGCCCTTGCCGCCCTCGGGGCCGCCGCGATGAGCCACGCCGCCGTGCCGCCCGTGCTGGTGATCCACGGCGGTGCCGGTGTCATCAAGCGCGACCTCACCCCTGCGAAGGAGAAGGCGATACGCGCGGCGATGACGAAGGCGCTGCAGAGCGGCTATGCCGAACTCAAGGCCGGCAAGAGCGCGGTGGATGCGGTGAGCGCGGCGATCGTGGTGCTGGAGGACGATCCTGATTTCAACGCCGGCAAGGGCGCGGTGTTCACCCACGACGGCAGGAACGAGCTGGATGCGGCGATCATGGACGGCGACAGCCGCCGCGCCGGTGCGGTGGCCGGCGTGGAGCGGATCAGGAACCCGATCCTGCTGGCGCGCGCGGTGATGGAGAAGACGCCCTATGTGATGCTCTCCGGCCATGGCGCCGAGGCGTTCGCGCAGAGCATCGGCATGCCGCTGGTCGATCCCTCCTACTTCCGCACCGAGGAGCGCTGGCAGCAGTTGCAGAAGGCGCTGAAAGAGGACGCCGCCGGCAAGTCGCACGAGGACGAGGAGACCGCGAAACATTTCGGCACCGTGGGTGCGGTGGCACTGGATGCACAGGGCCATCTCGCTGCCGGCACGTCCACCGGCGGCATGACCGACAAGCGCTGGGGGCGCATCGGCGACTCGCCGATCATCGGCGCAGGCACCTACGCGAACAGCGACTGCGCGGTGTCCGGCACCGGCTGGGGCGAGTACTACATCCGCACCGTGGCGGCACACGCGATCTGCATGCAGGTGAGCCAGATGCGCGTGCCGATCAAGCGTGCCGCAGCGGTGGTGATCAACCAGGAGATCCCCGCGCTGGGCGGCAACGGCGGCGCGATCGCGCTGGATGCGCACGGCAACATCGCGATCCCGTTCAACACCGACGGCATGTACCGCGGCTGGATCGATGCCAGCGGCGTGCCGCACGTGGCGATCTACGGCGACGAGGACGATGGCAGCTCGGTGCCCCCCGCGCCGACGCCGGCCGACAGCACGGACGATGCAGACGACGATCCGTAGAAGCGCACCCTGTACGCGAAATGCTTTTGGTTTCGGTCAAGCATCAGAGCCATCGCGCACAGGGTGCGCTCCTACAGCGGATCAACCCTCGCCGTCGGGACGTTCGCGCACCGGATGCTTGCTCAGCTTGCGCTGCAAGGTGCGCCGATGCATGCCGAGTCGGCGTGCGGTCTCGGAGATGTTGCCGTTGCACTCGGTGAGCACGCGCTGGATGTGCTCCCACTCCAGTCGGCGCAGCGCCAGCGGTGCCTCGGGGGCGTCGGGCAAGTCCTCGTCGTCGCCTTCCGCGCCGCCGTCGCCGTCGAGCAGGGCACGCACCACCGCGTCGGCGTCCACCGGCTTGGCGAGGTAATCGTGCGCACCGCGCTTGATCGCCTCCACCGCGGTGGCGATCGAGGCGTAGCCGGTGAGCAGCAGGATGCGCATGTCCGGCACCAGCGTATGCAGCTCGGGAATCAGCCGCAGGCCGTTCTCCTCGCCGAGCTTGAGGTCGAGCACGCAGTAGCGTGGCTGATGGCGGCGCGCCAGCATGCGCGCATCGCCGAGGTTGGTGGCCGAGATCACTTCGAAGCCGCGCGAGGTCATCGCGCGGGTCAGCACGCGCACGAAGGTGGCGTCGTCGTCCACCAGCAACAGTGGGCGTGCGGTGGTGGGGTAGGGCTGCTCGTTCATGGGGAGAGATCCAGTAGAGGCGGCTGCTTACATTCTTGCCGCCAGCGGTCCAACTTGCACGCGCGGCGTGGTGTCCGGCGTGCTCAGTGCCACGAGATCACCGCCAGCGGCAGACGCAGGCAGACCACGGCGCCGTCGTCGGTGTTGCGTGCCTCCAGCTCGCCGCTGAGGCGCTCGGCGGTGGCCACGGCCAGGGTTAGGCCGATGCCCAGGCCGGTCTGCTTCTGCGAGTGGCCCAGCCGTGCGTTGCCTTCGGTGCTGGCGAAGCCGGGGCCGCGGTCGATCACCAGGAACTGCAGCCAGTCGCCTTCGCGCTCCACCTGCAGCAGCACTTCGCGCGAGTCGCGCAGGGCGGAGGCGTCGGCGGCGTTGTTCAGCAGGTTCAGCAGCGCGTGGCGCAGGCCGGGCGGCACGCGCAGCGGCAGCCGCGCGATGTCCTCGTCCAGCTGCAATTCCAGCTCGGCCTCGGGGCGTAGCAGTTGGAAGCGCTCGGTACAGCTGTGCAGGAACTGCGCCACATCCAGCCGCTCGGGCTCCTGCGAAAGCTGGGCCTGACCGAACGCTACCATCTCGCGCAGGATGTCGCGGCAGCGATCCACCTGGCCTTCGAGCAGGGAGAGATCCTCGGCCAGTTCGGCGTCGCCGGCATGTTCGCGGCGCAACTCCGGCAGCAGGGTGCGCATGGTGGACAGCGGCGTGTTGAGCTCGTGCGCGGCGCCGGCAGCCTGGGTGGCGATGGCGAGAATGCCCTCGTCGCGCAGCGCGCGCTCGTGCACGCGCTGCATCGCCAGTTGCTGCACGCGCAGCGCGCGCGCCAGCCGGTTGATGAAGAAACCTAGTAGCAACGCGGCGATGACGAAGTTCACGCCCATGCCGATCACGTGCAGCGAGTAGCCATGGTCGTGCATGCCGTCCAACACCGGCAGCGGGACGTAGTTGAGCATCAGCACCAGGTAGGTCGCCCCGGCGATGGCGGCCACCGCAAGGATGGCGCGGATCGACAGCGCGGCGGCGGAGAGCGCGATCGGCACCAGCAACAGGGTGACGAAGGGGTTGCTGGCGCCGCCGGTGAAGTACAGCAGCACGCCCAGCACCAGGGTGTCGACGCCGATGTGGGCGATGGTCTCCCCTTCGCTCACCGGCCACGGGCTGCCCAGCCGCCAGGCCGCCAGCACCGAGAACACCGCTAGGAGGCCGATGCAGGCCAGCAGCGGCAGCAGGGGTATCGCCAGGTGCAGCCAGAGCGCGCAGACCAGCACGGCCACGCTCTGTCCGCCGATCGCGCACAGGCGCAGCCAGGCAAGTGCGCGTGCCAGCGCGAACGGGCCGATGCGGTTCTTGATCGGGCGATACGACATGCAATCCGTCCTGTTGCCATGGGCCTGTCTCCGTGCGGCGACGGGCCGGCCGGATCAGGGCGTGTCGAACTCCTCGCTGCGCACGGCGGGCAGCGGCTCACGGTTCGCCGCCACATCGGCATGGCTGGCCGACAGTTTCTTCATCAGCGGCAGCACAGCCAACGCGATCGCGGTGCAACCCACGCCGACCAGGCCCAGCTTGTTGAACAGATTGGTGTAGATGTCCAGCGACTGCACCGGGTTGGTGAGTCCTTCGGGGATGTGCGCGTAGTTGGCCACCACGCTGCCCAGGTATTGCGAGATGCCCGAGGCCACGAAGTAGGCGCCCATCATGAAGCCGCCCATGCGCTCTGGCACGTAGCGGGCGATCATCGCCAGGCCCAGGCCGGACACCAGCAGCTCGCCCAGCGAATACAGGCCGTAGCCCCAGACCATGATCCACGAGGACACCTGGCCGTTCACGGCCCAGCGGGCACCGACGCCATAGATGAAGAAGCCGGCGGCCACCGCCGCGAAGCCCCAGGCGAACTTGGCGGCGACGGAAATATCCTTGCCGACGCGGCCCAGCGCGTTGTAGATGAGCACCAGCACAGGGCTCAGCAGCACGATCCAGATCGCGTTGAGCGACTGGAACTGCTCCGGGATCCAGGTGAGGATGTGCCAGCCGAACAGGCTGAAATCCAGGTTCACGTTCTTCTGCGCGAACAGGTTCAGCGAGGTGGACATCTGCTGGTAGAAGATGAAGAAGAAGATCGTCTGCACCGTCAACACCAGCGCGGCGATGAGGCCGGCGCGTTCGTCGCGGTGGCTCGAGCGGATCAGGTGGACAAAGATGCCGAGCACGACCACGCCGGCGGCATACACGCAGATGCGCGCCACCAGTTCGTTATGCAAAATGAAGGCCGAGACGAACACCAGCACCAGGGCGCTGCCGAGCACGCCGGCCAGCTTCTTCAGATCGATGGGCGCGTTGTCGGCCGGCGAGCCGATGTGCTTCAGCGTGCGGCTCATCAGCGCGTAATTGGCCAGGCCAAGCATCAGGCCGATCGCGCAGGCGCCGAACGCGGTATGCCAGCCCCAGTCGTCGCTGACATGGTTGCCCACATAGTCGCGGATCCACGGCGTGAGCAGCATAGAGATGGTCGAGCCGATGTTCACCGCCATGTAGTAGATGGTGAACGCGCTGTCGATCTTGCTGTCGTCGCCCTCGTAGATCTTGCGCACGAGGTTGCCGGCGTTCGGCTTGAACATGCCGTTGCCGACGATGATTACGCCCAGTGAGAGGTACAGGAAGGTGGCGTTGTCGGTGGGAATCCACAACAGCGCATAGCCCAGCATCAGCACCATCGCGCCGATGCGCATGATGCGGCGGGTACCGATCAGCTTGTCGCCCACCCAGCCGCCGATCGCCGGCGTCACGTAGATCAGCGCGGCGGCCGCGCCCCAGACCAGGTTCGCCTTGGTATCGACGAAGCCCAGCTTCTTCATCATGTAGGTGACCATCAACACCTGCATGCCGTAGAAGCCGAAGCGCTCCCACATCTCGATCAGGAAGACGGTACTGAACGACCGTGTTTGCGAAACGGGTGGATTCTGGATGGCCATGCAACGATTCCGAGCTGAGGAGTACAACGGCCGCGCAAGCGCGGCCGGCGAGTTGCGGTGCTGAACGGCGCCACAACCATCGAAGGGTAACCCATCCGTCACACCGGCTTCGCTGCGGCGCAATATCTGACGAGCTTTCGCGCAAGTGTGGGGCCGGCCTGTGGCATCATCGGCGTTTGCCCCGCAGTGCGGGCCCCTACTCGCCGGAGAATCGTTTCCCATGCCAGGCCACGGATTCCGCGGCAATCCGCGCCAACTCTGGAATGCCTTCCGCTGGTCGATGCTGGGCCTCCGCGCGGGCTGGCGGCACGAGGCGTCGTTCCGGCTGGAGGCGATGCTGGCGGTGGTGCTGATCCCGCTGGGCCTGTGGCTGGGGCAGGGCGCGCTGGAGAAACTCGCCTTGGTGGGGCCGGCCTTCCTGGTGCTGTCGGCCGAACTGCTCAACTCCGCAGTCGAGGCGGTGGTGGACAAGGTCAGCCCCGAATTCCACGAATTGGCCGGCCGCGCCAAGGATATGGGCTCGGCTGCGGTGTTCCTGCTGCTGGTGTTGATGGTGCTGAGCTGGGTGCTGGTGCTGGGCCTGCGCTAGATCGTGAACAGGCTCCAAGGCCGATTGCGCTGCCCGTCCGGTGATGCTGCAATGGCTGCCTTACCGGAATGGAGCCCACGCCATGAAACTTCTGCGCAATCTCGTGCTGTTGCTGCTGGCCGTCGGCCTCACCGGCTGCGGCTACAACGCCATGCAGCGGCAGGACGAGGCGGTCAAGGCCGCGTGGTCGGAGGTGCTCAACCAGTACCAGCGCCGCGCCGATCTGGTGCCGAACCTGGTCGCCACGGTGAAGGGCTACGCCCAGCACGAGGAGAAGGTGTTCACCGAGGTGGCCGACGCACGTGCCAAGGTGGGCAGCATCCAGGTGACGCCGGAGCTGGCGAACGATCCGCAGGCGCTGGCGAAGTTCCAGGCCGCGCAGGGGCAGTTGGGCAGTGCGCTGTCGCGCCTGATGGCGGTGAGCGAGAACTACCCCAATCTCAAGGCCGACGGCCTGTTCCAGAACCTGCAGGCGCAACTGGAAGGCACCGAGAACCGCATCACCGTGGCGCGCCAGCGCTACGTGCTGGCGGTGCAGCAGTACAACGCGCTGATCCGCACCTTCCCGAACAACCTCACCGCCAAGATGTTCGGCTACACCGTGAAGCCGAACTTCAGCGTGCAGAACGAGCAGGCGATCTCCACCGCCCCGAAGGTCGACTTCGGCGGTGCCGCGCCGGCGCCCGCCGCCTCGGCGCATTGAGATGACGCTGCGCCGCCCGCGGGTGCTGTGGGCATGGCTGCTGGCGGCGCTGCTGCTGCCGGCACTGCTGCACGCCGATGCCGCCGTGCCGAAGCTGGCGCGGCACGTCACCGACCTCACCGGCACGCTGAGCGCGCAGCAGGTGGACCAGCTCGATGCGCAGCTGGTGGCGCTGGAGCAGGCCAAGGGCGCGCAACTGGTGGTGCTGATGGTGGGCAGCACCAAGCCGCAGGACATCGAGAGCTATTCCATCGACGTGGCGATGGCGAACAAGGTCGGCCGCAAGGGCGTCGACGACGGCGTGCTGCTGCTGATCGCCAAGGACGACCGCGCCGTGCGCATCGAAGTGGGCGCCGGCCTGGAGGGGGCGATTCCCGACGCAGCCACGGCGCGCATCATCCGCGAATACATCGCACCGAAGTTCCGCACCGGCGACTACTACGGCGGCATCCAGGACGCGGTGGGTGCGCTGACCCAGCTGATCGACGGCGAGCCGCTGCCGCCACCGGTGCAGGGCGCGCCGCATGAGCGGCAAGGCCTGGATCTCAACAGCCTGCTGGGAGTCGGATTCTTCGTGTGGATCTTCCTGCGCGGCATGCTGGGGCGTGCGCATGCCTTCGTGCGCGCGCCGTTGGGTGGGTTGATCATCGGCGGCCTGTTCTGGCTGATGGCCTCCGCGGGTATAGGCATCTTCGGCGGCATCGTGGGCGGGCTCCTGATGCTGCTGCCCGCGGGCGCGGGCCGTTCGATCGGCGGCGGTGGCTGGGGCGGTTTCGGCGGCTTTGGCGGCGGTGGCTTCGGTGGAGGCGGTGGTTTCGGCGGCGGTGGCGGATTCAGCGGTGGCGGCGGCAGCTTCAACGGCGGCGGCGCCTCGGGGAGCTGGTGAGATGGCACGCATGCAGCGCCTGCTGGCGAATCTGTGCGAAGGCTGGTTCCAGTTGCGCCGGCGTTTTCCTCCCGGCCTGCTGGACGAAATCGCCACGGCGGTGGCCGAGGGCGAGCGCACGCACCTGGGCGAGGTGCGCCTGGTCGTGGAATCGCGCATGTCGCCGCTGGCGGTACTGGCAGGCATGGACGCTCCGGCGCGCGCACGCCAGCTGTTCGGCCAGCTCGGCATCTGGGACACCGAGCACAGCAACGGCGTGCTGATCTACGTGCTCTTGGCCGAACACCGCATCGAGATCGTCGCCGACCGCGGCATCGCCCGCCACGTGACGCCCGAGGAGTGGGCCACGGCCTGCGCGCACATGCGCGACGCCTATGCGCGCGGGCAGTGGCGCGAGGGCAGTCTGCACGGCATTGCCGACGTGCACGCGCTGCTGCGACGCCATTTCCCCGGCGACGGCAGAGAGCGTCCTGACGAGCTTTCGGATCGGCCGATGTTGCTTTGAGCTTGCTGACTGGGCGAGCTTGCGGTCTTTGTAACGGTTGGGGTTGGTGGCAGCGGTATCTGCTGCCGGTACCGCTGCTGTCATGTAGGAAATAAAAAGACCGCCGAATTACTTCGGCGGGCTCCAGGAGATGCATCCGTCCAGATGGGACTGGGCAGATGCGAGTTTTATGCAGCGACTGATCAAAAGTCGTAGCGCGCCGTGAAGCGAACTGTGCGAGGGTTGGTGTAGTCCAGCACACGCTGGTACAGCGGGTTTACCGTCGAGCGATTGGTGGCATAGCGCATGTTGTAGTACAGCGGAGTCTGCTTGTTGAAGATGTTGAACACATCCATCTGCAAGGTGAGCTTGTTGTCCGCCCATGCAGGCGAGTACGCCACGTTGAGGTCCAGCTTGTAGGTCCAGGGCGTATGGCCACTGGTACCGCGTGGAGTGAACACGTAGCCGGTGGAGCCGGCAATCGGCAGGCCGCAGTAGTGGTAGTACGAGCCGTTGTATACCGGGGCTGTCGGATCGGGCCAGAAGCTGGTGCAGCTGAGCGGCCGGCCGGAGGCGATTTGCGCGGTGGCGCCGAAACGCCATTCCTTGCTGAATTGGTAGTAGCCGAACGCGCGGATCTGGTGCTTGCGATCGTTCGGCAGCGAGCCGTTTGCACCGACCATGAGTTGCGGCAAGTCCCAATCCTGTGTCGTCGACACGTCCGACTGGCCGCCGCTACCGGTATCCAGGTCTGAAGCGAGTTGACCTTCCGTGTTGCCGTAGTTGTGCGAGAACGTGTACTCGATCTTGCCATACCAGTTGTTAGCGAACGGATGTTCGATGAACATGTCCAGCGCGGCGTATTTGCGCTTGAGTTGCGGGAAACCAAGCTGGGCGTTGGAGTAGGTCACTTCCTTGAAGCTGCCGTCGTCCTGTTCTTCCAGGAACGTGTTGGCGACGCCGGGGTTGAACAGGAAGCAGCGGCCGCCCAGGGCTGGCGTGCAGGTGTCGTCGATGGCGCTGCGTAGCTTGCGAAGTGTGGCCTTGGCACCGACGACATAGCTCGGCGAAAGCTGGTATTCGGCCCCCAGGATGTACTCATCCTGGAAGTGCGACTTCATGTTCTTTGCAGCAACCGTGCGCGGGTCGGGGCTTCGCCACACTCAAGGTTGGAGGAAACCTGATTGGTGTTCCCGCAGGTGTAGCCTTTGCTGTGATCCACTGCCACCGGCGAAAGTCCGGTCGGAGCGCCAGTCTTCGGGTCGATGCCGGTATAGGTGAAGTACTCACTGGTGATGAGCGAGCCGGAGGCGCCGCGCACCGCGACGTTGTTCGGCATCGCCAAGTGGTAACGGCCGGCGTTGGCGAACACCTTGAGGGTGGAATCGCCGAACACGTCCCACGTCATGCCGAGACGCGGAGCCAGCTGGTTGCGCTGACGCGCGTAGGGTTGGTTGTTGCCGTTATAGTTGGTGAACTGCTCGTTGCGCAGGCCAAGCGAAAGCAGCACGCGATCGTTCACCTGCCAGCGATCCTCGATGTACTGGGAGGATTGGTCAGTTTTGACGTTGGCCAGCTGTGTCTGGTAGTAGCGGTACACGTAGTAACCCTGCGAGCCGAGGCCGCCTGCGGAGGCGGGCGAACCGACGCCGTGGCCGCCGTCGATCGGGTCGCTTGGTTTTGCCTGCCAGCCGTAGATCCAACCGTAACCACCGGGGTAGCTGGTGCCGGTGAGTGATACCGCGGTCTGCTTGTCGAAGCCCACGCGCACGTCATGGTCGCCGATACGGTATTCCACGTCGAGGCGGCCGCCGTAGGTCTTGTCGTGCGCCTTCGGCACCAGCGCCAGTGCCGTGGACATCTGGCAGCTAGTGTAGTTCAGGCCCGGCGCCTGAGACTGGGTGCTGGAGGAAATGTACGGGCAGCTCGGATCGTAGTGCCAAGGGGAACTGTAGTGGTCGATCCGCTGTGTGCCGTACAGGGCTGTCAGGGTTAGGTCGTCGGTGATGTAGCCGGTGTACTTGCCGATGTACAGTTCACCGCCATCCTTGGTGTACGAGCCGCCGGTCTGCGTGTCGCTGTGGGTGTCGGTGACGTAGCTATAAGGCGAGTACTTGGCGTCGTACTGCGTCTTGTCCGAGATGCCCGTCAGTTCGACGATGTTGCTGTCGTTGATGTTCCAGTCGATCTTCGCTGTCCAGCGCGGCATCTTGTAGGCGTAGTCGTTCCAGCCTTGGGCAAGCTGTGAGCCCGAGGAGTTCGTGTAGTAGCGGACGCTGCTGCCGTCTTGGCGATTCATTTCCAGGTCCATGTAGATGAACAGCCTGTCTTGGATCAGCGGGCCGCTGACATAGGCCCCCACCGTGGACTTCCAGTACTGTGCGTGCGCGCGGTTCAGGTAGAGCGTGCCGTCAGTTGGTGTGCGATTGCCGGGACCGTAAAAGCCGGTATTCGCGAAATAGATGTTGCGCGGTGTGGAGCGCAGCGATTCCGGTTCCCAGATCGAGTAGACGCCGGCCTTCCATTTGTTGGAGCCGCGTTTGGTCACGATGTTGATCACCCCGCCGGTGGAGCGGCCGAATTCGGCGCCGTAGCCGCCGGTGAGCACCTGTTCCTGGTCGATGGCGTCGAATGGCAGGGTCGAGTAGCCGATCGAGGTCAGTGGATTGGTGACCGGGTAGCCGTTGATGTAATAGGCGTTCTCGGACGCAGCTGATCCGCCGAAGCTTGGAGCCTTGGTGTAGCTGGAGCCCTGGATGACGCCAGGTGCCAGCAGGGCGACGGATGAGATGTCGCGTCCCACCGGGAGCTTCTGCAATTGCTCGGCCGTCATCACGGTACGGGTATCGACCGAAGAGACGTCGATGGCGGGGAGGGCCGACGCCACTACCGTGACGCCCTCCAGATTCTTGGCGCCGCCCTGCGTACCGAATGACACCTCCGTACCGCCGGCGATGGTCACCATCACTTGCTCACGCGTGCTGACGACTTGGCCGTTATCCTGCAGCGACACGGTGTAGTTGCCGGTTGGCAGCGAAGTGATGCGGTAGCGGCCGGCACTGTCGACAGGGACCGAGCGCTCGAATCCGGTATCCACGTTGCGGATGGTCACCGTGCTGCCGTGCTGGCCCGAAATCTGGCCGAAGATCGAGCCGGAAGCTTGTTGCGCCAGCGTGCTGGTGCCGACCAGGCCCAACCCTAGGCCCAGACTCAGCGCGAGTGTCGTGCGACGTAGCTGGCGCGCCGTGAAGATCGTGCAATTGCTCATGAAATGCTTACTCCCCAGTGATTCCGGCAAGGCCGGAGGGTCCCCAATGCGAAAATAAACGCAGTTTCATGCGATGCCTTGTGCATGATGCTGCCTAAGTTCTTGCCGATCGCGGGGCTGGCCGGCAAGGGCGCCGGCGAAAGTCGTAGGTCAAATATGTACGTTCTTGCGACTTCTTCGCAACATAACTTGAACGTAACGGACACTCAACATTATTTTGCGATTCGCGCACGCATGGACTTGCGGGTCGGCGCGTGCCGGTGCGCGAGTGGCTTGGCGTTCGTACCGGAGGACTTGGCCTTGCACGCATGCCTGCTGGAGTCGCAGGTGCGATTCCATTGCGGTGATTGCATGCCAGGGGAAGGGAGCGGCGCACCGGAGGCGGGCGCGCGGGCCGGAGCGTTGGCGGTGCGTCGCGAGGAATGAGTCGGCCAGCGGTACAAAGCAACGCGGCTCCCACCCCTGCAAGACTCCCGGGGGCTCAGGTTTACTGCCCGATCAAGCGCGTCCAAGCGTGTGCATGAATCGTGCACATGCATGAAAGCAAGGAAGGCGCCGCAGCGCCTTCCCGGGGTGGATCAGACCAAAGTGGTCGGTTCAGGGAGCCGTAACACCCTTGCCGATGTACCTGGCCAGGAAGTCCTGCATGCGGTTCAGGCGTTCCACGCTGTCGGCTTCGGTGTAGAAGCCGTGGCCTTCGCCGGGCTTGCTCATCCATTCGTAGGGCTTGTGGGCGGCGTCCAGCGCGGCGCGCATAGCCTTGGCCTGGGCGAATGGCACGCGCTCGTCGGCTTCGCCGTGGATCAGCAGCACCGGCACGTCGATCTGGTCGGCCAGCTTGTCGGGCGAATTGGCGGCCAGCGCGGCATCGTCCTTGCCGATCACGGCAGTGAGGTAGTTCTTGCCGAAGGTGTTCGAGCCGATGCTGCCCTTCTTGTACATCATCGCAAGGTCGTAGACGCCGGCGTAGCCGATCGCGCACTTGAACAGCTTCGGTGCGCGGATCACCGACATCAGCGCCGAGTAGCCGCCGAAGCTGCCGCCATACACGCAGACCCGGTTCGGATCTGCGTACTGCTGCTGCTCGGCCCACTTCATGCCGTCGATCAGGTCCTGCTGGATGCGCGTGCCCCATTTGAGATAGCCGGCCTGCTCGAAATTCACTCCGCGGCTGCCCGAGCCGCGGTAGTTCACCTGCAGCACCAGGTAGCCGCGGTTGGCGAGGAATTGCGCGTCGCCGTCGAAGCTCCAGTCGTCGCTGACGCCATGCGGACCGCCGTGCGGCAGCAGCACCATCGGCAGCTTGTTCATCGGCACGCCGTTGGGCACGGTGAGGATGGCTTCCAGTTCCACGCCGTCGCTGGCCTTGAAGCGCATCGGCACGCGTTCGGCCATCTTCGAGGGGTCGATCCACGATGCCGCCGCGAACAGCTTGACCACCTTGTAGTGCTCGGTGTCGATCAGGTAGTAGGTGCCCGGGTCGCGATCGCTGCTGACGGAGAACAGCAGCTCGCGGCCGTCCTCGCTGAAGTCGATGAAGTCGACGAACTCGCCGGGGAATTTCTGGCTGATCGCCATGTACAGCTTGGCGGCCGGCAGGGCAGGGTCGATATAGATCGGGCGCGGCGCGCCGGTCGCCGTGACCACCGCGAACGGCTGCCGCGGCGGCGCGGTCCACTGCACGTCGCCGACGCTGCCGAAGTCGTCCTTGGCCAGTACCTTGCGGTCGGCGCCGTTCAGCTGTTGCTCGATCAGCTCGGTAGGGCCGCCTTCGGCGCTGTACATGGCGTAGACGTGCTGGCCGTCCGGGGCAACGGCGAACGGTGCGAAGAACTTGCCGGCCTGCGCCCTGCCCAGTTGGGCCCAGCGATGGTCGATGCGCTGGTACGCCACATAATCGAAGTTGGGGTTCGTACCGAAGGCGAACTCCGCCTTGCCGTCGGGACCGACCAGGAAGTCCATCTGGCCCACGCCGATGTCGGCGATCAGGTGGCGCACGTTCTTCATGGCGTCAACGTCATACAGCACGCTGCGGTCGCGCTCGATCCAGTTGTGGGCGCCGAGATAGAAATGGCCGTTGGCCTTCCCGGGCAGGCCATCCACGGAACCCCAGCCATCGTCGGCCTGGCGGGTGGCACCGCGGCTGCCGTAACCGGCCTGGTAGCCGAACAGGTAGTCCTGGCGGGTGCCGTCCACATTGGTGGCAAGGATCTCGCCGGTGAGCTGGGGTTTGTCGATGGAGCCGAACAACTTGCCTTTCTCCACGATCAGCCGCGTCGCACTGACCCATGCCACGTTGGCCGGCACCTCATTCCTGGGCATGCGCAGCAGGCTGACCGGCTTGCTCATGTCGGCGACGTCGAAGATCACCAGCGCGTGGCTGTCGCCATCGTCCAGGCGCAGCGCGATGTGCTTGCCGTCGGGCGACAGCCGCGGCATCGACATGCTGGCGTGGCGGGCGAAATCCTCGACCGGAATCAGGCCTGACGCCGCGGCGACGGCAGGCAGCCACAGGCACGCCGCGACCAGCGCGGCGCGCAACTTGCGCGAAGACATCATCCTTGCTCTCCCCTGTTGATGGTTGCATGGCCCGGTCTCGGCGGATGCTCCCCTGCACCAGTGCTGACCGGGCGCCCGGCAGTTTAGCCGCCGGATGAGGGCTTGTCCCGTTACACTGAGCGCCTTGCCTGTCCTGATAGCGCATCGCATGACGCAGCCTCCGGTCGTCGACATCAACCCCATCGCCTTCCATCTCGGCCCGGTGCAGGTGCACTGGTACGGGCTGATGTATCTGGTGGGCTTCTTCAGCGCGGCGCTGCTGGGTGAGTACCGGCGCCGGCGGGGGCGCCTGCCGGTGACGCGCGATGCGCTGGGCGACCTGTTTTTCTACGGCATGATGGGCGTGATCGTTGGTGGCCGGATCGGCTACATGCTGTTCTATTACACCGGTGGCCTGCGCTGGATCTGGACCGATCCGCTGGCGCTATTCCGGGTGTGGGACGGCGGCATGAGTTTCCACGGAGGCCTGCTCGGCGTGCTGGCGGCGGGGTTGTGGTGGTCGCGCCGGCAGCAGCTGCACGTTTTCGACACGGTGGATTTCGTGGCGCCGCTGGTGCCGATCGGGCTGGGGCTGGGCCGGCTCGGCAACTTCATCAATGGCGAGCTGTGGGGCAAGCCCACCCACCTGCCGTGGGGCATGATCTTCCCCAACGCGCAGGCCGAGGATCACACGTACGCCTTCGGCGGCACGATTGCGGACAGCACGCTGCATTACGCGGCGCACCCGGCCTGGCAAGCGGTCTATGCCCAGTTTGGCGGCCATCTGCCGCGGCATCCCAGCGAGCTGTACGAGCTGGCGCTGGAAGGCGTGGTGATGTTCACCGTGCTGTGGCTGGTGTCGATGAGGCCGCGGCCGCGTTACCTCGTTTCCGGGCTGTTCGCGCTGATGTACGGCTGCTTCCGCTTCGGCGTGGAGTTCGTGCGCCTGCCGGACATCCAGCTCGGTTATCTCGCGTTCGGCTGGCTCACGATGGGGCAGATCCTGTCGCTGCCGCTGATCGCCGCGGGCTTGTGGTTGCTGTGGCTGTCGCGGCGGGCGCCCACGCTGCGTTTGTATACCGTGGCGTTGCCTGAAAAGGACAAGGACTGAGGAACCAGCGATGCGCGCCTATCTCGATCTGCTGCGCCACGTACTGGAGCACGGTACGGAGAAGGCCGACCGCACCGGCACCGGCACGCGCAGCGTGTTCGGCTGGCAGATGCGTTTCGACCTCAATAGCGGCTTTCCGCTGGCTACCACCAAGAAGCTGCACCTCAAGTCGATCGTCCACGAACTGATCTGGTTCCTGCAGGGCGACACCAACATCGCCTACCTCAAGGAACACGGCGTCAGCATCTGGGACGAATGGGCCGACGGGCACGGCGACCTCGGCCCGGTCTACGGCAAACAATGGCGCGCCTGGCCCACCGCCGACGGTGGTGCGGTGGACCAAATCCGTTGGGTGGTGGACGAGATCCGCCGCAACCCCGATTCGCGCCGGCTGATCGTCAGCGCCTGGAACGTGGGCGAGCTGCCGAAGATGGCGCTGATGCCCTGCCACACGCTGTTCCAGTTCTACGTGGCGAACGGCAGGTTGAGCTGCCAGCTCTACCAGCGCTCCGGCGACATCTTCCTCGGCGTGCCGTTCAACATCGCCAGCTACGCCTTGCTTACCCACATGGTGGCCCAGGTCTGCGGGCTGGGCGTGGGCGACTTCGTGCACACGCTGGGCGATGCACACCTGTACAACAATCACGTGGAGCAGGCGCGCCTGCAGCTCACCCGCGAACCGCGCCCGCTGCCGCGGCTGGTGCTGAATCCCGAGGTGCGCGTGCTGGAGGACTTCCGCTACGAGGACATCGCCATCGAGGGCTACACCCCCCACCCGGCGATCAAGGCGCCGGTGGCGGTATAGCGACGGGCTTGCAGCCGTTCACGCAACGGAAGTACGCAGCCTCGTGCGGGTAGTCGATGGTCATCGCGAAGTGGCGGAATACGTTGCCGCCTACAGTGCCCTCGACAGACTTGTCCATCATGCTGGCCATCATGACGTGGTAGGCGTGGTCGGGTTGCTCGGTGAACCACACTGGCCCTACCGACCAGCCGGTGATCTCCACCTTGGGCACTTCGATGATGCGCTTGAGAGGTTTGGCGGCGACCTTGTAGTCGGCGTTTTCCACGATGCGCCAATCCGGGTGCGCCTTGTGCCAGCGCTCAAGCATTCCGGTAGTGATGTAGCTGGCGACGCCTTCGCCTTGCAAGGTCGGCGTGCCGCTGATACGGGCGGCAGCCGGTGTGGGATACGACGTGGCGCCGGTGTCCAGCAGCATGTCCACCGGTTGGCCGTCGACACGGATCGTGATGCGCGCGAAGCCGGAACTTTGAATGCCCTTGGCGTTGTGCGGGAAGCCCAACGGAGTCCGGTGCGCGGCCGGGTCAGGCTGCCAGGTGTCGCCTTCGAACGTCAGTCGGTGCGCGGGGTAGTTGAATGTCCAAACGTGCCCGGGCAGATAGCCGGCACCAATCTGGCCGTCGTAGCTGCTGTCTGCTTGCGGAAAGACCAGCAGCGCCGAACCGCACGGGCCCTTGCCCGGTGGCGGCAGGCCATGCCCTATCTTGTAATTGGGCAGTTGGACGACCGGCATTTGCTGGCCATTTATCGTGCAACTGCCGGATTTCAGGTGCAGGCGCTGCGCCGCCGTCTTGCTGATCCAGTACATGCCGCTGCCACCGCCACCGCCGGTATCCACCAGCAGCTTCAGTTTTTGTCCGTCCACGGTCTCCGGCACCGCATAAAAATGCCCCGCCTCGTACACGGTAGGCAGCACCTGCGCCATGGCAGGCGCGGTGCCTGCCGGGGCGGTGGCCAGCGCGGTGGCCAGAATACCCACGATGATTGCCATGCTCGTCCTTCCCCCGAGTCGCTACAATGGGCGGTACTGTGGATCGCCGCGCCGCGCGCCACATGTGCCGTTCGATCCCGTGACTTCCTGCCAGGAGCCAAGATGGCCATTTCGCTGATCGCCGCCCTCGACGAGAACTTCGCCATCGGCCGCAAGGGGCAACTGCCTTGGCACCTGCCGGATGATCTGCGCTGGTTCAAGCAGCTCACCGTGGGCAAGTATGTGCTGATGGGCTACAACACCGCGGTGTCGATCGGTCGGGTGCTGCCGGAGCGCACCAACCTGGTGCTGTCGCGCCGGCACGAGGCGCCGTTTCCAGGCCAGGTCACCGTGCGTTCGCTCGATGAGGCGATGGCGCGTTGCGACCGCACCGGCTTGATGGTGATCGGCGGCGGCCAGGTGTTCCGCGAGGCGCTGCCGCTGGCGCGCCGGCTGTACCTCACCTGGGTCAGCGCGGCGGTGGACGGTGCGGACACCTTCTTCCCCGGCGTGCACTTCAGCGAATGGACCGAGGTCTCGCGCGTGCACCACAAGAAGGATGCCGAGCACGCCTACGACTTCGACATGGTCGAGTACGTCCGCGGCAGTTGAGCGGGTTCATGGCAGACGCGCCGCTGCATGTGCTGGCCGGCGCGCTGCGCGACGGCGAGGGGCGCGTGCTGCTGGCCGAACGCCCCGCCGGCAAGCATCTGGCGGGCCTGTGGGAATTTCCCGGCGGCAAGCGCGAACCCGGCGAGGCGCCGCTGGCGGCGCTGGCGCGCGAGCTCGACGAGGAGTTGGGCATTGCGCTGGTCGAGGCCGCGCCGCTGATCCGCGTGCCCTGGCGCTATCACGAACGCGAACTGCTGCTGGACGCCTGGTGCGTGACGCAATGGCGCGGCGAGCCGCGTTCGCTGGAAGGGCAGGGGCTGCGCTGGTGCCTGCCGATGCAGGCAGACCCGGCAACGCTGGCGCCGGCCGACCGCCCGATCCTGCAGGCGCTGCGCCTGCCGCCGTATTACCTCGTCACGCCAGCCGACGTGCTGCCGACGGAGCGCGCGCAGTGGTTCGAACGGATCGGTCGCGCCATCGAGGCGGGCGGGAGGCTGTTGCAGCTGCGCCTGCCTCGATGGCCGCGCGAGGCGGTGCGCGAGCTGGCCGCGGACCTGCTGCCGACGGCGCGCGAACACGGCGCGCAACTGTTGCTCAATGCGGATATCGAGGGTGCGCAGGCGCTGGGTATCGGCGTGCATCTGACCGGCGCGCAAATGGCCGCGCTCGACGGGCGGCCGCTTGTGCCGCAACAGCTGGTCGGCGCCAGTTGCCACGATGCCGCGCAGCTGGCGCAGGCGCTGCGGTTGGGGGCGGATTTCGCCACTTTGTCGCCGGTACTGGCTACCGTCAGCCACCCGCAGGCACAGCCGCTGGGCTGGGCAGGTTTCCAGGCGCTGGCCGAGGCGGCCGCGATGCCGGTGTATGCGCTAGGCGGCATGGCGCCCGCTCAGCTGGCGCAGGCACGCGAGGCGGGCGCGCAAGGCGTGGCCGGGATAAGCGGTTTCTGGCCGGCCGCGTGATTCAGCCGGCGGTGTCGTCCTGCAGCGATTTCAGCAGCTGGAACAGCTCGCGATAGGCGCGTGGTGGCTTGTTCGGCGCGGCCTTCTCGACGCGGGCCTGACGGATCAGCGCGCGCAGGTGCTGGCGGTCGATGCCGGGGTGCCGCTCGATCAGCTCGGAGGTGGCGCCATCGCCGTCCTCGCCCAGCAGGCGCTCGCGCAGCGCCTCCAGCCGGTGCATCGCAGCGGTTTCCTGGCGCTGGCGGTCGCGGTTCTCGCCCAGTGCGGCGCGCACGGCGTCGAATGCCGTGTTGTCGTGGCGGCGCATCATCTTGGCGAGAAAGGCCAGCTGGCGCTTGCGCGCGATATGCGCGGTGATCTTGCGGGTGATTTCGACCTCGCGGCGCACGTCATCGGGCAGTTCCAGTTTCGCCAGCCGGCTGGGCGGCAGCTCGACCAGCTGGGAGGCAAGCGCCAGCACGGCCAGCGCGTCGCGGCGCTGCTGGGTGCGAGTGGGGCCGTAGTCGTGTTCGGGATCGTCGGTGTAGTTGCGGTTCATGGGGTTTCCAGCAGGCCGGGTTCGGCCTGTTCCAGCGCGAAGCGGGGCACGCACGCGCCATCCACGGTCACGCTTTCGGCAAACATTGCCGCAGGACGCACCCACAGGCCGTGCTCGCCGTACAGCGCCTGGTACACCACCAGCGACTCGTGGGTTTCGCTGTGGCGGGCGGTGCCCAGCACGCGATAGCGCTGGCCCTTGTAGTGGCGATAGAGGCCGGGGACGACCGACATGCGTGGCTCCGCGGGCGTTGCAGGAGGGCCGGGGCATCCCCATGTGGAGACGGCACGGCGCGGATCGTGCATTCTACCTGTTTGACTTGCCTGGAATCTCCCGTGAGCGACATCGCCCCCGCCGCCGACCGCAGCCTCGCGGATCTGGATCGCCTCGCCGAGCTGGCCGAGGACGTGATCCGCCGCGCCCGCGCGGCCGGCGCCAGCGCCGCCGAGGTGGCCGCCAGCATCGACACCGGTCTCAACGTGAACGTGCGCCTGGGCGAAGTGGAGACGGTGGAGCACACCCGCGACCGCGGCTTCGGCCTCACCGTGTACTTCGGCCAGCGCAAGGGCTCGGCCAGCACCGCCGACCTCCACCCTGATTCGATCCAGGCCACGCTGGACCAGGCCTGCGCCATCGCGACGTTCACCGAGGAGGACCCCGCCGCGGGTCTGGCCGATGCCGCGCGCATGGCAAAGGATTTCCCCGACCTCGACCTGTGGCATCCCTGGGCCATCGATACCGCGGGAGCGATCGAGCTGGGCCGGCGCATCGAGGATGCCGGCCGTGCGCATGCGGGCATCGGCAATTCCGACGGCGCCGGCGTGCAGATGGGCGAGAGCCTGTCGGTGTACGCGAACTCGCACGGCTTCCTGGGGCGCGAGCGCGGCACGCGGCATTCGCTGTCGCTGTCGCTGATCGCGGGCGAAGGCGAGCGCATGCAGCGTGATTACTGGTACGACAGCGTGCGCAGCGCGGGCGATTTCAGCAGCGCCCAGGCGCTGGGCGACAAGGCCGCGGAACGCACGCTGGCGCGGCTGGATGCGCGTGGCCTGTCCACCCGCGAATGCCCGGTGCTGTTCGCGCCGGAAACCGCGCGCGGGCTGATCGGCCACCTGCTCGGCGCGGTGAGCGGCGGCGCGCTGTACCGGCGCGCCAGCTTCCTGCTCGACCATGCGGGCAAGGCGATCATGCCGGCGTGGCTGCACATCGACGAGCGGCCGCACCTCAAGCGCGGCCACGGCTCGGGCAATTTCGACGCGGAAGGCGTGGCCACTGTCGACAGCGCGCTGGTGGAAGGCGGCGTGCTGGCGCGCTATGTGCTGGGCAGCTACTCGGCACGCAAGCTGGGCCTGGCCTCCACCGGCAATGCCGGCGGCATCCACAACCTGCAGGTGGCGCCTGGCGCGGCCGACGGCGAGGCCAGCGATTTCGCCGGCATGCTGCGCCGGCTGGGCACTGGCCTGCTGGTCACCGAGGTGATGGGGCAGGGCGTGAACACCATCACCGGCGACTATTCCCGCGGCGCGGCCGGTTTCTGGGTGGAAAACGGCGTCGTCACCCATCCGGTCGAGGCAATCACCATCGCCGCGAACCTGCGCGACATGTACGCTTGGATACTCGCCACCGGCGCAGACATCGACCCGCGCTCGCACATCCTCTGCGGTTCGATCCTGGTGAACCGGATGACAGTGGCGGGCGAGTGATTCCTGCGTCATGCTGTACAGGCGTTTGACCAGTCCGCGCGGGGCCGGTTGCCCGTGACGCGCGGTCCACTCACCGGGGAGGATTGCTCATGAGTACACCGTCGGACCAGATGCCGCCGTCGCCGCCCGCCACCACCGAGGCCAGCAGCGACGATCGCAACGTGGCCATGCTCACCCACCTGTCGGGTTTCATCCTCAACGTGATCGTGCCGCTGATCGTGTGGCTGATGCACAAGGACCGCGCCGACAAGGCCTATCTCGTGAAGGAGGCCAAGGAGGCGCTGAACTTCCAGATCACCGTGCTGATCGGCTACGTGATCTGCTGGGTCCTCACCTTCATCGTGATCGGTGCCCTGCTCACCCCGCTGCTGTGGCTGTTCAACCTGGTGTTCTGCATCATCGCCGCGGTCAAGGTCAGCTCGGACGGCAGCTATCGCTATCCGTTCGCCCTGCGGTTGGTGAACTGAACCTCGGTTCCGTCGGAGAAGAAAAAGCCCGCGTTGCGGGCTTTTTCTTTCCTGACCAGCGCTATGTCTCAGTCGTGCGGAATGTTGCTCCCTCTCCTACTGCAGCAGGGGAGGGAGCAGATGCTACGAGCTGAGGCACGAGACGCCAGGCAGTTTTTAGCGGTGGCGCTGCGCGGCGTAGTGGGCAAGCTCGCCCAGCAGTTCGCCGCGCGGCCCCAGGGGCGCGATGGCGTCGAGCGCGGTTGCGGTGAGTCCGGCCAGCCGCGCGCGCGAGGCATCGAGACCGATGATCGAGGGAAAGGTGGGTTTGTCCGCGGCGGCGTCCTTGCCGGCGGTCTTGCCGATCACGGTGGATTCGCCTTCCACGTCGAGGATGTCGTCGCGCACCTGGAAGGCCAGGCCCACGGCGGTGGCGTAGCGGTCCAGTGCAGCCAGCACGGCGTCCTCCGCGCCGGCGGCCAGCGCGCCAAGTTGCACCGCGGCGCGGATCAGCGCGCCGGTCTTGCAGGCGTGCATGTGCTCCAGTTCGGGCAGCGTGAGCGTGCGGCCCACCGCGGCGAGATCCAGTGCCTGACCGCCGGCCATGCCGTCGGCACCGCAGGCGCGGCCCAGCGCATGCAGCATGCGCATGCCGGTGGTGGCGTCGGGCGCCGCGCCGGGTGCGGCCAGCAGCTCGAAGGCGAGCGCCTGCAGCGCGTCGCCGGCGAGTATCGCCATCGCTTCGCCGAACACGATGTGGCAGGTGGGGCGGCCGCGGCGCAGCGCGTCGTCGTCCATCGCAGGAAGGTCGTCGTGCACCAGCGAATAGGCGTGGATCAGCTCCACCGCGCAGGCGGAGGCGTCGAGCGATGCGTCGTCGCGGCCCAGCGCATGGGCTGCGGCGTAGACCAGCAGCGGGCGCAGGCGCTTGCCGCCGCCCAGCACGGCGTAGCGCATTGCGCGATGCAGTTCGGCGGGCGATCGCTCCGCGTTTGGCAGGCGGGCGTCCAGCGCCTGTTCGGCGCGGTGGATCAGCGCTTGCAGTGCCGGCCCCAGTTCAGTGTTCGGGTTCAAACGGTTCGGCGTTGTCGGGGGCTTCGGGGTCGAGCAGCAGGCGCACGCGCAGTTCGGCCTGCTCCAGCGCCTGCTGGCAGTGGCGGTACAGGCCGACGCCGCGCTCGAAGGAGGCGAGCGACTCGTCCAGGCTCAGCTCGCCCCCTTCCATCTTCGCCACCAGCTGCTCGAGCTCGTCCAGCGAGTGTTCGAAGTCGGCGGCGGGCGGGGTCTTGGCAGCGGTGGAAGCGGTCTTGGCCATGGCCCGCAACGCTAGCGCAGGGCCCGCACGGAATCAATGATCGTGGTCGTCGCCATGATCGTGTCCCCGTCCGTGGTCGCGGCCATGGTCACGGTCGCCGTGTCGATCTCGATCGTAGCCATGGCGATCGTCGTCGCGGCGCCAGTCCACGCGGCGGCCGCCGTAGTGGTCGACGACATAGGTGTGCTCGACCCAGGGCTGCGTGTCGCCCAGCTCGATGCTGACACCGCCCACGCGCACGTAGGCCTGCAGCCCCACCGGCAGCGCCGGGCCGCTGCGCCAGTCGTTGCCGTCGAGCCAGAACCACACGCGGGTGTCGGGCGCGTAATACACCTCACTGTCGGGGTAGTACACGTAGCGGTGCTTGGCGCGCCAGCCATGCGCGGGCGCCCACGGTGGCGGGCCGTGCTGGGCGGCGGCCGGCGGCACGGCCAGGGTGCCGGCCAGCAGGACGAGCGAGGCGGAGAGCAGGATGCGTTTCATGACGAAACTCCGAAGTGGTGCGTGATGAAGCGTAATCATCCGACCCCAAGAGCGGCTGAACGGATGTCAAGAACTGTGATCGTATTCAGGCTGCCGGCAGCCAGCACGGTGGGCTACCGGCCTGCCGGAAGAGCGCCGCGCCGCGCGCGCTGCACCAGTGGTCCGCCACGGCCACCAGCGCATCGCCCTCGTACAGCAGCGGACAGGCGATGCGTTGCCACGGCGGCAGCGTAGCCTGCTGGAACAGGTCGCGCAGCTCGCGGGTGTGCGCGTCGCCGTCCGGCTTGATGCGTTCGCCGCCTTGGCGCAGGCGTACGGTGAGCGGGACAGGCAGGCGCGCGTGCTCGTCGCACAGCGTGAGTCGTCCGCCATCGGGCAGCGCGAGCGGTTCGCCCTGCCAGGGCGCCTGCCAGGACGGATCGATGGATGGCCGGGGAGGGTGCGCCCACAGGCGTCCCTTCCAGATGTGCAATTCCGCGCCGGGCCAGCGGACGCACGGCGACTGGCCCTGGCGTGCCGTGCATTGGCGCTCGATCTGCGCGCGCTGCGCGGTAGTGGGAGCGGCCAAGCCGCGCGCGTGCAGCCAGTGGTCGAGCAGGGGCTCGCGCAACGCAGAGGCTAGCGCCAGCCAGCCGGTGGCGTCGAGACTGCCGCTGGCGTCGTCGTGGAGCGCCGCGAAGGCGGCCAGCCATTGCGTGCGCAAGGCGTCGGCGGCGGCGCGGCTGAGCGCGGCGCTGTGCAGGATCGAATCCACCGCCTGCGGCCAGTATGCGGCGAGGCGCGGCAGGATCTCGTGGCGCAGCTGGTTGCGCGCAAGCCGGGTGTCGGCGTTCGCGGGATCTTCGATGCAGTGCAGCCGGTGCGTGGCAATGTAGTCGTGCAGCTGTGCGCGTGAGATATCGTTGAGGAGAGGCCGCCACAGCTCGCCACGGCCCAGCGGCCGGCGTTCGCGCATGCCGCCCAGCCCTTCCGGGCCGGCGCCGCGCAGCAGCTTGAGCAGCACGGTTTCGGCCTGGTCGTCGCGGTGATGCGCCAGCAGCAGGATCTCGCCCGTCTGCAGGTGAGCCGCGAAGGCGGCGTAGCGGGCGTGCCGCGCGGCCGCCTCCAGGCCGGCGCCGCGATGCGTCTCGACCCGCACACGCACCACTGCGCAGGGCAGGCCGAGATCGGCGCAGAACCGGCGGCAGTGTTCGGCCCATGCCGCGCTGTCCGCGTGCAGGCCATGGTCGACGTGCAGGGCACGCAAGCCGCGGGCACGCGCCGCGGGCAGCTGCGCCAGCGCGTGCAGCAGGGCGGTGGAGTCGGGGCCGCCGCTGTACGCCACGCACAACGGCGCCGGCGGCGCGTCGGCCAGGGCGGACCGCAGGTGTGCGCGTAGTGCGTCGCTCACTTCTTGCCGGCGCGTGGGCGTACGTAGAGGTGCTTGCCGTTGCCGATCTGGCGCTCTTCGGTTTCGAACAGGCCGATGCCCTTGATCAGGCCGCTGAGCTTGGCGTAGCCGTAGTTGCGCGAATCGAAGTCGGGCGACTGCTTGCTGATGATCTGGCCGATGCGGGCCAGCTGCGCCCAGCCGGTGTCGTCGTCCGAGGTGGCCTCGATGGCGTTGCGCAGCAGGTTCACCAGGCGGGTGTCGCCGCGCAGTTCCTTCGCCGAGCGCGGCTTCGGCGCGCTCGCGGGTTCGGCCTCGGCCACGCCGGCCAGCACCTCGGTATAGATGAACTTGTCGCAGGCGGTGCGGAACGGTTCGGGCGTTTTCTTCTCGCCGAAGCCGTAGACGGTGAGCCCGGATTCGCGGATGCGCGAGGCGAGCCGCGTGAAGTCGCTATCGCTGGAGACGATGCAGAAGCCGTCGAAGCGGCCGCCGTAGAGCAGGTCCATCGCGTCGATGATCATCGCCGAGTCGGTGGCGTTCTTGCCTACCGTGTAGCGGAACTGCTGGATGGGCTGGATCGAGTGGCGCAGCAGCGCGTCCTTCCAGCCGTTGAGGTCGGGCTTGGTCCAGTCGCCGTAGATGCGTTTGACGTGCGCGGTGCCGAATTTCGCGATCTCGGCGAGCAGGCCCTCGACGATGGCCGGGCGAGCGTTGTCGGCGTCGATCAGTACAGCGAGCTTGTCGTGGGCCATGGCGGTTCCAGGCAACCTGATGGTGCTGCCGATGGTAGCGCCAGCGCAGTTACAGTGCGCCAGCCTCATGCAGTGACTGCTTGAATTTCTTGACGCCATCCCAGCCCAGAAACTTCTTGATCAACATTCCGTTCCGATAGACATAAAACGTCGGGAGTAATCCCCACGCATCACTGCCGAGCATCGGCCATTCCGAGTCCTGCCAGGCGATATGCATGGGTTGATCGGGAAACAGGTGGTTCCACGTCTTGGCGTACTCGAAATCGCCTCCCTGACTGGCCAGCCAGATTGCGTGATGGGCAAACAGCGGGCGCAATTGTGCGTCTATTTCGATGGCGTGGGCGGCTTCATCGCAGAAATGACATCCGTCGCCGCTGAGTGCCACGATGTGCAACGCGTGCGAAATATCGAACGACTCGCGAGTCATACTGCCGTGCTTGTCGATGACCAGTGCGGTAGTCGCTACGTGGTGCGAGTTGTCGGTATGATCGTGCACGGACGGCATGGCGCTTTCGCCCAGGCCCGGATGTTGATGCAGAAGTGCCGCAGCCTCGGTGAATCGACGGTCGGACAAGAGCAATCTATATAGTGGGGCATAGTCGTGATCCTCGATTATGCGCCGCCGCTGCATTTCGGCCAGATCCATTTGCAACTGGGCGATGCGGATCGCACTCGGCGCGCCAATCAATGGCATTGCGTATTTAGTTGCGCGGACAAGAAGTCGTAGATCCAAGCTGCTTGTCGTGCGCAGCCGTTCCGGCACCTGATAGTCAGCGAACAGCCGATCGTAGCGCTGGCTATCGAGGGCAAGGCGCTTTGCCACCGGCATGGAAATGGGGGGCTCCTGCAGGACCAAGTCGTCAAAACGACGCTCGATCCCACTTTCGGGACAACTTTCAGGTGCGCAGCCGCGCGCCTTGGCGTCCTCAGCGCGCTCGTGCTCGATGCGGGATCGTTCGGCGGACGTGAGCCCAATATCCATGCTTTGTGCAAGTTTTTCCTGCTCGACCCCAAACAGGGCAAAGACCTGGACGATTTGCGAATGAGTTAATTCGGCCATGGGCTCGCCGAAATTGATGCTCGTTGCTCCCCTCGGGCCAAATTGCACCTGGGCAAGAAATCGCCTGCGCGACCACGGCGATAATTTGTCCAGCGGCGAGGTTCCGGCTGGCGTGTCGCGCAGGTAGCGCGCCAGATCCGTCTTGGACTTTATCGGGAGCAGTGAATGGGCAGGCACCTTGTCCGCGCCAACAACTGCTGACGCGGCCACCGTGGGCATCAAGGCAACGAGAAGCAGGATCACCAGCACGTGGAGCAAGAGAGCTTTCATAGAAACCTCCATGCGCTGTCTGAGCGCTGCTCTATTCCTGGAACGCGCCGTGGCTGCGCAGGCGCCGGTAGCGCTGTTCCAGCAGATCGGTTACAGGCAGTGCCTGCAGTTGGTCGAGCTGGTTCATCAGCACGGCTTTCAGGCGAATCGCCATCGAACGCGGGTTGCGGTGGGCGCCGCCCAGCGGTTCGCGGATCACCTTGTCGATCAGGTCCAGCTCCAGCAGGCGCGGCGCGGTGAGGCCCAGCGCCTCGGCAGCGTCCTTGGCGCGTTCGGCGCTGCGCCAGAGGATGGTGGCGCAGCCTTCCGGGGTGATCACCGAATAGGTCGAGTACTGCAGCATGTTGATGCGGTCGCCCACGCCGATCGCCAGCGCGCCGCCGGAGCCGCCTTCGCCGATCACGGTGCAGATGATCGGCGTCTTGAGGTCGGCCATTTCCAGCAGGTTGCGGGCGATCGCCTCGCTCTGGCCGCGCTCCTCGGCGCCGATGCCGGGGTAGGCGCCCATGGTGTCGATCAGGGTGAGCACGGGCAGGCCGAAGCGCTCGGCCATCTTCATCAGGCGCAGCGCCTTGCGGTAGCCCTCGGGCCGCGGCATGCCGAAGTTGCGCCTGAGCTTGCCCTTGGTGTCGCGCGCCTTCTGGTGGCCCACGATCATCACCGGCCGGCCGTTGATGCGGCCCAGGCCGCCCACGATGGCGCCGTCGTCCGCGTACATGCGGTCGCCGGCCAACTCGTGGAACTCCTCGCACATCACGCCGATGTAGTCCAGCGTGTACGGCCGCGCCGGGTGGCGCGACAGCCGGGCGATCTGCCATGAGCTGAGGTTCTTGAAAATGTCGTTGGTCTTGAGCTTGAGCTTTTCGCGCAGCCGGCCGACTTCCTCGTCGATATTGAGCGCCTGGCCGTTGCTGGTGTGGCGCAGCTCCTCGATCTTCGCCTCCAGCTCGGCAATGGGTTGTTCGAAATCGAGGAAGTTGGGATTCATTCGCCGCACTTGGTGACACGGAAGTCCGGCAGTATACCGGGCGCGCAAAAAACCGGGGAACGGGGGCGTATGGCATCCCGGCGCTCCAGGCGGAGCGAAGCCGCGGCACATGGATGTGCCGCCCGCGCACAGGCGCTGCGCACCTGTGCGGCGGAGGCAGGGCCGGCTATGCCAGCCCTGCCGACTCACCAAGCCGCCAGGAAGGCGGCTTGGTGAGATCAATAACGGCTCCGCCTCTGAGGCATCGAGTAAGCCTTGAGCCTCAGTCCCCCTTCACCATCCGCAGTCGCGCCGCCGCTACCCCCGGCAATGCCCGCACCGCCCGCAGCAAGTCGGGAATGGCCTCCACCCGCCAGTCCTCGCCCAACTCCAGATCGGCCTGGGCGGTGGCGTTGTGGTAGCCATGCAGACTGACGCTGGTGCGGCCGCCGCGGTAGCCGGCCAGGGTATGGCGCAGCTGTTCGGGGAAGCCGGGAGCGATGCCGTTGAGCTTCACCTGCAGCAGGCGCGCGTGGCGCCGGCAGGCATCGGCCAGGGTGGTGGCGCTGCGTGCGCGCAGCTGGAAGCCGCCGCCGGAGAATTCGTCGATGCGCAGGCCGCCTTCGACGATCAGCATCTCGTCACGCACCAGCAGCGGCGCCACCTGCTGGTACAGCTCGCCGAAGAAGCTCACCTCGATGGCGCCGGTGCCATCCTCCAGCCGCACGAACGCGTCGCTGTCGCCGCGCTTGCGTACGGCCACCACCATGCCGGCCGCCGTCCACGGCGTGTCCGGGCCGCGGCGGAAGCGGTTGCCGTCGTCGCCATCGCTCTTGCGCGGGCGGGGCGGCTGGTAGCGCTCGGCGATTTCGCCCAGCGGGCAGGTGGCGAGCTGGGCCAGTTCCTCGCGCCAGGGATCGACCGGGTGACCGGACAAGTAGTGCCCGAGCGTGTCGCGCTCGCCCTGCAGCTTCTGCTCCAGCGGCCAGTCGGGCGCGGTGGGCAGCTCGATCTGCAGCACCGGCGTGGCCGTGCCCATTGCGGCGCCGAACATGTCGTTCTGGCCGGACTGGCGATCGCGCAGGTGCTGTTCGGCGGCCTTGATGGCGTCGGGCAGCTGCAGCATCAGGCTGGCGCGGTTGGGCGCCAATGCGTCCAGCGAACCCGAGAGGATCAGCGCTTCGAGCACGCGCCGGTTGAGCTTGGTGGGGTCGACGCGGCGGCAGAAGTCGGCGAGGTCCTTGTACGCTCCGCCGCGCTGGCGTTCCGCGACGATGGACTCGCAGGCGCCCTGGCCCACGCCCTTGATCGCGCCCAGGCCGTAGCGGATCACCTTGGGCTCGACCGCCTCGAACATGTACGTGGAGGCGTTCACGTCCGGCGGCAGCACGGTGAGGCCGATCGCCTTGGACTCGTCGATGAAGGTCACCGCCTTGTCGGTGTTGTCCATGTCCGACGAGATCGTCGCGGCCATGAACTCGGCGGGGTAGTGCGCCTTCAGCCACGCGGTCTGGTAGGAGACCAGCGCGTAGGCCGCAGCGTGCGATTTGTTGAAGCCGTAGCCGGCGAACTTCTCCATCACGTCGAAGATTTCGTCGGCCTTGTCGTTGCCGACACCATCCTTGGCCGCACCCTCGCGGAACTTGGCGCGCTCCTTCGCCATTTCCTCGACTTTCTTCTTGCCCATCGCGCGGCGCAGCAGGTCGGCGCCGCCGAGCGTGTAGCCGCCCACGATCTGCGCCATCTGCATCACCTGCTCCTGATAGACCATGATGCCGTAGGTCTCTTTCAGGATGGGCTCGACGCGTGGGTCGGGGTACACCACCTCCTCGCGGCCATGCTTGCGCGCCACGAAGTTGGGGATCAGGTCCATCGGGCCGGGGCGGTACAGCGCGCCCAGCGCGATGAGGTCGTCGAAGCGGTCGGGCTTGGCGTCCTTCAGCATGCGCTGCATGCCTGAAGATTCGAACTGGAAGATCGCGACCGTCTTCGCCTTGGCGAAGATCTCGGCGTAGGTGGTGGCGTCGTCCAGCGCCAGCTTGGCGATGTCCAGCGGCTCTTCGGCACTTTGCGCGCGGCGCGCGTTGATCGCCTTCACCGCCCAGTCGATGATGGTGAGCGTGCGCAGGCCGAGGAAGTCGAACTTCACCAGGCCGACCGCTTCCACGTCGTCCTTGTCGTACTGGGTGACCACGCCGCCGCCGCCGGCTTCGCAGTACATCGGCGCGAATTCGGTGAGCGGCTTGGGGCCGATCACCACGCCGCCGGCATGCTTGCCGACGTTGCGGGTGAGGCTTTCCAGCTTCAGCGCGAGGTCGATCAGCGGGCGCGCCTCGTCCTCGTCCTGCTCGTACAGTTCGCAGAATTCCTTGACGACGCGTTCGGGTTCCTTCCTCGATTTTTCCGTGCGGCCCAGCGCGTCGGAGAGCGTGAGGTCGAGCGGGCGCGGGGGGATCAGCTTGGCGATCTTGTCCACCGCGCCGTAGCCCATGCCCAGCACGCGGCCGGAATCGCGCAGCACCGCCTTCGCCGCCATCGAGCCGTAGGTGATGATCTGGCTGACGTGGTCGCGGCCGTACTTGCGCGCCACGTAGTCGATCACCTCATCGCGGCGATCCATGCAGAAGTCGATGTCGAAGTCCGGCATCGACACGCGCTCGGGATTTAGGAAGCGCTCGAACAGCAGGTTGAACTGCAGCGGATCGAGATCGGTGATCTTCAGCACCCACGCCACCAGCGAACCTGCGCCCGAACCGCGGCCCGGGCCCACCGGAATGCCGTTCTGTTTGCCCCAGTTGATGAAGTCCGCCACGATCAGGAAGTAGCCGGGGAAGCCCATCTCGATGATGACGTCCAGCTCGCGTTCCAGCCGTGCCTCGTAGTCGGCGCGGCTGTAGCCATCGGCCAGCGGCGCGGCGGCGAGGCGCTCCTTCAAACCCTGCCGCGCCAGTTCTCGGATGTAGCTGTCGAGGTTGTAGCCCTCGGGCACCGGGAAGTCGGGCAGGTAGTAGGTGCCGAACTTCAGCTCCAGGTTGCAGCGCCGGGCCAGCTCGATCGAATTTTCCAGCGCCTCGGGGAGGTCGGCGAACAGCGCCGTCATCTCCTCGGGAGATTTCAGGTACTGCTCTTCGCTGTAGTCGTGCGGGCGCTTGGGATCTGCCAGCACGCGGCCCTGGTGGATGCACACGCGCGCTTCGTGCGCCTCGAAATCCTCGCGCTTGAGGAAGCGCACGTCGTTGCCGGCGACCACGGGCAGCGCGAGTTCGGTGGCCAGCGCCAGCGCGGCCGAGTTCCATGCTTCCTCGCCCTCGCGGCCGCAGCGGGCGAGTTCGAGGTAGAGGCGATCCGGGAGCAGTCGCGCCAGCGGGCGCAGCTTCGCCAGTGCGGCGTCGTGGCCCTGGCTGAGCGCCGCACGCGCCGTGTCGCTCTCGCGGCCGATCAAGGCGAGTAGGCCATCCGTCGCATCAGTGGTGAGCCAACCCGCCTCGACCAGCGCGCGGCCGCCGTGCTGGCCTTCCTGCCAGGCACGCGAGACGAGGCGCGACAGGTTGAGGTAGCCGTCGCGATGCTGGCACAGCAGGGTGAGTCGCCATGGGCGCGGATCGTCCGGCGCGGCTATCCACAGATCGCTGCCGCAGATCGGCTTGATCCCCGCCGCACTGCAGGCTTTGTAGAACTTCACCAGCGCGAACATGTTGCATTCGTCGGTGAGCGCCACGGCCGGCATGCCCGCCTGCACGCAGGCAGCGACCAGCGCCTTGATGCGGATGGTCGAATCGACCAGCGAATACTCGCTGTGCAGGTGGGTGTGGACGAAGCGTGCGGACATGCGGACTCACCGGGTGAGTCTTGGAAGGCTAACCGTGGCGGGGGCCGCTCACAAGCTTGACAGTGGCGCCCGGGCCGCGCGCCGGCCGCTGGCGCCGTGCGTTCACTGTGCCGGGGTCGGCGCGCCGGAAGATGCCGTCGTCTGGAGTGGCGCAGGTTCCGCCATCAGGGTATTGATCTCGGCGACGAGGTTGTCCAGGTCCTTTTCGTCATAACCGGCGCGGATGTCCGCGATGCTGCCGTCTCTGTGCAGCAACACCATCACCGGGAGCTCGTCGTTGGCTCCATAGGGTTTTCCGATGCTTCCATGCGGATCCCAGGTGATCAACAGTCCAGGCATGCGTTGTCCGAGGGCGCGCGAGACGCGCACGAAGACCTGGCGATCCTCCATGCTGTTGATGTAGATGATCTGTAATGGCAGGTGACGCTGCGCCGCCAGGGTTTGTAGGCCCGCGAGTATCGGCATCTCCCGCATACAGTATTTGCACCAGGTTGCCCAGAAGCCGATCACGACCACGTTGCCGCGCAGCGAAGATGCCGTAACGGTTTGTCCGTCCACCGTACGGCCCAGCAGGTCGGGCGGCCGCTCGCCCGGCTTTGCCTTGGCCATGAGGCTGGTGCTGGCCAGCAGTCCGCAGAGCAAGGCAATCGTCGTGCGCATCCGTTCTCTCCCTGTGCTGGCTCGCCGCGGCGACTTCCGGGCGTGCCATGTTCGCACAGGAGGCACGGCACCGCCTCAGCTCACATGGAAGCGTTCGTCCTGCGCGGGTTTCACGTAATGCTCAAGGCCGCTCACCAGCAGGGGCTGGTGGTTGTAGTCGGAGTGCGGCGGGCTCGGCTCGGCGCTGGTGGTGGCAGTGACGATGACCTGGCCGGCAGGCAAGGGGGCACGGGGTGGCGGCAGGTCGATGGGCGGTCGACGGGTCGGAAGCATCATGGCAGGCTCCTGCGTTTCGTTGGCGCGGATGGCCATGCGGTGGCGATGCCTGCCGCCGGCACGGCCGGTGCGTCCATGCGGGCGATGATCCCGGTGGCTATGATGCGCCGAATCGAGGCAGGGTTGCATGCGATTTTTCCGCATGTTTCGAGGTGCCGGGCGTGGCGCCTCGTCCGTGCAGAGAGGCCTGCGAAACCGTCAGAACAAGACGCCCTGGTCCAGCCATTGGCGTATCGGCGCAAAGCTGCGCCGATGCTGCACGCAGGGCCCGAGCCGCTGCAGTGCGGCCAGGTGGGCGGGTGTGGGGTAGCCCTTGTGCAGCGCGAAGCCGTAGCCGGGATGGGTGGCGTCCAGCGCCACCATCAGCCGGTCGCGGGTCACCTTGGCGAGGATGGAGGCGGCGCTGATCGCCGGTTCCAGCGCGTCGCCACCCACGATGGCGCGGCCGGGGCAGGGGAGATCTTTCGGCAACTTGTTGCCGTCCACCAGCGCCTCCTGCGCGGCAGGCGCGAGACCGGCCACGGCGCGACTCATCCCGGCCATGGTGGCCTGGAAGATGTTGAGGCGGTCGATCTCTCTCGCCTCCACCACCACCACGCAATGCGCCAGCGCGCATTCGACGATCTGCGGGTACAGCGCCTCGCGCCGCTTCTCGCTGAGCTTCTTGGAGTCGTCCAGGCCGGCGATGGGGCGTGCGGGATCGAGGATCACCGCGGCGACCACCACCGGGCCGGCCAGCGGGCCGCGGCCGGCCTCGTCCACCCCAGCTCTTAAAAAACCTTGGTTGGCCGAAGTCGAGGTATTCATGTTCACCGAGATGTTGATGAGTGCAGAACCGCACGGCACGTTCGCCTCCTCCCCTGCATGCAGGGGAGGATTGAGGTGGGGTCAAAACTTGCGGTCATCCTGAGTTGAAGCATGCCCCGGTGCAGCGATTTGGCCAGCGTACCCCTCACCCCAGCCCTCTCCCCGGAGGGGAGAGGGGGCACGGTAGCTCCATCAGCTCGCTGACTGCTTCGGCCGCCGTATCTGCCGCAGTGCCGTCCAGATCCGCACGTAAGGCCCGATGCAGTTGCTCGAACGCACTTACGATGGCGCCGCGGCGCTCGCTGTCGTTGAACAGTGCCAGGGTGGCGTCGGCGAGTTTCGCGGCGGTGCAGTCGTCCTGCATCAGTTCGGGTGCCAGCACTACGCGCTCGCCCATGCCGCAGGCGCGGGCGAGGATATTCGGCAGCGCGTAGACGTCGGTCTTGAGCATGCGCAGCAGTTTCGCGATGCGGTAGCTGACTGGGGAGACGCGGTAGCCCACCACCATCGGCCGCTTGGCCAGCATCGCCTCCAGCGTGGCGGTGCCGGAGGCCAGCAGCACCACGTCGGCGGCCTGCATCGCCTCGTGGGCATGGCCGTCCAGCAACAGCGGCGCGGCGGCATTCCGCGGAATCCCGGCGAGCAGGGCACGCAACTGTTCCAGCATGCGCGGGTTGGCGGCGGGAACCACCACGCGCAGGCCGGGAAGGGCGGCGGCGACGCGGCCCGCGGCGTCGAGGAAGGGCTTGCCCAGCCGGGCCAGTTCGCTGCCGCGGCTGCCCGGCAGCACGGCCAGCACCGGCGCGTCCTGCGGCAGCTGCAGCGCTGCGCGGGCGGCGGCGCGGTCGGACACCAGCGGAAAGCGGTCGGCCAGCGGATGGCCCGTGAAGCGTGCATCGACGCCGTGTCGCGCGTAGATCGCCGGTTCCATCGGGAACAGGCATAGCACGCGGTCGGCCGAGCGGCCGATCTTTTCGGCACGGTGCTCGCGCCAAGCCCACACCGAAGGGCTGACGTAGTGCACGGTGCGCAGGCCGGCCTGCTTGAGCCGCTGCTCCACGCCGAGGTTGAAGTCCGGTGCATCGATGCCGATGACTACGGCCGGTTTTGCGGCGAGCAGGCGCGCGATCAGTTCCTTGCGCAGCCGCAGCAGGCGCGGCAGGTGCGAGACCACCTCGGCAAGGCCGAACAGCGACAGCTCGCGGATGTCGTACCAGGATTCGAAGCCCTGCGCCTGCATGCGCTTGCCGCCGATGCCGATGAAGCGCGCGTCCGGGTAGCGGGCGCGCAGCGCGGCGATCAGGTCGGCGCCGAGCTGGTCGCCGGAGTCTTCGCCGGCGAGGAGGGCGATGGTTGGGGGCTGTGTGTCGTTCATGCGAAGAGCAGGAGCCCGTGTCTGATTTGCCGATAAGCGGGGGCGCTTATCGGGCCAATGCCCTCTCACTACGATCGATGAAGTCGAGCATCGCGCGCACGTCGGCGCTCTCCTGCGCCTGCTGGGCAAGCTGCTCGCGCGCCTCGGGCAGCGACAGGCCGGCCATGTACAGGGTGCGGTAGGCGCGCTTGATCGCGGCGATACGCGGACTTTCGAAGCCGCGGCGCTTCAGGCCCTCGCTGTTGATGCCGCGCGGACGGCCATGCTGTTCGTTCGCCATCATCAGGAACGGCGGCACGTCGGAGCCGACTAGGCAACCCATCGCGATGAAGGCGTGCGCGCCCACCTTGCAGAACTGGTGCACGCCGGCGTAGCCGGAGACGATCACCCAGTCGCCGATCTCCACGTGTCCGGCCAGCGCCGAATAGTTGGAGAACACCACGTGGTTGCCGACCTGGCAGTCGTGCGCGATGTGCACGTAGGCCAGCAGCCAGTTGTCGTCGCCGATGCGGGTGATGCCACCGCCCTCGCCGGTGCCGCGGTTGATGGTGACGAACTCGCGGATCAGGTTGCGGTCGCCGATCACCAGCTCGGTGCGCTCGCCGGTGAATTTCTTGTCCTGCGGATCGCCGCCGATGGAGGTGAACTGCGCGATGCGGTTGTCGCGGCCGATGCGGGTCGGCCCCTCGATCACCACGTGCGGACCGATCACCGTACCGTCGCCGATTTCCACCCCGGCGCCGATCACGCTGTAGGCGCCGATGCTGACGTTGGCGCCGATCTTCGCGGTCGGATCGATCTGCGCGGAGGGGTGAATCGACGCAGGGTGGGTCATTTCTCCGACCTCGCCGCGCACATCAGCTCGCAGCTGGCCACTTCCTTGCCGTCCACCAGGGTGCGCGCGGCGAACAGGCCCATACCGCGCATCACGCGCTTGACCGACACTTCCAGCCGCAGCTGGTCGCCCGGCATCACCGGCGCGCTGAAGCGCGCGTTGTCCACCTTGACCAGGTAGAACAGCGGGCTGGCGGTATTGCCCTTCATGCGATTGCTGAGCTGAGTGAGCAGGCCGGCGGCCTGCGCCATCGCTTCCACGATCAGCACGCCCGGCATCACTGGGTGGCCGGGGAAGTGGCCGTTGAAGAACGGTTCGTTGATGGTGACGTTCTTCAGCGCCACCACGCTCTGGTCCGGCACGATCTCGATCACACGGTCGACCAGCAGGAACGGATAACGGTGCGGCAGCAACTGCTGGATTTGTTCCACGTTCACCGGCAGGGTCAGGGTCGCGGCGTTGTCACTCATCGTTCTTGTCCTTCTCCAGCGCCGCGAGGCGACGCGCGAAATCATCCAGGTGCTTGAAGCGGGCGGCGTTCTTGCGCCACTGGCGGTTGTCCTGCAGCGGGGTGCCGCAGGAATACTCGCCCGGCTCGCGTATCGAGTGCGTGACCAGGCTCTTGGCGGTAATGGTAACCCGGTCGGCCAGTTCCAGATGGCCGAGTACGCCGGCGTTGCCTCCGATCTGGCACCAGCGGCCGATCTTCGCGCTGCCGGCCACCGCGGCGCAGCCGGCCATGGCGGTGTGCGCGCCGATGTGGACGTTGTGGGCGATCTGGATCTGGTTGTCCAGCCGCACGTCCTCTTCCAGCACGGTGTCGTCCAGCGCGCCGCGGTCGATGGTGGTGTTCGCGCCGATCTCGCAGTCGTCGCCGATGCGCACGCCGCCGAGCTGGGGGATCTTCACCCAGTGGTCGCGCTCGAAGGCAAGGCCGAAGCCGTCCGAACCGATCACCGCACCGGGGTGCACCAGCACGCGCTTGCCCAGCGCCACACGCGTCACCAGGGTGACGCGCGCCACCAGGCGCGACTGCGCGCCCACCGTGCAGTCCTCGCCCACAATGCAGTGCGGTCCAAGCACGGCGCCTTCGCCGATTACCGCGCCGGCGGCGATCACGCAGCAGGGGCCGATGCTGGCGCCTTCGCCGATGCTCGCGCCCGCGTCGACCACCGCACTGGGATGGATGCCGGGCGCGGCGGCGGGCAGGCGCTCGAAAAGTGCGGCCACCTTTGCGTAGGCCACGTAGGGGTCGGCGGCGACGAGGGCGTCGACCGGGCAGTCGGCGAGGTTCTCTTCGCGCAGGATCACCGCGCCGGCGCCGGTGGCAGCCAGTTGCGCGGCGTACTTGCCGTTGGAAAGAAAGGTCAGCTGTCCGGCACCGGCATTCGCGAGCGTGGCGACGCTCTCGATGCGGCGGCTGCCGTCGCCGCGCAGGCGCAGGCCGAAGCGTTCGGCCAGATCGGCGAGGGTGTGGCTGGGAAGGGCGCTCAAGAGCTTCTCCGCGGCGGGGCGGCCATTGTATCGGTAGCGCCGTGGTCCTGCGCCACAAAGCAAAAAGCGCGGCAGGCCGCGCTTTTTGCCGGTTTGTTGCGTTGGATCGGCGTCAGAACGTGGAGCCGAAGGTGAACTGGATACGTTCCTCGTAGTAGCCGTCGCCCGGCTGGGTGCGCATCGGCAGCGCGAAGTTGATGATCATCGGGCCCATTGGCGACTGCCAGTGCAGCGACAGGCCGGTGGATACGCGCAGCGTCTTGGCATCGAAGCTCTGCCAGTTCGCGTAGGCGTTGCCGGTGTCGACGAACCAGGACACGCGCGCGGTGTTCACGTCCTTGAGGAAGGGCAGCGGCAGGTACAGCTCGGCCGTGCCCAGCACCTTGAACGCGCCGCCGATCGGCTGCGCATAGGAATAATAGCTACCGTTGCAGGTCTGGTTTGCGGTCGGCGCGCCGGTGCCCGAACAGATGCGCGGACCCAGCGTGTTGTCCTGGAAACCGCGCACGTCGCGCACGCCGCCGGAATAGAAGTTTTCCCAGAACGGGAAGTCGTTGCGCATGTCGGTCAGTGTCTGGCCGTTGGCGGCGTAAGCGGCCTTGAGCTTTTCGAAGGCGGCGTCGCTGATGCCGTTCTGGCCGTAGGTCTTGCCGTAGCCCACCTGGCCGTCGAGGTAGAGCACGAAGCCGTGGCCGATCGGCCAGTAGTGGTTCGCCTCGCCGGTCAGCTTCCAGTACTTCACGGTGGAACCGGGCAGGGCCACCTCGGAGTTCAGCGACAGCACGCCGCCGCGGGTGGGCGCCCAGTAGCCGTTGCGGCTGTCGAGGTTCCAGCCCAGGGTGCCGATGGTCGAGTGCACCGTGTAGTTGCCGATCTCATTCTGGTAGTCGACCAGCTGCTGCGGCGTATAGCCGGGGATGGAGTTGATCTTGTTGCTGCTCAGGCCCAGGCCGGCGCGTAGGCTCTGGAAGTCGGTGATCGGAATGCCGAGGTAGGTGGAGAACGCCTTCTGGCTGGTGGAGTAGTTCGCGAACGTGCTGTTGCTGACGTTGCCGTAGTCGGTCTTGGAGAAGGTGGCGTTGTAGCCGATGCCTACGCCGTTGTCAGTGAGGTAGGGGTTGTAGTAGTTGGCGTCGAAGCGGGTGTAGTAGCTGCTGCGCTCGCCGCTGAGCGACGCGCTGTCGCCGCTGCCGAACAGATTGCGCTGCGACACCGAGGCGGACAGGATGATGCCCGAGTACTGCGAATAGCCGACGCCGAACTGCAGGCTGCCTGCGGACTGCTCCTCGACCTTGACGGTGACGTCCACCTGATCGTCGGAGCCGGGCACCCGCTTCTTGTCGATGTCGACCTTCTTGAAGTAGCCCAGCTGCTGCAGGCGGATCTTGGAGCGGTCGATCATCGCCTGCGAATACCAGGAGCCCTCAAGCTGGCGCATCTCGCGCCGCAGCACGTTGTCCTCGGTGACCGTGTTGCCCTGGAAGATCACCCGGCGCACGTACACGCGCTGGCCCGGCTCGATGTAGAGCGTGAGGTCGACGGTGCGCTTTTCCTTGTCCAGCTTCGGATATGGCGTGACCTTGGCGTAGGCGTAGCCGATGTTGGCCAGCAGCGCCTTGATCGCCTTGGTGCTGGCCTCGATCGCGCCGCGGTTGAACACTTCGCCGGGCTTGACGAACACCAGCTGGCGCAGCGTGGTTTCCGGCAGCACCAGGGTGCCGAGCAGCTTCACGTCGGAAATCTTGTAGACCTCGCCTTCCTTCACGTCGGCGGCGATGTACATCGACTGTTTGTCCGGCGCGATCGTCACCTGGGTGGAGTCGACGCCGAAGTCGGCATAGCCGCGGTCCATGTAGTAGGACTGCAGCTTTTCCAGGTCGCCGGAAAGCTTCTCGCGCGAGTACTGGTCGTTCTTCGAATACCACGACATCCAGTTCGGCGTGCCCAGCTCGAAACCGTCGCGGATCTGCTTGTCGGTGAACGCATGGTTGCCGACGACGTTGATCTCCTTGATCTTCGCCACCTGGCCTTCGCGGATCTCGATGTCGATCGCCACGCGGTTGCGTTCCAGCCGCACCACGTGCGGGATCACCGAGACGCTGTACTTGCCGCGGTTGTAGTACTGGTGG
>Ga0187815_10000061_pt1 | contig 50093 bp, 41 predicted proteins | sample NC_S_5_FD_132962 | JGI IMG/M metagenome (GOLD analysis project Ga0187815, IMG submission 132962) | Wetland sediment microbial communities from Neuse River Estuary, North Carolina, USA - ASW-S_5 | ecosystem: Environmental > Aquatic > Freshwater > Wetlands > Sediment | place: USA: North Carolina... | reverse complement strand
TGCGGAGGCCGGTCTGCGGGTCCGGAGCGTCGGCCAACGGCTCGACGTCGAACCGAATCCTCGAAAGCGCCGCTTCCGCTGTACGCTCGTCCCGCGCGGCGACGGCTGCCACGATGTCTCCGATGTACCGGGCCTTCCCGACCGCGATCGCCGTCTCATCGTGCGTGATCGGGAGGACACCGAACGGGGTTGGGTACTTCTCGCCGGTCAGGACCGCGAAAACGCCCGGGAAGGCTCGAGCTTCCGATACGTCGATCGAGCGAAACCGTGCATGGGGCCAGGGACTTCGTAGAACCCGGCCTGTCAACTCGCCAGGACGGTGAATGTCGTCCGTGTACTCGGCCCGACCCGTGACCTTGAGCGGACCCTCTACGTACGGGATCTTCGTCCCGAGGAGGCGCGTCGGTGGGGCCGGGAGCGACGCCATCAGTCGGGGCTCCGAGACGCCGCTTCGATCGCGTCAACGATCTTGATGTAGCCCGTACAGCGGCACAGGTTCCCCGAGATCGCCTGTCCAATCTCGGCGCGAGTCGGCCGCGCGTTCTCCCCGAGGAGTGCGGTCGCCGTCACCACGAACCCCGGCGTGCAGAACCCGCACTGGGTTGCGCCATGCTCGACGAATGCCTTCTGGACGGCCGAGAGTCCCTTCGGGGGGGTCAGCCCTTCGATCGTCGTGATCGTTCGCCCCTCTACCAGCCTGGCGAGAGTGAGACAACTGAGAGTAGGTCGTCCGTCAACCAGGACGGTACAGCAGCCGCACGTCCCCAGGTCGCACCCTCTCTTCGTACCGGTCAGCTGGAGATCGTCTCGCAAGAGGTCTAGAAGGATGCGGGCGTCCTCGCAGCGCACCTCCTCAGGGTGACCGTTCAGACGAAACCTAAGCAGCGCGTCGGCCGACATTATCTTCCGCGGGGGTTCTCCGTGCCGCACGCGAGGAACTACGTAAGCTCGGGGGGTGGAGGTCGTGTATCACCTCGGCGACTATGCTCACGGCGATCTCCGCCGGGCTCTCGGCGCCGATCTCGACTCCGACCGGCGAGCGCACCCTCTGAAGAGCTTCTCGAGCCACCCCGGAGCTCCTCAAGCGGTCGAACAAATGCTCCCGCTTGGAGGCGCTCGCGATGAGCCCGATCATGTTCGGGAAACGCTCGAGAGCCTCGGCGAGGACCTCGAGGTCCTTGAGCGCATCGTAGCCAAGACGGTAGAGATGAGTGAATTCGGCGGGATCGAACGTTTCGAACAGGTGGCTCGGGCTGACGACTTCTAGCCGGTCCGCATCGGGGAAGCGGTCCCGCCCGACGGAGTCGGGGCGATCGTCAGCGACGGAGTAATCGTACTCGAGAGGCGCAAGGAGGCGTCCAAGTGCCTCGGCGACGTGTCCCCCTCCCCAGAGGAGGAGGTTGGGGCGCGCCCCGACGTACTCGAGAGCGACGTCGACCGAGCCACCGCACAGGCTTGGGAGGCCCCCCTTCTTCCACGCAGCGAGGTCAAAGTGGACCAGGTCACCCTCGCGTCGCTCGAGCGCGAGACCCGCGAGGCGCTTCACCTCTTCTTCGAGGGCGGCCCCGCCGACCGTGCCGAGCGTCGTTCCATCGGCCCGGACAATCATGCTCGCCCCGAGCTTACCGGGGACCGAGCCCGTCGCGCGAACTACAGTGGCGGTCACGAACGGTTGGTGATGCTCGAGGAGGCGGAGGGCTTCTCTCGCGGTTCGGCGGTTCATGGAACTTCCCCGCGGGCCCGGAACGCGTCGAGCGCCTCGCGGTAACTGTCCGGCGTGTCGACGTTCGCGACGACCCCGGGATCGTCGACCGCGACCCGCCGGACCTGCGGCCCGAATTCGGGCAGGAGCGCCCGAATCGGACCGTCCGGGCGAAGCTCGAGCAAGTCGGCGCGCACGAGAGATCGCCAAACCACCGGATGACCGCCTCGACCCTCGAACGTCGGAATGAACCAGACGCCGAGAAGGTCCGAATCTCGGGCCGTAAGAAGAGCGTCGACCGTGCGCGCCGCGACAAACGAATGATCGACCGGCCAGAAGAGGATGTCCCGATCGTCGGGTATGGCATCGAGGCCGGCCTGGACGGAGGCTGTGCGCCCTTCGCGCCAGCGGTCGGCCACGACCACCGAGACGTCGAGTCCCCGAAGCTCGTGGGATACCTGCAGTGTGTGAGCCCCCACGACGACGACTACTGGATCGAAGCCGTCCACGAGGCAGATTTCGGACAGTCTGCGGATGGCGCTGCGCTCTCCCGTGGACAGCAGCGCCTTGGGGTATCCACCGAACCGGCTGGACTCGCCCGCGCTCAGAATCAGCGCCGCCGTTGTCATCGTTCCGGTCGCACTCCCGAGCAGTGTAGACCCGGCAGCAAGCTGCACTCGTTGCAACGAATCCGCTTCACGTCCACCGACCCGAACAAGATTCCCGACTGGCGTCTCTGATGACCGCGGGCACCCATACCAGCGCGCCCGCACTTCCAATATCCTCTCGTCCTATAGCCCTTCCATCAGCCGAACTGCCGAGCAACGATTCGATCCGGCCGCCTCGCACCATGGAACGCGCGTTGCGGTCCTCATCGGGCTTGGGGTGGTCCGAAAGGGCACATTCTAGCCCTATCCGTGAATCGGGACCCTTTAGGCAAAGCTCCAGCGGATACTCCTATGAACGGATTCGGGTTCCCAGTCGACGCCTATCGTGACCGCTCCGTACCTAGACCTGTTCTTGGGCGCATTCATCGTCTACCTCGTCTACTCGGCGTGGACACGGCTCGATTCCCGATTTCCAATCCTTGCGGCGCTCGCACTGATTGTTGTGGCAGGAGCTCTGGACGTGGAGGGCTCCACGGCGCGAGCGGGCACGTTAGAGGAGTACATCGTCATCTTCCTCGGCGGAGGTATTGTCTTACTCGTCGTCGATCATGTTCGGGAGGCCCGTCAGGGTGCAAATCCACCGAGTGAATCAGCCGCCCGTGTTTCTCCGGATCAGGCGTCGCCCGATGCGCCGAACGAACGGGAGCGGTCGCCCGATCAACCGTTCGACGGCCTCGAGAAGGAGCCGGTCACCGTCGTCGATGCTGCGGGTCGCGATCACGACCAAGATGAACAGTCCGGCGAGGGCGAGGCCGAACGGGGGGAGAAGCCATCCGGGGACCGTAGGGTGGAAGACGAGGAGCAGGACCGCGACGGGTAGGCCGGTAACCGCGACGGGGACAACGAAGTCGCGTCGGAACGGGTGGATGCCCTCGCTGTAGGAAATCTCGACAAGGGCCAGGCCGGCGTAAAGGACGGCCGCCGACGTCCACGCGATCGCTGAGCCCACGTACCCCCACCGGGGCACCAGTACGAGTGCCAGAACGACGTCGGTGACGCCCGCGGCGACTGAATTGTAGGCCAAGAGCCGAGCGTATCCGTAAGCAACTTGGGCCACGGACGATGGTCCGAGGACCGTCGTCACGAATGCCCCGATAACGGCAATCTGGAGCGGAAGGAGTACCGAAGCGTAGGCGTGACCATACACGAATCCCAGGGATTCCGCGGGGAGCATCTCGAAGAGGAGGAGGAGAGGCAGGGAGAGGACGATCAGCCACTTTGTCACGGTAGAGTAGGTCAGACGGACCGCACGAGAATCCCCTCTCCGAACGAAGCGAGCCGCCACCGGAAGGAAGATGTAACCGGCCGAGCTAATCCCGACCTGCAGCAGCCGTGCGAGGGTCAGCGAGGCGGAGTAGGTCCCGACCTCAGAGGCGCGGAAGACACCGAGCACGAGCGTGTCCCCCGATCCGAGAAGGTTGGACATCGCACCCACCACGAGTAGGGGCGCAGCGAACTTGAGCAACTGGGCGCGCGCGTGCGGAGCACCAGGACCGCGCGGCAGGTGCCGCGGGATTCTGCGCAGTGCGTAGAACCCTAGCCCCAACGTTGTGATTATGGAGGCGAGAACATACGTGAATAGGGCATCGTGGTACGTGAGCTGCCCGGGCGGGAGGATGACGGCCGCGACAAGGAAAACGAGGAACAGGCCGGGATTCAGTACCTGGACGAATAGCGCGTTCGGAAAGACATCGGCGAACCCCTGGAACACCGAGGCGATCAGGCTTGCGATCAAGTTGACGCATGCAGCGACGGCGAAGAATTCGAGCCCGAGCCCGATTGCTGGCGAACCGAGCGCGTTTCCGATAGCCGGACCCAGCAACCCGAGGGCCAGGGCTGAGACCGCGGCCGCCACCCCTCCGACGACGATCGCCGTACGTACTATCGTCCGCCGCTCTGCGTCGGAAGTCGAGTAGGGGAGGTTTCGCGCGACGGCTAGGGGCAGGCCCAGAGCTCCCACCGCCGAGAGTACTCCGGCAGCAGTGAGTCCGAACGCGAAGGCGTCCCAATCGCTCTTCGAGATGCTCCGGACGATCAGGACCCGCGCAAGGAAGGTGAACAGCACAAACAGCAACGTCGCGACGAGAAGGTAGACCGTCCCGCGGGTCACGGTCGACAGCCCGTCGCGGACTCCCTCGCGGTCGGCTACTTCCACCCTATTCCCCGGAACGGGGCTCCTTCTGAACGGTAAATACGTAACGATACGACGGAATCTGCCGGAATACCCGTTCGAGACCACCGCGCCGGGGCAGTGGCCGGCTCTTAAATCCGATGGAGATGGAGTCCGCGTGATTCTCCCTGGGCCGCCGGGCGCCCTATGGGCGGCCGCCCTCCTTCTCTGGGCGGCCACGGCGGTTGTCGTGGGGGAAGCAATTCGGTTGCTTGCTTCCCGTTGGATACCGCTTTGGCGTCCCATCGAACCCATTGAACGTGGCCTTCTCGACCTCTTCATAGGCGGGGCAGGGGTGTACCTTCTTGCGGCGCTTCCGGTAGGAGCGTTTACGGCGCCGATCGTACTCGCGGTCCCGGTCGCGGCCGGGGCATTCCTCGTCTACTCGGTTGCATTGCTGCGGCGCCAACAGGTCCGACCGGCGATCGAGGAGTCGCTTGCCCGATTTGCAAGGCCTTGGGTGCTGGTCGCGATAGCTTCGGCGCTGGGGTTGTACATCATCGAGATCGGGGTTGCGCTATCCGTCCCGACCGGCAATACGTTCGATTCCAGCGTCCTGACAACTTACACTTCGCTCTTGCTCCAGCACCACACGGTCCCGCTCTCGTACGCCCCGTACGCCACGGAGAAGATCCTCTACCCCCAGGGAGCCACGGTGTGGCTTGGTTGGGCGCAGACCGTCTACGGTCTGCCCCCTGCCCGGACGAGCGTGCTCGTCACACCCTTGTTCTTTGCGCTCGTTCCCCTCTCGGGATTCGTCTTCGGGCGCCGCATGTTCGGGACCGACCCGGGGGGGGCCGCGATCGCCATGGTCCTGGCCTGGCTCGGTGCCGGCACGCGGTCGGTTGTATGGGGGAGCAATGATTTCGTGTTCGCGTTCCCTCTAGTACTTCTTCTCGCTAGCCATTCTGACATTTGGATACGTGGGATCCCAGGGAAAGGCGACGCCGTCGGGTTCGGGCTGCTCTTGGGCTATTCGGCTGCCATCAACCCCGTAGGTGCCGAGTGGATGCTTCCGGCGCTCATAGTAGTCGGCCTGGTCGGCCGCCCTGCGCTAGCTGGGGGCGTCAGCCGATGGATGCGGCGCTGGATTCTCACGCTGGGAAGTTCGCTACTGGCGATCGTTCCGTACCTCTACATTTTAGCACTCGGATGGGCAAGCCCAGGGTTCGTGCCCGGCTCGAATGCACCTCCGGGGGCTCTACCAACGGGCCTCTCGAACTTCCAAGCGCTTGCATACATTGACCCGTTCGTTCTCCTCAACGGTGTCTTCCAATTCTCGACGTTCCCAGTGATTCGAGTCGAACTCGCCCTCCTGCTAGTGGTCGGTCTCGTCCTTCTGTTGGCGTTCGCGAGCTCGTCAGCAGAAGGCCGGCACCTTGACCCATTCCGCAGATGGGCACTCTCCGCCGGAATCACCATCGCAGCTTGGATCGGCCTGTTGGTACTCACGAACCCCAGCTCGTCACCGATTCGGAAGCTCGGCTCTCTAACGAGCGGGGATGAGCTCTCCCTCTGGCTATTCACGGTCTACGCCATCGTTGCCGCCGTCCCTCTCGTTCTGGCCGTCGAGCGACTCACGGCGACTGGTCCTCTCAGAGCCAAAATGCCAGAACCGTGGAGGCCTGCTCGCCACCGATTCGGTCGACCCCGGCGACAGCACCCCTTGCCGTCCACGCTTGGTATGCTCGCCCTCGTCGCTGTTCTTGTGGTGCCGGGCGTAGTGCTCACCTCTACGTCGCTCGCTCCTGACCTCGAAGGGGTCTACGGCTACTACAGTAACGTCTCACCGGCGGATTTCGCCCTCCTCGATTATGCCGGATCGCATCTCTCGGGGGGGAGCAGGGTGCTCGTCGCTCCAGGGAGCGCAGCTGAGTTCCTTCCGGGGTACGCGCCGAACGTTGTGCTTCTCTTCCCCATGGCGCCCGGCTGGGAGTGGGTAAACGAGTCCTACACGCTGATAGTGCAGGAGCTCACGAACAACACCCTGAATGCCTCCGGGAAGGCCGCCCTTGCGACACTCGACGTACAGTTCATTCTCGTGACAATGAGGAATACGGTACTTTGGCCTGCGTTCTCCCCCAACCCAATGCTCGCGAACAACACGACATTCCCAGAGGAGTTCCACCAAGCGGATGCCTATCTGTTCGGCGTGACCTGATAGATTAAGAGAAGGGGAATTCCAATCGATTTGATTGAGGAGATCCCGAAGCCAAGGCTATTCTGCGGACAGGGGTCTGCGTGAGTTGGCGTTGCGCTAAGTTCCTAACGGTTTCTCAGCCCATGACCTCGGGACAAGATCGGCCGGATTCGGAGCAAGTCCGGCGGCACTTACTTGCCGATACCGTTCGATTCGCGAGCCAAGACCCAATCGACCCGGCTATCCCAGCAATCTGCATTCTCTGCGGGGCCAATCGTTTGCGACCGAGCACGAAGTTCGCCAACAGTTCGTGGCACCTGTGGAACTGTCTTGATTGTTCTACTGACTTCGTGTTCCCGATTCCGACGCAGGATGTATTGTCTCGCTACTACAATCCCCTGAATTACGACAGATTCACATTGTACCGGAATCGTCGACACTTGCTACCACGCCAGGAGCGATTCAAGGCTCTTCTTAACCGAGCGTTGGGAACGGCAAGGAATTCGGGCATTCTACTTGATATGGGCTGTTCCACGGGACCACTCATGAGTGTTGGATTGCGGCTGGGTTGGGAGGTCGAGGGTATGGAAATTGACCCGGACGCTGCGAAGGTCGCCAGGGCTGATACCGGGTCGCCGGTCATGGTAGGCGCAGGGTTCGAGTCCGTGCCGAGCAGTCGGGTTTACGACTTGATTGTGATGAGTCACTGGCTAGAACATGTTCGAGATCCCGGGACTCAGCTTGCTGCCGCGCGAGGGCATTTGACGCCAGACGGGAAGGTTCTTCTCCGGGTGCCAAACGCAGATTGCACTTGCGCGCACTTTATGCGAGAGGGGTGGTCGTGGTTTATTCCTCCAATTCACTTGTCGTACTTCACAAGAACGTCGATAATCGAGTCTGCTAGAAGATTCGGATACAGTCGCGTTGAGACATGGACCTGGCAGGGTGAGGCCGATCCTATCGCAGTCGAGCTGGGAATTGCGAGTGCTCGTCTGGCCCTGCACAGGCCTTCAGGGCCTCTGGAACTCCGTGCTAGGACGGGACTGGACGGACCACCACAACCGTCGCCACGAGCTCAACTACTCAATCGAGTGGCGCGCGAGTTAGGGGGGGGATTACGATACGCAAACCCATTCGCTCCGCTCGAGAATGGGGAACTTGTGGCGATAATGTCGAAGTAGCAACGCCCTGACCGGAAGTGACTGGAAAGGAAATGAAGGAGTCCAGTCCAGTTCCTTCTGAACCCCGACGCCGAGGGATGCCCTTTGTGGCCCGAGGACATCCCGCAGACGGTCAGAACCCATCCCCCTGAGGTGCGCTCGAGCAACCCCCGGGCACTATGTTCCCTGCTCTTGCGACCGTCGCCCAAGGAGGCAGGGTGATGGCATCTCGTGTCGGTTCAAGATGTCACAGATGCTGTCGAAGAACAACGGATCAGTTACGCACTGCGAGACCCGAGGAAACGCGACGTATGGTACGAGCCCGACTGCTTCAAGGCCGCGCTTACGAGTCTTATCGGGCCAACCCGAATCATCGTTCAGGAATCAATAGTTGTATTGGTCCTCCTAGAAGGTCTTCCGAGTTGCGTGATCCCGCCGAATCCTGTGCCTGCTTCAGCATCCCTTGCCAGCGCTGTTTAGGTGATTGCCTAGCAATCAGTACCCCCAACCCGCCAACCTCCGCTTTACGGAATCCTGGTATGGACGCGAAGCGATTCCGGAAGTGGCGAGGTCGAGAGCTTTGAGCGAGAGCTCTGCTACCGGATTCTTCTTGGGGTCATCCTGTAACGAGGGTGGAACTGCCAACGGACCGGACTCGGAAACGTCAAACAACCGGACGTTCCGGGTCGTGTCAGCAATTGCCTTGACATTCCCTTGGTAGGCTGCGACCTCGATGCGGTCGAGATAAACCCTCCGCTCGGGCGGAATCTCAGATACCTGCTCCCTTCCAAGCCCGTCAGTCATGGAGTAAACTGGGCGATCGACGACACCGTCTTCGGGTTCCAGGAGCGAGAGCGACTCTCGGTCGCCAAACGAGCCCCGTCCCACAAGCGATGCGGCCGTGCGTGGAATGTCCACAAGGCTAACCCATCGTTTGTCACGTTGGCCCCTGATTCTGGCGCCAGGGGCACGGATCCAGAGCGGAATCCGGGTTATCGGCTCATCGACACGTAGTTGATGGTAAAGCGTACCGTTCTCGAGAAATGCCTGCCCATGATCGCTCGTCAGAACGAACAGAGTGTTTTCCCAGCGACCGTGCTGCGCTAGGACATCGACTATTCGACGCAGGCGGCCGTCCATCGTCACCAGCGAGCGACGGAAGGCGTGCCGAGCCCAGTCAAGCTCCCTTGAGCTAGGTTCCCATAACCCGCGAAGCCAGAGGCCCGAGCTCTGTCGGAGACGGAAATTTGAGATCCAGCGTGGGAAGCTAAGGGGTGTTCCCGAGTCACATAAGTAAGGCTCGTGGGCTTCGAGAAGATTGACAAACACGAACACGGGACGGGACGACGCTTGACAAGACAGCCATGTCTCCAAGTGCCGCTCTATCCATGGCGCGACACTGAGATTCGGACTACTGTAGTCCAGCAGCTTCGCCCCCAACCTGTTCAAATCAGTCCATAACTGCGGAATCCCCGCGACTACCTTCAACCCGATGTCGAAGATCGGAAACATCCACGGGTCGAGATTGAGTTCCAGCGTCCCCGGGTCGCTTAGGTCAGGACAGCTCGGGCCCCGCTCTCGAAGAAAACGAAAGTAGACCTCTCTTGACCCCCCCCACTTGACGAATTCGAACCCTCGGGTCAAACCCGTCGCTGGTTGGATATGGCCGTTGGCGGAGAGGGAGGCTGTCGAGTAGCCGGAGTGGCGTAGAAAACCAGCTAAGGTTTCAGCTTCGGATGTGAGAACAGCTCCGGACTTGTAGTGCGCTCCATGGACCCAAGGGTACAGGCCGGTAAAGAGGCTCGCATGGGACGGGGTGGTCCAGCTAGCCGGGGCGACAGCACGTGAGAACCGGAGGACTTCATCGCGCAGCGAGCTAAGGAAAGGCGTTGACTTACCATCGGAAACCATCTCGTCAAAAACGTCAGCGCGCATGCAGTCCATGACTACAATAACGATGTTGGGCGAATCCTTCTTAGCGGACATCGCACCTCTGAATCGTTGGTTGCCCATCAGAGTTTACGCGCCTGCACTTGGAAATCCAAGGGTGACCTTGTTATCGGCGACGGTGGACCTTCGTAGCCGGCAAAAGGATTAGAGGCCATCGGGCGCGGACCGAGGCCGTTTCCGGTCAGTGCGTGCCAACTGCTTTCCTGAGCGACAAGCGCCAAGCGACGGAAAAATCCGCTCCATCGGGGTACGTCCCTTTCCCGCTGAGCTCATTCAACACTAATTTCGCAATACAGCGAGGTGAGGGGCGCGCCGAACCAGCGCCCCACCATCGAGCCGGGTTGAATGAGGGGGTTAGGAGAAAACACTACAACGGAGCGGCCACGGGGTTCATGCGTTGCATTCAGGTTCGCCATCGTCCTTGAATGGGAGAATCTTGAGCCCGCACAGTCGCTTCCTCAGATTCGACTCGCCCTCAGCCTGGGGCGCCTGCCTAAGCTTGCGGGGACTGACGTATTCGTCGTGTCAGTTCAGTGAGATTGGTATTGAGACTGGAGCCCTTTCCTAGGTAACTCGTCCGGCGAGCAAGCACTCCCGATCGTGCTCACACACGAGTGAGCTTGACGCAGCGGGTAGCCCCCCCTACCGCCAGGTTTCCGAGTCGCACGAAGATACAATCACGGAGCTGGAGAAACGTTCCGATGGATGAAGATGCGGTTGGACGAGCGCCACTCAGTTGGGGTCGGGCTCCTCCAACTGAGTCTGGTGGCCACCGCAAGAGCCGTAGGCGGCGGGAGAACTGTTCGGATCGAACACGGAGGACTTGCGTCCGCAGCGCCGGAATGTGGATGCCCCGGGGTTGAGTCCTCCGGGTCGACCTGGAGGTCGTCGCCCTCGGGAAACCTGTAGGTCGCCGACCCAGAAGAGCGAACTGCGTTACACGAACGTGGTATGCGTCACTTGTGATGAGTGTAAGCGGGGCTAAACGGAACTAGGCGGCGAATGCTCGCTTGACTATGACGGTCTCATTAAGTGATTCCCCCCGCATAGCTCCCCCCAGAGGAGGGCGAATGACATCGCTGCCTCATTCGGGCGTGTCAGGAGAACGGCTGGTAGCCGGGAAGTAGTATCCCGATGCCGGATTCTCAGTGTATGTGTCATTCATGATCGTGAGGCCTCGGTGAACGATGATCCTCAAATCACTAGGGCGCGTGGCTGGAACACCTATGGCAGATTGCGGGAGGCGAATTGGTACCCGCTTGTTGCGCTGCTCTCTTCTGTGGAGGAGCAGGACCGCGATGATGCGAGATTCTCTTGGACGTGCATGTGTACTGATGGCTAGTGAGCTTGCCGTCTCGACTGCTCAGTTCGGCAGTCCTCGTCCGCATCGCCCTCGAATACCGGGCACGCCGGACGCTTTATAGCCCCAGGTCTGCGTGCGAGCCAGGTCGAGAATTGGAAGCCTCATCGATTGGGCGTGAGGGAGCCAAGGCGGGAGGTCCGATTCTGGTTTCGGGAGCTTCAAACAGGACTTCCCTCTACACGTACGCTCTAAGAGTTTGGGAAGCGTTCGAAGGCGCCGCGACGCTCCTCCACCTCGGTATGCAGTCTAGCCCCGTTCACGTACACGAACCCACTGACCACATCGATCTATCCGGTTCAGCTCTCGGCATACCCGCACTTGACGCAGTATGCAACAATCTGATCCCAATGACGGCCTTCAGGGGTTACCGCACGGCCATCGAACGTGCTCTTAGGGCGGGCTTGCCAGTCCACTACACGTCCATTGACGTCCCACCACTCCGCCCTTCGAGGCAGTCCATCGTCACGATTCACGACGACCCGAGAGCAATGTTTTCTCCCGCGCTCTACGGCAATAGTGTTCGGTATCGTGCAGCGCTATGGTATCGAATGCTGATGTACCGTAAGTTCGAGCACATCATAGTCACCTCAAACCACGTCAAGAATAGGCTTATTGAATATGGAGTTGAAGGTTCGATTGAAGTGATCTACCCTTGCACTCCCCCAGCCCTTGTGCCCATGCCTCGGGAGTCCTTACGTAGTGGCCTGGGCCTTCCGGAACAGAAGACGTTGGTCCTTTCGATATCGGATGCCCAGCCTCGCAAGAATCTCCGTGTTGTCAAGGAGCTCATAACTCGATTGGATTCGAGCATGGCCGTCGTCCGAGTGGGTCCACCCCTCGGCGGTGCCATAAACCTGGGCCGCCTCTCGTTTGACAGTTTGGCTCGCGTCTTCAACGCGTGTGACATCCTCCTTCAACCATCGTTGGAGGAAGGGTTTGGGTCGCCGGTCGCAGAAGCCTTTGCAGTGGGACTCCCCGTCGTCGCCTCCGATATCGACGTGATGCGTGAGGTCTCAGGGGGTGCCGCGATGTTGGTTGACCCGCGCGACCCAGACGGTATTCTTCGCGCCATTCGGACGATGCTGGAGAATCATGAGACCTACCGTGAGCAGAGTTTGAGACGCGGTCGAGATTTCGCTCCGGAGCGCTTTTACGACCAGATAAGGCATTACTTCGCGAGGGTTTCAGCAGGTTAGACCTAGGACGGGCCACGTGGTAGGACCTGACAGCGCCGAACCAAGCCGAGCTCCCGCCGCCGGTACCGCTCCTGCATCGCAATCGGAATTGCGCCCGCATTTCGTACCCGCCGGACTCAGGCGTCGGCTTGGCCGGGTCATTCGTGTGGGAAGGGAGATGGCAACTAGCCCGTACCTCTTGCTGGTTTCTGCGTCGGCGCTTCTCTACACGCTTTACTGGTCAAGCCTGACGATCGCCCGATTCAATGCCCTCCAAGCACACATCCTCGACTTGGGAGCAACTGCAGAGGAGCTGTGGTTGCCGCTCCACGGAGGAACATCACTCTCTGTCTACTGGGAACTAATTTCCATTCATGGTCTTGCCTTTGTGCTCAGCCCTCTCGAACTGTTTCCGTCTTACTCGGTCCTCCTGATCTTCCAATCGGCGGCCCTCGCGTCGGCTGGGCTGGCAATCTACGGGATCGCGAGAAAGGAACTCCGCAGCCGATTGGCCTCCGCCCTGATCGCCGAATCATACTTCCTCTTCTTCCCAGTGAGCGGGATGAACTGGTTTGACTTTCACATCGAGATCTTCATCGTCCCGCTCTTCCTCTGGGGGTTCTACTTCTACTGCCATGACCGGCCCTGGCCCGCTTATGTGCTCTTCTCGCTCACAGCATTGTCGCAGTTCCCGTATGGGGGCTACACTGCCCTCTTCGCGTTAGTCAACCTCGCCAGTGTGTTCCGATTTAGGTCGAAGAGGCTACTGTCTCTCGGCAACCCTCGGTTCGTGCGGTTCGACATCGCACTTCTGACCATCTCTGCATTGACGTTGCTGTTAGGCATCCTCTACCTCAACAGCGTAGGCGAGAGTGGCGCTCTATACTTCCATCTCTCGCCGGGTACGGTCGTCTCCGGCTCCTCGGCCACGATTACGTCCGACGAGAGACTTGTTACATTCCTCGTCCTGTTTGCTCCATTTCTGTTCCTGCCCCTCCTCTCACCTCGATGGGCGCTGTTCCTTGTGCCAGGACTGCTATCCATTCTGTTTTCCGGTGACCCTTCTTGGGTCTACCCCCATTTGTTCTTCGATCAGTATCCCGCCGTCATCGTTCCGTTCATCTATCTTGGCCTCATTGACTTCTGCGGCCGGGGTCTGATTACCTTCGGCCCGGTTCCCCCTGTACCTAGAGATCACCCCACGCTGACGAAACGGCGCCCTGTCGCTTTCCATCGCAATCATCAGTCCGTGATGACCGCCGTAGTTGTGCTTATTGCGGTGGGCCTTCTCGGAACTGTCTACGACCCCTACGGCCCATTCAACTCGAGCAACTCCCTGAGCTATCGTCTGCCAGGTTCGATTACTGAGAACGCGACCGTCGATGCTACTCTTTCCAAACTGATATCACTCATTCCGGCGGCCAACCCCAACATACTCGTTCAACAAAACATCCCCGAAATCTACCCACGACCCCTTGGGAACAACGGACACTACCTGATAGCCGGAGTTAGCATCGCATACAACTTCACGTACTTGTACAAGAATCAGTGGCTCCCAGCCAAGATCGATTATGTGATCGCAGATCCTTGGGACTACACGTTCACGTACGAAAGCCTCTACCCGTTCAACTTGAGCATGGAGTCAGATCTTCAGATACTCTACCAAGGGGGGACATTCGGTATCATGGGGGAAGCAAACGGTTTGACGCTGTTGGGTCGAAACTACTCGGGTCCACTTGAGTACTACGTCCCCGTTGACCAGCGAATTCCTGCGTCCAGTCTCCTGGTGACCAACCCGTCCTACCGGGATCGGTCCCTGATTTCTGCAAACAATGTGACTAGTGGCACAGTCTGGTTCGGGCCCTACTCCATCTTCCTTCCCCCTGGTCTCTACGTTGTGACCTATGCGCTGCGAACGACGAACAACAGCAGTGGCAACCGACTTGTGTTTGATGTCCGCGGCACCAATCTGACCTTGATAAACTCCACTAATCTGAGCGGAAACGAGGTCTCCCCGAAGGGCAGCTGGGTGAACATCGTGACTCAGGTTTACCTCAATAACTTTGAAGGAGACATCGATTTCTCGGGAGATGCCGTGCACTGGTTCGGCAATCTCTCCTTGAGCGGAATCACGATTATGGAGACCTCAGCCCCTAGCACTCGTTTTCTCGCCGGCATGGGGCCGCCGTACACTGTCCTCTACCAACTCAAGGGGCTGATTCCATCTGGGGCCACGATCGTAGCCCAACCCGGGCTAGGCCCGGTTCTGTCGGGAGACAGATACACATCTGCGACGGAGTTCGTATGGAACGAATCTCGGAGACCCCAGTACTTGCTCGGAGACCCTTCGTGGCCCGGGCTTTTCACTATCGGAAACACTAACGGCCAAAGTATGTTTACAATCCTCCAAACTGGATTCGACAGGCAGGGTTATGGCGTCCTCGCAATGGTGGACGGATCGGTACTCCTAGAGCTCGGTAGAACGCTACCTCCCTCGGTGTTCATCCCGGATAACCAAACGATTAGCCCGTCAGACCTCAGTGTTGTGGAGTCCGGTTACCGAAGCGATGGATTGATAGAGGCGAACAACGTCACAAATCAATCAACGGTCTGGTTCGGACCATTCGAGTATCTGCCCCCCGGCAACTATTCGGCCAGCTTTAGGCTCCTGGTTTCGGACCTAAACTCATCCAGTTACATGAAGCAAGACATTCTAACGGGCATTCCACTCAGAATGATAGCGGAACTCGAGATAACGGCGGCCAACTTTGGGAGTTCCTCGCAGTGGACGGATGTCGTCGTGCAGTTTAGCCTCTCCAGTTTCAGTTACAACGTGGATTTCTCCGCTAACGACGTAGACTGGCAAGGTCTCTTGGCGCTTGCGTCGATCTCATTGGTGCAATTGACGTCGTAAATCTGCTATCCCTTAACAAACACATTCACGTTCGCCTTCCTCCGGCTGTGCCCGTGGTTCCAACGCTTGAGGAACCTTGCCAAGGCAAGGATCTTGTCACCTAGTCAACTGGCAGCGTATATGAGCACATTCATTGAGGGGGGCCGCCTAAGGGCGACGATTAGTTGGGAACTCAAGGTCGATTGTAGGATTGGGCGAACTTCCCTTCTGACTTGCTGGTACCCACTGAACGTGCGGACGAATCCAAGACGCGTCTTGGGTCGAACTTCCCGTGCGGGTTTAGGCCGACTTGCGCATTACATCAACGATCCTGCCGAAGGCAGCTCTTAGCCGATCCATGGAGGCCTGGGGAGTCGCTGTAGCTCGACCGGTGGATTCTATCTTGTGAATAGACACATCGATGGCACGTTGCAGAGCGGAAGGGTCGTGGGCGTCGACGAACGTGACCTCGCATCCGAGGACAGTTGCTGTCTCTCTAAGTTGCGGGAGATCATACGCGACCAATTCTAGGCCTGCAAACGCGCCGAGGTTAAGAACCCCTGATTGGCCACCGGTTGCAGTGTAGGGTAGTAGGAGGATATCATGCTCGCTTAGAAGCACCGGAAGGTCCGAATCCGGAACATGACCCAGAAATGTGAAATCCTCGTCACCAAATTCTAGAGCGTATTCCCTTAGGCGGGTTGCGTAGACAGGGAAGTTCTTGTTCGCCTCCCCTCCGATCGTGACGTGAAAGACCCTTCCGGTCTGCCTAAGCTTTCGAAGCACCCTTAGAGCGCCTATGAGATCTTTCTGGGGACCCCACGATCCAAGCATCAAGATTCGAGCAACGCGGCCTCGATTCGCCTCCGTAGGCTTTGACCTGCCTTGATCCTGTATTCGTGTCGTAGCAGTGGCGGAAAACGCGATATCAATGTACGGTAGGAAGATTGGGATCGGGCTGACCCCGTAGTCCTGGGCTATTGTCCGTGACTGGCTCTCGAGGGGAACCAACATGGTAGTGCTTGTCAAGAGACCAGACTCGAGACGACGGACTATCGTTCGTACGGGAAGGGACGGGCGATACCCGAGCTTCTCGATCTCCTGCGTTTCCAAGAGATTGTGCATGTAGACGAAGACCGGCCGACCGGATAACCTTGCGACACAGGTTGGCAGTAAAAGACCGAGGGCGTTTGTGAGGTACCCCCTGCCAAACGAGGTAAGGTAGATGTTGAAGAGATAGACATCAACTACCTCAGCCGCAGAAACCAAACTACGCAAGCTGGAAAGGAAGGAGAGCGGATTCCTGGGGTTCCAAACGGGGACAAGGCGGGCTATCGCCGACTTCAATTCGCGTGGCAGCACTGCGCCTACTTGAGCGAAAACCACTACACTACTGATTGCTTCGTGGTTGGCGAGCAAGAATGCCATCCCTGTTGTGCATGATGCGGACCTCTCAGTTTGAGGGTAGAAGTTGCCGAACAGTCCAACACGAATCGGACTCAAGTCAACGTCGCTCCCTGTCCAACTTAGTGAGCAATGAATTGAGTGTTGACCTTTTTATCGCCACGGAACCTGGACAGTTCTTGGGGTCAACTCTTAGGCTCGATTGCGAATCGTCCAATTTCGTCGTCGGCAACACGGAGCTGGAGCTTCTGCAGGTCACGCTTCGGAAAAGCAAGCCATGAATCGATTCTCGGGACCGTTCTCTGACGGTTGGGCTGCCAATCCCTTTGACGAGCGAATAGGTTGTCTGTTTGGCCATCGTGATTGCTAAGTGGACAGGGGTGCTTATGGCCTCTTCTCGAATCGTTTCCGACAGGTCGCGGGCGGAGAGGTTGGCCATCGTCACCGATCAGCATCCGCAGTCTGGCATCGGAGTGTATGCGTCCCAGCTGTACACTCTGGTCCGCAAGGACCTACCATCCGTCGAGCTGTTCAACATGTACTACTTTCCGGTAGACCTACCCCCGGAGTGGAAGGAGTTTCCTGGACATCGGCATGCCCAATCGTTCGCCGAAATGCCAATGATACGCCGGCTGAATCGGTCCAACGTTCTCAAGTCCGGCGTTCTGGAAGGGTACGGTATTCATCTGTGTGGCGCGGACTACTCCCTGGTTGCGGCGTCACCTAGTTGCCTGGCCACCGTCCACGATTACTATCTCCGGAGACCGGATCGGACGCTGCTTTCGGAACCCCGCTTGTTCTTAACCGAAGCCGCAACCGCGGTACAATTCATGGTTTCGCCTCGCGATCTGTCACGATGTCAAGCTATCGTTTCGATCAGCAACACCACGCAGCGGGATCTGATGCGGCGGCTCGGGATCGACTCCACCGTGATTCATCACTGGTACGATCCCTCTCGTTTCTTCGTCCATGACAAGCAGACCGCGAGACGCCGCCTTGGGTTGGGATCAGATGATGTCATCCTGCTAAGCGTGGGTGCCGGCTCCCTGAACAAGAACCGACGTCTGTTGTCACGGCTCGCCCAGATTCTCCCTTCGAGTTACTTGGTGGTAAAAGTGGGCGCCCCCGTTGCCGAAAGAGGAGGTCGAATATTCAATCGAGGGAGAGTCTCTGATGAAGATTACCCCCTATACTTTAGCGCCGCCGACTTGTATGTGCAGACTTCTACTTCCGAGGGGTTCGGGCGCCCTCTTCTCGAGGCGATGGCGGCGTCGCTCCCGGTAGTTGCCACCCGGACACCTTCGGCAGTGGAGGTCTTAGGCGATGCGGGAATACTGATTGATATCCCTGCCACGCCGCTCCAATTTGCGTCAGCGATTCAAGCTGCGATCGAGTCGAAGCAAGGGGGGATGGGGCTTACCGATCGCGCCCGTCTTCGGGCTCAGCTCTTCTCACCTGAACGTGCGCGAGAAGAGTACCTCTCGCTCTACCGTAGAACAATCTTGATCTAGGGTTCCTTCCGACTCCCCGAGCGGTGGGCCGCCAAGCCTTCATCCCCGAATCGGTCGTATAGACGGAGGTCATGTGCCCCTCCGAAGCGGAGTGGGGCAAGTAAGTTCTGAGGCTCGGGGTTCAGCAGGGAGTCTCGGAACTCTCTCGTTTCATTCTAGCTGCACCTACCTCGTGCGGCCCGAAGTTCGGTCTGTTCGTTCGCGAAGCGCCTCTCTCTCAATGTCCGAACCTACCCCGTCACGTCTAATCTTGATAAGCGGACTGTTCTAGGCAGGGGAGCGACCGAGACACCTTCTGGCGCCAAGGTCCCTACCGGCCGATCTCGAATTGAAGGCCCAGGGGACAAGACCCGGCAACACGCTAGGGGGCGGCATGCTTCAGGGTCCTGATTCCTGCGAACTAGCGATTACTCGGCGCAGAGACTTCTGTTATGGAGATAGCACTCAATGAGAGCTCGCCGAACCAAGTCACGCTATCGAATGAGAAGGCCAGAGTCGTCTCAAGGTTGGTAAAGTTGACCAAGGTCGTGACGTTCGTCCAGCCACCCGTTGGGGAGAGATCGCTTCCGGTCAGGTTGGTGGAGCTAAGCAGGTTCGAGTTGCCCCCACGTAGGTCAAGTACGAGCTGGTTGCTGCTGCTGTTGTTCGTAGTACGTACCTCGTAGCTCACGTTGTAGAGGCCGGGCGGCAGACCCGGCGGCTGGAACTGGGAGGGGGGTCCGAATCCGATCGTAGATGGACTCGTAACGTTGTTGAAAGAGATGTAGGCGCCGTCTCGATAGGCCGGGCTGACTGCCTGTAGAGAATTCGCCGGGACTCCCGCCGAGCTCGGAACATAATATTCGACGGGTCCCGAATAGTTTCGACCTAAGAGAATCAGGCCATTCGCTTCCCCCATGACGCCAAAGGTTCCACTGCCATAGAGTGCCTGAACTGACGCCTCCATGCTTAGGTTGTACGGATACCCGGCTTGGTACGTGTAAGTGTAATCCCACGGGTCGGCGAGCACGTAGTCGACGGAGGCGGGAATCCAGTGGCTATCAAAGAAGTAGGTGAAATTGTAAGCGATAGTGGACCCTGTGATCAAGATGATTCCATTGTTCCCGAAGGGTCGCGGGTAGGCCTCGGGCATGTTGTTCTGAACGAGCAAGTTAGGGTCGCTCGCCGGGATAAGCGATATCAGCTTCGAGAGCGTGGCATCGATAGTGGCATTCTCAGTAACCGAGGCGGGCAATCCATAGCTGAGCGTATTGGTCGAGTTGTACGGGCCGTACGGATCGTAGACTGTCCCCAGAAGAAGGACGGCGACAAGAACCACAACGCCCGTCATCACGGCCTGATGGCTGCGGTCGGATGTGAAGGACCTATGGTTTGCAATACGGTACGAGACCCGTGGGGCTACCGGAACCCAACCGAAACTGATTACCCGCCGGCGCATGCAATCAATGACGCCGAGGTAGATGAACGGCACGATAACCGCGGAGTACTGCGTGAAGAACAACTTGGGGTCAACGTAGAAGTTGTTCGAGGAGAGAAGAATGAATAGAAGGGCGGGCGCGAGGAACACTGCCCATCGCGGCGAAAAGAGCGGCAGGAAAAGAAACGGCGTGAACAGGAGCAGGAGCGTCGTGACCCGAACGTCCGACGCGATGGCCGGAGGACCCGAGGTGACTAGTGCGACGGACGGGATATGGATGAAGGTCTGAACGCTCTCACCCACGCTGTTCAGGTACAGTACCCCCGACAGCAGTGCTACGGCGGAGACCGATAGGAGTACTAGGTCGAACCTCCAATACATTGGGTTCCCTAGAGATAGAAGGGGCTTCGATCTGAATCGAGTCACACTGGCGAGATTGATTATCGCGAAGAGCGCGGTGTAGCCACCGTAAGGGAACGTTGACACGGCAGTGAGCGAAAAAAGGACGTAGGCGGGCCACGGGCGGTCGAGGCAGTAGAAGCAATACCCCCAAAGGAAAAGCGGGACGATGAAGATCTCGAAGTGAAAGTCGAACCAATTCATGCCACTTACTGGGAAGAAGAGCAGGTATGATTCGGCGATCAAAGCGGAGGCCAACCTATCTCCGATCTCCTTCCTCGCAATCCCGTAGATCGCCAGCGCGGCCGACGCGAGAGCTGCCGACTGGAAGACGAGGAGCACCGGATAAGATGGAAACAATTCGAGAGGACTGATTACGAAGGCGAAACCGTGTGTAGCGAAGAGACCCCAATAAATCGACAAGTTCGATCCAGCGTGAAGCACGAGCCATGCCTCTTCCGCAGTGGTCCCCATGTCAAGGATGTGTGCCTGGAGAGCATTGAATCGAGCAATGGTGAGGTTGGACCAGTAGATTGTGTAGAGCAAGACTGAGGTCGACACAAGCAACAGATGAGGGCTGGAAGCCCTCTCCCATTCTGCGCGAACCACCTGTCCGAAGCGGCCCCATAGTCTGCGGAGACTGCGGGTGGGGTAGGACCTCGAATGCCAGGCCGGGCTCGATCGGGGGGTCGACGCATGGTTCGCTACAGCCCTGTCGGTTCCTTTCATTTCGAGCGTCCCGATACTGTTCAGCGCATTCCGTTGGAAAGTAACCACCTATTTGATTGTAGAAGCGCCCAGGAACGAGCTCGCCGGCAGGCGTGAACCTTCGCCGCGAACCTCCAGAACCCTTCCAGAATCGTCAGCGTCGAACGATGCGAGACCGGTCGCGCCCGTCGACTTGGACGCAGCGCGACCCCAGAAACTACGAATAGCGACGTGTCGGGTGGGACGACGGGTAACCCCACCGCGAGCATTTAGACACCGGGCTGCCCGAGACTGCGCCGATATAGCGAACTTGCGCTCACGTCGGCCTTCCGAGATTGCGCGCCGAGAGTGTTCCCCCCAGTCCAAGCAATCGCACCGAGGGGAAGGTGCGGACCCGAGTCCGACGCAATCGCCCCGACGGGCTTGCCTTCGGGCGCAAAGGATCCATGCCCTCGCATTGATAGCGTTCCGACACCCCTCAGAACTGACAAAGTCTATTACAGCGTGAGCGTCAGGAGAAGACCGAACCCGATTAATTCTAGAGGGGAACTCCTGAGAGTGTTGCATTACTGTAAGCCGCGAGGTGATCTACTCAGGTGAGGATTCTAGTTACCGGCGCCTCCGGATTCATCGGGCGGCATCTTGTCGCTTCGGGCATGGAACTAGGGAACGAAGTCGTAGGAACCATGCTTTCTCCCGAGGAGCTTGAGAACCGACTCCCGAGACCCCCAGGTGTCGAGTGGAAACGTCTCGACCTGAGAGATGGGGGAAGCGTCCACCGGGTGATCGAGGACGTGCTTCCCGAGGCTGTGTTCCACCTGGGGGCGCAGGCGTACGTCCAGGCGGCGCTCCGCGATCCTGTCGAAACCTTTCAAACCAACGTCCTTGGGACAATCCACTTGTTTGAGGCGCTCAAGAAGAGGCCCCCGGCGAAAGGAATCCTGCTTGCTTCGTCTGCGTCGGCGTACGGAACCGCCAGCCGATTGCCAATCACCGAAGAGGCCCTACTTCTTCCGACAAATCCTTACGGCGTCTCCAAGGCAGCCCAGGACATGCTGGCGTACCAGTACTCGGTCAACTTTGGTCTTCGGATAATCCGGGCGCGTCTCTTCGGTACCACGGGGCCGGGCAAGGTCGGTGATGCTTTGAACGACTTTGCCGTCCAAGTGGCTCGGCTGGAGCGCGCGGGCGAACCTGGACAGCTGAAGGTCGGGAATCTCGAAACGCGGCGCGATGTTTCGGACATCCGAGATGTCCTACGAGCGCTATGGATCGCGTTGGAACGTGGGGATCCGCGAATGCCGCTGAACATTGGCGCTGGGAAGAGCTACTCCATCCGTGAGGTGGCAGCCGCACTCCAGCGGCTCGCCCGGGTGCCTATTCAGACGGTCATCGACCCGGCCCTACTCCGACCCACCGATGAACCCGACAATCGTGCCGACATCTCGCGTATGAAAGCCCTCGGCTATGAACCGAAGATAGCCATAGAGCAGACAATATCGGACGCCCTGAACTATTGGCGTGCGGAGTCGAGCTGACTCTGCGCCTCGATGTGAGCCGCCCACCTGAAGGAGTCGCAGTCTTGCCGAGCGGTGGCGCATGAAAGCGGGCTTGGGGTAGGGGCTAGTCAGAATCCAACGTTCCCGATTCCAGAACCGTGAGGCCCGGACCTCGAACAGCCCGGAGTTCAGGGGCCCAACGGCCCCGAGTCAAAATCGACTATACGTTCTCTACAACCTGGCGGAGCGTTGCGAACACGTGACGGGGGACGCGACGACCAGTAGGGCTGTTTGCGATCCTCATCCCCACGATTGTCAGGAAGTTGTACATTGTCGTGTGGATGAGCCGGTACCGAGAGGCCTCTCGGTTGGTCCAAACAACGGGTGTCTCGATCACCTTCCCACCAAGGCGCTTCGCATGGAAGATGAAAGAGACGTCAGTGGTCTCGTTGTTCACGTACACGCTGGGTAGCAATCGGTCGAGAAATGCGGCGGAGTAGAACTTCGCCCCACACTGAGTGTCGTGAGTGTCGAGTCCGAGCGTCATCCGAATCAGGACGTTGAAGACGCGTCCCGCCACCTCTCTGCTCCTCGGTTCGCGGGCCAGCCAAACGCTTCCAGGAATCCACCTCGACCCGAAGACGCAATCGTACTGCGCGGAGAGTTCAATGAGCGAGGTCAACGAATCCGGGTGGAGGCTGCCGTCCGCGTCCGTGTATCCGACGCGCGCGAAACGGGACGCCTTGAACCCTTCAATGACGGCCCCGCCCTTGCCGAGGCGTCGGTCGTACTCAAGAACTCGAACCGAGGGGTCGCCCATGGCCCGAACGGCATCGGGCGTAGCGTCGCTGCCGTCAGCAACGACGATGACTTCGTAGGGAACGCCGCTCTTCGCAAGAGGAGAAAGGTACGACCTGATGGCCCCTTGAATACAATCCGCCTCGTTGTACGCAGGGATTACCAGAGAAACCCCATCTGGCCTGCCAACCGGATTCTGACGGTCTGCGCTGGCCAACCCGCCGACCGAAACGCCGGATGGGTCCTCGATGGCCTTTGCAGAGGGTTGCATGAGAAGGGAGGTTTATACCTTGTTCCCGCTATTTTAGCCTTTATCCGTGCCAGGACCACTGGCGGGTCCCCCGGCCGGGCCAGTTCCTGAGACTTTGTCGACCACGGACAGGGCGGTTTCACTACCCGTGGCTTGGCCGATAGTCCCGAGCGGCGAATCGGACTTTACTTGCGCCGCCGCTAAGCAGTGGAGACTCCCCGTCCGGGGCCCAGCCCGCTCAACCACCGTGGCTCTCGCCACCGCGCCGAGCAAACTGGGTGCGCCGCGGTTCATGGGGTAGAAGGGGGTGCTGGAACTTCGTAACAACTTGTACAGTGCCCGCACCTCGACCGGGCTCGCTTCCGGAAAGCAGATAGGAGGGCGATTGTTGGTCGTGCGGTCTGAGCCAAACGAGGAGTGACGGCAACGGTGAGGAGGTCGTTGGCCCAAGCACTAGCCGATCGGGCGGTTTTCTTCGAGCCGGTCCCTCCTTCGTCCCGCACTGCCCCCGACAAGGTCTCGTCGTACGTCCACCGGGTTGCCTCCATTCTCCAAGATCACCCTCGCGTCGATGCGTTTGTCGTTCCCGAGCTCGTCAGCGAGAACCATAACGGCGAGCCTCACTACCGCTCGGGAGACGTCCGCGGGTTCGCGGGCGCGATTTCGCGCGCCTCCGGCTGTGAGGCGATTCTCAACCGCGTCGTCGCCCACGTCCGTTCGGTCCCCGAGCTCGAGGATTGGTACCGAAAGGGTTTCGCCGATGGGATACGCAACGTCATATTGATAGGCGGCACGAGTCGCTACATCCCCTATCCGGGCCCTTCGGTCGTCGCGGCGAACGCCGCCCTGCTTCCGCTGATCAAGAGCCAAGGCGGGTTGATCGGCAACGTCGTGATCCCCCACCGCAGCGACGAGGGATACCGGATGCTTACGAAGACCAAATCCGGTGCGTCGTTCTTCACGACGCAGATCGTCTTCGACCACGTGGCCGTCGCTCGGTTGATCGATGAGTACGGCCGCCTCTGTCGGGCGTACGGGGTCGCTCCCGCGAGCGTGCTTCTCTCCGTCGTGCCGGTCGCGGACGAAGAAGACCTCGACTTCGTCCGATGGCTGGGCGCCGAGGTCCCCGAGAGCATAGAGCGCACCCTTGTCTCAGAGGATGGGTCAGGTTCGTTCGCCTCGGCCGTTGAGACGTGGCGGGGCGTGGTCAAGCAGTCCCGTCGTTGGGAGGTTCCGGTACCTCTCGGAGTGAACGTGGAGGTCGTCTCTCCGCGCCATTTCTCGACGGCCGTAGAACTCTTGAACGTGATGGAACGGGAGGTCGGTGAGGCGGCGGCTTAACGCCGGGCCTACAGTTCGTTCGTATGACGAGGGACGGTGCGCTCCTCAGAAGGCTCAACCCGAGACGCAAGTCACGGCAACTCTCCGGCGTTCATCCTCGATACGAGCGAGATGTGTACGTGCAGGGGCGGCATCCAAGTACGAGATTCGTCTGGGTCGGAACGAAGTACGCTAGTTAATGTAGTACCACTCGGTTCGGGGTATGGGTTCGGGGTTTGGTTATCATGGCGCGAGCACGCTTGAGGCTGCTAGGGGTTGTCATTGTACTTGGGCTCGCGGTTACCGCATTCGCTCTTTCAGCCATCGGGATTATCGGCGCCCAGACGGTAAACGTAGGGGCGAATCCCAACCCCGTAACCGTGGGCCATCCTACCACGATCACGGCGAACCTTGTCGGAGGTCCATACGGCGGGCCTTACGGTTACGGATACGTTTCGTATTCGTGGTCGGGTCTGCCCCCGGGATGCCCTAACCCCGGTAACGTGGCCTCGTTCGCTTGCACGCCAACGACGGTGAATTCGTACAACGTCATGGTGACGATCACTACCCCCGATGGACCGTACTCAGGTTCCTTCATGCTGACGGTGAACCCCGTCGGCGTAACGTTCACGGAGACGGGTCTGCCGACCCACCACCATGCGTGGACGGTTCGATTCGCGGGCATGACCCAGACCCCTACGGGGACATCTGCGACCTTCCCGTCCTCGAGCGGAACCTTTGCCTACCTCATCACAGGACCGTCTGGCTTTCAGGTCATGACCCCCACGCCTCAGGGTATGATCACGGTGGGCGGGTCGAACGTCAACCAGCCGGTGACGTTTACCAGGGCCGCAACCTTCGGCCTCAACTTCCACGAGGTTGGTCTTGCCAGCGGGACGCACTGGTGCGTAACGATTGGCGCGCCGGTATGCTCCACGACCGGGACCGTGTCGTTCAAGGCCGTAACTCCGGGCACCTACACGTTCGCCATCGGCCAGTTTACGGGCATGACGACCTTGGTGAAGGTCGGGGGTGTCTGGGTGAAGGAGACGGGTGGGACGCAGGCTGTGGGCTTGGTACATGATGTTCCAGACCACAACACGTTCCAGGTCCGGTACGCTTTCCCGGTAACATTCTCCGAGACGGGATTGACGGGGGTGTTCACGTGGACCGTGGTTTCGATGAGTGAGACCGGCACGTCGAGCATCAGCACGCTAACCATGTACCTCGTGAACGGTACGCATGGGTTCACGGTTCACCCGACGTCGGGGCTTGTGCCGACGCCTCGGTCGGCGCGGCTGACCGTCACTGGAGCGCCGTTGGTCGTCACACCGACGATTGTGTTCCACACTCGCCGGTAGGCGACGCGTCGATTCCAGCCAACTCGTCGTCCTGGCTGTTGCGACGTCACGTCGGCGGCAGCGCTGGCTCGGAGTGAGTCACAAAGTAGGTAGCGTACCCGCACGCTGACTCGGCGACGTAAGCGGCCATCTCGAACCCGTGTGTTGCGCGGGTTCCAATCCGCCCCCCCAATCGTAGAGGTGGACAGGCGGGAGGCTCGATTGCGGTCACCACACGGTGATCATTGTCAGGCCCTCGCCTGGGACCCGGTGGGGGCCTAGGGAGGCGCTCCGCTGCAACTCGACCATGTTGAACGATCCTTCGAACGCACCGCTAGAGAAGCCTGTGAAGGCGAATCAGATTCCCGCCACTCGGCGATTGACGGACTTACTGCCAGCTGAAGCGGGTGGATCGAACCGATTGTCCCTAGGGCAGGCTCACCGGGTCCGACTGGAATCGACGAGCCGGGTTTCTGTTAGCTCATCATCTTAAATAGCCCGGCCGAGTGGGCGCGCCGCGCGATGACCCACCCGAACGATGTGCCGACCTCCGCCCTTCTCCCGAAGCTGGCGGCCGAGCTGAAGTCCCGAGGCGCGGTCGCTCCGCCCCCGTGGGCCGATTTCGTGAAGACCGGCGTCCACAAGGAGCGGGCCCCCGAGACCAAGGACTGGTGGTACGTCCGCAGCGCCTCCGTGCTCCGGAAGATCTACCTCAAAGGGAACATCGGGGTGACGCGCCTCAGCGCGGAGTACGGGGGCAAGCGGGACCGAGGCAGCGCGCCCTACCACGCGCGGTCCGGGTCGCGCTCCGTGGCTCGCGAGATCGTCCAGCAGCTCGAGAAGTCGGGGCTCGTTCAGCGCTACAAGACCCTGGGCCGCCGGGTGAGCCCCGAGGGTCAAAAGCTCCTCGACACCGTGAGCCGGGACATCCTTCGCGCGCTCGCCGCGGAGCGCCCCGCACTCGCCAAGTACTTGTAGGGCCACTGACGGAGGACGGGAGGTTGGACCGATGGCCTATTCCGAGGACGCCGAGCTCACGGAACTCCGCCGGCGGCGGACTCGCCAGCTCCAGGAGATGCAGCTCGCCGAGAGCATGAACGCTCAGGCGGCCTATGCGCAGCAGGAGTCCGACACCCAGCGCCGGGAGGCCGAGCGGGCGGAGATCCTGCGTCGAGTCCTCACCCCGGACGCCCGCGAGAGGCTGGGCCGAATCCGCCTCGCGAAGCCCGAGGTCGCCTCCGCGGTCGAGCAGCAGCTCATCTCGCTCGCCGCGAGCGGACGCATTCAACGGCAAATCGACGACCCCACGCTCCGCGCCCTCCTCGAGAGGATCGCGCCCGAGCGGCGGGAGATCCGCATCACGAGGCGGTGAGGGAAGGGAACGATGGCGAACCGCCGAAAGAGTCACGCTCGGAAGATCCGTCTCTTTCGCCTCGTGAATCGCAACCGACGCGTCCCCGCGTGGGTGATCCAGCGGACGAGCCGGCGGGTCACCCGGCACCCCAAGCGCCACCGCTGGAAGCACGGACATCTTCACAAGTAATCGGAGTCGAACGTGGCGACGAAGGAGACCCCCCGCAACGTCGAGGAGCTCGAGCGCGAGTACACCATCCCCCTGCGGGCGAGCCGGCACCAGCCGTCCCGCCGGAGGCGGGCCGGCCACGCCCTCCTCACGGTCAAGCGGTTCGTCGTTCGCCACATGAAAGGGAAGCCCGAGAACGTCTGGATCGACCCGAGGCTGAACGAGGAGATCTGGGAGCGGGGCGTTCAGAAGATCCCGAGCAAGGTCCGTGTCAAGGCGATCCGGTTCGAGGACGGCCTGATCGAGGTCGACCTTCTCGAAACGGAGTGATCCGGTCGGAGGCCCCCTCGCGTGCCGGTCGGTCGCACGCTCTTCGGCGGGAGCCCCTACCTCGGCGTCTTCCTCCGGGTCGGCGAGCGTACGGCGCTCGCACCCCCTTCGATCTCCGCGTCGCTGGAACGCGAGCTCGAGCGCGTCCTGGGCGTTACGACCGTCCGCACGACGGTCGACGACAGCGAGGTGGTGGGCGCCCTGGTCGCCGGTAACTCGCGCGGGTTCGTCGTCGGCGACCTGCTCGACTCGGTCGAGCGGAAGGCCCTGGAAGCGGTGGCCCGGGTGACGGTCGTTCGCCACCGGCTGAACGCGATGGGCAACAACGTCCTCGCGAACGATTCGGGAGCGCTCGTTCACGTCGAGTTCTCGAACGAGGCCGTCGCGTCGATCGAGCGCGCTCTCGGCGTCCCCGTGGAGCGGGGAACGGTCGCCGGCCTCGCGACCGTCGGGATGGCCGGGATTGCCACGAACAAGGGCGTCGTCCTCCATCCGAAGGCGACCGAGGGCGAGGCGGCCAAGGTCCGGGAGGTTCTCGGGGTCCCGGTGCATCGCTCGAGCGCGAACTTCGGGGTTCCGGTCGTGGGCGCCTGCCTGGTGGCGAACTCCCGGGGGGTGCTCGTCGGACGCCCGACGACCCCGGTGGAGATCGTCCACATCCAGGAGGGCCTGGGGATCCTCGACTAGCCCCGGCGCAACGCCGGCCGCCCTACGTCCCGCGCTTTCGCTTCATGTACCGCGTGGCGTACCCCGCGATACGGTTTGCGAGCTTCTTGTGCGTCACGGTGAGCTTTCCCTCGACGACTACGCCGAGGTCCGTGAGCTCGACGACCTTCTGCCGGTTATGGGCGTAATCCCCGCCAAACGATTCGGGGTAGTGGCGGATCAGCTCGATCGCGACCCGCTTGATGTACGTTTGGCGGATGTTGCCCATGCGGGCGAGCGCGACCCAGGGGTGGGTTATAACCGTTGCCGCGGGCGACCCGGTCGCCCTCTCAGGGCGGCCGCCCCGGCGGAAGGGCGGCCTGCGGGATGGGTAGGAAGTCACAAATACCCACTTCGAGGTTAAACACACCGTGGACCGCGGGAGGCCCGGCCGGGGTTACGCCCGGGACTGAACCACCGGGCGCCGTAGCCATGGGCGCGGACCAATCGTTGATGCAGCAGACAAGCGAGCCGGCCGTGGCCCCCCCCGTCCGGGAGCGCAACGTCCTTCTCCTCGACCTTTCGAAGAGCATGCTGGCCCCGCTTCCCGACCCCCAGGGGTCGCGCGGGGAGCGACAGAAGATCGAGGTCGCGCGCACGGCCGTCTACCGCATCCTCCACGAGGGGGCGAAGTCGAAGGCCCCGTTCGGGCTCGTTACGTTCACGAGCTCGGTCCGGGTCGCCGTGCCGCTAGGTATCGTCGACGCCGACCACCTACCGTACATCGAGAACCTCATCTCGCTCCTCACCCCCAGCGGCCGTTCCGCGATCTGGGACGCGATCGGCATGGGAGCCGATCTCCTGCACTCGGCCGAAGCCGGCGTCCAGGGGAACTTGGTCCTTGTCACGGACGGATGGGACAACGCGTCGGTCCGGTACGGGGTCCGCAGCCCCCCTGACGCGGCCCTCCCGGACGGCCTGACCGACCTCGTCCCGCATCTCCTTCCGGAGCACTCGGCGGTCAGCCTCAGGATCATCGGCATCGGGGAGGGGTCTGAAAGGGACAAGGGGGTCGACGGAGGCCGGATGAACGCCTTCCTCGCCCAGCTGAGGACCCGGGCGACGGCGCTCGGGATGGGGGGGGTCTTCTCGTTCCAGGAGGTCCGCACCGGCTCCGAACTGTTCAACCAGATGGTCCAGGCGTTCCTCGACATCGGCTACGGAGACGACCGGGCGATCGAGGAGCTTCACCCCGAGGAGCTCGCCCAGCGTGCCGCCTCCGCCGCGAAGGCGCTGAAGGCGCCCAACGAGCACGAGACGGTCTCGCGCCTCCGGAGCGAGCGGCCCCCCGCCCCCACCGCGGGGACGGCCCCGCCGACCCCGTCGTCCGGGACCCCGGAGCTCGAGGTCGGCGTCCTTTCCACCGCAGCCGGGGCCCCGGCCTATCTGCGGGACCGCTACGGCCCGCTCGGAGAGGTCGTGGAGGCGTACATCGCGGGCCAGTACGACGACGCGCTCCGCCACCTCGCCGCAGGCTCCCGGTCCGTTCCGGCGGTCAGCCGGCTGTACTGGGAAGCGCGCGTCCAGTTCGCCCGAGGGGCGACCAACGAGTCGGCCCGGGCCCTCCTCGGGGCATGGACCGAGGCGGAGAAGCTCCCCCCGGCCACCCAGGCCCAGGTCGTGCGCCGGCTCGCTCTCCTGCAGGCCCGCATCCAGAACGACAAGGAAGCGGAGACGCTCGTCCGGTTCCTGGACGACGTGGAGCAGCGCCTGTCCGGAGCGAAACCGGCCGTGCGCGAGCGCTTGCAGGACCTGTTCGGACGGTTGATGGAGCTCCGGGGCACCTACCAATTGACCCGGCTCTCGGGCGCCGGCGACCTCCAGGACGCCGCGCTCAAGCACGAGGCCGCGGTCGAGGAGGTGTTCAGCCGGCTCCAGGACGCCCGGCTCGAGTTCGCCGCCGCCGACCCGGCGATCGAGGGAGCACTCGACTTCATCGAGATATGCCTCGCGGAGATGCGGTAGGGGAGGGACCCGGATGCCCGAGGTGAAGGTTACCACCCGCACGCGGAGGCCGGTGGGGGTCCGCCACGAGCTGAGGCCCGTGGCCACCGAGTCCGCCCGGATTGCGGTCGTCGGCATCCCGGCGTCCGGAAAGACGACGTACTTCCGGTTCCTCTCGGGGCACTTCGGCCTCAACCTGCCGATCCTGTTCGTCCCTCCCCGCGCGGACGGCGGGAGGCTCCCGATCTTCGGCGACCTCGAGAGCGACGTCGCGCTCGAGGAGACGACGTACGAGACGACCGACCCGACCGACCCCGAAGGGAGCCTCGAGACGACCACGCGCTACTACGTCAACCGCCCGATGGAGGACCGGCGCAAGCTCTGGGTCGAGCTCTCCGCGGGACGCGAGGACCAGGGGGTCCTGACGAAGTACCCGCTCCCGACGAAGTTCAACCAGTTCGTCGACATGAGGATGCGCTTCAGGTACGGGGCTCCCGAGGAGGCGACCGGCTCCCGGCCTCTCGCGCTCGAGACGATCGACGAGGCCGGGGGGATCATCGCCGACTACTTCACCTACGACCGCCTCTGGCTCACATCGCCCCAGGGCGAGGTGAGCGAGAAGATCTGCCGGGTGATCCCCCACTTCGACACCTGGCGCCCCGACCGTCAGGACCTCTGGCGGAGGGGGCTGACCCTCCTGGGACGGTTCGTCTTCGGCGCGGACGCGATCATCCTCCTCCTCTCCCCCGCGCTCACCTCGCTCCGCGACCAGGCGCAGCAGGTGAACCTCGCCCGGGGCGTCTTCCGGTTCGTCCGGGAGAAGAAGATCCCCCTCGTGATCGCCATCTCGAAGGCGGACAAGCTGAAGGAGTTCTACTCCGAGATCGACCAGTCGGTCCGCGAGCGAACGTACCAGAGCCACTTCGACCCCGTCGACTTCCTCCTCCGGCGCGACGGCGCGGGGATGGGCACGATCCTCGTCGCGCAGGAGGGCCGAGGGATCTCCACGAAGGAGGACGTCTTCCTGATCTCGAGCGCGGTGTCGACCGGGGAGGGCCACCCGATGTTCGTGGGCGAGAGCGGCCAGCAGGAGTCGGACGTCGGGACCCCGACGCTCGGGGTCCCGGTGATGGTCAACACGACCCTCCCGCTCGCGCGGGCGTGCGAGCGGATCTTCTCGAAGCGGGCGACCGAGGGAGGCTGATGATGGCCGCCGAGGTCGGCGTCCCTCGCAACGTCGTACCGGTCGCCTCGGTCTGGTGCCGGCAGGTCGACAACGAGGCGGAGAGCCCGGGCTATACCGCTATACCGGACGAGTTCCCCGGCCGGCGGGAGACGCTCGACACGATCCGGGTCGTCGGGAACCTGACGATCAACGTCGCCGACACGCACGACTACTGGGACCCCGCGCCGACGCAATCGCTCTCGTTCTACCCTAACCTTTTCCTCTACCCAGCGGCCGGGGGGCGCTACACGTGCATCGGGAGGATGTTCCTCTCTACCGAGGACCGCCCTCGGCTCGGGATGAAGACGCTGGTCTTCTCCACCTCCGACCTGTTCGACACCGGGGACTTCGGCGGGACGGTCCTGCGCGCGCAGGCCAACATGGACGGCCGAGCGGGGGTTCGGCGCCCGACGGCCCCTCCCGACCCCTCGATCTATCAGCTCGTGGGGGAAGGGTTCCTGTTCCATCGCGGGTCGACCGAGCCGGTCGTCGTGGTCGCGAGCGACCAGTGGGAGGCGGTGTCGACCGCCGTGCTCGAGATCCTCCGGGCGATGCCGTCCTCGCTGGTCGCGATGGGAGCGTTCCTCGTCTTCCCGTACTTCCTCCCCGCGGCGAAGGTCGACATGCACGAGTTCGCGGAGCAGCTTCCGCTCGCCCTCGCGGTGATGCGGGTCCCGCGGTCGGAGGCCGCCGGCGAGCGCCACGAGAAGCGGATCGCGAACTGGGCGAGCCAGCCGGTGACGCTCCGCGACCTCACTAAGCCCACGCCCGCGGGCAAGACCCGGGAAACGCTCCCGCTCGTCCTCCAGTACGTCCGTGATGACGAGGAGCAGAAGATCCTCGAGGTCGCCCGACGGGTCGACATGGTCGAGTTCCCGCGGGTCGGTGGAGCGCTGAGCGACGCCGAGCGCCAGACCGGCCAGGAGCATCGCAAGGAGATGTGGCGGATCGGCACCGCGATGGAGACGGCCGCGCTCCTCCTGAGCAAGCCTCGGGGGCGGACGATCCCCGTCTCGGGCGAGACGGCGAAGAGGGCGAACGCCTATCTCGAGGCGAAGCCGGGAGAGAGTCCGATGCTCGCTCCGGCGGTCGAGCCCGCCCCTACCCCGACGGTCCCCGCGGAGCCCGCAACGTCCCCCGCTCCTTCTCCTCCTCCACCGGCGCCGGGGGCGCCGTCTCCGGGTCCGGCTCTGCCCGCTTGGCTCCGGCCCCCCGCGACCCCAGCCCTTCCGCCCGCGGATGCCGCGCCCGGCGTCCCCGTGTCCACCAGCGACGATCCATCGATGCTTCATTCCACGCCTCCCCCGACCGCTGCCCCGCCGCCCCCGTCGACTCCACCCGCGCCCCCCCGCGTCGCAGCGGCTCCTTCCACCGTACCCCCGCTACGTCTTTGGAAGTGGCCGGCTCCCAGCCCGGCCGCCATTCCGGCCGCGGAGGCGATCCCGCCCACCACGCCTCCTGCCTCACCCGCTCCCGCGGTCTCTTCGGCACCTTCCGTTCCCGCGCCCCCCGCTGCCCCCGCCGCCCTTCTGAAGCCCGTAGGGCCGCTTCGCCCCGCGGTCGAGGCCCCCGCGCCCCCAGTGACCCGCCCGGCGCCGACACCCCTCGACCTCTACACGGTCGACGAACGCGTCGCCCGGGCAATCCGAGACGCCGAATCGAGATGGACCCAGACCCTCGACGCTCGGATCCAGGAAGCTTCGGAGGCTTCGACTCGTTCCGCCCTTTCGACCCGCACGGAGCTCGCTTCGCGGATCGCTGCGGTCGAGGCGGCCGCCGCGGCCGCACCCTCCAGCGCCCCGGTCCCACCGGTGCCGACCGTCGACCAGCTCGGACCCGCGCTCGACGAGAAGATCGCGGAGGCGGTCAGGGTCGGCTCCGAAGGGTGGGCGGAACGATTCCACCGGGAACTCAAGGAGGCTACCGACAGGATCGCGGCGCAGACCGCGACCGCGGAGGAAGAGCTCCGTGGGGCCCTGGTCGCCCAACTCGACCTCGAGATCGTGGAGGCGAAAGAGCAGGGGGCCGCTCTTCGGGAGGAGGTCGAGAGCCGCGTCCAGGAGATTCTCAAGCAGCACCTGGACGAGGTGGCCCTGCGCACCGCGAAGGAAACTCGGGACTCGGAGCTGCGTCTGGGACTCCTGCTCGAGGGTCGGGCGAAGGACACCGAGGCCAAGCTCACCGCGGCGTTCGCCGCCCAGGCGAACCCGCTCGCCGCCGCGATCGACGAGCGGGTCACGGACGCAGAGCGAAGGCTCGCGGTCGAACGGGACGCGCGCCTCGAGGAGATCTCCGAGGCCCAGAGCACGGCGGTCGCCGGACTTCAGGTCCGCATGCAGTCGTTCTTCGAGATGCGGATCCGCGAGGACCAGGCCCGAGCCGAGGAGAAGTACGTCGAGCTCCTCGCTCGCCTCAAGGCCGAGCTCGAGCAGAACGTCGACCGCTCCCTCGCGTCCCCGAAGTTCGACGTCGCGCTGCGCGACCGCCTCGCCCGGATCGTCGAGGCGCGCGCGGCCGACCAGCGGAAGGCGTTCGCCGACGCGGTCGCCGAGGCCGAGGACCGGCTCCGCCAGGAGGTCGCGGAGACGACAGCCCGCCTCCAGGGCGTCGAGGCCAAGATCGAGGAGCGGGGGTCGGACCTCGCACGCCTGGAGGAGACGGTTCGCGGAGAGCTCGACGACCTCGAGCGCCGCCTGATGGTCGTGAACGACCACGTCCTTCCCGTCGTTCGTCAGACGTGGCTCAAGGTCTCGGGGGCCGACCACGCCGCGCAGGAGAAGGCGCTGGAGGACCGGTTCGTGGCTCTTCAGCAGCAGTTCAACCAAGAGCTCCGTCGCATCGACCGCGACTCCCAGGAACGGGCCGTGGACCTCCGCGACCGGCTCGAGGCGTCCGTCGCGACGCACGGCCGGATCTGGCTCAGCCTGTTGCGCCAGCTCTCGCCGGGCGGGGACCTGCCGCCGTCCGCGGTCCCCTCCTCTCACCGACAGGCTCGGAGGGCCGCGCGGAGCGGAGCGATCGCTTCGCGCCCTCCTCCCCCCGAGGGGGGTCTTGTCGACACGCGGGAACCGTACGCAGTTACTCCTCCCACCGACCCTCCGAACCCGATGGACCCCGAGCTCGCGAACCCCTCCGATCCCGCCGGCCGGGACGTCCGGCGCCGCCCCCGTCGGAGCTGAGCGCAGGACGGGAGCGCTCCCCCAACGATAAGGGGGCCGTCGAGGTGGGGAGGCGACCGTGCCGCCGGAGGACGACCACCGTCACTGCAAGGTCTGCGGCCGGGTATGCGCTCTCGGCTCGGAGACGTGCGGCCGGGCGTGCGCCCAGGTTCGGGAGAACCAGGCGAGGACCCGGCGGAACTACACCCTACTCCTCTACGGCGCGATCGCACTCCTCCTGATCGTCTTCCTGGCCCGGTTCGTGTAGGTCGGGCGAATGCCTCGATTCCGCCACGTCGTCCTCGGCGGGACGTTCGACCGATTCCACGTCGGGCACGAGGCCCTCCTCGCGACCGCGTTCCGCAACGGTCAGAAGGTCTCGATCGGGGTCACCTCCGACCGCTTCCTCGCGGGGCACCCCAAGCCGGCGGCCGGCGCGATCCAGCCGTTCTCCACTCGGGCGCGAGCGCTCCGACGATGGATCGGCCGGCGGTGTCCAGGCCGTATCGGCCGGATCGTCCCGATCGACGACGATATCGGGGGGGCCGATGCCGAGGACGTCGACGCTCTGGTCGTCTCGACCGAGACCCTCCCCGGCGGGAGGGCCGTCAACGCCCGACGAAGGCGGCTCGGTCGGAGGTCGGTAACGCTCCTGATCGTGCCGTTGGTCCTCGCTGACGACCTTCTCCCGGTGAGCTCGCGCAGGATCCGATCGGGGGAGATCGACGCCCGGGGGCGGCGCCGCGCACCGCTCTCGGTCGGGGTCGGGGTCGAGGACGAGCGCGACCGCGGCCCCGCGGCGAACGCACTCCTTCGCGCGTTCCCTCGGAGCACGGTGAGGTTCGTCGTGCCCGGGCGTCGGTCGGTAGGGAGCGCAGGGCTGCGAGCAAGGCTCCTCGCAAGGGCCGCCCTTCGGGACCATGACCTGGCGGTGGGAATCGCCCGAACGACGATCCCGCGCGGCTGGGCCTTGGTCGAGCGCTCTAGGTCGGTCGTGATCGACCCCCGGGTCGTCCCCGCCCGCGGGCCCTCGGCGTTGGAGCGGGGTCTCCGAACGCTGGTCCGCCCTCCCGCCCGTGCGAAACGCCTTTGAGACCCGGGGCCCGTCCCCGTCCGATGGAGACGTACCTCCGCGTCACCTTCGACAGCGAAGGGGCCAAGCCGTCCGCCGTGGCCGACCGTCTCCTCTCGTTCGGTTTCCGCCCCACCCACGGGAACTACGACTTCGTCTACGACTGGCAGGGAGGCGCGACCCGCGAGCAGATCCTCGACCTCTCGGACGAGCTGATCCGACAGCTGCGCGGTTTTAGGGTCCTCCTCGAGGTCGAGACGGTCTGACCGGGGCGCCGAGCTCCCGCGCCGGCTCCCTCGACGAACGGTGTCGTCCGAGGCCCTGCCGAGAACACGTGGCATTCCCCGGCCGAGCCTCGCCGGCAGGCTTTTTATCGCGTGCCCGGCTCGTCGGCCGACCGTGCAGAACTACCCCGTGCGGGCAAGCGAGCGAGCCAACCTGAACCCCCAGGCGCTCGAGCGGATCCTCCGGACGCACTTCGACTCGGCGACCATCGAGGGGGAGGCCGTGTCCGCCACCTACGGGGCGATCGAGCGGCTGACGGCCCGCGCCCAGGGCCGGGAGCTCGGCGTCGAGCTGCGGATGAACCCCAAGGTGCCGGACGACGTGGCGCGGGAGACGATCGCGCGCTACAACCGGTTCCTCGAGGAAGCGACCGGCTACTCCGCGAAGGAGCGGGCCAAGCGGCTGCGAAAGTCCGCGACGGCCGGTGACTGATCGATGGGGGGCCGGTCCGTCCCCCTTTCGGGCTCGGGGGGGACCGAGCTCGAGCGGATCCGCTCCGCGGTCGCGACGTACTTCCCGGTCTACGAGACGAGGGTCGGCCCCCAATCGCTGCTCCTGGCGATCCACGCCGACCGGTCGACCCTCGAGGCGAAGTTCGACCGGCTCCGCCAGGAGCTCTGGACCCAGGGGTACGTTCCGTTCCTGCGTCGCTCCGCCGGGGAGGAGTTCATCGAGGTCGTCCGACGTCCCCCCCTGGGAGCCCGCAAGCCGTGGGTGAACCTCGCGCTGCTCGCCGCGACGTTCGCCACGACCGTCTTCGCCGGCGGCCTCATCTGGCTCACCTACGCGGGCCAGCTCTCGTTCACGCTCGCCGACTTCGGCTACGGCGCGGCCTACTTCGCCGCGCCGGTGATGGCGATCCTCGGCATCCACGAGTTCGCCCACTACTGGGTCGCCCGCCGCCGGAACCTCGACGCCTCCCTTCCGTACTTCATCCCCGTTCCTCCGCCCCTCCTCTTCGGGACGTTCGGGGCGTTCGTGAGCATTCGCTCGCCGTTCCCCGACCGCAAGGCGCTGTTCGACGTGGGGGCCGCGGGTCCCCTCGCGGGGTTCGCAGCGGCGATCCCGATCGCGCTCGCCGGGCTCTACCTCTCCGCCCACTCGCCCACCGCTCCTCTGAGCTACTGCGGGATCACGCTCCTCGGCCAGGGGTATGTGAGCCTCCTCCTCGGGTCGTCGTTCTTCTGGAGCCTGCTCGCCCTCTTCTTCCCGCCGACGATCGCGACCCTCCACCACCCCCTCGCCCTCGCGGGATGGGTCGGGATCCTCGTCACAGCGATCAACCTCCTACCGGCAGGTTCGCTGGACGGGGGCCACATCTTCCGCGCGCTCCTCGGCGAACGGTCGCGGTTCGTGAGCTACACCGCGGCTATCCTCCTGTTCGGCCTCGGGTTCCTCTACTCGGGCTGGCTCATCTTCGCGTTCCTCGTGCTCTTCCTCGGCCTCCGCCACCCTCCGCCGCTCAACGACCTCACCCCCCTCGACACGAAGCGCTACGCGGTCGGCGTCTTCGTCGCGGCGATCCTCGTGAGCGGGTTCGTCATCATACCGCTCTCGATAGCTCCGGGGGTGGTGGTGTTCACGAACCCCCAGGCGTCGTCGGAGCCCCCTCCCTCCGGGGCCTCCATCGCCGCGAACTTTTCCGCGCTCGCCGAGAACCATGACACCGTCCCCCACGGGTTCCTGTTCTCGCTGAGCGTGGTCAGCGTTTCCGTCAACGGTACGGGAGGACGATCGACCCCCCTCAACGGCAGCGCTCTCGCGGATTGGGAGGCGAACGCGAGCTGGACTTTCGTCCTGCCAGACGCGAGCACCGCCGGACCCTTCCACGGCGGCACCGCGAGCGTTCCCGGTTCGGATTGGGTCAGGATCGACGGCGGCTCGAGCGCCCCAATCCAGGTCGAGTTCTCGGACACTCAATCGGCCCTGTCGGTCGTCGTCAGCCTGTTCGCGAACGAGCTTTGCCCTCCGCAGAGCGGCGGGAGTGCTGAGGTTTCGTTGACGGCGTCTTTCCCCTAGCCGCTCCGCTCGTAGACCCTGAACTCGCGGGTCAGGCTCCGGTGGACCCGCACCGGGACCGAGGATAGGGCGGCCCACGGCGCGGGTAGGGGCTCGAACGCAACGGGAACGACCGCAACGACTCGACCGCCGGGGACGACCCGCTTCGCCCACCGAGGAACGACCCGCCGCCACACGGCCGCCGCGTCCTCGCCGCCGGTCGCCGACGCGCGACCGTACGGAGGGTCGGTGAGGATCGAGTCGAAGGCTAGGCGGGGTTCCGGGAGATCTACCGTAGAGGCGTCGCCCTCCACGACCCCCGTAGCCTCCACCCCGAGGTACGAGAGGTTCTTCAGCGCGCCCCGGACCATCGCGGGATCGCGGTCGATCCCGTAAATCTGCGCTCCGAGAAGCCCCGCCTCTGCGAGGAGCGCGCCGGTCCCGAGGAACGGGTCGAGGACGCGGTCACCGGGCCGGATCCGTGCGAGGTTCGCCGCGGCGCGCGCGAGGCGGGGGGCCAGCGACACGGGCCGTCGAAACGGAAGGCGAGGCATCGCCCTAGCGGCGATGGCGGGCCGGTCGACGACGGCCACCTCGATCAAGAGGGAGTTTCTCCCTTCGGCCGACGCCGCAATCCAATACCGCCGCTCGGGGGTTTCGAGGTCGATCGTCCCACCAGCGTTCTGGTACGCCCGACCGGCCGCACGGACGGCCGAGTCGCTCGATCCCTCGGAACGGCCGATCCGACGGAAGGCGGCCCGCGCTCCGCCTTTGCCCTCGAAGGCGGCGGCCGCTTCCGGAACTTCGCCCCCACGGACGAGCTCGAGACAACGTCGTCCGAGAGCGATCCTTCCGGCGAGACGAGCGACAGCCGCACGGTCGGGAACGGATACGGCGATCAGCCCCTGGAACGCGGCCGCGCCGGGCGGGGTATCTCCGCCACCGAGCGCCTCGGCGGCGGCGACCGCTTCGAGCCTCGCGAGCGCAGGAGACTCACCCGACGGCTCCACGTAGGTGATGCTCATTCGGAAACGCCCCTCGACCACGCATCGAGCCGCTTGCGGATCGTGGCGGTGTGCGACCCTTCCCAGTAGAGGTGTCCGCACGCGGCGCACGCGTAGACGGGCCTCTGTTCGGCGTCCGGCCCCATGGGAAGACCCTCCTCGCGCGAGGGATCGGTCCCGCGCCGGTACGGCGCGAGACTACCGTTGCACTCCGTGCAGCGCTCGAACCGGGGTTCGGTGGGGACGCTGGGCCATTTCCTGCGGACGGCCCGGAACTGCTCGGAGATCTCCGTGCTGCCGAGCAGGAAGGCTCGGGAGGAGCGGAGCGCCAGTCCGCGGTCGCGCGTGAGGATCACCCGGTCCTCGGCCTTGGCCTTCTCAAGGACCTGGTCGTCGGAGAGCCCACGGGCGTACTCGGTGTCGCACCCGACGAACCGGAGGTACCGGGCCAGACGTCCGACCATCTCGTCCGCGAGCCAACGAGGGGGAGCCACCGGTCGGACCGGGAGCCGCCGGGCATAACCGTTTTGGCCCCGGCGCGGTCGTGTTCCGGCGACGCAACGGCGATGGCTCGACTGTTCGGGACGAACGGGATCCGCGAGGTCGTCGGCGAGAGGTTCACGGCCCCTTTCGTCACGCGCGTCGCCGCGGCGATCGGGTCGATCGTGCCCCCGGGCGCAACGATCGCCGTAGGGCGGGACGGCCGGACGTCGAGCCCGGCGTTCGCGCACATCGTCGCCTCGACCCTCGCGCTCGCGGGCCACGGCGTCATCGACCTAGGTCTCCTCCCGACCCCCGCGATCCAATACAACGTGACCCGCGTCGGCGCCACGATGGCCGTCATCGTGACCGCCTCGCACAACCCCCCTGAGTTCAACGGCATCAAGTGCATCGGAGCGGACGGCCTCGAGGTGACGCGCGAGACCGAGGAGGCGATCGAATCCGCGGTCGACCGGGGCGTGACCCCCAGCGTACCGTTCTCCCGGATCGGGCCGGTGACCACGGACCCTGCCGGGGCGGACCGCTATCTCACCGGCATCATGGCCCAGGTCGACCCCGCACGGATCGCGGACCGCCGATTCACGATCGTCCTCGACTGCGGCAACGGCGCCTCCGTTCCCACGAGCCCCGCCCTTCTGAACCGTCTCGGCTGCCGTGCGATCACGTTGAACGCCCACATCGATGGAACGTTCCCCGGCCGCCCGTCCGAGCCCACCGAGGCGGCGCTCGCCGACCTGTGCCGGACGGTTCCAGTGGTCGGGGCCGCCCTCGGAGTGGCGCACGACGGCGACGCGGACCGCGCCGTGTTCGTGGACGCCTCCGGGCGCTACATCCCCGGCGAACAGATGCTCGCCCTGCTTGCCCGGGACGCGGTCGAGCGCCACCGTGGAGGCATCGTTGTCGTGCCCGTGGCGGCCTCCCAGGCGGTCGAGGACAGCGTCCGCCCGCTCGGTGGGTCGGTCGTCTACACCCGCGTCGGTTCGCCGGCCATCACGCGGGAGATGCTCGCTCGAGGTGCGGTGTTCGGGGGCGAGGACAACGGCGGGCTCGTCTTCCCGTCGTTCCAGCTCGCCCGGGACGGTGCGATGGCCGTGGCCGCGACCCTCGACCTGCTCGCCCGGAGCGGTCAACCCCTCGCCGAGCTCGTCCGAAGCATACCGCGCTACACCCTCGTGAAGGAGAAGGTCGCATGCCCGGCCGAGTACCGGGACCGGGTGATCGCTCGCGTGTCGGAATCGATGGCGGCATCCGCCGAGCGCGTGGTCACGATCGACGGGGTCAAGGCCTACCTGGAAGGAGGCTGGGTCCTCCTTCGTCCCTCCGGGACCGAGCCGATCTTCCGGATCTCTGCCGAGGCGAAGGAGCCCGCTCGGGCGAGGGCCCTTGCGGACCTGGGGCTCGAGCGGGTTCGGCGCGCCCTCACGGAGCTCGGGGCACCCGCGTAGGCGATTCGCAACGGTTCCTGGGCGCGGACCGGCCTGCGGACCTACTTCACGAACGGTCCGAAAACGAGCAAGCCAAAGAGGAGGAGCACGAAGACGAGGAGGGTGATCGTGGCCATCGTCCGCTCGCCTCCACGCTGGAAGTAGTAGAATCCGGAGACGACCCGGACGATCGGCGTCGCGACGAGAACCAAGACCCCTAACGTGAGGAGCGCCTCCGACGAGCCGCGGCCGATCCCACGCGCCAGACCGGAGAGCGAGAGGTACCCAGCGATCGGGTTCGTCGCCAGGATCGCTTGGGCCGTCGCGCCCGGGTGGTGGGCGAAGTACTCCGCGATCCCTCCCGCGAGGAGGAGGAGCGAGGCGACGAGCCCCGAACGGAGAACGAACGCCATCCTCCGGTACGCGGCGAGCGGCAGACGAACGTCGGGCTCGGCCGCTCCGGGACTCACGGGCTCTGGATCGGTCACGGCAACCCAAGCCCCCTCAGGATCGTCTCGATCGCGAGCGCGGCGACGACCGGCACGACGATCAGACGTACCGACCGATTGGTGAGGCCGGGCAGGACCCTGGAACCGACGTACGCCCCCAGCGCCGTCCCCATGGCGGCCGGGGCGGCCACGAACGGGTTCACGTACCCCGCCGCGAGAAGGACCCCGGCGCCGGCCGCCGCCGTCACTCCCATCATGAAGTTGCTGGTCGAGGTCGAGACCTTCATCGGAAGACGCAGATAGTGGTCGAGCGCGAGGACCTTGAAGATCCCCGCACCGATCCCGAACATCCCGGAAATGACCCCCGCGCCGAACATCACGCCAAGCGCAGAGTTGGTGTCGGCCGCCTCGTACCGGACGGACCGGCCCGTGACGGGGTCACGGTACTCTCCGTAGAGCCCGAGACTCTTCGAGCGCCGGTCCGGAACGACCCCCTCGGGGAGCTCTTCGTGCCGGCGACGCACGCTTCCCGGAAGGATCCCCAGGAGCACGATCCCGAGCGCGACCGAGAGCGCGGCGTTGAGGTTGGCGTGGGTCAGGAGGACGGTCGCCGTGGCGCCGAGGATCGCCCCCGGGACGGTCGCGATCTCGAAGAACATCCCTATCCGGAGGTCGGTCAACTGGTCGCGGACGTACGCCGAGCCGGTCGTGGACGAGGTGGCGAGGATCGTGATCAGTCCCGCCCCGGCGGCCACCGGGAACGTCGCCCCGAAACCGACGATCAGGACCGGGATGACCACGACCGCCCCGCCGAGCCCGGTCAGCGACCCCAGGAGGCCGGCGGCGATGCCGGTCAGAATCAGGAGGAGCACGAAGACCAGGAGGTCCACAACCCGCGGTACCCTCGGGGTCGGAAAAGCCCGGCGGCAGGGAAGATCGGTCCGTCCGCGGACTCAAACCTCAAGGGCTCGGCTCCTCTCCTTCGCCCCGGAGGGTTCTCATCGTGCAGCCCCGAGGCGACCGCGTAGCGTTCGGCGGCCCGGGGATCGAGCCGCGGTGGTCGCACAGCAACAAGGACGGCGTCGGGACCGCCTACTCGTCCGACTCGCGGCTCTGGTACACCCTCTGGCGGGGGACCGTGACCGAGGTCTACTACCCGAGGATCGACCGCCCGCAGCTGCGCGATCTCGAGTTCCTGTTCACGGACGGCGCGTCCCTCTTCCACGAGGAGAAGCGCCACCTGGACCCGACCACCGAGCGGCCGCACGACCAAGCCCTCGGGTTCTCGGTCCGCTCGGAAGAGCCCGGGGGCCGCTACCGGCTCACGAAGTGGGTGATCGGGGACCCGCACCAGCCGTGCCTTCTCGTGCGCACGCTCCTCGAGGTCCTCGACCCGCGGCTGGTCGGAAAGCTCCGGCTCTTCGCGCTGGTCGCACCCCACCTCGAGGTCGGCGGGTGGGGAAACCACGCGACCGTGTACCAGCTCCTAGGCCGGTCGATCCTCGCGGCGGAGAAGGGCGGTACCGCGCTCGCGGTCGGGGCGAGCGTACCGTTCCTCCGGTGTTCGGTCGGGTACGTCGGCGCGAGCGACGGGTACACCGACCTGTCGCAGCACGGGACGATGGCCTGGGAGTTCGACCGGGCACCCGACGGGAACGTCGCGCTGACGGGAGAGCTTCCGGTCCACGAGGTCACCGAGTTCACCCTCGGGCTCGCCTTCGGCGACTCGATCCAGTCGGCGATCACGACCCTCTTCCAGTCGCTCGCGACGCCGTTCGAGCTGCATCAGAAGCGATTCCTCGACCAGTGGCAACGGACGACCGCCCACGAGCTCCCGCTCGCGGGCCGATCGCGCGACGGCGGCCGGCTCTACCGTTCGAGCCGCGCGACGCTCCTCGCCCACGAGGACAAGCTGTTCGCGGGAGCGTTCATCGCCTCCCTCTCCATCCCCTGGGGCGCGGCCAAGAGCGACGTGGACCGGGGCGGCTACCACCTCGTCTGGACGCGCGACATGGCGCACTGCGCGACGGGCCTCCTCGCCTCGGGGGCGATCGAGACCGCCCTTCGCGCGCTCGTCTACCTCGCGACCCAGCAGCGGCCGGACGGGGGCTTTCCCCAGAACTTCTGGGTCGACGGAACCGCCTACTGGCAGGGGATCCAGCTGGACGAGGTCGCCCTGCCGATCCTTCTCGCGGCGAAGCTGATGGGAGCCCGGCCCGGCTCGAAGTTCGACCCCGAGCCGATGGTGCGGCAGGGGGCGCGCTTCCTGATCGAGCACGGCCCCGCGACCGAGCAGGACCGCTGGGAGGAGGTCGGCGGCTATTCGCCGTCCACGATCGCGTCGAGCATCGCCGCCCTCACGGTCGCCGCGGGGTTCGCGCGCGATCGCGGCGACAGCGCGTCCGCGGAGTTCGTCCAGGGTTACGCGGACTTTCTCGAGTCCCACGTGGAGCGGTGGACCGTGACGCGGAACGGAACGCTCCTGAAGGGGGTCCCGCGGCACTACGTTCGAATACGGCCTGCCTCCATCGACCAGGCCGTTCCCGACGAGGGGCCCGACCTCGGCTCCGTCCGGTTGCCGAACCTTCCTCCCGGCGTGCCGAACGAGTTCCCGGCCAAGGAGGTCGTGGACGCGGGGTTCCTCGACCTCGTCCGGTACGGTGTTCGAGCCCCGGACGACGCGCTCGTCGTCGACTCGCTGAAGGTCGTCGACCGAGTGCTCCGGGTCGAGACCCCGTACGGGCCGGTGTGGCGCCGATACAACCACGACGGCTACGGCCAACGAGACGACGGAGGCCCGTACTCGGAGTGGGGCACGGGTCGGGCGTGGCCGGTGCTGACCGGCGAACGGGGACACTACGAGCTCGCGGCCGGAAACGACCCCGGGCCGTATCTGGAGGCGATGGAACGGTTCGCGACGCCGACGGGGCTTCTCACGGAGCAGGTGTGGGACGCGCCGGACCGGCCGGGGCTCCACCTCGAGCGGGGCCGTCCGACCGAGGCGGCGATGCCGCTCGCGTGGGCCCACGCCGAGTATCTCGAGCTGTTGCGCTCGGCCGCGGACGGTGCGGTGTTCGACCGGGTCCCCGCGGTCGCGGAGCGCTACCTCGCACGCGGGCGCACCCGCCCCGCGCTCGAGGTCTGGAAGTTCAACCGACAGCCCTCGACGATCCATCCCGGTGCCGTGTTGAGGATTATCGCCGGCGCAGCGTTCCGCCTGCGAGCGAGCGATGACGGCTGGCGCACGGCCAAGACCTTCGATTCCCAGGGCTCGGGGCTCGGCCTCGAGTACGTGGACCTCGCTCCGCTGGATCGGGTCGGGCCCACCTGGAAGTTCACGTTCTACTGGCCGGAGGGCGATCGATGGGAAGGGCGCGACTTCGAGGTCCGCGCGGGGAACCTCGACTGATCCTCAATCCGCGGTCGGTACGACGGGTCCTCACGGTCGGCCGCCTCGGTTCACTCGACCCGGAGCCACCGGCTCGAGACGAAGTAGCCCATCACGAGCATCGCGCCGGAGAAGATCGCGAGGTACCCCAGGTCCGCCCAGTTCGTCCCGGTCCCCAGAACGAAGCTCCGCCCCAGGAGCGCCGAGAAGGTGATCGGGTTCACGCTCGAGATGTCCTTCATCCAATCCGGGAAGTACGTGCTCCCGAACAGCGCGGCGCTCGAGAACATGAGGGGCATCGTGATGAAGTTCGCGACCACGCCGGGGGTCTGCCAGTCGGTCGACCGGGCGGTGATCGCGAGGAAGAGGCTGCAGAAGCCGATCGCGAGCAGCATGAGGGCGGCGACCCAGGCCACCCACTCGAGGGGGGTCAGGTCGAGGGGGACCCCGAAGGCGAACGCGGCGGCGATCATGACCGGGAACTGGACGAGCCCCCGTGTGGCCGAACCGAGCGACTTCGTGAGGAAGACGGTCCCCTTCGAGGTCGGCGTGATCAGGATGCGCTTCATGAACCCGAACCGCTTGTCCTGGATGGTGCTCATCGAGCCGAACATCCCCACGCTGAGCATCGACGTCGACAGGACCCCGGGGAGCAGGAACTGGATGTAGTTCGACGCCCCAAAGAACCCCTTGAGGGCGGTCGAGGGAGCGAGCGAGAAGCTGCTGCCGAAGAAGGCGAGCCACATGAACGGCTGGACGACGGTGATCAGGAGGACGAACGGGTTTCGGAACGTCCTCACGATCTCGCGCCAGTAGAGCCCCCAGAGCGGGCTCCACGGGAAGCTCATCCGCGCGCCCTCCGCATCTGGGCGTAGAACTTCCTCAGGTCCCGGATCGGCTCTTCCTGGCCCATGCGCCGTCCGGTCACCTCGAGGAAGACGGTCTCCAGGCTGGGCTTGTCGACGCTGATCCTACGGATCTGGTCGGTCCGTACGGTCGCGAAGAGGCGGGGGAGGAAGTCGTCGGCCGTCCCGACCCGGATCGTCCAGCCGTTCCCCTGCGCATGGACCTCCTGGACTCCCGGCAGCGCCGCGATGCGCACCGGGTCGAGCGACTCCGCCGTCTCCAGTTCGACGATGTCCGCCTTGATCCGGCCCTTCAACTCCGAGGGGGTCCCCTCGGCAAGGATGTGCCCTTGGTCGATGATCGCGACGCGGTCGCAGAGGGCGTCCGCCTCCTCGATGTAGTGGGTCGTGAGCAGGACCGTGACGCCGAACTCCTTGTGGACGCCGGTCACGATGTCCCAGAGCATCCGGCGGGTGCTGACGTCGAGGCCGATCGTCGGCTCGTCCATGAAGATGACGGTGGGCTGGTGCAGGAGGGCGAGCGCGATCTCGAGCTTCTTGCGCATCCCCGTGGAGAAGCTGCTGACCTTGTCGTCCGCCCGGTCGGCGAGCGAGAAGAACGCGAGGAGGTCCTCCGCGCGGGTCTCCCACCCCTTGAGGCTCTGGAGCTTCGCCTGGAACCAAAGGTTCTCCCGTGCGCTGAAATCGTCGTCCAGAATGACCTCGGCGGCGACCCAGCCGATCCGGGCCCGGACCTCCATCGACTCTCGGCGAACGTCGAACCCCGCGACGCTCGCATCCCCCCCGGTGATGTCGGTAATGCCCGTGAGCACCTTGATGAGGGTCGTCTTCCCCGCGCCGTTCGGTCCCAACAGGCCAAAGACGGTTCCCGAGGGGATGGAGAGCGAAACGTGGTCGAGGGCGCGGACGACGCGCTCCCCGGACCCGTAGTGCTTCGAGAGGTCCTTCACGACGACCGCGTTGCCGTCCAGAGCAGCGTTCATCGCGATCCTCCCGATCGCGCGCCCGCTCGGTTCCGGCTCGCGGCGATCCTCGACCGCGCGGCGTCGAGTTCGCGGATCGCCTCCCGCCGGAGCGAGCGCCTCGCGGGAGACTCGCGTGCGTTTCCGAGGTGAGCTTCGAGACCGTGAACGCTGCGCCGGAGCCGCTGGAGGAGGAACGGACCCGGGTCGCGCGAGCCGACCACGTCCGCCCACAGGACGGACAGGTCCGGGGCGGAGCGGCCGGCGTACCGCGACTCTCGTCGGACGCGCCGGAGCACGGCCGCTCCTGAGGGAGTGATGCGATACTCGAGGCGACGGCCCCGCCGGCTTCTCCGGGCGAGTCCTCGTTCCACGAGCGTTCGAAGCGCGGGATACACCGCTCCGGCCCCGGGTTTCCAAGCCCCTCCGGTCCTCTCAGATATCCTGCGGGAGACGAAGTAGCCGTAGATCGGGCCCTCCCGCTCCATGCACGCGAGAGCGTAGAGGCCGATGATTCGTGCGGGCACGACGGACCTTGGGGGCTGGCCCCGAAGTCTATCGATTTCGATATAAGGTTGGCGCGGGCGAGGCCCGGCCGATCCTCACGAAAAGAGCACCGGAGCCGAGAAGCTGAGGTTGCCGCTGACCGAGACCGTCACGGAGAGGAGGTCGGTGACCTCGAACAAGTACGTGGACCTCGCGAGGACGGCGACGCTGCCGCTCGCGCTCGACCCGGACATGAAGTAGAGCGACTTGCGGCCCGAAGAGTCATGCACCGTGAAGTTGACGACGCCCCGGGCCCCCGTGGTCCAGGAGAATCCGAACGTCCCGGTATGCGCGAACGTGAGAGAGTGCGTGGAGTTGACCGTGGCGCTTCCCGGATCGTGGATCGAGAACGAGAACGCCGTCGACTGGGCGATGGGAATCGTGGCCAACGCGGCCAAGGCGGCGCCGACCATCAGTACGGAGAGCACGATGGCCAGGGTCCACGGCCGGACCCCGCGTCCCCGGAGCGACTGCGTGGAGGAGACCCCCTCCTCGGCGTCCTCAGGGTCTCGGGCCCGAACCGTCCCGGACCTCGGTCTCGTGGTTGTGGAGGGGGACGACCTGGCCCTCACGGTACCGAGAGGAGACGACTTCGGTACGCCCCTTAAAGTTGACCGTTTGGACCGTCCTCCTGAATGAGGAGGGACCCTCCCGAGGATGCCCCGAAAATTAGGGTCCATACTACTAAGTAGTGTTACAAGTATGGCCTCCGAACTCAGAGACGGGGCGGGATGAAGTCAGCGCCATCGGAGAGGCCGTCGAAGAGCCCCGTCGTGCACAGCGCTCCGCCGTCGATTCCCGATTCGTTGGGGATGTCGCCCCGGGCCGACGAGCGAATCCGGGCGACGTCTCGGGAGAACGCTGCCCCCGGTACCGGCGAGGACGCGGAGTTGGATGCCGCGTTCGAGCAGTTCTACCATCAGGTCGCGGCGTTCTCGCGCGGGATGCGGCTCCGACTCGGCGCGGTCGATCCGAGCGACGCCCGGTTGCGCGCGGCCCAGAACGTCCACGTCGCCCGAACGATGTTCGGAAAATGGTCGCTCGAGATCCTCTCGGCGCTCTACGGTGCTCGGTCGATCGGGTTCGAGGACCTCCGACGGGAGCTCTCCGGCATCACTCCGAGCGTCCTCTCGTACCGGCTGAAGCGTATGGAGGGCCATGGGCTGGTCGCCCGCGAGGTCCAGGTGACCCGCCCGGTTCGGGTGCGCTACCGCCTGACGACCAAAGGGCTCACCGTAGCGGTCCTCGGGGAGCCTGTCTTTCTCTTCCTCCAGTACGCTGAGACAAGAGAGCGGCGTGAGGCCCGCGGCCCGGCCCGGCGCGGCCTACCTTAGTCTCACGCGCCCGCGCGCGTGCCCCCGCGCAGGCCCGGGACTCAGCTCCAAGAGCCCTCTTGGCGGCGCACTCCTCGGCCTCGCGACCGGCGGCCCGTGCCGGACCGAACTCTCTCCGGCAGGGCCTGACCGCTCGGGGCGCGGGGTCGGCGAGGGGGCGAGCGGGATCGCCCCGAGGGCCGGCCCGACTACACGATCCGCATGGTTTCGGTGGCCCGCGCCGTGCCGAACGTTCCGGGTCCGGTCAGCAATGTCGGCAACGACCATTCGGCGGGCGGGTCGACGAAGTGGATCGGGATCACGAGCGAGACCCCACGGACCGTTAGGATCCCGTACGGTGGCCCTGCCGTGAAGCCCGGCACCGAACCCACATCGAACACATACGTGCCGTTCGTCAGGTAGAACACGATCGTCGACCCCGTTGAGCTGCTGGCAACGATACCGGCGCCGCTGTAGAGCTTCAGGGTGTAGACGCTCCACATGGTCCCGCTCGGGAGCCCCGTCTCCGTGAACCTCACTCCGTAGTCGAAACTGACCTGGAACGTCTCGTTACCACGGACCGTCACCGAACCGCTCGAGCCGACCGGGACGCCCGAGAGCGTCACCCGCGTCGTCAACCCTCCGATCGGACGGATGGCGTACGTGTACGTCCCCGGCGTGAGATTCTGGAAGACGATGCTGCTCGACGTAGCGCAGACCTTCGATCCGACCGTCACGCACCACAACGTGCCTCTCCCGAGCCCGACCTCGTGGAACGTGAGCGTCAGCGTGGCTCCGGGCCGGAACGCTATCGTGACCGTCTGGTTCACTCCGTGCACGCGGATCGATCCCTCGGGGGAGATCCCCGTAACCCGGTACCCTGACGGGCCCCGCACGAGGTACGTGTAGGTGCCGTTCGGGACGGTGAAGTTGAGCGACGAGCCGGACGTACTCTGAAGCGTGCCGTTCATCGCTACCGACCACGAAACCCCTCCCAGCAGTCCGGATTCGACGAACTTCACCAGATAGAGCGTCACGGCCGATCGCACCGTCACCGTCGCTACGGCACGAGACGTGCTTCCGACTGAATCCGTCGCGTTGAGATAGAACCTGTAGATCCCTGCGTGGCTTGGGACGAAAGTGTACGTTGTGCCCGAGACTCCCGAAAGGTTGGTCGGCGAGCCGCTCATTTCGAGCGTCCACGTGATCGGTGTCACACCGCCCGAGACCCCTAGTGTGAGAGTCGACGACCTCCCGACCTTGATTCCCGTTGGGTTAGCGGTCAGCGAGACGGCCAGCGCCACCTTCACCACCACCGTCGTCGTGACCTTCGAGACACTCCCCACCGCGTCCGTCGCGTTCAGGTAGAACGTGTACGTCCCGGCGTGTAGCGGAGTGAACGTGTAGGTCCCGCCCGACGCTCCCGTCAGGTTGCTGACCGACCCGTTCATTTCGAGCGTCCATGTGATCGGCGTGACCCCGCCCGAGAAGCTGTACGTCAGGGTCGATGTCTCGCCCACCTGCGTCGTCCCCG
>Ga0187815_10000060_pt1 | contig 50973 bp, 49 predicted proteins | sample NC_S_5_FD_132962 | JGI IMG/M metagenome (GOLD analysis project Ga0187815, IMG submission 132962) | Wetland sediment microbial communities from Neuse River Estuary, North Carolina, USA - ASW-S_5 | ecosystem: Environmental > Aquatic > Freshwater > Wetlands > Sediment | place: USA: North Carolina... | reverse complement strand
CGGTCTGCTGCCGATCCATGGCGTCACGCGGCACCGTCAGGAAGCGATGCCGCCAGCGAAACGCAGTGGTGCGATGCACGCCCAAACGGACGGCGGCCTTGCGCACGCTCACACCATCCTCCACACCTTGGCCTGCTCCAGCCATTTCTGGCGATGACGCAGGCGCGCTAACGGCGTGCCGGTTAGGCCATTGAAGGTGATGCCGCAATCCCGGCATTTAAACCGCTGCAGGCCATCAGCCTGGCCATGGCGAACCCAATGCGTTCCTTGGCAGCTGGGGCAATGCGTGGGAGTGGCCCGCTCTTCAAGCAGTTCGATCACCGCATCACGGCCCGCCAAGTCCTGAAGGTGGGCCTTGACTTGCTCGCGCTGGTAGGGCGTCAGGCTGGCCAGCCGCTCCAGCCAGCGGTTCAGTTCTCGGCTACGCATGGGTGGCTCCTAGGCCCGAACCCTTCGGACGCGCCGCCACCATGCCCTCAGCCTCGCTCATGGCCTGAGACATCACTACTCAATACGAACAGCGCCAAACAAAACGGGTCAGGTTCACTTATCCGGTGTCAAAGAAGTGCGTCCGCAAAATGGTGTCAGGGATAATTTGAGGAGGAACGAGCCGGCCGGCGCGGGGCGAGGCCCCGGGCCGGTTTCCTGCGCGGCCGCGCAGGTTCCTGCGGGTGGCCGCAGCGTTTGGTCGGCTGATAACGGCCCGTCAGTCATAATGTCGGGCCATCTTTCCGCCAGCGAGCTTTCCCACGCATGAAATCCCCTGCCAGCCTGCAGGCACTCATCGACGACGGTGTGATCGATGAAGTGCTGCGCCCGCTGAAGAGCGGCAAGGAGGCGTCGGTCTATGTCGTGCGCTCGGGCGACGAGGTGCGTTGCGCCAAGGTCTACAAGGACATGGCCCAGCGCAGCTTCCAGCAGCGTGTGCAGTATCAGGAGGGTCGCAAGGTGCGTGGCAGCCGCCAGGCGCGCGCGATGGGCAAGGCCACCAAGTTCGGGCGCAAAGAAGCCGAGGCGGCGTGGAAAAGCACCGAGGTGGATGCGCTGTACCAGCTGGCGGGCGCGGGCGTGCGGGTGCCGCAGCCGCACGGCTACTTCGGCGGCGTGTTGGTGATGGAACTGCTTACCGATGCCGACGGTTTCTCGGCGCCGCGGCTGGGCGAGGTGGAACTGTCGGCGCAGACGGCGCGCGATTACCACCGTTTTCTGGTGCGCCAGGTCGCGTGCATGCTGTGCGAGGGACTGATCCATGGCGACCTCTCCGAATACAACGTGCTGGTGGCGGCCGACGGCCCGGTCATCATCGATCTGCCCCAGGTGGTCAGCGCCGCGGGCAACAACGCCGCGCGCACCATGCTGCGGCGGGACGTGGGCAACATCACGATCAGCCTGTCGCGCTTCGCGCCGGAGTTGCTCGATACGCACTACGCCGAGGAGATGTGGGCGCTGTTCGAGCAGGGCGAGCTGCGGCCGGACAGCGAACTGACCGGCCACTTCGTGTTCGACGAGGGCGCGGTGGACGTCGACAGTGTGATGCAGTCGATCATCGATGCGCGCGAGGAAGCCCTCATCCGCCAGCAGGGGCGCGAAGCGGCGCAGGCGGAGGGTTGAAGCTGGTGTCGACTGGGGCGCGCTGGCGCCCGCTCAGCTCTTGGCTGCCTTCTTGGCGAGCTTTTCGGCTTTCTTTTCCTTGGCCGTCTTCAGGGGTTTCTTCTTGTCGCCCTTTTTCTGGTTCATGCCTTTCATGGGGATGCTCCTGCGGGCGGGGATTCGCCGCAGGATCATGGTGACAGCTTTGGGTTGTGCCGGCTCCGTTTTCTTTCGGCGGGGCGTCGCGCCCGGCGGGCCTGCCCAGAACAACGGCGAGGCATTCGGCGGACGCGTGCCGCCGGCAGCGCGCGCGCCGTAGCCGGTTCGGCCGGATGGATCGGCCGGGATCAGGCGGCGGCGTAGTCGCCCATGCGGATATCGGGGCGGATCGGCAGCGTGAGGTCGCCGGCGATGAGTTGCAGTTCGCCGTCCTGGATCAGGCATTGCAGGCGCATGGTGCGCTCGCACAGGACGGCCAGTTGCTGCATGTCGGCGGGGGCGATGACGAGCACGTTGAGGTTGTCGTGGCGCGTGAGCGTGTTGGCGATCTTGCTCCACCAGACGTCGGCGGCGTGGCCGCCATAGGCCAGCACCACGACTTGCCGCGACTGGTTGCAGGCCTTGCGCAGGCGCGTTTCGTCGGGCAGGCCGACGTCGATCCACAGCTCGATCTCGTCGGTATAGGCCTTGCGCCACAGGGCCGGTTCGTCGGTGTCGCTGAGCCCCTTGCCGAACTCCAGCCGTTCGCCTGCATACAGCGCGAACGCGAGCAGGCGCGCCATCAGCCGCTCCTCGGTCTCCGAAGGATGCCGTGCGAGGGTCAGCGGATGGGTGGCGTAATAGTGCCGATCCATGTCGCTGATCGACAGTTCAGCCTTGTGGATGGTGGCGGTGAGAGCCATGGGAGGTGCTCGGGGAGCGTAAACCGGCCATTCTACGCGGCATTGCCGCGGGGCGTGGCCGCGGCTTCAGGACGGAGAGCCGCCGGGCTGACGAGTTGGAGTAGGGTCTCCCGAGGGTTTCTTGAGCGGCGATAACGGGTTCGGCTGGCGTCGGAGAACAAGGCATGGCTCGCGACCAAGGTCTGGAAGAACTGCTGAACGAGCAGTTGGAAACGGTACGGGGGCTTGCGCACAAGCCCATGTTCGGCGGTTGGGCCTGGCTACTGCACGGCAACCTGCTTTGCGCCGCACGCGACGATGGCTTGCTGGTGCGGTTGGGCAAGGGCAAGGACGGCTGGGCGCTGGATATCCCGGGCATCGAGCCCATGCTGTCGCGGGGGCGGCGCATGCAAGGCTGGGTGCGGGTGGCGCCTGAGGCCTACGGTAACGACGCGCTGCGCCAGAAGCTGGTGGATGCCGCGCTCGACTTCAATCGCTCCCTGCCGCCGAAGTAGCCGGGGCTGTGCATCACGCACGGGTCGCCGTTTGGCGAAGCCGGTCTTGGGATGCTCCCTGCGGCCGACCTCATCGCCCGTAGGGCACCTGCCGTAGCCGGCATTTTGCAGCGCCCGGTTTGACGACGATCAACTCGGCCGCCTTCGCTCCTTGTGAAACTTCCGGCGCCCGGCGCGGTGCGGCGGGCCTCGCATGCGGGTCGCGCTTTCCGGCGCTGCGCCATCGCATGGTTTGAGGAGCCCGATCCATGAGCACGAAACCGAAAGCCTACCTTGTGGGCGGCGGCATAGGATCCCTGGCGGCCGCGGCCTTCATGATCCGCGACGGCGGCGTGCCAGGCCAGAACATCACCATCTTGGAGGCGATGCCCGTCCTGGGAGGAAGCCTGGACGCCGCGGAAATCCGGCACGACGTGTATTCGATGCGCGGCGGCCGCATGCTGACCACCGACAACTACGAATGCACCTGGGACCTCTACAAGTCGATTCCCTCGTTGACCCATCTGGGCCAGTCGGTGTTCGACGAAACCCTGGCGTTCAACGAGATCCACAAGTCGCATTCGCTGGCGCGGCTGGTCGACCGCCGCCGCGCGAAGGTGCCGGTGGCGTCGATGGGGTTCTCCATGCAGGACCGCATCGAGTTGCTGAAACTGAGCAACGCCGACGAGCGCGCGATGGGCGCGAGCGTCATCACCGACTGGCTTTCGCCGGGCTTCTTCGAGTCCGAGTTCTGGTACATGTGGGCCACCACGTTCGCGTTCCAGCCGTGGCACAGCGCGGTGGAGTTCAAGCGCTATCTGCACCGCTTCATGCTCGAGTTCTCCCGCATCGAGACGCTGGGCGGCGTCAAGCGCACTGTCTACAACCAGTACGACTCGCTGGTATTGCCGCTGATGGCGTGGCTGCGCGACAAGGGCGTGCGGCTGATCGCCGATTGCAAGGTGGTCGATCTCGACCACGCCGCCGGCGAGGACCGCTTCAGGGTGACCGCGATCCATTGCCTGCGCCTGGGCCAGGCCGAGGTGATCGGCGTGGATGACGGCGACCTGGTTTTCGTGCAGAACGGCTCCATGACCGATGCCTCCAGCCTCGGCTCGATGACGAGCGCACCGGCCAGGCTGACCAAGGCGGACAGCGGCAGCTGGGCACTGTGGGAAAAGCTGGCGCAGGGCCGGCCGGCGTTCGGTAACCCCGCCGCCTTCAACAGCTGCATGGCGCAGTCGTGCTGGGAGTCCTTCACCGTCACGCTGAAGGATCCCGACTTCTTCGAGCAGATGACCCGCTTCAGCAGCAACGAGCCGGGCACCGGCGGGCTGGTGACGTTCAAGGACTCCCGCTGGCTGATGTCCATCGTGCTGGCGCATCAGCCCCATTTCGCCAACCAGCCCGCCGATATCCAGGTGTTCTGGGGCTACGCGCTGTTCCCGGACCGGGTCGGCGATTTCGTCGCCAAGCCGATGACCGAGTGCAACGGGGCGGAAATCCTGCAGGAGTTGTGCGGTCATCTGCGCTTCGACGCGGAGATCGTCGCATCGGCCAACTGCATCCCCTGCCGCATGCCCTACATCACCAGCATGTTCATGCCGCGCCTGCGCAGCGACCGGCCGCTGCCGGTGCCCGAAGGATCGAAGAACTTCGCCTTCGTCAGCCAGTTCGTGGAAATCGCGGACGACGTGGTGTTTACCGTGGAGTATTCGGTGCGGGCGGCGCAGATCGCGGTCTACCAGTTGATGGGCATCGACCGCGAGGTTCCACGCATCACCCCGCACGACCGATCGCTGCACACGCAGTTCAAGGCCTTGGTCAAGGCGTTCGCGTGAGGTTTTGCCGGTGCAAGGCGGTGTAGGGCGGAGTAGGGCGGGGCGGTCGGCAGGGCGCCGATCGGGGGCGGCGCCGACAAGAGGACGGAGGCGATCAAGTGACGTAGAGTGCGGCCGGTAATCCTCGTCGTCCCCGTTGGGGCCTTGCTTTGCACTAGAACCAGGACAGGACGGCCTTGTTCCCATGACCCGTGCGCTTCCATCCTCGAACGACGTCGGCTCGCTTGGCGTCCCCCATCTGAAACGCATCTGGTCCTCCGCCCTGGCGTCGCGCAGCGGCGCCGCCGCACGACGCCCCGGCGAGGCCGAGCTGGACCGCCAGGTACTCGACGCCATCGGGCTGGGCCTGCACCAGACCTGGCACTACCTGATGCACATGGCACCGAGCTTCGAGGCGTTCGAGGATTGGGTGGTGGCCACGGCCGGCCGGCCGGATCCCCTTTGCGCCGAGCGGCTGCGTTCGGCGGTGGCCGGGCAGGCCTATCCGGGCGCGGTCAGGTCATGGCTGGATGCCGTCGAGGCGAGCCCGCCGGTGCTGGGCGAAGAGGAGCTGGCCTGCTGGGAAGAGCACGGCTACGTCGTGCTGAGGAACGCGGTCGGCGAGGACGAATGGCGGGCGGCGCAGCAGGCGATCTACGCCTACGTGAACGCCGTTCCCGACGACGTCGAGTCGTGGTATCGGGGCGATGGGCGCCACGGCATCATGGTCGAGCTGATCCAGCATCCCGCGCTGGCGGCCACGCGGCGTTCGCCACGCATCCACAAGGCCTACGCCCAGCTGTGGGGAACCGCGGACCTGTGGGTCAGTGCGGACCGCTGCGGCTTTCATCCGCCGCAACGCGAGGGCTGCCCGTTTCCTGGGCCGGACCTGCACTGGGACTTGGACTTGAACGCGCCGCTGGCGTTCGGCACCCAGGGCATCCTGTATCTCGCGGACACACCGGCCGAGCAGGGCGCGCTGACGGTGGTGCCGGGCTTCCACAAGCGGCTGCCCGGCTGGCTGGCGTCGCTTGCCCCAGGCATCCATCCGCAGCAGCAGGACTTGCATGCCCTGGGTTCGCTGCCCGTCGCCGGCCGCGCCGGCGACATGGTGATCTGGCACCAGTGGCTGCCGCATGGCAGCCGTCCCAACCTCGGCAAGCGTCCGCGCGTCGTCCAGTACATCAACATGATGGCCAGCACTCCCGCGGTCGAGTGAGCCGCGGATCGGCGACGCATGAGTGCCAACGAGCCCCGCAATATCGCCGCCATCCACGCGGGCCCGATGGGCGACGGCGCGACAGCGGCAGCTCGCTGACCCTGCCGCCGCGCAGGATGACGTCCGCGTGGGCTTGGCGGCCTTTGATTCCGCATCGTGACCCGGCCCGGCGAACGTGAGGAACGGGGCGCCTTCAAGAGTCGGCGTGCGTCTGCAGGCGGGGCCTAAGCTCCTAGGCCCCCTGCTTCGCCTTTCCGCCGTTCCTGACAAAGTCGACGAACGCGCGCAGCGGCGCGGGCAGGTGCTTGCGGCCGGGGTAATAGAGATACGGCCCGCTGAAGGCTTGCCACCACGGTTTGAGCAGGGGCACCAGTGCGCCGCTGTCCAGGTACGGCTGCAGCCAGGCTTCGAACAGGTGGATGATGCCGAGCCCGTCCACCGCGGCAGCGACCTTGAGGTCCACCGATGCGCCCAGGCGCACCAGCAGGGGGCCGCTGGGGTCCACGCGCACGATCTCGCCCTTGCGCTCGAATTCCCAGGTGGGGATGGCGCCGCTGGCGAACTGTCCGCGCAGGCAGGCGTGCTGCAGCAGGTCGCGCGGGTGCCGCGGGCGTCCATGCGCCTCCAGGTAGGCGGGCGCGGCGGCGGTGGCCATGCGCTGCACGCGCGGGCCGATCGGCACGGCGATCATGTCCTTCTCCAGCCGCTCGTCGTAGCGGATGCCTGCGTCGCAGCCGGCCGCCAGCACGTCCACGAAGCTGTCCTCCACCACTACTTCCAGCCGGATGTCGGGGTAAGCCTTGAGGAAGGGCGTGACGATGGCGGGCAGCACCAGCCGCGCCGCAGCGACCGGCACGTTGAGCCGCAGCGTGCCGGCGGGGCGGTCGCGGTAGTGGTTCACCACGTCGAGCGCGGTGCGCACCTCGCCCAGCGCGGGCGACAGCCGTTCGGCCAGGCGCTCGCCCGCCTCGGTGGGGGCGACGTGGCGCGTGGTGCGGTGGAGCAGGCGCACGCCCAGGCGCGCCTCCAGCCGGCGCACGCTCTCGCTCAGGCGCGAGGCCGACACGCCGCTGCTGCGTGCGCCTTCGCGGAAGCCGCCGGCGCGCACCACCGCGAGGAAGGCGAAGAGATCACGCAGGTCGGTGTCCATTGTCCTGATTTCCGCACGGCCCGTGCCGATTGCATGGGATTATCGTCCAGGTGCCCGCGCCGTAAAGTGCAGGCCTCGGCGCCGACCGGCCGCCCTAGTCTGGAGACGATCATGAGCAAGCTGACGAACGCGGGCACCTACGCCCTGGGCCGCCGCACGGTGCACCGCATGGGCTATGGCGCCATGCAGCTGGCCGGCCCGGGCGTGTTCGGCCCGCCGAAGGATCCCGCCGTGGCGCTGGCGGTGCTGCGCGAGGCGGTGGCGAGCGGGGTGGACCATATCGACACCAGCGACTTCTACGGCCCGCACGTGACCAACCGGCTGATCCGCGAGGCGTTGCATCCGTATCCGGACCGGCTCACGATCGTGACCAAGGTGGGTGCGGTACGCGGCGCCGATGCCTCGTGGAACCCGGCGCAGAGTCCGGCCGCGCTCGCCGCGGCCGTGCACGACAACCTGCGCAACTTGGGCGTGGATGCGCTGGACGTGGTGAACCTGCGCGTGATGGGCAGCGTGCATGCGCCGTCCGAAGGCTCGATCGAGCTGCAGTTCGCCGCATTGGCCGAACTGCAGCAGCAGGGGCTGATCCGCCACCTCGGCCTGAGCAACGTCACCGCGGCCCAGGTGGCCGAGGCGCGCGGCATCGCCGAGGTGGTCTGCGTACAGAACCACTACAACCTCGCCCATCGCGAGGACGATGAGTTGATCGACGAACTCGGCCGCGCGGGCATCGCCTACGTGCCGTTCTTTCCGCTGGGCGGCTTCACCCCGCTGCAGTCGGACACTTTGTCCGGCGTGGCCCGCCGTCTGGACGCCACGCCGATGCAGGTGGCGCTGGCGTGGCTGCTGGCACGCGCGCCGAACATCCTGCTGATCCCGGGCACGTCCTCGCTCGCGCACTTTCGCGAGAACCTGGCGGCCGCGGCGATCCGGCTCGACGACGATGCGCTGGCATCCCTAGCGACGATTGGCGCCCAGGCGTAACGACGGCGGCCGTTGACGGTGGCGTGCCTGCGTGGCACGGATGCCGCGGCCACGCCCTGCCGCGGGTCAGTGCTTGGGTACCAGTTCGCCGGTCACCTTGCCCTTGCCGTCCAGCATCTGCAGCGAGGGCGTGCCGTCCTTGGCCACTTTCATCACGATGCGCGGGTGGCCCTGCAGGTCGTTCATGGCGAGCTGCACGCTGCCGTCGGTGTCGCGGCCGAGCACCATGCGCCGGGTCGGGCCGCCGTGTTCGGCGAAGAAGGCCTTCACCCTGGCCTTCTGCTGGTCCGCCGGCAGGTCCTTGATGGAGGCCATGAGCTGGATCTCCTCCAGGATCGAATAGTCCGGGTAGTCGTTGAACTGCAGCTTGGTGTAGCGGCCATCCTTTTCCTGGTGCGAGTCCAGCGCCATGGTCTGGTCCTGCTCGTAGGCGTCGAAGGACAGGTGGCCATGCGATTCCTTGGTGCCGTCCTTGTCCCTCTCGCCGCCGAAGATCAGCCCGCCGTTCTCGGTGCCTTCGTCGTTGTAGAAGATCATGCCGGCGGTCCTGCGATTGGGGTGCGGATATTCCTTGCCCTTGATGATGATGCCCGGCGCGGTGGCGGCATCTGAGATCACCAGCCGCAGCGTGCCGTCGGGCTCGCGGACGTTGATGCGATGCACGTCCAGCTCGTCGAGCGAGAGCTTGCCGGGCGACCGTGCAAAGCCGCTCAGGATCGTTACTGCGAACACCGCCGTGAGTACGCCGGCATAGATCATCAGGAAACGCTGACCGATGGGTTTCATGGGCTTGCCTCGTCGCTGTCGGCTGGGATGCGCGGCATCGTCACACGAACTGTCCGGACGACGGAATCGGGAGGAAGTCATGGGAGGGGGGCGGCCCACGTCGTTCCGAAATCCACGGCTCCCGGCAGCGCGCACTTGGGCACGGCGCGCCGCGCCCCCATAGGTTTGCGGGAAGCGGCTGGCGATGACGGAGAGCGAAACATGAAATCCTTCGGCAAACCGCCGCAGGGCGAACGGCTGGAGCGACTGCACGAGCTGCCGCTGTGGGACGGCGAGCGGCTGCGCAACATCCATCCGGTGCTGCCCGGCCTGCGCGATCCGCAAGCCGCGCGGCCGACGCTGCGCGAGTTCCTGTGCGGCGACGAAAACCGCACGCCACCGGCACCGCTGCCCGCGAACGATCCGCGCGGCGCGTGGCTGCGGAAACCTGCGAGCGGGCTGCGCGCCACCTGGCTCGGCCACTCCACGGTGCTGCTGGAGATCGACGGCTGGCGGGTCCTCACCGATCCGGTGTGGGGCCAGCGCGCTTCGCCGTTCACGCTGCTTGGGCCAAAGCGTTTCCAGCCGGTGCCGATCGGCTTGCGCGACCTGCCGGCGATCGATGCCGTGGTGATTTCGCACGACCATTACGATCACCTGGATTATCCGACGATCCGCGCGCTCGCGAAGTCGAAGGTGCCGTTCGTCACCTCGCTCGGTGTCGGCGCGCACCTGGAAAATTGGGGCATCGCGCCTACCCGCATCACAGAACTGGTGTGGTGGCAGAGCCATCGCATACCCGGCACCGGACTCACCATCACCGCCGCGCCTTCGCAACATTTCTCCGGCCGCGGCCTGAAGGATCGCAACCAGACCTTGTGGTCGTCGATGGTGATGGCCGGCGAGCGCCATCGCGTGTTCTTCAGCGGCGATACCGGGCTCACCACCGAATACGAATCCATTCGCGACCGGCTCGGTCCCTTCGACCTGGTCATGCTCGAAGTGGGCGCGTTTCATCCGTCCTGGGGCGATATCCACCTGGGCCCCGCCAATGCGCTGGCGGCGCATCGCCTGCTCGGCGGCGGCGTGCTGATGCCGGTGCACTGGGGCACGTTCGCACTGTCCACGCATGCCTGGGACGAGCCGGTCGAAGATCTGCTCGCGCTGGCCGACCCCAACGACACCGCGCTGCTGCTGCCGCGTCTCGGCGAGCCGGCCGAACCGGTCGAGCGCCGCGAAGTACAGCCGTGGTGGCGCCGCGGCCAGCCTGTCGATGACAGGCCTTCGATCAAAGCCGAGCCATCCGAGTCCGCCGTCAGCGACCGGTTGAGCGGTCAGCTGCCCTGGCCGCTGGATTGAACGGCGTGGCCTTGCCGGTCAGCCGGACGGCTGGCCGGTGAACACCGCCAACTGGGCGGCGAAGGCGCGCTGGTAGGCGGGGCGGGCCTCGCCACGGGCGACGTAGGCGGCGAGGTTCGGGTATTCGCCCAGCATGCCCGAGGGCTTCAGCCGCTGCAGCGTGTGCACCATCATGAGGTCGCCCACGCTGAACGCACCGTCGAGCCAGTCGGCGTCGCGAAGGCGAACGGCAAGCTCGCTCAGCCGGTGACGGATGCGATCCTTGATGAGCAGCAGGCGGTCAGGGGTCCAGGGCTTGTCGCTTTCTGCGAACTTGGCGGTCTGCAGTTCGAGGATCGGCGGCTCCATCGTGTTGAGCGCGGCGAACATCCAGGCGATCGCGCGTGCCCGGGCGTTTGCATCGTCCGGCAGCAGGCCCGCGTGGTGCTGCGCGATGTGGAACACGATGGCCCCGGACTCGAACAGGACGAGGTCGCCTTCTTCGTAGGTGGGAATCTGTCCGAACGGGTGCAGCGCGCGATGCGCGGGCTCCTTCATCGCGCGGAATGACACGAGGCGTACCTCGTAGGCCTGGCCCGCCTCTTCCAGCGCCCAGCGCACGCGCATGTCGCGCGCGAGTCCCTGGCCGCGGTCGGGCGAGCTTTCAAAGGCGGTGATGGTGGGGGGCATGGAAAGGCTCCTGGTGATGGCATGTCATGGAAAGGCGCCGCGCTTGGCGACGCTTCGGCTCTGCCCGCTACACAGGCTACGCCCGGCGAGGATGCTTGAACGTCGTCAGCCGCGCCGTGCCGCCTCGATTGCCGCGATATCGATCTTCGTCATCGTCATCATCGCCTCGAACGCGCGCTTCGCAGCGGCAGGATCGGGGGCGGTGACCGCGGCGATCAGTGCGCGCGGGGTGATCTGCCACGACAGGCCCCACTTGTCCTTGCACCAGCCGCAGGCGCTGGCCTGGCCGCCGTTGTCGATGATCGCGGTCCACAGCCGGTCGGTTTCGGCCTGGTCGTCGGTGGCCACCTGGAACGAGAACGCATCGGTGTGCGGAACCCCGGGGCCGCCGTTCAGGCCCAGGCACGGGATGCCCATCACCGTGAACTCCACCATCAGCACGTCGCCCTGCTGGCCCGCGGGATAGTCGCCCGGCGCGCGGTGGACGGCGCCCACGGCGCTGTCGGGGAAGGTCTTGGCGTAGAACGTGGCGGCGTCCAGTGCGGTGCCGTCGTACCAGAGGCAGATCGTGTTCTTGCTCGTCATCGGGGTTCTCCTGGTGCGGGGTGGTGAAGGCGCCGTTTCATTCGCTGCGGCGCCGTCGGCTCAACCCGGAATCGTCGGTTCCACCAGCCGTTCCAGCAGGGTCAGCGATTCCTGCCAGCCGAGGTGGCACTGTTCGGTGGGGATCATGTCGGGGATGCCTGCCTGCTCGATCTGCACCTCGGTGCCGCAGCTCACGGCGCGCAAGGTGATGGTGGTGACCATGGTGCCGGGCAGGTTGGGGTCGTCGAAGCGGTCGTCGCGGACGATGCGCTCGTTCGGCGCCAGTTCCAGATAGGTGCCGCCGAAGCTGTGGCCGTTGCCGCTGCCGAAGTTGGCAAAGCTCATGCGGTAGCGGCCGCCGACGCGTGCGTCGAGCTCGTGCACGGTGCAGGTGAAACCGTCCGGCGGCAGCCACTTGGCCAGTGCGGCGGGATCGAGGAAGGCGCGATAGACGCGTTCGGGTGGGGCGGTGAACACGCGCAGCAGGCGAACGATGCCGGACATGGTGGATCTCCGAGTGGGTGGCGAGGCGGGTCCTCATGATGGCGACGAACGGGCGAACCGCATATCGACACGGTTGGCGCACCGATTTTCCGATCGTGCGCGTCGTCGCGGCGGCAAGCGTGTCCGTAGCGCGTCCGCTGTCCGCCGCGAGTGTCCGCGGACGAACATCGGTTTTCAGTGATCGACGAGAAACGGCTTGGGAATGCGGGTTTCAGAGGCATGCGGGCGTTGGCACGGTGCTTGCCATATCTATCTCGAAAGCTTCAAACATCACTCAAAGGAGAGCCGTCATGAAATTCGAGACCCTGATGCTGCAGAGCCTGTTCAGCGTTTGCCTGTTGATCTGCGTGCTGACCGTTGGCGGCATGCTGATGGCGTGAGTGGATCGAGGCGAGGGCGCATGCGCCGCGGTGGTTTTCCGCAGTCATTGTGCCTTCGCCGTGCTGCTCCGCCGTTCGAACATGCATCGCTTTCGTTGCCACGTTCGCCCCTGTGCCATTCCGCATGCATGACCTCCTGCCCATGGGAGCGGACGTTTCCGGGCAGTAGTCTGCGCGCCGCCATCCGCTGGACTTGCTCCATCGGGTGGCGGCGGACGGCGCGTGTCGAAACCATCCGGCATGGAGCCGATTTCAGGCGGCATCGTCCGCCACCTTTCACGGGCGAGTTGCCAAACCCCTGGCATGCCCGTGTTTTCCCCCACTGATATCCAATGGAAGCCACTCCGTCATGAACAGCATTTACTCGATGAATCCCGTCGCGCGTCGCCTGGGCCGCAGCCTGATGCTGGCTGGCATCGCCGGTGCGGTCGCGCTGGCCGGCGTTTCCACCGCCAGCGCGCAAGCCACCAGTGGCTCGGTGTTCGGCAAGGCGCCGGCGGGCTATGCCGTTTCTGTCCGCAGCACCACGACCGGTGCCGGGCGCACCGTTCACGTGGATTCCAGCGGCCGCTACTCCGCCAGGGAACTGCCGAATGGTGTCTACACGGTCACCCTGCAGGAAAACGGCCAGCCGCTCGTCAAGCATCCGAACGTATCGGTGATCGTGGGGCGCGGCGTCGAAGTGGATTTCGACTGCAGCAAGATCAAGTGCGGCGAGGCCGCGAACAAGTAACGAGGTGTTGAAGCCGAGGCGGGCCCGGCGCTGTGAGGCGCCGGGCTTTTCCTCTGCCTGCCGGGCGGATACCGACACGTGATTCGTTCACCGCGGTCCGGTGTTTCGCGGTGCGGGTTGTCGACGGGGCAGCGGCTTTGCCGTTGCCCCATTTTCGACGCGAGTCAGGCCATGACTTCTTCCGGGCGTTTGCTTCAAGATGCGCCCCTTGCTGTCTGCTGCGTCATGGCGCGGGACACGCGCATTTCCCCTCCATCCAGGAAAGGATCACCATGCAAGCACTTGTGTTCGATCGGGTCGGCGAGCCGCGCGAGGTACTTCGTCTCGCGGACGTGCCACAGCCGCAGCCGGGCCCCCGCGACGTCCTGATTGCGGTGCGTGCGCGCGTCATCCAGCCCGCCGACAGCATGTTCATCGCCGGGCGCTATCGCGTGAAGCCGAGTTTTCCGCAGGTGGCCGGTTTCGATGCGGCCGGTGTGGTCGAAAGTGTCGGTGCGGAAGTGAACCACGTGCGAGCGGGACAGCGCGTGGGCTTTCGCTACCCGGGCGCGTGGGCAGACTTTGCCGTGGCGCCGGCGGAACGCGTCTATCCGGTGCCGGACGATCTCTCGGCGCAGCTGGATGACGGGGTGGTGTGCCAGTTCGGCCTGAACCCGCTGACCGCGTGGGGTCTGCTCGACGTGGCGCGCCTGCCGCAAGGCGCTCGTGTGCTCGTCACGGCGGGCCGTTCGGTGGTCGCGGGCCTGCTGGGGCATCTCGCATTGCAGCGTGGCGTCGTGGCCGAGCGGCTGGTGCGCACAGGCGACAGCCATTGCCTGCTGGATGCCTCGGGTACGCAGGTCCTGGCGCAGGCGGACGACGTGGCGCAGACGCTGGCTGCCGTGGCTCCCTACGATGGCGTGCTGGATGCGGTGGGCGGGCCGGGCGTGCCTGCGCTGATCGCCGCGACCGTACCCGGCGCTAGGTTGGTGACCTACGGCGTACTCGATGACCGGCCGTTCGAGATGCACGCAGCCACGATGGTGTACCGCAATCTTTCCTGGCAAGGCTTCGGCATCGACCGCTGGCTGAACCAGTGCGAGGCCGCGACGCTGGCACGCGCGCAGCGCGAATGCTGGGAGCTGCTGGTGCGCCACCCCGAGCTGGTTCCCATCGCCGCGCGCTACCCCATGCGCGATTTCGACGCGGCGCTGGCGGCGGCGGGTGCCGGCAAGGGCGGCAAGGTCCTGCTGGTCTGAGAGCCCGTTCGCCATCGCTGCGTAGCCCGGCAGTGCCAGGGATTCCTGCCAAGCCGGGCCGCGCCGTTCGAGCGCGATGCGTCGGGCAGGCTCTTCGGCGCGATGCGCAGTCCGGCGCCGCCGGAGACGGCAGGATAGCGGCGGGCGAGATGATCGCGCCCTGGCGGCCCGCCGTGGTTTGCGGGTCGCTCCGCTTCCGGTAAAGATGCACGGGGCACTCCCGCCCGCCAGCGCCTTCGCCCCATGACCGACCGCCGTATCCGCCGCATCGTGATCGTTGGAGGAGGGACGGCTGGCTGGATGGCCGCCGCAGCGCTGGCGAGGGGACTGCAGGGCAACTGCCGCATCGATGTGGTGGAGTCCGACGAAATCGGCACCATCGGCGTTGGCGAGGCGACACTGCCGCCGATCAAGCTGTTCAACCAGACGCTCGGCATCGACGAGAACGCATTCGTCGCCGCCACCCAGGGCACGTTCAAGCTCGGCATTGAGTTCGTCGACTGGAGCAGTCTGGGCCACCGCTATTTCCATCCGTTCGGGCAGATCGGCATGCCGTTCGACGCGGTGCCGCTGCACCAGTACTGGCTGCGCGAGCGCGCCCGCGGCGACACCACGCCATTGCAGGATTACGCCTGCGCCTGGGTGGCCGCGCGCCAGGGCCGGTTCGAGCGGCCGTCGGGCGGGCGCCAGCACGTGCAGTCCACGTTCGACTACGCCTACCACTTCGATGCCGCCCTGTACGCGCGCTTCCTGCGTGGCTACGCGGAGCAGCGCGGCGTGGTGCGCACGGAAGGCAAGGTGGTGGACGTCACGCTGCGTGCGGACGATGGCTTCATCGAATCGTTGACGCTCGCCGGTGGCGGGGTGCTGGAGGCCGACCTGTTCATCGATTGCTCCGGCTTCCGCGGCCTGCTGATCGAGGGCGCCCTGAAGACCGGCTACGAGAGCTGGGGCGAGTGGCTGCCATGCGACCGCGCGGTGGCCGTGCCGAGTGCGCATGGCGAGGCGCCGGTGCCGTACACCCGCGCCACGGCGCATGCGGCGGGCTGGCAGTGGCGCATTCCGCTGCAGCACCGGATGGGCAACGGCCTGGTCTACGGCAGCCGCTACATCGGCGACGACGAGGCGGTGGCGCTGCTGCTGTCCAGGCTCGAAGGCGAGGCGCTGGCGGAACCGCGCCTGCTGCGCTTCGTCACCGGGCGGCGGCGTCTTGCCTGGAACCGCAACTGCGTGGCGCTGGGCCTGGCTGCCGGCTTCATGGAGCCGCTGGAGTCGACCAGCATCCACCTGGTGCAATCATCGCTGGCGCGCTTGCTGGCCTTGTTCCCCGACCGCGACTTCGATCCGCTGGCCGCGCGCGAGTTCAACCGCATCACGCATGCCGAGCACGAGCGCATCCGCGACTTCCTGATCCTGCATTACCACGCCACGACGCGCGACGACGCCCCACTGTGGCGCGACTGCCGCGCAATGGCGATTCCCGACACCTTGCAATACAAGCTCGACCAGTTCCGCAGTTGCGGCCGCACCGTGGCCGAGCCGCTCGAACTTTTTCAGAACCCGAACTGGCTGGCCGTGATGATCGGCCAGGAAGTCTGGCCCGCGCGCTACGACCCGCTGGTGGACCTGCGCACCAACGTCGACGCCCCGAGCCGGCTGGCCGAGTTGCGGCAGGTGATGGAGGCGGTCGTGACGGCGATGCCGACCCACGCCGAGTACATCGACCGCCATTGCCGGGCGCGCTAGGAATACTCAGGCCAATTCCATGACCGACGACACGACCCGCGCCGGCCTGCCGCCCGCGTTGCCCGCCAGCGCCCGCCCGCCGTTGCCGGGCGGCTATTACGCGTTCGGCTGCGCCTCGTTCGTGCCCTTGCTGGGTGTGATCGTCGGCATCATCGCGATTGCAGTGGGCATGACGACACGCCGCCGGGGCGGGCGCCTGCTGGCCTTGCTGGGCGCGGGCGGCATCGCGTTCAGCGTGGTGCTGTATGGCGGCCTGTTCTATTTCGGCTTCATGCAGCGTGGCGGCGTGTACGACGGCTTGCGCGCGCAGATGGCGCAGTCGACGATCGATGAGCTGGTGCCGCAGATCGAGTTCTACCGGATGGAGCACGGAGCCTATCCGGCGTCGCTGAAGGATTTGCGCAGCAGTGCGCAGTCGATGGTGATGATCTTCGATCCGTCTTCTATCGCACCGCGCCCGTTCTATTACGAACGGGTCGGGAGCGACCACTACTACCTGCGCGGCGTCGGCCCGGACGGCAAGCCGTTCACGGCCGACGACCTGGTGCCGGCGGTGGACGTGCCACCTGGCAGCGGGATCGGCCTGCTCAAGCAGCGGGTGCCGTGACGACGCGAGCCGCCGTGTCCGGCGCGGCTGGCGCGAGCAGGAAACCCAGCGCCTGCTCGCAGGGTTCGTCGACCTTCAGCGCGAGCAGCGCATCGGCGCGGGTGCGGCCCAGGGTGACGGCGGCAACGGGTTTGCCGGCTTGCGCGGCGGTGTGGGCGAAGCGGTAGCCGGAATACACCATCAGCGAGGAGCCGACCACCAGCATCGCGTCGGCGCTGCTGCAGGCGGCCATGGCGGCGGCCACGCGTTCGCGCGGCACGTTCTCGCCGAAGAACACCACGTCGGGTTTCACGATGCCGCCGCAGTACGGGCAGGGCGGCACGTCGAAACTCGCGAAGTCCTGCTGGTCCAGGTCGGCGTCGCCATCCGGCGCGTCGGCGGCGTCGAGGTGGATCCAGCCAGGATTGCGCTCGACCAGCGCGCGCTGGAAATCGTGGCGCGGTCCGCGCCACTCGCAGGCCATGCAGCGCACGGCGTCGAGCCGACCGTGCAGGTCGACCACTGGGCATGGCCGGCGCGCTGGTGCAGGCCGTCCACGTTCTGCGTCACCAGCAGTTCGACCTTGCCCTGCCGTTCCAGCGCCGCCAGCGCTTGGTGCGTGGCGTTCGGCTGGGCGTGGCCGAAGCGGCGCCAGCCCACCATGCTGCGCGCCCAGTAGCGGCGGCGGGTAGCCGGCTCTTGCATGAAGGCCGCGTAGGTGACCGGCGGCGTGCGTTTCCACTGGCCGTCGCGGTCGCGGTAGTCGGGAATGCCGGACGCCGTGCTGCAGCCCGCGCCGGTGAGCACGAACAGGCGCGGGTGGGATGCGATGAAGTGCTGCAGCGGCGTCACGCAGCCTTCGCCTCCTGCTTCAGCGTGGCCATGTCGATCACGAAGCGGTACTTCACGTCGCCCTTGAGCATGCGTTCGTAGGCTTCGTTGATGTCGCGCATCGCGATCATCTCGATGTCGGAGACGATGCCGTGCCCGGCGCAGAAATCCAGCATCTCCTGCGTCTCGCGGATGCCGCCGATCAGCGAGCCGGCGAGCTGGCGGCGACGCAGGATCAGGTTGAATACGTTGGGCGAAGGGTGCGGCGTGGCAGGTGCGCCGACCAGGCACAGCGTGCCGTCGCGCTTGAGCAGAGCGAGGAAGGGATCGAGGTCGTGCGGCGCGGCCACGGTGTTGAGGATGAAGTCGAAGCTGCCGGCGTGCTGCGCCATCTGCTCCGGGTCCTTCGAGATCACCACCTCGTCGGCGCCGAGGCGCTTGGCGTCGGCCTGCTTGCCGGGCGAGGTGGTGAACAGCACCACCTGCGCGCCCATCGCGTGGGCCAGCTTCACGCCCATGTGGCCGAGGCCGCCCAGGCCCACGATGCCGACCTTCTTGCCGGGGCCGACGTTCCAATGGCGCAGCGGCGAATACGTGGTGATGCCGGCGCACAGCAGCGGCGCCACGGCGGCGAGCTGTTCGGCCCGATGGCCGATGCGCAGCACGAATTTCTCGTCCACCACGATGTTTTCGGAGTAGCCGCCCCAGGTGTTCTCGCCACCGAACACAGGGCCGTTGTAGGTGCCGGTGAAGCCGTTCTCGCAGTACTGCTCCTCGCCGTCGGCGCAGGCGGCGCAGTGCTGGCAGCTGTCCACCATGCAGCCCACGCCCACGGTGTCGCCGGGCTTGAACCTGGTCACCTGGTCGCCCACCGCGGCCACGGTGCCCACGATCTCGTGGCCGGGCACAGAGGGATACAGGGTGTTGTGCCATTCGTTGCGTGCGGTGTGCAGGTCGGAGTGGCAGACGCCGCAGTACAGGATGTCGATCTTGACGTCGTGCGGCCCCGGTTGGCGGCGCTCGACGCTGAGCGGGGCCAGCGGCTGGCTGGCGGCGGAGGTGCCATAGGCGTGGATCTGGGTCATGTGGATTCTCCGGGACATGGGGAGCGGGGCAACCGGGTCAGCTTACGCCTCGCGGCGTAAAGACGACGGCGCCGCATGTCATGGGGCCGCCGGTCACGCTTCAAAAGGTCGGCACGCAAACGCACCATTGATGAGAGGCGATGCGATACCCATGATGGCCGGATTGCCCCCAACCAGAGTCCGCATATGTCCGACCTGTCCGCCTTCCCGATCAATCGCCGTTGGCCCGCGCAGCATCCCGACCGCATCCAGCTCTATTCGCTCAACACGCCGAACGGCGTGAAGGTGTCGATCATGCTGGAGGAAACCGGGCTGCCCTACGAGGCGCACCTGGTCGACATCGGCAAGGACGAGAGCCACCTGCCGGAATTCGTGGCGCTGAATCCGAACGGCAAGATTCCCGCGATCATCGACCCGCACGGTCCGGACGGGAAGCCGCTGGGCCTGTTCGAGTCGGGCGCGATCCTGATGTACCTCGCGGAGAAGGCCGGCAAGTTCCTGCCCGCCGATGCGGCGCAGCGCTGGGAGACGATCCAGTGGGTGTTTTTCCAGATGGCCTCGATCGGGCCGATGTTTGGCCAGGTGGGTTTCTTCCACAAATACGCCGGCCGCGAGTACGAGGACAAGCGGCCGCTCGCCCGCTACGTCAACGAATCGAAGCGCCTGCTCGGCGTGCTGGACGAGCGCCTCGCCGAGCGTGACTGGATCATGGGCGGCGAGTACACCATCGCCGACATCGCCACGCTGGGCTGGGTGAACAACCTGATCACCTGGTACGACGCGCGCGAGCTGGTGGAGTACGACCGTTTCAAGCACGTCGACGCCTGGCTGCAGCGCGGGTTGGCGCGGCCGGCGGTGCAGCGCGGACTGAAGATTCCATCCAGGGATTGAGTGCGTCGCTTCGGCGTGGCAGACAGACCGGGAGACGAGTGATGGGCAAGGTACTGGTGACGGGCGGCAGCGGCTTCATCGGCAGCCACTGCATCCTGCAGCTGCTGGCGGCGGGCCACGAGGTGCGTACCACGGTGCGCAGCCGGCAGCGCGAGGATGCGGTGCGCACCATGCTGCGGCAGGGCAGCGCCGACCCGGGCGAGCGGCTGTCGTTTGCCGAGGCCGACCTGGAGCGGGATGCCGGCTGGCCGGAGGCGGTGGCCGGCTGCGACTACGTGCTGCACGTGGCCTCGCCGTTTCCGCCGACCCTGCCGAAGCACGAGGACGAGCTGATCGTGCCGGCACGGGAGGGCGCGTTGCGTGTACTGCGAGCAGCGCGCGACGCCGGCGTCAGGCGCGTGGTTCTGACCTCCTCGTTCGCGGCCGTGGGCTATGGCCATCCGCCGCAAGCGGCGGCGTTCGACGAAACCAGCTGGACGGACGTCGACGGCGATGACGTGCAGGCCTATGCGAAGTCCAAGACCCTGGCCGAGCGTGCGGTCTGGGATTTCATCGCACGCGAGGGCGGCGCGCTGGAGTTGTCCGTGATCAACCCGGTCGGCGTGTTCGGCCCGGTGCTGGGGCCGGACTATTCCACTTCGATCCTGCTGGTGCAGCGCCTGATGGACGGTGCCATGCCAGGCTGTCCGAAACTGCACTTCGGCGTGGTCGACGTGCGCGACGTGGCCGACCTGCACCTGCGCGCGATGACCGACCCCGCCGCGAAAGGCGAGCGCTTCCTCGCCGTGGCCGGCGATTTCATGTCGATCCGCGACATCGCCATGGTGCTCCGCCGCCGCCTGGGCCCGGCAGCGCGCAAGGTGCCCACACTGCAGCTGCCGAACTGGCTGGTGCGGCTCGCCGCGCTGCGCGATCCGGCGGTGAAGCAGATCCTTCCGGAGCTCGGCAAGTACAAGAACGCCAGCGGCGCCAAGGCGCAACGCGTGCTCGGCTGGTCGCCGCGCCCGAACGAAGATGCCGTGGTCGCCACTGCCGAAAGCCTGGTGCGGCTGAGTTTGCTGAAGGCATGAGCGAAAGCGTGGCCGATGACTGATACCTTGCAGGCCTTGATCGAAACGCTGGAAAGCGACCGCGCGCTCGATGCGCCGGAGCGGCTGCGCGAGCGCATCGAGGCGCTCGACCGGCTCGATGCGCTGCTGCCCGCCGAGAGTGCGTCGGGGCGGCGTGCGCAGGCGGTCCAGCATCGGCTGGAAGCGGCCAATGCAGCGCAGTTCGAAGCCATTCGCGAGGCGATACGCTGCGGCGAGGGGCGCGATGCGCTGCGACGCTGGTGGCTTGCGGACGACGCGGCCTGCCGTTCCGGCGATGCCTACGACTGGCGGGACGAGCTGGTCAGCGGCGTGCTGCCGTTCGGCGAGCCGGGCGAGGCGTCGGCGCTGGCACCGGAGATGGTGTTCTACCAGCCCACGCCGGCGCGGCATGTGTTCGACCTGCTTGACCGCCTGGCTTTGACCGGTGACGACATGCTGGTCGACCTGGGCTCGGGCCTGGGCCACGTGCCGCTGCTCACCGCGATCTGCACCAAGGCACGCGGCCTGGGCATCGAGATCGAGCCGGCCTACGTGCAGAGCGCGCGTGCCTGCGCGCAGGCCCTGCAACTGGCGAACGCACACTTCGTGCAGGGCGACGCGCGCGCGGCGGACTTCGCCATCGGCAGCGTGTTCTACCTGTACACGCCGTTCACCGGTTCGATCCTGCGCGGTGTGCTGGATGCGCTGCGTCACGAAGCCGGGCGACGCGCGTTCCGCGTGTGCAGCTTCGGGCCGTGCACGGCTGCGCTGGCTGCCGAGCCGTGGCTGGTGAGCGACGATGCGCCGGCGGCCGGTCGCGTGGCGATCTTCCGCACGCAACGCTGAGCCGCGTGCCACGACTTTGCCACGTACGCCGCCTTGAAACGCCTGCGCACATCGGCAGGATAGGGCGCTTGATGCGTTTGCCTGCGCGTTGGCCGAGAGATCCCATGAATCGCAGAACCCTGCTGAAAACAGCCTTGCTGGGCGCCTCCGCGCTCGCCCTCCGCCCTGTGCTTGCCCGCACTGCCCGCGAGGCAGATGCCGAGGCCCGGCTCGCCGCGCTGGAACGGCGGCATGGCGGGCGGCTGGGCGTGGCCATTCTCGACACTGGCAACGGACGCCGCTATGGGCACCGCGCGGACGAACGCTTCCTGATGTGCAGCACGCACAAGGTGCTGACGGTGGGCGCGGTGCTGGCGCGTGTCGACCTAGGCGCCGAACGGCTGGACCGGCGCGTGGTGTTCGATCGCGCGGCCGTGCTGTCCTGGGCGCCGGTGACCAGCCGCCACGTCGGCGCACCAGGCATGACCGTGGCCGAGCTGTGCGAGGCGGCGATCACCGTGAGCGACAACACGGCGGACAACCTGCTGCTGGCAAGCCTGGGCGGGCCGCCCGCCGTGGCGGCCTTCGCCCGGCGGCTGGGCGATCCGCTGACCCGGCTGGATCGCATCGAGCCTGCGTTGAACGTCGGCGCCGAAGGCGATCTGCGCGACACCACCACGCCGAACGCCATGCTTGGCGACCTGCACGCGTTGCTGCTCGGCGATGCGCTCTCCACCACTTCGCGCGATCGCCTGGCGGCATGGATGCGCGCCACCCGCACCGGGCTCGACAAGCTGCGCGCCGGCGTGCCAGGCGATTGGCAGGAGGGCGACAAGACCGGCAGCGGCGCCAACGATGAAACCAACGACATCGCGATCTTCTGGCCATCGCGACGCAAACCTCTGCTGGTGACGGCCTACCTGGCGGGCTCGATGGCCGACGCGGCCGGGCGCAGCGCCGTGCTGGCCGAGGTGGGGCGGGTCGCTGCGGCGGTCTGAGCCCGCGCCGCCGCTGCTCGCCGCCGGTCGTGCCGCGCGATCGCCGCGCGGCGGCGGCATGTTAAGCGCGATGTTAAACATGTCTTCATGCAATCACTCCGGAATATCGACAAGCGCCCGAGTAAGGTCGATATGCGAGCGCGGTGTCACGGTTTCGCCGTGGAAGTGGAACGTGAGCTGCAACAGCGCCGCAGCACCGCGCTCGCACCCAACCCTGCAACGGAGACCTCACATGAAAGGTTCAGTCACGATCGGGCTGCTGGTTGCAGCTTCGCTGGCATTGTCGGCGTGCGGCAAGAGCGGCGAGATGACGCCCTCTCCTGGGGCTCCCGACCACGCTGCCAGCACGCCGGTCCCGGCTGCGCCACCACCGGCCGCTACCGCTCCGACGCCTGCGTCGACCAGTGCCGCGCCGCCGTCGGCATCGACCGCCGGAAACGGGGCGAACCCGCAGCACTAGACACGACTCGAACAGCCCAGGAGCCCGGCGGCTTCTGCCGCCCAGGCTCCTAGCGGCTGCCTTGCACGCCATGGACGGCGACGTGGATCGATGGTTTGACGCGCGCTCGTTCGTCAGCCGGGGTGGTACACGCGCTCGGTGTGCCCCTTGAGCTGGTCGGGCCAGAAATACACCGTGCGCAGGTTGCCGCTGGCGTAGCGCCCGGCCTCGTCGTCGAAGTGCGGTGAACCGGGATGGCCGCTTTCGCCACCCGCGGTGACGGCGCGGGCGCTCACCCGTGGGCCGAACTCCACCACCGCGACGAAGCTGTTGCCGCTGGAGCCGTAGTACTTCTTCGTGCCCGGCCAGCGGTGCGCACCGAACGAGGCCAGCGAGCCCCAGCGCGAGGATACGAAGGGCACCGGGATGCTGGGCTTGCCGTCGTCGAAGTGCGGCTTGATCGCGTCGTCGAGGCGTTGGAAACGGTTGATCTCGCCCCAGGCCACGCCCCAGCTGCCGAAGTCTTGCACGAGGCGGTCCACGGCTTCGTCCAGCGCGTGCAGGCGCTCGTTGCTACCGCCATTGCGCGCCATGTAGTCATAGGGCGACATGCCGGCGGCCTTCGCCTTGGCCACGCTCTCGTCCCACAGCGTGTCGCCCCAGAACACCGCGAGCGAAGTGGGCATGGAGGCGATGCCCCAGCGGCAGTCCCAGTGCCGCAGCAACTCGATCGGGCCGGCCAGCTTCGCCTTCAGCGGATCGCTGGCAGGCAGGGCGTCGTAGTCCTTGGTGAGGATGGGGATCAGCTTCGCGAACTCGGGCAGGTACGAGTCGAATGCGTCGGTGATCAGCTTGGGCATGCTGAAGCCGCGGGCGTCGCTGAGCATGCGGGTGGCGTGGATGCCGCGCGGGTTCTCGCCGAAGGTATCCATGTAGCGCGGGTAGTCGGCCTGCTTCGGGCTGTACTTGCCGGCGGCGGAATACGGCCAGTCGTTGGTGTTCATCGCCCAGCCGTTCGGTGGGTTCACCGCCTGCGGCAGTTCGTCGAGCGGCGTGAGGCCGTGCCAGTCGGTGGCCGGGTCGCTGCCGTCCACGGGCCTGGTGTAGTCGAAGCGGTTGTCGCGTTTCGGCACGAACTGCGGCATCAGGAACGCGATCTCGCCCTTGTCGTCGGCGAACAGTGTGTTGTTGGAGGAATTGGCCTTGAGCTCGGCCACCTTCAGGTAGCTCGCATAGTCGTGCGCCTTGGTGCGCAGCCAGCTCTGTTCCAGCGCGGCGATCGGCTTGTCCATCAGCGCTTCGGCGATCCATTTGCCGTTTTCGCTCTTCACGATGGGGCCGTGGTGGGTGAACCAGGCGGTGAAGCTGCGTGTCTTCAGCGTGCCGTCGGCGGCGCGGTAGCGCACGGCGATTTCGCGCTCGGTCAGCGGCCGCAGTTCCTTGCCGTAGCGGTAATACGGTTTGCCGTTCTTGTGCACGATGCTCTCGGCGAACTCGTCCACTGCATCGAGGCCGGTGGAGGTGTGCATCCAGCCGATGTGCTTGTTGAAGCCCTGGTAGACGAAGAACTGGCCCCAGGTCACCGCGCCGTAGGCGTCCAGTCCCTGGTCGCTGGACATCTGCAGCTCGGAGCGGAAATAGAACGAGGTGTGCGGGTTGATCAGCAGCAGCGCATGGCCGTCGGCGGTGAGCCTGGGCGCGATAGCGATGCCGTTGGATCCGGTGGGTTCGGCCCAGCTCGGCGGGTTCGCCTGCGAAAGCGCGGGATGCGCATCGCCGTAGAACGCGGCGAGGTCCTTCAGCGAGACACGTTCGATGTCGCCGCCGATGCTGCCTTCAGTGAAGGAGAGTGCCATCCACGGCTCGAAGTGCGTGATCACCTTCGGATGCACGCCCGGGTGCGTGGCCAGGTACCAGTTGAGTCCGTCGGCCCAGGCGTCCATCAGCTGGCGCAGCCAGGCGGGGCTCTGCGCGTAGAGCTGCTTCAGCGCCGCCGGATCGGTCCACAGCTGCTGGCGCAGATCCTGCCAGATCGCGGATTCGCCTTCGGCCTGCGCCGTCCAGCCCAGCGCGGTGAGGTAGTTCGTCTCCACGCGGTTGAAGTCGTCCTCGGCCTGGGCGTAAGCCATGCCGAATACCGCATCGGCATCGGTCTTGCCGTGCACGTGGGCGATGCCCCAGTCGTCGCGGGTGATCGTCACCGTCTGGGCTTCGCGTTGCAGGCGCGTGCGGTCGACTGTCTGCGCCGGTGCCGCGATGGCTAGGCCCAGGGCGAACAGGGCCAGCCATGGACGGCTGCGGCGCAGGACGGAAGTCGGATGGCGTGCGGGCATGCGGGCTCCCCGGAGCATGGGACCGGTCGACGCGCATGGGGTCGCGGCGGACAGGTCGACGGGGCATCTTGCGGGGACCGGCGCGATCCGGCAAGGCAACGCATGGCCTAGGCTCCTAGGTGCCCGGCCGCCTTCCGCCGCAGAGGCCCTTGAACGAACAGGCCCGCCATATGGCGGGCCTGTTCGTTCGTGCACCTTAGGGGTCAGTGGTGCCGGTCATCGCGCCGTCCCTGGTGTGAAGCCGGTGCGGCCTGGCCGTGCGATGGCGCAGCATGCGACTGGGCAGGGCGCGCTGACTGCGCGTAGTGCGGCGCTGGCCGATAGGCGGGCTGTGCGTAATGCGGCGCAGGCCGATATGCAGGCTGCGCGTAGTGCGGTGCCGGGCGGTAGGCCTGCTGCGGTTGGCCCTGCGGTCGATATGGAGTGCCGCGATAGCTGTTGTTCGCCGGCTGGTAGCGGCTTGGCGCACGGTTGCCCGGCGCCCCGTAGGCATTCGACCTTGCATAACCCCGGTTCGGGGCTGGCGGGTTGTAGCGGCTTGCGCCACTCGGCTGCATCGTCGCGTTGGCATGGGGCGCGAAGCCGGCCGAACGCAGGGCGCCGCTGCGTTGCGGGGCGCTGGCGGTCTGTGGCGCGAAGCGTGTCTCGTGCGCCGCCATCGCGGCCGGTGTCGCACCGTGCACGTTGAACGCACCCGGGCGTGGCGTGGCCGCGATCGGCGGCATGCCGTGGTTCACCGAGGCGCGCATCGACTGCATGTGGCTGGCCATGGTGCGCTGCTGCAGCTGTGCCGCCACCGGTGCAGTGTGCCGCTCGTTGGCCCAGGCCTGTTGCTGCGGGGTGGCGTGCGCCGCGATGCCGCGCGGGCCGCCGTTGTAGCTGGTGCGGTTGACGACGGTGTTGTTGATCACCGTCCTGTTGTAGACGTTGGTGATGTTGTTGGTGACGTGGTTCACCGAGCGGTTGTAGTAGAAGCCGCCGCCGCGCCAGTAACCGCCGTCATAGCCGCGACCGCCGTAACCGTAGCCGTAGTCGATGCCGCCGTAGAAGCCAACACGCGGCCCCCAGTAGCCGTTGTGGAAGATGTAGACGCCGCCGTTCCAGCCCCAGTAGCCCGGTGTCCAAAGCGCGCCGACGAATGGTGCCAGCACCCAGGTGCCCGGCACCCAGTAGTAGCCGTCGTCGCCCCAGGCCCAGTAGCCCGGAGTCCAGATGTAGCCCGGACCGGGGAGCGGCGGCTGCACGTAGACCGGCAGCGGTGGCGGCGCGATGCTCACCGAAACGAACACGCCGGCGTGCGCGCGGCCGGGGACGGCGGCGATCACGGCCGCGGCGAGCAGGGCCGCGGCACCCCGCACGAGCCACTGGCGCCGCAGGGAAAAGCTATTCGTGATGGTGCGGTTTTGCATGGCGACCTCCCGCTTGCTGTGTGGGCATCAATAACGCAGCAACGCCAGCGGTGGCCACGACCAACCGGCCACGCGTTGGGCGGGGTTCAGCGCGAAGCTTCGCCGCGAGGCCGGTCATTCCCCTGGCAAGCCTTGCCGGGCAAGGCCTGGCGGCTTTCCGTACGGCAGCTAAATCGCCAGGCGCTCAGGGTCGCGTCGGCGTCCGGTCGCCGTGCTTTCCTGCCGGCCGATCCACGTCGGCCAGAAATTCGTCAGTTTGGTACGCACGCGTCCGTCGCGTCGCGTGACAATCGAACTTCAGCATATGAGGGCTTCCATCGCATGCATGGCGATGGGAAACGGCCGGTTTGCGGGCGCCCGGCCCCCCCAAGTCGGTTGTCAAGCGGTAACCCAAGGCCGGGCATTCCAACCGACGTAAGGAGAATCGTATGTATACCCATTTTGAACGCACTGGCGCGCTGACCGAGCTGGACAGCTACCCGCAATGGGCGCAGGACATGGTGGCCGACTGTGAGCAGGCGAAGCAGAGCGTGCTCAGCCATGAGCTGTGGGCGCAAATGAGCGAGGCCCGCCTCGACCAGGCGTCCACGCGCAACTTCATGGTCGGCGTGTGGCCGGTGATCGAGCGGTTCCCGGCCTACATGGCCTTCAGCCTGCTGAAGACCCGCTATGGCCGGAGCCCGGGCGACAACCTCGCCAGGCGCTGGCTGGTACGCAACATCCGCGTAGAGCAGAATCACGCCGAGTACTGGCTGAACTGGGCCGAAGGGGCGGGAGTGCAGGAGAGCGAGGTGACGACGGGGCGGCCGCCGGCTGGCAGCCAGGCGCTTGCCGCATGGTGCGAGGAGGTGAGCCGCAACGGCGACCTCGCGGCCGGCATCGCGGCCACCAATTATGCCGTGGAGGGAGCTACCGGCGAATGGTCGCAGCGGATCTACGACAGCATTGCCTATGCGGCCAGCCTGCCGGCGGAAGGCCGCGGCAAGAGTCTGCGTTGGCTTCAACTTCACGCCGCCTATGACGATACTCATCCCTGGGAGGCGCTGGAGATCGTCTGCACCCTGGTTGGCACGACGCCAGCCGTGGACCAGGTCCAGCATCTAGGGGAATGCGTGCGCCGCAGTTACACCAGCATGCGCATCACCCTGGACCATTGCATCGACAGACAAGGCCAGTTGGGCGTGCGGGTGGAGGCCGCGGCTTGATTCTTGAGGCAAGGGACTGGGTACGCTGGGCCATTTTGGCGCACTTATTGCTTTAGAATCGGCATGATGCAGAGCATGATTTCCAGTCAGCGAAGATCACTGTCGCAGCATCTGCTACCGCTGGCCATTGCGCTGGCGTTCGTGATCGGCTTGATCCTCGCCCTGACCTGGGGTGCCCTGCAGGTCCAAGTCACTCTCGCCGGTTTTCTCAACGGCGAGAGTGTTTGGTCCAAGGCCCAGAAGCAGGCTGTGATCGACCTGGAGATGTACGCCCAGACCGGGCATGCCGAGGTATTGGCCGATTACCGGAAGAACTTGGCGGTGCTTGCCTCGGATCGCTGGGCCCGCGACGCCATTGCCAGCGGCCATTTCGATCATGCCGCGGTAAAGCAGGCGTTCCGCAATGCGCATGTGATACCGGCAGCGATCGACGGCATGATTTTCATGCTGCATTACTTCTCGTCCGCCCCCTACATGAACAAGGCTCTCGCAGCATGGTATTCGACGGATTCCACCGTCGATGGGCTGGACCGCCTCGCCGGTGAATTGCAGCGTGCCTATGCCGACGGCGGCGTCACGCCTGCCATGGTGGCGGCTGCTCGTGAGCAGATAGCGGAATCCAACCGATTCATCGAACCGCGCAGCGATCTGTTCTCGGCGCAGATCGCAGATGGCGCGGCCTGGATCGGCACGGTGCTGTTCCTGACGGTGCTCGCCGCGGCCGTGGCCGCCTCGCTGCTGTGGCTGCGCATGGCGCGCCGCATCTTGCGGGGCATACGCAGCAGCGAGGAGCGTTACCGCCTCCTGTTCGACAACGCGAACGACGCGATCGTGATGGTGGACGAAAGCCAGGGCACCATCATCGAGGCAAACCAGACGGCGAAGGCATGGATCGGCTGCACCAAGGGCCAACTGCCGGGACGCCGTTTCGACGACATCTTTGCGGGCGAGCCCCAGTCGCAGGCCAGGCGGGGTGCCGTCGGCATGCTGTTGGCCGACGACGGCAGGCACCACCCGGTGGAAATCGAGAGCAACCTCGTCAACTGGAGCGGCCGTCAGGTGCGACAGGCGATCATCCGCGACGTTTCCGAGCGCGTGGCGCTGGAGCGCGAGCGCCGGGTAGCCGCCGAGGCGCTGGCCGGCATCGCCGAGGGCGTGATCATCGCCGACGCGGACCGCCGGGTGGTTTCGGTCAATGCCGCCCATACCGAGATCACCGGCTTCAATGCGCAGGCCCTGCTTGGGCGGCGCTTCGACGAGGTGCGCCACATGCCCGATGGCGAGCCGTTGCCGGAATCCATCTGGATAGGACTCGCCGGCGGCCGCCACTGGAGCGGCGAGGTGCAGAGCCGGCGCCAGGACGGCAGCACCTACCCCGAGCAGCTGAGCATCAGCGCGATCCGCGATGCGCAGCATCATGTGCTGCATTACGTGGCGGTGTTCAGCAACATGCACGTGGCCAAGGCGCAGCGGCAGCGGCTGGAGTACATGGCCACGCATGACCCGCTGACCGGACTGGCCAACCGGGTGGCGTTCGAGCGGCAGTGCACAGCCGCGATCGCCGCTGCGTCGCGCGCACGTACCGCGGTGGCGGTGATGTTCGTCGACCTGGATGCGTTCAAGATCGTCAACGACAGCTACAGCCACGCGCTCGGCGACCGTGTCCTGCAGAAGGTCGCCGAACGGATCGGGCGGCAGCTCTCGGCGAACGACGTGGCCGGCCGCATCGGTGGCGACGAGTTCACCGTGCTGCTGGACCGGCTCGAGCTGCGCGAGGACGCCGGCCTCGTGGCCGAGCGCATGCTCGCCAGCCTGTCCGAGCCGATCATGGTGGATGAGTACGAGATCGTGCTGAGTGCCAGCATCGGCATCGCGGGCTATCCGCTGGACGGCGGCGACGCGACCACGCTGATCGCCAACGCCGATGCCGCGATGTACGCGGCGAAGAGCAGCGAGCGCAACACGCTTCGCTTCTACACGCCGATCATGCAGGCCGACGCGCGCCAACGCCTGCAACTGGTTTCCGAGCTGCGTCGCGCGCTGGCCAACAACGAATTCAGCCTGCGTTACCAGCCCAGCACGGATCTGCGCAGCGGGCGCGTCCTGGCGGTGGAGGCACTGTTGCGCTGGGAGCATCCGGATCGCGGCGAACTGCCGCCCAGCGAGTTCGTCGCGGTGGCCGAGAGCCTCGGCCTGATCCGGCGCATCGACGAATGGGTGCTGCGGACCGCCTGTGCGCAGATTCGCACCTGGGACCGCATCGGCATGCCGCAGATCCGCGTGGCCGTGAACGTGTCCGCGCGCTGGCTGGCCCACCCCGCTTTCGTCGATGGATTGGGCCGGGCGCTGCGCGAATACCAGGTGGCCCCGCAGCGGCTGGTGCTGGAGATCACCGAGGGCGCCATGCTGGGCCTGGGCGACGACACCGAGCGCACCATGCGCGCACTGCATGGCCTGGGTATCGAGGTGGCGATCGACGACTTCGGTACCGGCTATTCCTCGATGGCCTACCTCAAGCTGCCGGCGGTGAGCTGGCTGAAGATCGACCGCTCGTTCGTCACCGGCCTGCCGAACAGCGCCAACGACGTAGCGATAGTCGAGGCGATGCTGGCGATGGCGCGCAGCCTGGGTTTGAGCACCGTCGCCGAGGGCATCGAGCATGAAGCCCAGCACCAGTTCCTGCTGAAAGCCGGCTGCGACGAGGGACAGGGTTACCTGTATTCGTATCCACTGCCGGCGGCGGCGCTCGAGCGCATGTTCAATCTGCAACCGGTGCCGACGCGCCTGAGCCTGGTGCCGCCCAGGCAGCAGCCATGAGCTGGCCTGTGGCTACCTGGAATACAAGGCCGGGAACCACTGCCTGAGGCTGGCGACCTTGGGCGCGTCGTTGATCGCGATGTAGAGATCCTCCGGATGGCGGCTGGCATAGTCCTGGTGCCAGCTCTCGGCGGGGTAGAAGGCCTGCAGCGGCACCAGCTGGGTGACGATGGGCGCGGCGTAGATCCGCGCCTTGCCGAGCTGGGCGAGGTAGGCGCCGGCGATGCGCTGCTGTTCGGGGCTGGCGTAGAAGATCACCGAGCGGTACTGCGTGCCGCTGTCCGGTCCTTGCCGGTTGAGCTCGGTGGGATCGGTCGCGACCGAGAAGAACACCTGCAGCAATTGGCCGTAGCTGACCTGGGCCGGGTCGAACAGCACCTTCACCGATTCGGCATGGCCGGTGTCGCCTTCGCTGACCTGGTCGTAATGCGCGGTGGCGGCGTTGCCGCCGCTGTAGCCGGCCCAGGTCTTGCGTACGCCTCTGATGTGCTCGAACACGTCCTGCACGCCCCAGAAGCAGCCTCCGGCGAACACCGCGACCTGTTCGCCGTGTGCGGTGGCGCGGGGAGCATCCAGCAGTGGTGCCGGCAGTTTCGTGGCGGCTTCGGCCGAAGGCGGCAGCGAACAGGCGCCGAGCAGGCTCAATGCGAGCGTGGCGCACAGCGTGCGGAGGGGATGGCGGCGGGCGGTCATGGCTGGCCTCGCGATGTGGGTTCGATCGCTATTCGCCGGCGCGGCGCGCCGGGTTACCTGCGCGCCGCATCCGATGCTACCGTTGCGCCCTTCATCGGGAGCCCCATGCATGTCCGAAGCGATCGACCTGGACGCCTACCTGCAACGCATCGGCCATCGCGATGCGCCGATACCCGACCTGCCGACGCTGCGCGCGCTGGCGGTAGCGCATGCGGCGGCGATCCCGTTCGAGAACCTCGATCCGTTGTGCGGCGTGCCGGTACGGCTGGAGCTTGATGCCATCGAGCGCAAGCTGCTGCACGAGGGACGCGGCGGCTACTGCTTCGAGCAGAACCTGCTGTTCGCCGCTGCGCTGCGTGCGATCGGTTTTACCGTGCGCGGACTGATCGCACGCGTGCTGTGGAACCAGCCGGAAGATGCGGTCACCGCGCAAACCCACATGCTGCTCAGGGTGGAGGCGAATGGCGAAAGCTGGCTGACTGATCTGGGTTTCGGCAGCATGAACCTGGCCGGTGCGCTGCGCCTTGAGCCCGGCGTGGCGCAGGCCACTGCACTGGAACCGTTCCGCCTGCTGGAACGGGATGGCGAATGGCGCATGCAGGCCTGCGTGCGCGGGGACTGGCTGACCCTGTACCGCTTCGACCTCGAGCCGCGGGAACTCATCGACTACGAGGTGGCGAACCACTACGTCTCCACCTGGCCGGCCTCGAATTTCGTGCAGCACCTGATCGTGGCGCGCACTGCCCGCGACCGCCGGCTGACCCTGCGCGACCGCGAGTTCACCGTGCGCCGGCCCGGCACGGAGCCAGAGCGGCGCACGTTGTGCGACAGCGAGGAGATGTGCCGGGTGTTGGAGCAGGAGTTCCTGCTGCGATTGCCGGATCGCGCCGCGTTGCGGCGGCGGCTGGATGCATTGCCGGCCTGAGGCCGAACCGAGTCCGGCCGGCCGCCGGCGCTGCGGCAACTCAACGCGTAACGGGCTGATGCGGGTCGGCCAGCACGAGGATCTCCTCGTTGCCGATGCGCACCACTTGGCCCGCGCGGATCTTGCAGGTCTTGCGCAGCTCGACCTGGCCGTCCACGGTCACCGCGCCGCTGGCCACCATGGCCTTGCCCGCGCCGCCGCTGTCGCACAGGCCGGACAGCTTCAGCAACTGGTTCAGTTCGACGTGGTCGCGGTCGAGTTCAAAAGTGAGTCGTTGCGGCTTCATGCGGGTTCGTCGTCGGGCAGGGCCAGGAAGGCGAAGAACGGTCGGTCCTGTTCCGTGGCAAAGGTGGTGGCGTCGTCCAGCACGCCGAGCAGGGTGTCGAAGCTGGTTTCGTCAGCCCGGCGCAGCGCATCGGCGTGGCCGAACAGCAGTGCATGCCCCCAGGCAGGGCGCCATGACGGGTCGCGCAGGCTGTCGGCCAGCGCGTCCCAGTTGTGGCCGAAGTCGGCCGGCAGCGGCAGCGCCTCCGCCATGCGGCACAGCAGCGCGGCCTTGTCGCGGCAGGCGGCGAGGTCGATGCGGCACACGCCCAGTTCCGCGCGCGCAGCCGCGGCCGCCATCGTGTCCAGGTCGGCCTGCTCCACGAAGTACACGCCGTTGTGGGCAGGGCGGGTGAGATCGAGATCGGTGTCGTGCGCGCTCATGGCTGCCAGGCGAAACGGCGGAAACTGCGGTAGTGGTCGTCGGTGTAGTAGTACGCCGCGGGCGGCGTGCCGCCGGTGATGATGCGCCGCGTGCCGCGGTTGTGCGCGCCGGGCGTTTCCACCGTGTACTCGTGGTAGTAGCCGCGCGGTTCCTTCGGCAGCAGGCCTTCGTAGTTGCCGAACACCACGCCGTCCTGGCTGTGCGGGAACGGACCGCCGCGCGCGATCAACGCCAGCGTGTCGCGCGCCTCGGGCGGCAGGAAGGCCGGCAGTGTGGTGCCGCCGTTTGCCGAGGCGGCGGGTACGGCCGCCGGTGCGACCGGGGCCGGCGTATGGGCCGGCCGGTTCCACAGCAATGCGATCGCGACGATCGCGAGCACTAGCAGTGGTTTCCAGTAGCGCATGCGGGTGAGCGGTGGTGGATGAGCGGATGAACGACGAGTCTAGCATCGGGCTGCTGGGCCCCGGCTGCCCAATCAACGCAGTCCCGAGCCCTTCCGTAGCAGCTCGGCCAGCGCGATGCCGATCACCAGCCAGCACGCACCCAGCGCGTAGCCTGCCAGCACGTCGCTCAAGTAGTGCACCTGCAAGACCACGCGACTGAGGCCGAGGATGGTCACCAGCGCTACCGCGGCGGCAACCACGTCGCGGTGGCGTTGCGGCGGCAACTGGCGCAGTAGCAGGTAGGCGAGCAGGCCGAAGAACACCATCGAGCCGGCGGCGTGGCCGCTGGGGAAGCTGAAGCCGGTCCCGGCGATGAAGCCGTGGCCGTCGAGCGGGCGCGGCCGCTGCATGACGCGGTTCACGGCATGGTCGCTGCCCGCGGTGCCGCCCAGCGCGATGCACCAGGGCACGAACAGCCGCCAGCGCCGGCGCAGCGTCAGCACCAGGGCGATCACGCCGGCCATCAGCGCGAGCAGCCAGGGATCGCCCGCGTGGGTGATGAAGGCGACGGCCTGCTGCGCGTCCGGTGCAAGCTGTTCGTGCAGGTCCTGCGCCAGTGCCGTATCGAAATGCACCAGGGCGGTTTGCATCCATACCGCCCAGGCGAGCAGCAGGAACAGCGCTATGAGCAATGCCAGCAGGATCGCGGCTGTGCCCGGACGCAGCGCCAGGTAGCCGCCTTTGCCGGTGGCCGCCAGCCGGCGACGCCGCGCGCGGCGCCAGCCGAAATCGCCGGCGAGCAGGGCCAGGATCAGCACGGTGGCCCACACCGCCAGGGCGTGCTGGCTGATCCAGAGAGGGAGGGCGTCCATCGTGGCTCCGGAGGCGTTCGGGAACGGCGAAGCTTGCCGGATGACGATCGTGACTTCCAGCGCTGGCTCCACCGCGGCTTTGCCGCGATAGTGGCACGGTTTACGTCCCAGGAGCCGACGATGTCCCAGCGATCCCTTTCCCTGCGCGTGGCGGTGTGCGGCGCCTTGTTCGCCTTCGCTGCCGCGGCGCCGGCCCGGACCGCGCCGGCGGTTGCCACGGTGCCGGCCGGCACCGCGACCGCCGCGCAGCCGGCCCTGCCGGCCCAGCTGCAGGATTTCGATGCCTACATGGCCGATACCCTGAAGACTTTCAAGGTGCCCGGTATCGCGGTGGCCATCGTCAAGGACGGCAAGGTGGTGCTGGCCAAGGGCTTTGGCGTGCGCGAACTGGGCCAGCCGGCGAAGGTGGACGCGGACACGCTGTTCGCGATCGCCTCCAACACAAAGGCCTTCACCGCGGCTGCGCTGCAGATGCTGGCCGACCAGGGCAAGCTGGACATGGACGGCCGGGTGATCGACTACCTGCCCGGGTTCCGCATGTCCGACCCCTACGTGACGCACGAGATGCGCATCCGCGACTTGCTGGCGCACCGCAGCGGCCTCAGCCTCGGTGCGGGCGATCTGCTGTACTGGCCGCCGACCAGCTACACCACCGAAGACGTGGTGAAGCGCCTGGCCCAGGTGCCGATCAAGAACAGCTTTCGCGGCCACTACGCCTACGACAACATCCTGTTCGCGGTGGCGACGCTGGTGATCGAGAAGGTCTCCGGCCAGAGCTACGCCGACTTCGTGCGCGACCACATCTTCAAACCGGTGGGCATGGACGAGTCGCTGATCGACTGCAGCTACCTGAAGCCCGGCATGGACGTGGCCACCGGCCACGCGCCGTACAACTTCAAGGACGTGAAGCCGGTGCCGCCGATGGCATGGCTCAACGATCCCGGCGCGGGCGGCATCTACACGAGCGTCGACGACCTCGCCAAGTGGATGAACGTGCAACTCGCCGGCGGCCAGCTGCCGGACGGCAAGCGGCTGTTCTCGGAGAATGCCCATCAGGCGATGTGGTCGATGCTGACGCCGATTCCGATCGGCAAGCCGCCGATTCCCGAGCTGGCGCCGCTGGTCCCGCAGTTCTCCGGCTACGGCGAGGGCTGGTTCCTCAGCGACTACCGCGGCCAGAAGCTGGTCTGGCACACCGGCGGCTGGCCGGGCTTCGTCTCGCGCCTCACCCTGGTGCCGCAGCTGCATCTCGGCGTGGTAGTGCTTACCAACCAGCAGTCCGGCGCCGCGTTCAACGCGGTCACCTATCGCGTGCTCGACGCCTACCTCAACCCCGCACACAAGACCGACTGGGTGGCGGTGTACGACAAGGCAGTGAAGCAGGGCGAGGCCAGGGCGGACGACAGCTGGGCGAAGCATGAGGCCGCGCGCGACAAGAACGCCAGGCCCTCGCTGCCGCTTTCCGGCTACGCCGGCACCTACCGCGATCCGTGGTACGGCGACATCCTCGTCAGCGACGAGGGCGGCAAGCTGCGCCTGCGCTTCAGCAAGACCAGGCAACTGGTCGGCACGATGACGCCGTGGCAGCACGACACCTTCATCGTGCGCTGGGACGACCGCTCGCTGAATGCCGACGCTTTCGTGAACTTCGCACTGGACGACGACGGCCACGTGCGCGAGATGCGCATCAAGCCGGTCTCGCCGATGACCGATTTCAGCTTCGACTTCCAGGACCTGCGGCCCGTGCCGGTGAAGGCTGCCGGGAAATCGGACTGACAGCTTGAGCCCCTCTCCCGCTTGCGGGAGAGGGAAGATAAAACAGCCAACCAAAGGGGATATCCATGCGTTCAAATTGTCCCATCGTCGCCGCGTTGCTCGGCTGCGGCCTGCTGTTTTCCGCGGCCACGTTCGCGCGCGACGCTGCGCCGGTCGCACCTGCCCATCGCTACTTCCACGTGCAGCTGGGCAGCGCCCAGACGCAGCCGGTGTCCGGTCGCCTGCTGCTGTTCGCCATCACGGTGAAGGATGCCGATGCGGCGGCGAAGGCGCGTGGCGGCAACGGCAAGGTGGAGGAGGTGGATACCAGCCCGTTCTTCCCCACTCAGACCGCGGTGGCCGCGCGCGAGGTGAGCCGGTTGGCGCCGGGGCAGACGGTCGACATCGATGCCGACGGCATCGCTTTCCCGCAAGGCTGGTCGCAGCTGCCGCCGGGTGACTACTACGTGCAGGCCGTGCTGGACGTGCACCACGACTACAACTACAGCGGCCGCGACGCCGGCGACCTGGTCAGCCCGGTGGTGAAAGTGCACCTGCCCACCGCGAGCATCCCGGACCTGGGCCTGGACAGCGTGCTGCCCGCGCACGATCCCTGGAAGCTCGGCCGCTGGGCCACGCCGGAGATGACGGAGGCGCTGCCTGCGGCTCGCGCTCAGGAGCGCGACATCGACTTCACCAGCCCTGCGCTCACCGCATTCTGGGGCCGGCCCATGCAGATGCGCGGCCGCGTGCTGCTGCCGCCGGGCTACGACGCGAAGGCGAAAGCCACCTATCCCACCGTGTATTACACGCAGGGCTTCGGCGGCAGCAACGATCGCGTGATCGGCACTCTGGTCAGCGTCTATGCGGCCATGGCCAAGGGCGAGATGCCGCCGATGATCTGGGTGTTCCTCGACGAATCCAGCCCCACCGGCACCACCGAGTTCGCCGACTCGGTGAACAACGGACCGTGGGGCAGGGCGCTCACCACCGAGCTGATCCCGCAGCTGGAAAAGACCTATCGCATGGACGCGAGGCCCAGCGGCCGTTTCCTGCAAGGCCATTCCTCCGGCGGCTGGGCCACGCTGTGGCTGCAGACGCGCTATCCGAAGGTCTTCGGCGGCACCTGGTCCACCTCGCCCGATCCCAGCGACTTCCACGATTTCACCGGCGTGGACCTGTACGCGCCGCGTGCCAACGTCTACCGCAAGGCGGACGGCACGCCGTATCCGCTGGTGCGCGACAAGGGCAAGGTGCTGGCCACGTTCCAGCAGTTCGCTCAGCTGGAGCGCGTGCTTGGCCCCTACGGCGGCCAGATGGCCTCGTTCGATTGGGTGTTCTCGCCCAAGGGCAAGGACGGCCGTCCGGAGCAGATGTTCGACCGCGACACCGGCGACGTCGATCCCGCCGTGGTGGCGTACTGGCGCGACCACTACGACATCGCGCATCGCCTCGAACAGCACTGGCCCGAGCTGAAGCGCGACCTCGACGGCAAGATCCACCTCTACGTGGGTACCGCCGACACGTTCTACCTCGACGGCGCCGCGCACAAGCTCAAGGCGGCGCTGGACAGCCTGCACGCGAAGTCCGACATCCGCTTCATCCCGGACCGCACCCATTTCGACCTGTACGTCGTCGGCAAGGACCGCCAGGGCCTGCTGAAGGACATCAGCTGGCAGATGTATGCGGTGGCGCGGCCGCACTCCACCTTGAAGCCGCCAGCGCAGCATTGACGGGGCATCATCTGCGACATGGACCGGCTTCTCACCCTGTCGACATGGTTTTGCGGCATAGTCGGCCGACCGGCGCGGGTTCCCGCGCCCGGTTGTCACCATGATCACCATCGCGCAGGAAGGAGTCTGAAGATGAAAGCGTCCATCGTGTTCGCCCTGGCGTTCGGCTGCCTGCTGGCCATTCCGGCCGTGCAAGCGCAGCAGTCCGCCGCGCCCGCGGGTTCCACCGGCCAGTGCAAGGACGGTAGCTACACCAGCAACGCCACCAAGCGCGGCGCCTGCCGTGGCCACAAGGGCGTGAAGGAGTGGTATGCCGCCGACGCCTCGGCCAAGGCGTCGAAGAAGTCGTCGAAGAAGGAGACCGCCGCGGAGGCGGCCGCACCGGCCGCTGCCGCGCCTGCTGCCGCCGCGGCTCCGGCGGCCGCGCCGAAGAAGTCGATGGCATGGACCAAGCCGGCCGCCGCGGCGGCACCGGGCGGCGGCCCGGGCATGGTCTGGGTCAACTCCGGCAGCAAGGTCTATCACTGCCCCGGCGACAAGTGGTACGGCAAGACCAAGCACGGCGAATACATGAGCGAGGCTGACGCCAAGGCCAAGGGCAACCATCCCGAGCACGGCAAGGCCTGCACACCGTAAGCTGTCCCAACCATCTCCGCCAACGGGCGGTGCGGAACGCGAAGGCCGGCGCAAGCCGGCCTTCGCTTGTAAGGCGGTACTGTCTCGGGCTTATGCCGTGTGCCAGGGGTCGTAGCTGCCGAACGACCACAGTTGGCCTTCCGGGTCGCGGCAGCTGTAGCCGGCGCCGCCGTAGTCCTTTTCCTCGTAGTCGTCCACGATCTCGGCGCCGGCCGCCCTGGCGTGGTCATAGTGGGCTTTGCAGTCGTCCACGACCACGTAGGTGCATTGGGTGTGCCGGCCGCCGATCGCATCGGGCTGCACCATGTGCCGGCCGAGGGCGTCGTCGCGCACGCTGCCCAGCATCAGCATGCCGCGGCCGTGCACGAGCTGGGCGTGCGCCACGCCGCCGGCATCGTCGTCGTACACCGCGCGTTTCTCGAAGCCGAAGGCGCGGCATAGCCAATCGATCATGGCGTGGGCGTCGCGGTAGCGCAGGCAGGGGATCAGGGTGCTGCCGTGGGTGGCGTCCGGCATGGCGGCGTACTCCGTGAATGGCGTGCAGTGCACAGCCTACGCCCGCCAGGCCTTCCGGTCCTGTGGGCTTTTCCGCGCCGCCGTCACGAGGCCTGGAATGGCGCGGCGGGGCTGTCCTCGCCGAGCGGACCCAGCGTGCGCACCACCATGCTCTGCGGCGTGGACAGCGGCAGCTGCGCTTCGCGCAGGCGCTGCAGGATGTCGAACAGGATGTCGCTCTTCACCGAGCCCACGTCGCGCGGGCTGTGCACGTAGGAGGTGATGCTGAAGGTCATCGAGCTGGCGTTGATGTTGTCCAGCCGCACCACCGGCGGCGGCGTGCTCAGTGTGGACGGATGCGCCTTCAGCGCGTCCAGCATCAGCTGGCGCGCGCAAGCCGCGTCGGTGTCCAGCGGCATCGGCAGCAGGATGCGTACACGGCCCTGGGCGGTGGTGTGGGTCACGTTGCGCACGTTCTGGGTGATCAGCTGCGAATTCGGCACGATCACGGTGGAGCGGTCCCACAACTGGATCTCGGTGGCGCGCACGTTGATGCGGCGGATGTCGCCCTCGACCTCGCTGGACAGGCTCACCCAGTCGCCCACCTTCACCGGCCGCTCCACCAGGAGGATCAGGCCGGAGATGAAGTTCTGCACCACCGCCTGCAGGCCGAAGCCGATGCCTACGGACAGCGCGCTGGCGATCCACGCGATGCTCTGCAGGCTCACGTTGAGCGCGGCCAACGCCAGCGCGAACACCAGCACGCCGCCCAGGTAGCCGAGCAGGGTGACGATGGAGTCGCGCATGCCCGGATCCATCGCGGTCTTGGGCAGCAGCTGTTCGCCCAGCCAGCGCTTGAGCATGCGCAGCGCCACCAGGCCCAGCAGGAACACCGCGATCGCGCCGAGCACGGTGCCCGGTTCGATGTTCAGCTGGCCCAGCTTGAGTCCGCTGAACAGCTGCAGCGTGCGCTGCGCCAGCTCCGACGGGCCGGCGTCGAACGGCACCAGCACCAGCGCCAGCGCGGCCAGCGCCAGCAGCACACGGGTGACGCCGGTGAGCACAGTGGCGGCCTGCTCCAGCGTGCCGGGAGCAAGATCGAAGCCGGCCTGCAGATGCTGGCCACTGCGCCCCTGCGGCGACAACAGCGTCTCGAACAGGTCGCGCACTAGTTGCATCAGCAGGTACAGGCAGGCGGCTATCAAGCCGGTCCACAGCATTTGTACGGCGACGAAGAAGGCCAGCGCGACGTAGCCCAGGCACACTGCCAGCCAGCACAGCACCACGCCCAGCGTGGCGGCGAAGCTCAGCAAGCCCACCCACAGTGGCCGGCGCGCCAGGGTATCGCCCGCCGCGGCGGCCGCGCGCCGCGCGTGGCGCAGGCGCAGCAGCACCGAACCGATCAAGCTGCTGATCAGCAGCGCCAGCAGCGCGTGCAGCAAGACCGTGGCCGGCAAGCTGGAGCCGATGCTGCGGATGATCCGCTCGGTGGTGCCGGTCAGCAACGCCGCGCCGCCCAGCAGCCACGGATGGTGCCGCAGCCGTTGCGCGGTAATGTCCGACAGCGGCGGCAGCCGCCATGACGCGCGCTTCGCCGAAAGCAGTGCGCTGCCCAGTCCGGCCATCAGGGCGGCGAAGAGCACGGCGCGCATGGCCGATGTGGCCAGCGCGTCGAGGTTGGCGTCCAGCGTGCCGTTCCAGTTGAGGCCCAGGTGCACCAGCTTCGCGCCCAAGCCGATCACCAGCATGGTGGACAAGGCCATCGCCGTGGCCAGCGCGCTGCGGCGCAGATGCCCCTCCGGCAGCCAGCGCGTGGCGGCGGACTGCCACAGTCGTTGCAGCACTTGGCGGCCGCCGGCGAGCAGCAGCACGGCAGCGGCCAGGCACAGCAGCAGCGGCAGCCGGTTTGGCGATTGCCAGGCGTCGCTCCAGCCTTCGGTCCAATCGCCGGCGAAGCGTTGCAGGCGCGTCATGTCGCTGGGCAGCGCACGCCCCTGGTCGACCCAGAACGCGTGGCCGAGCGGCGTGCCGGTGCGCTCCGCCAGCCGCGCCTGGAACTGGTCGCTGCGCAGGCCGCTGATCTGCGTCACCACCTGCGTGGCGTCGAGGTTCAGAGACTTCGCCTGCACGATCTGCGCGTTGAGAGCGGCCTGCGACTTGTCCAATTGGCGACGCTGCGCGGCTACCTCCGGCGCTTCCGGCGGTGCGCCCTTGGCCGGCGGCGGTCCCAGCACGGTGATCTGTGCCTGCAGGGCGGTCATCTGCGGTGCGAGGCTGTCGGCCAGCTGGAGCGACTCGTCCTGTACCTGCATCGCGCTAGTGCGCAGGTCGGCCAGCGGGGGAGCGCCGTCCTTGTTTTTCTGCGCATCCTTCAGCGCGGCCTTCACCGTGTCGAGCTGGTCGCTCAATTGCTGCAGGGTCTGCGCCGGCGTAACGGCGGGGGCGGTGGTATCCGCATCGGCGCGCGCCCAGGCTGGGGCGGCGCCGAACGCCAGCGCCAGGGCCAGCAGGATGGTTGGAAACGCCGGCAGGCGACGAAGCAGGATAGGCATGCCCGGCATGATCCGAGCCGGGCAGCGAACGGTCAATCAGTTGGCCGGGTCGGGCACGGCTGGCGTTCAGTTGGGGCGCACGCATGTGCAGGCAGCAACGATGCGCGTACCGGGTACCCATGCCGTGTGTCACCTTGTGAACATGCGGTTGCGCCACCAAGCTGGGTTTTTGGCTGGTGCGGTATGTAGACCATGATCTTTCGCTGGTTCGAATCCCTGATCGATGCGTTCAAGGAGCCGGTCGACGGCATGCCGCCGCAATCGGTATGGCGCTTCTACGCGTTCTACCTGCGCCAGGTGTGGCCAGTGTTCGTGGCGGCCATCGTGGTCGGTTTCATGGTGGCGATCATCGAGGTGTCGCTGTTCGGCTTCATCGGCCGCATCGTGGATATGGCCAAAGGGGTGCCCGCGGCGGACTTCTTCCACCGGCACGGCCGCGAGCTGCTGGGCATGGCGCTGGTGGCGCTGGTGGCGCGGCCGGTGTTCAACAGCCTGCACGACCTGCTGGTGAACCAGGCCATCGTACCCAGCCTCACCAACCGCATCCGCTGGCAGAACCACCGCTACGTGATCCGCCAAAGTCTCGGCTTCTTCCAGAACGACTACGCCGGGCGCATCGCCAACCGCATCATGCAGACCGGCGGCTCGCTGCGCGAATCGGCAGTGCAGATCGTGGACGCGATCTGGTACGTCACCATCTACACCGGCAGCGCCATCGCGCTGTTCGCCCGTGCGGACTTCTGGCTGGCCGCGCCGCTGGTGGCCTGGGTGTTCGCCTACGTCGGGCTGCTGTGGTTCTTCATACCGCGCATCAAGGAGCGTTCGTGGAAGGCGTCGGAGGCGCGTTCGAAGCTGATGGGCCGCATCGTCGACGGCTACAGCAACGTGCTCACGCTGAAGCTGTTCGCGCACACGCGGCGCGAGGAGGCCTACGTGGCCGAGGCGATGGCCGAGCAGACCGACAAGTTGCGCCGCATGACCCGCGTTACCACCACGCTGGACGCCAGCATCACTACGCTCAACGGTTTCCTGATCACCTGCACCTCGGCGCTGGCGCTGTGGCTGTGGAGCGAAGGGCGGGTGACGGTGGGCGCGATCGCCCTGTCCACCGGGCTGGTGATCCGCATCAACAACATGTCCGGCTGGATCATGTGGGTGGTCAACGGCATCTTCGAGAACGTGGGCACGGTGCAGGACGGCATCACTACGATCGCGCAACCGCGCGCGGTGCAGGACCGCGAGGGCGCGATGCCGCTGGAGGTGACCAACGGCGCCGTGCACTTCCACGACATCCACTTCCACTACGGCAAGAAAGGCGGCGTGATCTCGGGGCTGGAGCTGGCCGTGCGCGCGGGCGAGAAGATCGGCCTGGTCGGACCGAGCGGCGCGGGCAAATCCACCTTGGTGAATGTACTGCTGCGCCTGTACGACCTGGAAGGCGGGCAGATCACCATCGACGGGCAGGACGTGGCGCAGGTGGCCCAGGAAAGCCTGCGCTCGCAGATCGGCGTGGTGACGCAGGACACCTCGCTGCTGCACCGCTCGATCCGCGACAACATCCTCTACGGCCGGCCGGACGCCAGCGAGGCGCAGATCCGCGAAGCCGTGCGCAAGGCCCGTGCCGACGAGTTCATTCCCACCCTGGTCGACGGCGAAGGCCGCACCGGCTACGAGGCGCTGGTCGGCGAGCGCGGCGTGAAGCTGTCCGGCGGCCAGCGCCAGCGCATCGCGATCGCCCGCGTGCTGCTCAAGGACGCACCGATCCTGGTGCTGGACGAAGCCACCAGCGCACTGGATTCCGAGGCCGAGGCGGCGATCCAGGAAAGCCTGGACCTGCTGATGCAGGGCAAGACGGTGATCGCCATCGCACACCGGCTGTCCACCATCGCGCGGATGGATCGCCTCGTGGTACTGGACAAGGGCCGCATCGTGGAAACCGGCACGCACGCCGAGCTGGTCGCGCGCGAAGGGCTGTATGAGCGGCTGTGGAAGCGGCAGACGGGCGGGTTCGTGGCGGTGGAGGATGAGTCTGCCTGACCCGCCGCTCGTGCGTCTTGCGTGCCTCGACGGGCTTGAATGTTGCGCTCAGGCCCGGCGCATGCGGTGGACATGCCTGGCTCAGGCGAGCAGCTCGCGGTGCGGATTGCGGCCGAACGGCGCCGGGCTGTCCAGACGCAGAGCTGCGGCGAGGTACGCCCAGAGGCCTTCCGGCGGCGAGGCGTGTTCGGGTGGCGAGCCGCCGGGCCCCTGTCGTCCGGCGGTACCGGTCTTGACGTACTTGCCAATGACCGTCGCCGTGCCGCCCGGCGCATGGTCGGAACTCGGCAGCGTCCGGCTGAACTCGCCGGTCAGCAGCGTCACCACGTTGCGCTGCGGCAAGGCCATCACGCGATCGAGGAAGGTGACCAGCGATGGCGTGATGGGAGCCATGATGTCGCGTGCAACTGTTCCGGCATCGTCGTGATGCGTGTCGAATTGCCGGTCGGTGCGCCCCGTATAGGCCGGCTGCGCGAAGATCACGCCGACGCCGGCATGAATCATTGCTTCGACGGCGGCGAAGGTCGACCGCTGGCTGTCGACGGCGGTGTTTCCGGCAGGCACGCCGTATGCGTTGCGGATGTCCTCGAGTTGTCCAGCCGGCAAATGCACGTGCGCATCATCGAAGTTGATGCAGCGCTTCAGCGCGATGCGGTTTTCCGCGGGAGGCGTCGCCGTGACGCCCACCGGCAGGCCGAGGCTGTTCACGACCACGCAGCGGGCCGCGGCGCCCGGCATGGCTGCGGCCATGCGCAGCAGCCGGCTGCGTGACCCGCTTTCCAGCATCGCCGCACGGGCATCCGGATGCGGGTAGAGGCCATGCCGGAAATCGATCGAGGCCATGTGCGCCAGCGCGACGCTTGGCAGCGCGCCAAGCGAGCCGGCGTCGACGCAAAGACCGTTGCCGAGATGCCGGACGTTGTCGGCGGTGACCCCGAACCCGCCGCTGGAAAGAAACGAGTCCGCGCTGTTGAACAGACCTGCCGGGCCACCGTTGAGCCAGAGCACGACGAGGGTCGGTCGTTCGGGCATGCCGCGGGTTTCGGCAAGTAGGGGGTGCTTGCCCAGCGCTAGCGCCCCGGCGAGGGCGGCACCCGCCTTGAGTATCGTGCGTCGCGAAATGGGGTGATCGTTCATCGGAGGCCTCCGGTCGTGTCTGCTTCGTGGCGTGCCGTGGATGCGTGGATGGAACCAGGGCGCTGCGTTGCCGTGGATGCGGCGTTCGTCCAGAATCAGCCTAGCGGTGTCCGTATATCGATAGGAGGCCATGCTGTGTCGCATTCAAGACAGCGCGCGGGTTCGATGCCAGCGTGGCCGGCGACCGCGCTGGCCAAGGATTATCCAAAGGGGTGCCTCATCCCGCGGCATCGACACAAGCGTGGGCAGCTCATCTACGCCGCCTCGGGCGTGATGCAGGTGACGACCCGCGAGGGCATCTGGATCGTGCCGCCGCAGCGTTCGTTGTGGGTGCCCGCCGCGATGCCGCACGAGATCCGCATGGACGGCCACGTCGCGATACGCACGCTGTATCTGGACCGGGCTACGTGTGCGCTGCTGGGCGGCCATTGCAGAATCCTGGCGATCACGGATCTGCTCCGCGAACTCATCCTGGCGATGGTCGACGCACATGGAGCCAGGGACGCGCAGCGGATGCGCATGATGCTGCCGCTGTTGCTGCACGAACTGCACGGTGCCGACGAGGCAGCCATCCACATTCCCACGCCGTCGGATCCGCGCTTGAAGAAGGTATGCGGCCGCCTGCTGGCCGCTCCATCCCGGGCCGATACGCTCGACCAGCTGGCGCAACAGGTCGGCGCGAGCAGCCGGACGCTGGCGCGGCTCTTCGAGAGCGAATTGAAGATGAGCTTTGCGCGCTGGCGGCAGCATGTGCGGCTGGCTCGCGCGTTGAGCCGGCTGAATGCAGGCGCCTCGATCAAGAGCGTGGCGTGCGACGCCGGCTACGCCAGTTGCAGCGCCTTCTGCGCGATGTTTCACCGAGTCATGGGCGTCACGCCAACCGGCTACAGCAGGCGGATACTCGCCTGAACCATCGGAGCCGGTCATTGGCGCCGCTGGGCTGATGCACCAGGGCCAGGCGCGAATGCGCCTGGCCCTGGTGGCGATCATCCCGCAATCATTGCGGATTGATCGTGTCGCGGGTGCTTACATCCCGATCGCCGTTTCCGCCTTCACGTACGGCAGGCCGTGCGCTTCGGCCACCGGCTCGCAGGTCAGCTTGCCTTCGCACACGTTGAGGCCGTTGCGCAGGTGCGCGTCCTGCGCCAGCGCCTTCTTCCAGCCGTTGTTCGCGAGCGACAGCGCGAAGGGCAGGGTGACGTTGTTGAGCGCGAAGGTGGAGGTGCGCGCCACGGCGCCCGGCATGTTGGCCACGCAGTAGTGCACCACGCCGTCCACCACATAGGTCGGCTCGGCATGGGTGGTGGCGTGCGAGGTTTCCACGCAGCCGCCCTGGTCGATCGCCACGTCGACGATCACCGAGCCCGGCTTCATGGTCTTCAGCATGTCGCGGGTGACCAGCTTCGGCGCGGCGGCGCCCGGGATCAGCACGGTGCCGATCAGGAGGTCGGCGCGGCGCACCAGTTCCTCGATGGCGGCGCGGGTGGAGAACACGGTGGAGATCGCGGTGCCGAACTGGGCGGCGAGGCGCTTCAGCGCGTCGGCCGAGCGATCCACCACGGTGACCTTGGCGCCCATGCCCACGGCGATGGTCGCCGCGTGGGTGCCGGACACGCCGCCGCCCAGGATCACCACTTCCGCCGCCGGCACGCCCGGCACACCGCCCAGCAGCACGCCGCGGCCGCCCTGCGCCTTCTCCAGCGAGTGCGCGCCGACCTGCGGAGCGAGGCGGCCGGCCACTTCGGACATCGGCGTCAGCAGCGGCAACGTGCCGTTCGGCGCGGTCACCGTCTCGTAGGCGACGCAGATCGCGCCGGATTCGATCAGGTCCCTGGTCTGCTCCAGATCCGGGGCCAGGTGCAGGTAGGTGAACAGGATCTGGCCCTTGCGGAGCTTCTTGCGCTCCACCGCCAGCGGCTCCTTCACCTTCACGATCATGTCGGCTTCGGCAAAGATCGGGTCGGGGCCGTTCGCGATGCTGGCGCCCGCCGCGACGTAGTCGGCGTCGCTGATGCCCGCGCCCAGGCCGGCGCCGGTTTCCACCACAACCTGGTGGCCGTGGTGCACCAGTTCCTGCACGGACGAGGGGATGAGGCCCACGCGGTATTCGTGGTTCTTGATTTCTTTCGGCACACCGATGCGCATGGCGGGATCTCTCTAGTTGAGTGGCGGAAGGCTAGGCTCGGCGGGCATGCGCCGACGGTGCAGCAGTATGAGCGCAGTCTTGAGCAATTTCTCGCTTATTTTTCGAGATTGCTGCAGAATTAGTGGAACTTAATGACGTAAATTGGCGAAATGTTGAAATTTCATGCCTGTTTCTGATTTGCCCCTCGACGAACGCGATCGCGCCATCCTCCAACTGCTGCAGCAGGACGGGCGGCTGTCCAATCTGGAGCTGGCGCAACAGATCAACCTGTCGCCTTCGGCCTGCCTGCGCCGGGTGAAGCTGCTGGAGGAACGCGGGCTGATCTCGCGCTACGTGATGCTGCTCGACGAAAAGGCCGTGGGCCTGCCGGGCACCGCCTTCGTGCTGGTGACGCTCGACCAGCAGGGGCGCGCCGCGCTCGATGCCTTCGAGTCGGCGATCCAGCGCCATCCGGAAGTCACCGAGTGCTGCCTGCTCGCCGGCACCGCCGACTACATGGTGCGCGTGGCCTACGCCGACTCCGCAGATTTCGAGCGTATCCACACCGACATCCTCACCCAGCTGCCCGGCGTAGTGCGCGTGCAATCCACGCTGGCGCTGCGCACGGTGAAGAAGACCACGGCGCTGCCGGTTTAGGCCGTCACGGCTGGCCCGGCGTGTCAGGAGCGCGGTCGAAGCAGGGGCTTGACTCTGGACCTTGATCAAAGGTCTAGACTCATCCCATGAACACGCAAACCGCCTCCCTCACCATCGGTGCCGTCGCCAAGCGCGTCGGCGTGGCCATCGACACCATCCGCTATTACGAGCGCGAAGGCCTGCTGCCCGAGCCGCTGCGGCGCGCCTCCGGCTATCGCAGCTACGACGAAGGCTCCGTCATGCAGCTGCGCTTCATCCGCCGCGCCAAGGAGCTGGGTTTCACGCTGGAGGAAATCCGCGAACTGCTGGCGTTGTCGGCTGATCGCCAGCGCGGCGTGAAGGCGGTGAAGCAGCGCGCGCAGAAGCGGCTGGCGGCGATCGAGCAGCGCATCGCCGAACTGCAGCGCGTGCGCGACGGGCTGGCGCAGCTGGTGGTCTCGTGCCCCGGGCACGGCAAGCCGGAGGAGTGCCCGATCCTGCGCGCGTTGAGCGGCGAGGAGGCCAGGGCATGAATACGCACGCGTGTTGCCATGGCGATGCCCGGGATGCGGCGGCCATCGATCCGGTCTGCGGCATGACGGTGGATCTTGCCGCGAGCGCACACCAGTCCACGCATGCCGGCCGGACCTTCCACTTCTGCTGTAGCGGCTGCAAGGCGAAGTTCGATGCCGCGCCGACGGCGTATCTTGGCGAAGAGCGGGGCGTTGCGGGCGGTTGCTCGTCGAACGCCGCACGGGTGCTGCCCATGCAGGCAGCGCATGGCCACCATGGCCATGCCGGTCACGACGGTTCCCATCACGGCCACGCGCAGCATGGTCACATAGCGAAAGACCCTGTCTGCAGCATGACCGTGGATCCGCAAAGCACCGCGCATCACGCCGAGTACGCCGGCGGCGCCTACCACTTCTGCTCGGCGCGCTGCCGCGAGAAGTTCGTGGCCGACCCGGCCGCGTACCTCGGCGAGCGCGAGCCCGCCCCGCCGGCGCCTGCCGGCACGGTCTACACCTGCCCGATGCACCCCGAAGTGCAGCAGGCGGGCCCCGGCGCCTGCCCGAAATGCGGCATGGCGCTGGAGCCGATGATGCCCACGCTGGACGAGGACGACGGCGGCGAGCTGCGCGCGATGACGCGCCGTTTCTGGACGCTTTGCGCGTTGAGCCTTCCGGTATTCCTGCTGGCGATGGGGCCGCACCTGTTCGGCTGGCATCTGCCGGCGCCGTGGGACGGCATCGCCGGTTGGGCCGAGGCCTTGCTGTCCACCGTGGTGGTGGTGTGGGGCGGCGCGCCGTTCTTCGCGCGCGGCTGGCGCTCGCTCAAGCCGTGGTCGCCAAACATGTATACCTTGATCGCGCTGGGTACCGGCGTGGCCTGGGTGTACAGCGCCGTGGCCTTCCTGCTGCCCGGCATCTTCCCGGCCGGCTTCCGCGACATGCACGGCCACGTAGGCGTGTATTTCGAATCGGCGGCGGTGATCGTGACCCTGGTGACGCTGGGCGATTTCCTCGAACTTCGCGCGCGCCAGCGCACCGGTTCGGCGCTGAAGGCGCTGCTGGGCCTGGCGCCGAAAACCGCGCGGCGCATCGCCGCCGGCGGCAGCGAGACCGACGTGCCGCTGGACGAGGTACAGGTCGGCGACACGCTGCGCGTGCGCCCCGGCGAGAAGCTGCCGGTGGACGGCGTGGTGCTGGAAGGCGCGAGCCACGTGGACGAATCCATGCTCACCGGCGAACCGATGCCGGTGGCCAAGGGCAAGGGCGACAAGCTGGCCGGCGGCACCTTGAACCGCGACGGCGCGCTGGTGATGCGTGCGGAGAAGGTGGGCGGTGAAACCCTGCTGGCGCAGATCGTGGCGTTGGTGGCGCAGGCGCAGCGCAGCAAGGCGCCGCTGCAGCGCGTGGCCGACAAGGTGGCCGCGTGGTTCGTGCCGGCGGTGGCGGCCGTGGCCGTGCTGGCCTTCGCGGCCTGGGCCGTGTTCGGGCCGCCGCCGCAACTGGCGCATGCGCTGGTTGCGGCGGTGTCGGTGCTGATCATCGCCTGCCCCTGTGCGCTGGGTCTTGCCACGCCGATCTCGATCATGGTGGCCAGTGGGCGTGGCGCGCAGCACGGCGTGCTGTTCAGGGACGCCGGCGCGATCGAGGCGCTGCAGGACATCGACACCCTGGTGGTGGACAAGACCGGTACGCTCACCGAAGGCCGGCCCGCGCTCACCGAGCTGGTGGCGCTGGACGGGCAGCCGCGCGAACGCCTGCTGGCGCTGGCCGCGGCGCTGGAGCGTCCAAGCGAGCATCCGCTGGCGCACGCCATCGTGAGCGCGGCCGACGCCGAAGGCGCGCCTTCGCTCACCGCCACGGAATTCCGTGCACGCGCCGGCCGTGGCGTGCTGGCCACGGTGGAAGGCGCCACGGTGGCGCTGGGCAACGCGAAGCTGCTGCAGGAACTGGGCATCGCGCCCGACGCTGCGGCGAGCGCCCGTGCTGAGGCCTTGCGCGGGCAGGGCGCCACCGTGATGCATCTCGCCATCGATGGCGCGCTTGCCGCCTTGCTGGCGGTGGCCGACCGCATCAAGCCGGAAGCGCCGCAGATCATGGCGGGGCTGAGGGCGGCAGGCTTGCGCGTGGTGATGCTCACCGGCGACAACGCCACCGCGGCGCAGGCGGTGGCCGACCGGCTGGGCATCGACGAAGTGCATGCGGAAGTCTCGCCTGCCGACAAGGCGGCGGCGGTGAACGCGCTGCGCGGCGAAGGGCGCAAGGTGGCGATGGCCGGCGACGGCGTCAACGACGCCCCCGCACTGGCCGCCGCCGACGTGGGCATCGCGATGGGCAACGGCAGCGACGTGGCGATGGAGAGCGCGCAGGTGACCCTGGTGAAGGGCGAGCTGGGCGCGATCCTGCGCGCCCGCACACTGTCGCAGGCCACCGTGCGCAACATCCGCCAGAACCTGTTCTTCGCTTTCGTCTACAACGGCATCGGCGTGCCGCTGGCCGCGGGCGCGCTGTATCCCGCATTCGGCATCGTGCTGTCGCCGATGATCGCAGCGCTGGCGATGAGCCTGAGTTCGGTGTCGGTGGTGAGCAACGCGTTGAGGTTGCGAAACGCGGCGCTATGACGACTGTCACCGGCGATGCTTGACGGGTGCTTCTGCCGCGGCCCGGGCCGACGGAGGAGCATCTCCCCCGCACCCAATCACGGGTCGAAGGAGATGCCCCATGAACACGATTGCCCGAGTCCGCACTGCCCTGGACCGCCTGGCGCCGCTGATGCTGGCGCTGTTTTCCAGCGCGTCCATCGCATTTGGCCTGGTCTGGTCGCTGCACGCAGTCATCCACCCGCTGGTCTTTTGAGGGGATGGCCATGGATACGGTCAACGACCTGCGCGGCATGCTGGAGAAGCACGCGCCGCTGCTGCTGGGACTGCTGGTCGTGCTGTTGTCGGCACGCGCGCTGAGGAAGATGTTCTGGACCCTGTTCGGCATGTACATGGCCCTGCACTACAGCCACATCCACCCGTTCGGCTGAAGGCTCCACCCGGTGCCTGAGGTTTCCCCACGAATTCATGCCGGCGCACTCATCTGTTCGAGCGCCGACTCGGGCAAGGATTGCAGTCTTGCCAGCCACTGCGTCGTCCGTTCCATCGGCCAGTGTCTGACGAGCGCCT
>Ga0187815_10000059_pt1 | contig 51279 bp, 43 predicted proteins | sample NC_S_5_FD_132962 | JGI IMG/M metagenome (GOLD analysis project Ga0187815, IMG submission 132962) | Wetland sediment microbial communities from Neuse River Estuary, North Carolina, USA - ASW-S_5 | ecosystem: Environmental > Aquatic > Freshwater > Wetlands > Sediment | place: USA: North Carolina... | reverse complement strand
TTGGCCAACAAGCGGCTAAGCAGCTCGTCGGGTACATCGTGCTTGTGTGGGCTCATGGTGTCTCCGGGTCTGGCGGCAGTCTCCTGCCTGGGACCCGTTTACACAAAATCTAGGACACGCCCGGCCAGGCGTCTGCGACTGATAGACCGTGGAAACGACAGGTGTCGAAGACACGGACGGAAAGCAGGATTGAGGCGGGAGCGCAACGCCAGGAGGAAGCGCTGTGGAAGGCAAACCCGAATTGGTCACAGGGCCAGAAGAAACCGCACCCGCAGATGCCGAAGACATAACGGGGCTTTGAAGCGTCTTAGGCATCGCGAGCGCGACAGCGGACAAGGAAGCAACGGGCGACACCGCAGAAACCGAATGCGCGCCCAGCGTCGCAGGCGCAGGCGTCGGAATCTTTGGCGGTGCGCCGTGATCGGGAGGCAACGGCACTTCCCCATAGTCGTGAGGCGCAACGGGGAAAGAGGTGAGCGTCACCGCGTTTTGGTCGCTGGCACCGCACAGCTTCGCGACCGTTGTAGGGTCGGGCGAAGGTATCGCGGTGTTGTTGACCGCGACAGTCGCGAACGCGCGGGCGAGTTGCGTTGACATGCTTACGCAAGCATCCGACGGAACATCGTCGAAAGTCATAGCGTATGCAGTGCCGTCAGGCGTAGCAGAGAAATCAATTGGCCCGTTCCAACCGTTGACCAGTGCGCCGTTTTTGCTGTGCGCGAACTGGGGCGCTTGCTGTGCAACCGCGCTTGAGTCGATGCCAGCGAACGACCCCGATTGCCCCCAGCTTTGCGCTAGGACATTGGAAAGCGTGCGCGCTGTTTGGACAGCTGTTTGCGCTTTCTCTTGCGAAGTGGTGCGCTTCGCGACATAGAAGCCACCCGCTGTAAGTGCGGAAATAGCCCCTAAAACAAGCATTATTTCTAAGAGTGTGAATCCCCTTTGTGTGCGCATGTAGTTACCCCGTTTTCTTGTGTGTGTACCTCCCAACATCCAGAGGTAACAGAAAAACAGGGTTGCGCAAGGTCTAGAGCAAATCAGCTAGCTAGAAATTCCTCCCAGCTTTCTTCTGCGTCATCGACCACCTTTCTAACATCCTCTTCCGTCGCGGTCGTATAGGTCGGTAGCGTCTGCACCGCGCGCCCAAGAATACTAACGATTGAAGTTAACAAACTAGCAGTTGATTCGGCGGGCGCTTCTTCGTGATAACGAAGAATAGGAACACCAGCATGGCGCGCTTTCAGTGTGGTTAACTGGTTGTGAGCAGTCGCACAATAGACCCGATAAGCGATGTAATTGTTATTGAGCCCAGCACGCTCAAATTCGTCTTCAATGTTCTTTTTCTTGAAGCCATTGGCCCGAAGTTCGTTGAAAACAACCTCCGCTTGCGTCTTCCACTCCGTCAGCGTTTGAATAATTGCTTTGTCCTGTTGAACCTCTGGGTCTTTCGCGTAGTCGTTGAACAAGCGAATGTTTTCAGACGCGTCTTTGTATCGCATTTGGTCAGCGTGCGAGGAGTCCATTACGATGAGTTGAAGATTGACAAGCGCCTCCAGCATCGACTTCGCCATAGTAGGCGCGTGCGACGAGAAGCCACCGCGAACAAGATGAAGAGTCGCTGAGTATTGCTCCGCGATGGTTAAAAATAGAATGGACGCAACTCGATGCTCTCCTGCATCCTTCACTTCCACGCGGCCCAGCAATTCATCCACTAGTATTTTGAAGCGTTCGGCACTGTTGAGCATTTTCGAAATGTTCTTCATGGACGACCCCGCATAGAAGGTTACGAACTCAAGCTATTTCAAGCACTTCATTCGCGTAATAAGTGGATCTTTTGTCTCTCCGCCATAACTATCATATTTTTCCGCTACCGCACCCATAACTCGAACTAAGTCACCCGTCTTCTTATCAAGCAACATTGCATCAAGTGAAACAAAATTTTCAGATGCCGACGACTTAGACTTAGACGCATCCGAAACGATGACTGTTCTAACAGCAATAAGGCCTTGTTTCGCATCTTTCACTATCTGCCATCCCTGCCTTGTGTCGTCCACATCGTAACCCTCAAAAAATGGGTCATCAGAAGACGAAACAAGGCGAAATGCCTTTCCATCTGAAGAGAACTTCAGAAGATAGCGTCCATCCGTACAAGTCCACTGCTCAGTGTTTTGCGCATAAGCAGAGAAGGCGACGAAGCAAGAAGTAAGTGATAGCACTAGGGATAGGCGGTTCATAACACCTCTCTTTTCTTTGACTGCTCTACATACCGAAGAAACTCCCACCATCTCTCGGCGGTCTTCCATTTCCCCTCACTAGATTGGTTTCCTACAGCCCTCTTTCGTCGCCAGTTCTATGCGCATATCGAAGCGCTCTTTGAGCGCATGCACCGCCAACGCGTCGAGTTCATCGCGCGCAGAGTTCGCAAGCTCGTTGAGTGCGTCGAGTTCATCGCGCCAACCCAGCGCAACGCAGACCAGCCCCCAAAACTCGCACGAACGGATAAAGGTAATCCGTTCGCCCAACACACTCCGACGCCGTGAACTGTACCCACCGCCCCCAATGGGAAGCACGGGCGCAGGCTGGGGCGAAGGCGACGGCTCTAGAATCTCTGCGACCTCTTCAACGGGAATCTTCCAGCGCCCACAGTCTTTGCGAGCGCGGGGAAAGTCTCCCCGCTTGATGCGGTCGCGAATGTGCCCTTTCGCTCCGCGCGTGGCTTTGCCCAGCACTTCGGCCACTTGGTCAATTTCCAGCGCAAAGACTTCGCGTCCGTAGACAGACCGCAGGTGTTCTAGAGATTCCTTGCTCATGCCACGAGCTTAGAGCACGCGCAGGAGCGCGCAAAGCGGGTTTGGCGGGATGGAAATCAGAAGAGCAAGAGCGGTTGTCCGTGCCTTTGGCACACGAGCAAAAAGAACGGCCCCGCAACGCTCAAGAGGAACGCTCTACGCAGTTCGGTAGAAAAAGGCTGGGACACTTCTGGGACACTAGAAACCTGTTTTTGCCTGTTTTTAACTGTCTTTTAACTGGTGCAAGACAGCATGAATTTTGATGAAATGGCTTAAAACAAGGTGTTTTTAGCGTTGTGCAGTTGCAACAAGAAAGTCCGAACGGTCGCTTAGGAGGGGGATGCTCTATCCAGCTGAGCTACGGGGCCGAGGCGCGGATTCTGGCATGGATTGCCGCAGTGCGCGAACCGGCGCAGGGGGCCTCCCTGCTAGAATCGGCGTTTTGAAACAGGACGCCGCGCGCGTCCGGCACTGGAGTCCGCATGTCCCACAGCATCCTCTCCGCGCTCGGCCTGGCCGACGTCAATTCCGGCACCTACCTCGGCAACGGCGAGTGGTCGAAGACCACCGACGCCGGCACGCTGGCGCCGACCAACCCGGCCAGCGGCGAGACGATCGCCACGGTGCACGCGTCCAGCGCCGCCGACTATTCGCTGATCGTCGAGCGCGCGCAGGCCGCGTTCAAGGCCTGGCGCGCCACCCCGGCGCCGCGCCGGGGCGAGGCGGTGCGCCTGTGCGGCGAAGCGCTGCGCAAGCACAAGGACGCACTGGGTTCGCTGGTCGCGCTGGAGATGGGCAAGATCAAGCCCGAGGGCGACGGCGAAGTGCAGGAGATGATCGACATCGCCGACTTCGCGGTGGGCCAGAGCCGCATGCTGTACGGCTACACCATGCACTCGGAGCGCCCCGGCCACCGCATGTACGAGCAGTGGCACCCGATCGGCCTGATCGGCATCATCAGCGCGTTCAACTTCCCGGTCGCGGTGTGGGCGTGGAACGCCTTCCTCGCCGCAATCTGCGGCGACATCTGCATCTGGAAGCCCTCGCCCAAGACCCCGCTGTCGGCGATCGCCACGATGAAGATCTGCAACGAGGCGCTGCAGGCCGGCGGCTTCCCCGACCTCTTCTTCCTGTTCAACGATGCCGGCGTCGAACTGTCGCAGGCCTTCGTCGACGACCACCGCATCCCACTGATCAGCTTCACCGGCTCCACCAAGGTGGGCCGCCATGTGGGCGAGCGCGTCGCCAAGCGCATGGGCCGTTCGCTGCTGGAGCTGGGCGGCAACAACGCCATCATCCTGGACGAAAGCGCAGACCTGAAGCTGGCCATCCCCGCCATCGTGTTCGGCGCCGTCGGCACCGCCGGCCAGCGTTGCACCACCACCCGCCGGCTGTTCGTGCACGAGTCGATCGCCGATGACGTGACGGCCAAGCTGGTCACCGCCTACAAGCAGGTGGAAGGCAAGATCGGCGACCCGACGCTGGCCACCACGCTGATGGGCCCGCTCAACAGCAAGGAGGCCGTGCAGGCCTACCTCGCCGCAGTGGAGAAGGCCAAGGCGGCCGGCGGCAAGGTGCTCACCGGCGGTGCCGCGCTTAGCGACCGCAAGGGCAACTTCGTGCTGCCGACCATCGTCGCCGGCCTGAAGAACAGCGACGAGGTGGTGCAGACGGAAACCTTCGCGCCGATCCTCTACGTGATGCCGTTCAAGAGCCTGGACGAGGCCATCGCGCTGCAGAACAGCGTGCCGCAGGGCCTGTCCTCGGCGATCTTCACGCAAAACCTGAAGTCGGCCGAGCAGTACCTGTCGGCGGCCGGCAGCGACTGCGGCATCGCCAACGTCAACATCGGCACCTCGGGTGCCGAGATCGGCGGCGCCTTCGGCGGCGAGAAGGAAACCGGCGGCGGCCGCGAGTCGGGCTCCACTGCGTGGCAGGCCTACATGCGCCGGCAGACCAACACCATCAACTACTCCGACGCGCTGCCGCTGGCGCAGGGCATCAAGTTCGACCTGTAAGTGCAAAGTCGCCGCGCCGCCCTTCCGGCCTTCCGGGATGGCGGCGCGGCATCCCGACCCACCCCGCACAGGACGTTCGCCATGAGCTATCAGCCTCCCGCAACACGCAGCACCAACGCGCTGGCCGTGGTTAGCCTGGTATCCGGCATCGCGGCCTGGTGCGTGTTCCCGTTCATCGGGGCGATCGTCGCGGTGGTCTGCGGACACCTCGCCCGCAGCGAGATCCGCCGCGCGCCGCCGGCCAGCATGGAAGGCGACGGCATGGCGGTCGCCGGACTGGCGCTGGGCTACGCGCAACTGGCCCTCAGTGCGCTGCTGATCATCGTGGGGATCGGTCTCGTCGTCCTCGGCTTCGGCCTGCATTTCTGGCACTGACATGACGGATGCGCCCACAGCCTTCGATTTCCACGGCTGGCGCGTCGTCGTCGCCGGCGGCAGCAAGGGCATCGGCCGCGCCATCGCGCTGGCGTTCGCACGCGCCGGCGCGTCGGTGTCGATCTGCGCGCGCGGCGCGGAAGCGCTCGAAGCCACCCGCGGCGAACTGGCCGGCTGCGGCAATCCGGTGCACGCAACCAGCTGCGACCTCGGCGACGCGGCCGCCATCGCCGCCTACATCGAGCAGGCGGCGGCCGCGCTGGGCGGCATCGACGTACTGGTGAACAACGCCAGCGGCTACGGCTTCGGCGAGGGCGACGACGCCTGGTTCGCCGATTTCAACATCGACCTGATGGCGGCGATCCGCGCCTCGCGCTGCGCGTTGCCGCATCTGCAGGCCTCACCACACGCCTGCATCCTGCACACCAGCTCCATCGCCGCACTGCATCCGCGTCGCAGCGGGCCGGCCTATGCCGCGATGAAGGCGGCGCTGAGCCACTACACCACCTCGCAGGCGCTGCAGCTGGCCGAACAGCGCATCCGCGTCAACGCGATCGCGCCCGGCTCCATCGAATTCGCCGACGGCCTGTGGGATCGCTGCAAGCGCGAGGACCCCTCGCGCTACGCCGCCGTGCTGGCGAAGATCCCGTTCGGCCGCTACGGCACGCCGAAGGAAGTGGCCCACGCCGCGCTGTTCCTCGCCTCGCCGTATGCCGGCTGGATCACCGGCCAGACGCTGTGCGTGGACGGCGGCCAGCAGTTGAACGGATAAGGCATGAGCGCGCCGGACAGCACCGAACGCTTCAGCGACCGCGTCGCCGACTACGTGCGCTACCGTCCCGACTATCCGCCCGCCCTGCTCGACTGGCTGCACGGCGAGCGTGGCGTGACGCCGGACTGGCAGGTCGCCGACGTGGGCGCCGGCACCGGCATCTCCAGCAAGCTGTTCCTCGACGCCGGCCATGCAGTCACCGCGGTGGAACCGAACGCGCCGATGCGCGATGCCGCCGTCGCATGGCTGGGCAGCCGGCCTCGCTTCAATGCCATCGACGGCCGCGCCGATGCCACCGGCCTGCATGAGGGCAGCGTCGCGCTGGTGACGGTGGCGCAGGCCTTCCACTGGTTCGACCCGGCCGGCACGCGGCGCGAGTTCGCCCGCATCCTCCGCCCCGGCGGCCTCGCCGCGATCTTCTGGAACTCGCGCCGGCTCACCGGCACGCCCTTCCTCGAAGGCTATGAAGCGCTGCTGCGACGCTACGGCACCGACTACACCAGCGTAGCCGAGCGCTACGCCGCCGACGACGCCATGCGTGCCTGGTTCGGTGCCGGCTGGCGCGGCACCGCCCATTTCGAACACAGTCAGCTGCTCGATTTCGACGGCCTGCGCGGACGGCTGCTGTCGTCCTCCTACGCACCGAAACCCGGCCATCCGCAGCACGAGCCCATGCTTGCCGCCTTGCGCGAGCTGTTCGACCGCTGCCGGCAGGACGGCCGTATAAGCTTCGAGTACGACACGCGCATCATCGCAGGCACGCTCAGTTGAGACCCGCTCATGTATGACCTGTTGCGCCCGCTGCTGTTCGCGCTGGACGCCGAGACGGCGCACGGCCTCACCCTGTATGGCCTGGACGTGGCCTACCGCAGCGAGCTGATGCGCTTTGTCGTCAAGCCCGCCGCCGAGCTGCCGGTGGAAGCCTTCGGCCTCCGTTTCCCGAACCCGGTGGGCCTGGCCGCGGGGCTGGACAAGAACGCCGAGCACCTCGACGCACTGGGCGCGCTGGGCTTCGGCTTTGTCGAGGTGGGCACGGTGACGCCGCGGCCGCAGGCGGGCAACCCGAGGCCACGGCTGTTCCGGCTGCCGCGGCACGAGGCGATCATCAACCGCATGGGCTTCAACAACGCCGGCGTCGATGCGCTGCTGCGCAATGTGGACGCATCCAGCTACCGCGGCGTGCTCGGCATCAACATCGGCAAGAACAAGGACACGCCGAACGAGCGCGCGGTGGACGACTACCTGCTGTGCCTGGAGCGCGTCTACGACCGCGCCGGCTACATAACGGTGAACATCTCCTCGCCCAACACTCAGGGCCTGCGCGACCTGCAGGAGGAAGCCACGCTGCGCCGCTTCATCGACACGCTGCGCGAACGGCAGGAACAGCTCGGCTCGCGGAACGGCGCGCGCAAACCGATGCTGCTGAAGATCGCGCCCGATCTGTCCGAGCACGAACTGGACGGCATCGCCGAAGCGCTGCTGGCCAGCGGCATCGACGGCGTGATCTGCACCAACACCACCGTCGACCGCGCCCTGGTGGCGGATGACCCGCACGGCAGCGAAACCGGCGGCCTGTCCGGCAAGCCGCTGTTCGCGCTCGCCACCGACGTGCTGCGCGGCATGCGCCGGCGCCTCGGCGAACGCGTGCCCATCGTGGGCGTGGGCGGCATCCTCGACGGCGGCGACGCGGCGGAAAAACTCGACGCCGGCGCCAGCCTGGTGCAGATCTATTCCGGCCTGATCTACCGCGGCCCGCGGCTGATCGCCGAATGCGTGGACGAAATCCGCCGCCAACGGGAAAGCAAGCATGCCGGCTGAGAAAACCGACCTCGGCGGCTACGCGCTCACCGAACACGCCTCGCTCGCCGGCCGCAACACGCTGCGCGTCGCGGCACGCGCGCGGCTGCTCGCCGAACTCCGCGACGCCGCGAAGCTGCCGGAGCTGCTGGACTTCCCCGCCGTGCGCCACGCGCCGCTGCTGGTGCTGGGCGAAGGCAGCAACCTGCTGCTCGCCGGCGATTTCGACGGCATCGTGCTGGCGATGGAAACCCGCGGCGTGCAGGTGAACGAGCCGGCAACACGGGATGGCGACGTCGCCCGCATCGCGGTGGCCGCCGGCGAGCGCTGGGACGACTTCGTGCGCTGGTCGCTGGGCCAGGGCTACGCAGGGCTGGAAAACCTGATCCTGATTCCCGGCACGGTGGGCGCCGCGCCAATCCAGAACATCGGCGCCTACGGCACCGAGGTCGCCGAGTTCATCGAGAGCGTGGAAGCCTGGGACACGAAGGAGCACTGTGTGGTCCAGCTCGACCGCGCCGACTGCGCATTTGGCTACCGCGACTCGCTGTTCAAGCACCAGCCCGGCCGCCACATCGTCACCGCAGTGCGCTTCGCCCTGCCCCGTTCGCGCGAACTCAAGCTCGACTACGCGGGTATCCGCGAGGAGCTCGCGCGCATGGGTGTGGAGCGGCCTGCGCCGTTCCACGTCGCCGAGGCGGTGGTGCGCCTGCGCACGCGCAAGCTGCCCGACCCCGCAGTGATCGGCAATGCCGGCAGCTTCTTCAAGAACCCCGTGGTCGATGCCGCGCTGGCGGCGGCGCTCAAGCAGCAGCATCCGGAGCTGCCGGTGTGGCCGCAGGCCGACGGCCGCAGCAAGCTCTCCGCCGCCTGGCTGATCGAAGCCGCCGGCCTCAAGGGCAGCCGCGCTGGCGACGCTGGCATCTCCAACCGCCATGCCCTGGTGCTGGTGAACCACGGCCAGGCCAGCGGCGCCGAACTGTGGGCCTTCGCCCAGGGCGTGATCGCGGGCGTCGCGGCGAAATTCGGCGTGCGGCTGGAGCCGGAACCGGTGGTGGTCGGCGGCTGAGGCCGCGCGTCGCTCAGGCGCGTCGCGGCCGTTCGATGTCCGGCAACAGGATCGCGCACGCGCCGATCAGCGGCAGGTAGGCGCACAGCTGGTAGACGTAGCCGATGCCGTCGAGGTCGGCCAGCTTGCCCAGCACCGCGGCGCCCAGGCCTCCCATCCCGAAAGCCAGGCCGTAGAACACGCCGGAGATCATCCCGATGCGGCCCGGCACCAGTTCCTGCGCGTAGACGATGATGGTAGTGAAGGCCGAGGCCAGCACCAGGCCGATCACCACGCTGAGCACGCCGGTCCAGAACAGGTTCGCGTGCGGCAGCAGCAGCGTGAACGGCGCCACGCCGAGGATCGAACCAAGGATCACCCACTTGCGCCCCACCCGGTCGCCCAGCGGGCCGCCGATCAGCACGCCCGCGGCCACCGCGGCGAGGAACACGAACAGGTGCACCTGCGCGTTCTGCACCGACACGTTGAAGGTGTGCATCAGGTAAAACGTGTAGTAGCTGCTGATGCTGGCGATGTAGAAATACTTGGAGAAGATCAGCACGCCCAGCAGCAGCAGCGAGGCCTTCACCATGCCCGGCGACAGCTCGCGCACCGCCGCGCGGCGCGTGCGCGGCTTGCCGCGGGTGGCGTGGTGGCGCGCATACCAGTGGCCGACCTGCACCAGCACCGCGATCGCCAGCAGCGGCGCCAGCGCGAACCACTCCACGCTTTCGCGTCCGTGCGGCACGATGATCCACGCCGCCAGCAGCGGCCCCAGCGAAGCGCCGAAATTGCCGCCCACCACGAACACCGACTGCGCCAGTCCCGGACGCCCGCCCGAAGCCATGCGCGCCACACGCGAAGACTCGGGATGGAAGATCGACGAGCCGGTGCCCACCAGCGCCGCCGCCAGCAGCAGCACCGGGAAGGTCGACGCAGTCGCCAGCAGCAACAGGCCTCCCAGGGTAAAGCCCATGCCCGCAGCCAGCGAATACGGCATCGGGCGGCGGTCGGTCGCCATGCCCACCAGCGGCTGCAGCAGCGAGGCGGTGACTTGGTAGGTCAGCGTGATCAGGCCGACCTGGGCGAAACTGAGGTCGAAGCCGCTCTTCAATAACGGGTAGATCGCCAGGATCAGCGACTGGATCATGTCGTTGAGAAGGTGCGAGAAGCTGATCGCGCCCAGCACGGTGAACTGGGTGCGCTCCTCGGCGACCGCAGCTGCGGTGGCAACGGGACTCAGCGGAACGGCGTCGACGCGGGTCTGCATGGGGAGTCGTGGGATTCTCGGGGAAAGGGGCGCGGCGGCAGGCATTGCAGCCGCCGCGGCGCACACGATAATGCCCCGGTGAGCGGCCCGCATACGTCGTCGGGTCAAATTCTGTCGAATTCGGGCCATCCATGGCGCTTCCCCGCGTACTCTTGTTCTTCCCCGGCCTGCGCGCAAACAGCTTCCGGCGCGGGCCATGCGGAGACATTGAACAGGCTCTAAAGACATTGAGCAGGCTCTTGCATGCGACACACCCGCGTCGATGACTACGAGAACGCGCCGCGCGACGTCGTGGCCACCGGCAACGACTACGTTGCCGGCTATGTGCTGCCCGCGCATGCGCACCGGCGCGGCCAGCTGCTGTACGCCGCCACCGGCGTAGTCAGCGCAGTGACCGACCGCGGCAGCTGGGTGGTGCCGCCGCAGCGCGCGCTGTGGATACCGTCGGGCGTGCCGCACGAGGTGCACATGAGCGGCGAAGTCTCCACGCGCAGCGTCTACGTGCGGCGCGAAGCTGCCGACGCCGCGGGCCTGCCCGCCTACTGCCAGGTGATCGAGGTATCGCCGCTGCTGCATGCGCTGCTGCTGGAGGCGGTGGACCTGCCAGTCGAGTACGCGCTGGACGGCCGCGACGGCCGCCTGATGGCGCTGCTGCTGGACGAGATCCGCGCGATGCCCGCGCTGCCGCTGAATACGCCGCTGCCCGACGAGCCGCGCCTGCGCAAGCTGTGCCGCGCCCTGCTCGCCGCGCCCGCGCTGGAGATCGACGTCGACGCGATGGCGCACAAGGCCGGCATGAGCCGGCGCCACTTCACCCGGCTGTTCCGCCGGCAGACCGGCATGAGCTTCGCCGCGTGGCGCCAGCAGGCCTGCCTGCTCGCCGCGCTGACCCGGCTCGGTGGCGGCGAACCGGTCACCACCGTCGCGATCGAGCTGGGCTACGCCAGCGCCAGCGCATTCAGCGCCGCGTTCCGGCGCACGCTCGGCACCCCACCCAGCCGCTATCTGGCGATGCATGGCCGCACCGGACACAAAAGCACCCCGGGCCGAACCGCGGCCGACGTCATCGAACCGTCATGAAACGGCGGCACGGTGTCGCCCACACCTATGCACGAAACGCATGAACCTCCGGGGTTACCATGCCCGAAGGATCGGCGCGGCATGCGCCATTACGGATCACCATCGATGAGCTCACGCGCTCCACGCAAGTCTTCGCCCGTCGCCACGGACGCAACGGCGGCCAATGACGGGGCCGCGGCGGCCACACCCGACCTCGGCGAGCGGCGGCTGTACCTCAACCGCGAGCTGTCACAGCTCGCGTTCAACATCCGCGTGCTGGACCAGGCGCTGGACGAGCGCACGCCGCTGCTGGAGCGGCTGAAGTTCCTGCTGATCTTCTCGCGCAACATGGACGAGTTCTTCGAGATCCGCGTGGCCGGGCTCAAAGGCCAGATCGCGCTGGACCACGAGCTGCTCGGCGCCGACGGCATGGCGCCGCGCCAAGCACTGGCCGAGATCAGCGCGATCGCGCATCGGCAGATCGAGCGGCAGTACGCAATCCTCAACGAACGCATCCTGCCGGAGCTCGCCGCGCACGGCATCCGCATCGCGCGGCGCGACCAATGGACGCACAAGCAGAAACAGTGGGTTCGCCGCTATTTCCGCGACGAAGTGGCGCCACTAGTGACGCCGATCGGACTGGACCCCACCCATCCGTTCCCGCTGCTGGTCAACAAGAGCCTCAATTTCATCGTGCAGTTGGATGGCACGGACGCGTTCGGCCGCGACTCCGGTCTCGCCGTGGTACCCGCACCGCGCGTGCTGCCGCGGCTGATCCGCGTGCCCGACGACATCGCCGAAGGCGGCGACTGCTACGTGCTGCTCTCTTCGATGATCCACGCTCATGCCGAGGAACTGTTCCCCGGCATGAACGTGCTCGGCTGCTACCAGTTCCGCCTCACCCGCAACGCCGACCTCGCGCTCGATCCCGAGGACGTCGAGGACCTGGCGCTGGCGCTGCGCGGCGAGCTGTATTCGCGCCGCTTCGGCAACGCGGTGCGGCTGGAAGTGGCCGACAACTGCCCGAAGGCGCTCAGCGCGCACCTGCTGAAGCAGTTCGGTCTCGCCGAGTCGGAGCTCTACGAGGTGAACGGACCGGTTAACCTGGCGCGGCTGTTCCGCATCGCCAACAAGGTGAACTACCCCGCGTTGCAGTACCGGCCTTTCGTGCCTGCGCTGCCGAAAGCACTGAAGCACGCCGAGGACCTGTTCGCGGTGGTCGCGAAACAGGACGTGCTGCTGCTGCATCCCTACGAATCCTTCGCACCGGTGGTGGATCTGTTGCGCCAGGCCGCGAAGGACCCGCAAGTGCTGGCGATCAAGCAGACGCTGTATCGCACCGGCGCGGATTCGGAAATCGTCGACGCCCTGGTCGATGCGGCGCGCGCGGGCAAGGAGGTGACTGCGGTGGTGGAGCTGCGTGCGCGCTTCGACGAGGAATCCAACCTCTCGCTCGCCTCGCGCCTGCAGCAGGCCGGCGCGATGGTGATCTACGGCGTGGTCGGCATCAAGACGCACGCCAAGCTGATGCTGATCCAGCGCCGCGAAGGCAGCGAACTGGTGCGTTACGCCCACATGGGCACCGGCAACTATCACACCGGCAACGCACGGCTGTATACCGACTACAGCCTGCTTACCTCCGACGCGGCCTTGTGCGAGGACGTGCACAAGCTGTTCAGCCAGCTCACCGGCATGGGCAAGGCACTGCGCATGCGCAAGCTGCTGCAGGCGCCGTTCACGCTTAAGCAGGGCCTGCTCGACCTGATCGCGCAGGAAGCGGCGAACGCCACAGCCGGCAGGGACGCGCGCATCCTCATCAAGGTCAACGCGCTCACCGACTCCAAGATGATCCGCGCGCTGTACAAGGCCAGCATCGCAGGCGTGCGCATCGACCTGATCGTGCGCGGCATGTGCTGCCTGCGCCCTGGCGTACCCGGCGTGTCGGAGCACATCCGCGTGCGTTCGGTGATCGGCCGCTTCCTGGAACACAGCCGCGCCTACTGGTTCGCCAACGACGGCGAACCGCGGCTGTACCTCTCCAGTGCCGACCTGATGGAGCGTAACCTGGACCGCCGCGTGGAATGCGCGTTCCCGATCGAGAGCAAGAAGCTGCAGCAGCGCATCTTCGGCGCACTCGAGCTCTACCTCGCCGACAATGTCGGCTCCGCCGAACTGCAGGCCGACGGCAGCTACCGGCCAGTGACGCGCGCTCCCGACGAAGCGGTGCTCGACGCACAACAGCAGTTGCTCGAGAAATTCTGCGGCGTGGTTGCGTAGGAGCGCACCCTGTGCGCGAAAGCTTTTGGCTTCGATCAAACGCCAGAGCCATCGCGCACAGGGTGCGCTCCTACACCGCCTGTTTCAGGTGCTGCTTCACCCAGGCCACGTAGCGGTCGACGAAACCCTGCAGGAATTTCTGCGTGCCCTCGTTCGCGACGTGGCCTTCGGCGTCGATCAGGCCGTCGTCCTTGAAGTGCACGAACACTTCGGGCTGCGCCAGCGTCGCCACGTCGAGGAACACCAGCGAGTTGCGCAGGTGCTGCTGCGCCAGCGCGCTGCCGGTGGCGCCGATCGAGGCGCCGATCACCGCCCCCGGCTTGCCGGCGAAGGAATTGGTGCCCCAGGGCCGCGAAGCGACGTCGAGCGCGTTCTTCAGCACGCCGGGCACACCGCGGTTGTACTCCGGCGTGACGAACAGCAGGGCGTCGGCGGCCTCGATCTCCTGCTTCAAGCGCCGGGCCTCGGCCGGGTAGTCGGCATCGAAGTCCTGGTTGTACAGCGGCAGGTTGTCGATGCGGATGTGCTCGAAGACGAATCCGCTCGGCGCCAGCCGTTCCACCGCCTGCGCCAGCCGCCTATTGATCGACGCCTTGCGCAGGCTGCCCACCAGTACCGCCACCTTGATCGTGCTCATGCAGGATGCTCCACGGGAAAGATAGGCGCCGCACGCGCCCGGCGCATTCCGCTCATTGGACAGGCGGCACGGTCAAACGCGTGTGATCCGCGGCATCATTTCGCCTGCAGACTTTCCATCGCTTTCTTCGCATCCGCGTGTGCGGCATCCAGCGTGCCTGCCTTCAGGCCATGCTCGGCCTGGCGAAGCGCGTTTTGCAGGCGCGCCTCGACGGCGGCGTCACCCTTCGCGTCGACGATGGCACCCTCGCCCATGCCCTTGCAGGGATCTGCCGCCTTGGCATCGAAGCCTTTGCCCGCCGGCCCGACCAGGCAGTTCACCACATGGTGCAGATGCATATGCGCCGTCGCCAGGTCCGCCGCCCCCAGCGCCATGCCGGCGTGCGCAGCAGCCGTCGCGATCTGTTTCGATGCCGCACCGTTCGCATCCGCCGCCTGCACGGCGACCGGCAAGGCAAGCGCCAACAGCAACGCTGGCAATCCACACGTGAAACACTTCGTCATGGCACGACTCCCGAACGACGCGGCTTGGGCCGCAGTCTGCCGACTATGGCGCCACGCCCGTGAGGAACGTGGCAAAGACAGTCACGAGCGCGCTACCTACCTGTCCGATCCTGCTCCCTGCAGCAGGGCCTTCGTCGCCGGATCGAGCTGGGCCATGAAACGCTCCACCTGCTGCGTATAGTCCGATGCCAGGCCCAGCTCCCGATTGACCTGTGCGTGACTGAGGTCTTCCGGCAGCACACGGGCGCGTGAACCCAGCGACTGTGCCTTCGCCGCGAAGGCGCGCGCAGCCGTGCAGGAGTCGAGGCGCCGGGTGGAACACACGGCCAGCAGCGGCACAATGCGATCGCGCATCTGCTGGTAGGGCGAAGCCGTCAGCCAACCCGCGGGATCGCTGCCGAAAGCGCGATCGTAAAGCGGCAGATGCCGCCGCCGCATCGTCCGCACCACGTCGAGGCAGGCGCTGTCCAGCGCGACCGTACCCAGCCACGGCCGCACGCCCTGGCGTTTAGCGAGCGAAGGCTCGGCGCTCAGCAGTGCCACCAGGTGCGCGCCGGCGGAATGCCCCATCACGATGAACCTGGCCGGATCGCCGCCCCACGACGGCGCCATGCGCTGCGCCGACGCGAGCGCCTGCGCCACGTCGGCGGCCTGCGCCAGCGGAGCGGCCTGCGGCAACATGCGATAGTTCGTGGACACGACGATGAAGCCTCGCGGCACCCAGTGCGCGACCTTGTTCCCGACCACGCCTGCTGCAGCCTTGTCGCCGAACGCCCAGGCGCCGCCGTGCACGAGGAAAATCACCGGCGCATCGCGGGTCTTCGCCATAGGCAGATAGACGTCGAAGCGCTGCCGCGGGTCGCTGCCGTAGGCAATGTCCCGCAGCACATGCGTGCCCGGTGGCGGGGCCGCCTGCTGCCCCCATGATTGCTGCGACAGCATGCGTTGCCTTGATCGTTGCTGCGCATACGTGGCGAACGCCAGGAAGGTCAGCGCCGTCAGTGCCGTGCAAAATGCAGATAGCCACGCACGATGCTTCATCACGACCTCCGGTGGGCACGGAACCGTTCGTCGCATCCCGCGACGTCGACGACACCACAAACGGCAGGCCAAGCCGGCGGTTGACGCCGATCCGCGTCATGCCGCCGGTGCGCGTGGGTTACGATGCCCGGCCGCCTTGCATGGATTTCCTGCCGTGTCGCACTACGCCGGCCCCCTGCTCACCCGCCCCACCGCCGAGGCGCTGCTCGCCGCGCGCGGTGCCGGTGCCGCCGCGTGGACGGGCTCGCTGGACCTGGGCCGCTCCACCGGCATCGCGCAGCTGCAGGTGGACACCTGGCAGTGGCGCGGCGAAACCTACCCCTGGCCACCCGTGCCGAAGGACCGCAGCATCCACTACTGGGATGGCACCGAATTCGTGCCGGTGGCGCGTTTCTCCGGCTCGCTGATCAAGCTGGTGCCCACCGAATGGAACGTGCCCACCTTCGAGATCGACGGCATCAAGATGCTGCCCACCTCGAAGGAATCGCCGCTGGACGACGCGCGCCGCAAGGTGGCGCTGATCGAGCCGCGCGGCAAGGCGGTGCTGGATACCTGCGGCGGCCTGGGCTATTTCGCCGCCTGCTGCCTGGACGCAGGCGCGGCGCGCATCCAATCCTTCGAGAAGAACCTCGATGTGCTGTGGCTGCGCACGCTGAACCCGTGGTCGCCCGATCCGGACGCACCAACCAGCGGCGGGCGCCTGCAGCTCGTCCGTGCGGATGCATCGCAAGCCATCGCGCAACTCACCGATGCCTCGGTGGACGCGCTGCTGCACGACCCGCCGCGTTTTGGCATCGCCGGCGAGCTGTACTCGCTGGCGTTCTACCGGCAGCTGGCCCGTGTACTGCGCCGTGGCGGCCGCCTGTTCCACTACACCGGCAGCCCGAACAAGCTCACGAGCGGCCGCGACGTGCCGCGCGAGGTGGCGCGTCGGTTGCAGGAAGCCGGTTTCGCGGCGCAGCCGGCGCTGGACGGCGTACTGGCGACGCGACGCTGAGCGCCGGTATTACAGATGCCGGCGCACGACATCCGGCACCGGCAACGCCTCGTCGCAGGCATCGGCGACCACCCGGTTGCGGCCGCGCCGCTTGGCGGTGTACAGCGCCGCATCGGCGCGCGCGAACAGTTCGTCCGCGTCGTAGCCGCGCTGCGGATCGGCCTGCGCCACGCCGAGGCTGAGCGTGAGATCGGGAATCGGCGGCTTCGCCTGCGGCGCACGGGCAGCCACCGCCGTGCGCAGGGCATCGGCCAGCGTCACGGCCTGCTCCGTGTCCTGGCCGCCGCAGGCGATCATGAATTCGTCGCCGCCGAAACGACCGAACAGGTCGTCGCTCACCAAGCGTTCGCGCACCACGCCAACCACCAGCGCCAGCGCCGCATCGCCCGCCTGGTGGCCGTGCCGGTCATTGATCTGCTTGAAGTCGTCGAGGTCGAACACGATCAGGCAGAGCGGCTGGTTGTATTTCGCCAGATGGTCGATGCGCGCACGCAGCTCCCCGGCGAACGCGTGCCGGTTGAGCGTGCCGGTGAGCGGGTCATGCATGGACAGGTACTGCAATTGTTCCGACTTGCGCTGCAGGTGGCTGTGCGCGGATTTCAGGAAGCGCTGCTGGCGCGTCAGCTGCTCGGCCTGCTGTCCCAGCTGCTGCGCGCGGCGCAGCGATACCCACCAGGCCAGCAGCACGATGCCCAGCACCGGCAGCAGCAGCCACGCCAGTGGACGCTTTTGCGGCGGCGGTGCGGCAACGGCATCGGGCGTCGAGGATGCCGGCGCGCTCGGCGGCACGGCCACCGATGGCGCAGCCGGCGTGGCCGGCGCGATGGCGGGCGCCGACGTGAGCGGCATGGGCGATGCCGTATTTTCCGTCACGGCGGTCGCGTTCGCATTCGTGGAAGCCGGTGCAACCTGCACGGGGGCGGGCAACACGCCCGGCGCTGCGCCGGGCGGCACCGCCTCGACCTTCGGCGGCAACGGTGGAGGCGGCGGCGGTGGTATCCATCCCGGCGCACCACGCGGTGGCGGTGGACCTTGCGGTGGCGGGTGCGCACCGGGCGGCGGCGGGCGGAACTGCGGATCGCCCGCCACGGGAGGCGATTGCGCGCAGGCTGGCTGGATCGCCCAACATGCCAGCGCCATCATCGCCAGCACGCAGCCGGCACGGAAAGTCCCCACGACCACCCCCTGTCAGATGGCGCACTCTACCTCGAACTCGGCCAGCTTCAAGGATCCGCGGCGCTGGTCATCGGAAGGCAACGGGGCTCCATGAAGCAACACATCGCGCATGGCATGCCAGGCTCCGGACGAGGAGCGATCACGTAGGGGCAAAAAGCGTGGAAACGCCGACGCTGGCGTTTGTCGCCCCGCCCGTTCTCCGTGCCGTGAACCCGAGCTGTCTGCGCCGGTTTCCATCGCCACTGTTCGGGGGTACGCTCGACCTTCCCCCAAGTGAACCGGAGCCCCGCCATGGCCTTGTGGAAAGAGCCCGTGAAGTCCCCCTCCAATGCGGCACCCGAAGCCACGGACCAGGCGCGTTTGAACGTCCCGGAGACCAGGCCCGAAGCGGCAGCGCCGGTGCAGCCGGTACCCCGTTCCGCCCCTGCGGCCGTATCGGGCAAACCCAAGGCCGAATCGCTGATCGCGCCCGACATCACCATCGAGGGAAAGATCGAAGGCGCGGGCCACGTGCGCATCGCCGGCAACTTCAAGGGCGACATCAACGTGCGCGGGGACCTCACCATCGAACCCGGCGCCAAGGTGACCGGCAGCGTGCGTGCCGAGAAAGTCACCATCGCAGGCGAACTGGTTGGCAACGTCGAGTCCGCGGTGCACGTGGAACTGCTGCAAAGCGGCGCACTGGCCGGTGACCTGAAAGCCGGATCGCTCAGCGTGGCAGCCGGCTCGCGCATGCGCGGCCAGGTCGAGTTCGGCTGGGACGACAACGGCGCACGTACCGGCAGCGGGCACGGCGGCACGACTTCGTGACCGCCGCCCCTTCGGGCACGGCCGGGGCGACGCGCACCTGCCCGCACTGCAGGGAGACCATCCTCGAAAGTGCGAGCGTGTGCCCGGCCTGCCGCCACAAGCTGCGTTTCAGCGAGCCGGGTGCCGCAGCCGCGGCGCCGGCATCCGTGCCGCTGCGCGTGGAAGGCAGCTTCCGCAATCCCGACAGCCGCGCGTGGGAATATTCGATGGTGCTGACCATTCGCAACGAACGCGGCGAGGAGATCGCGCGCAAGCTGGTGGGCGTCGGCGCCATGCAGCCGGACGAGCAACGCACCTTCACCCTGAGCGTCGAGATGCAAGCCGCCGGCGCCGGCAGCAAGCGCACGCGCCCCTACTGACGGCGTCAACGACGACCCGGCGATTACACGCGGCCGCGGCGAACCCAGCGCGGCAATCCGGACAGGACCGTTCTGCGCAAACCCACCGGGTCGCGTGTTCCGGCACGGCGCTGGCCTACGCAGTGACGCGCCGCCCGTGAATGTCGAGGGACCGGCGGGTGCCTGCGTTCGGGTCGGCATCACTCCTGCTTGGCTGTGCATTCCAACAATTACTGCTACGCAGCATGGTTTGTTGGCGAAAACGGCTGCCCCTCACCTGACATCCATCACCTTAACAATGACTTAGGCTGACTTTTCTCATCACCCGTCCGCGTGATGCGACGCAAATTGACAGCGGTGTCAATGACTCGCAAGCTGGCACCCGTTCAATGGCGGGGGAGCGTGATGAACGTGGCAATCGATCATCCGGATCGACAGGCGGAGGTCCCGGCGGCGCCATTCCTGGCGGCGGACGTCGGCGGGACGCATGCCCGCATCGCGTTGATGCAGGCCTCGCAAGACGAGGCGCATGGGTTCGAGCTGCTGGCCTACCGCAAGTTCGCGTGCGCGGACTTCCCGGGGCTGGCGGAACTGCTGCAAGCCTTCGTCGACGGCGACGTGCAGATGCCGGTGCGGCACTGCGTACTCGCCTGTGCGGGCCAGCTGATGGACGACGAGGTCCTCAACGACAACCTCGCCTGGCCCATCCACTTGCCGCAGCTGCGCCGGGCGCTCGCCCTGGACGAGGTGGCCGTCCTCAACGACTTCGAGGCGCTGGGGCACGCGTTCGACACCTCGCTCGCCCGCAGCGGCCGTCTCCTGTGCGGACCCGCCCTCCATGCCGTCGGCCCGCGCCTGGTGATCGGACCGGGGACCGGCCTCGGTGCGGCGCTGCACTTGCCCGGTCCTGCGGGCGACCGCGTACTGACGACGGAAGTCGGCCAGATGGATTTTGCGCCGCATTCGGTCCGCGAGCGCGAGATCCTGGCGCAGCTGGCGCCGAACGGCGGCTACGTGCCGTACGAACGCATCGTGTCGGGCCCCGGCCTGCTGACCGTGTACAAGGCGCTGTGCGAGCTGCAGGGAGAGACGCCAAGTCTTGCCACGCCCGAAGCCGTCACTGCAGCGGCGGCAGCATTCAGCGACGCGCAGGCCGTGGAAGCCGTGCAGGTCTTCTGCGCTTCGCTGGGAAGTTTTGCCGGCAGCCTGGCCATGGCCTACATGGCCGTCGGCGGCGTGTATCTGGCCGGCGGCTTTCTGTACTCCATGTTCGCGCAGCTCGAGCGCAGCGCTTTCGAAGAACGATTCCTGCACGGCCGCAGCGCACGCGCGCTGCTGTCGCGGGTTCCGGTGTGGGTGACGGAGCACAGCCGCCATGGCGTGCTGGGGGCGGCCAGGTGGTACCTGCATCGCGGCGTGCCGGGCGCCGCGATGCCGCGCCGCACCGCGGACTTCGCTCCGTGAACCGCGCTGCAGCGCCGGCCGCGCAGCAATAGGCAGCACGCGGAACGTGCGTTCCGCAGGGGAACCGACGAATGGAAGCGGCCATGGCGCAGCGCCATGGCCGGATGCATCGAGAAGCGGCATGGCGACGACCCGCCAACCGCAGGCGCCGTCTGGATGCACACGAGCAGAAGCACCGCGGGGCACCAGAGATCCGACCTAACAACAACCAAGAGGGAAAGCCCATGTCCACCGTACATCGCAAGCACCCCTTGTCCTTTGCCATATCCATGTCGCTGTTTGCCGCCGTGACGACGTCGGCCATGGCATCGCCGCGGCCGGGGGCCCAGGCGGACAAGCCGGGGGCCCAGGCCGCCGCGCCGCAGGATGCTCAGGCAGCGCCCGCGCCGAATGCGAAGAAGGCCAAGGCCAGCGACGCCACGGCGAAGAAGAACGCGATCACGCTGTCCACCGTCAACGTCTCCGGCGTGCGCGCGTCGCAGATGCGCGCGATCGACCTGAAGCGCACGGCCCCGGACATCCAGGACAGCATCACCGCGGAAAACATCGGCGCGCTGCCCGACGTGACCATCACCGACTCCCTGCAGCGCGTCACCGGCGTGCAGATCAACCGCGACGCCGGCGTGGGCACCTCGGTGGACGTGCGCGGCCTGCCCCAGGTCGGCACCATGTTGAACGGCGAGGTGTTCATCACGGCGGACCAGATCGACTCGCAGCAGCCCGACTTCACCATGCTGCCGTCCACGCTGTTCCATGGCGTGGACGTGGTGAAATCGTCCACCGCCAGCGAGACCGACGGCGGCATCAGCGGCGCCATCGACCTGCATACCTACCGCCCCTGGGATCTGCCCAGCGGATTCACCTACAGCTATTCCGCCAACGGCGAGCGCGGCGCCACCACCAACCGCTGGGGGCCCGAGGCCAACGGCCTGATCTCCTACAACGACGATGGCCGCTGGGGCCTGCTGGTGTCCGCCGACTTCTCCGATACCACGCGCATGAACGCCACCGAGGGCCTCGACCAGTACGGCGTGGTGCTGAACGGCGAGAACGCGGCCAGCGCGGGCGGCTACTACGGCTTCCTGTCGGGGTGGAACGGCGCACCGATCCCGTCGCAGATCGTGCAGAACGCCGACGGCAGCGTAGACGTCAACGGCGACGGCAAGTCCAACGGCGTGTTCATGGGCAGCCAGAACTTCGGCCTGTACGACACCACCACCCGGCGCAGGCGCAAGTCCGGCAACGCCTCGTTCCAGATGGATCTCGGCAACGGCTTCAGCCTGACCAGCGACTACTTCTACTCGCAGCAGCGCCAGTACGACCGCAACGTCGGCATCCAGTTCAACTCCACCAACTGGCAGGGCGCCACCTACGTGCCGCTGCAGTCGCGCAACACCGGCAGCCCCGTCGCCGGCGCCTACGGCACACCGGAGCCGGGCTGGAGCGGCTCGCAGATGTTCACCACACAGGTGTACGAGAAGTGGCCGGGCGACGTGGAGTCGTTCTCGCAGATCACGCAGAAGAGCTCGAACGCGAAGAACTTCAACCTCCAGCTGGACTACGACAACGGCGGCGCCTTCACGGCCAGCCTGCGCGGCGTCCACGACACCGCGTTCCAGTCGAACGTGGAAACCGATATCAACGTGTCCGACTCCGACGGCGCGCTGTGGCCCAACGCGATGGTGGACGGCAGCGCATCCGCCGTACCGCCCGGCACCATGGTTTTTCCGTCGCAGCTCGGCGGCAACCGCGTGTTCAACGCCAACGGTGTCCCGCAGAACACGGTGCCGATCATCGCTAACTTCGGCGGCCGCTATCTCACGATCAGCATGCCCTCCTCGCTGGCCGCTGATTTCGCCAACCCCAACGGCTGGACGATGAAGACGCTGGAATCCTCCGGCGACTACGACCGGCAGGTGGATCTCAATGCGCTGCGCTTCGACGGCAAATACGACTTCGAGGACGGCTTCAAGCTCGAATTCGGCGTGCGCAACAGCATCCGCAGCGCCGACAACGTCGGCTGGACCCTGGAAACCCCGGTGTATGCCGGCATGGGCGCCAGCGATCCGAACGGATGCCTGGTGCGCTACGTCGGTGCCGACGTGGTCATGGACAGCGGCTCGTGCACCGCGGGCAATGCCCAGGGCGCCTTCCGCGCCGGGCCGATTTCCGCCTTGCAGATGCCGAACACCCCGGCGCCGCTTTCGGGCAACTGGAAGCAGTACAGCAACCTGCTGGGCTCGGGCATCAACTTCTGGGCGGTCAATCCTTCCGCGATGATCAATCCCGTCGCGTACTGGAAGTCGCTCTATCCCGATACCGTCGAGGTGGGCGAGCCGGGAACCACCTGGGGTGTGGGGCTGAAGGAGCTGACCGGCTACCTGCAGGGCGATTTCAACGGCAGCATCGGCAGCATGCCCTACAGCGGCAACGTCGGCGTGCACGTGATCCGCACCAACCTGGACGTGACCCAGCACCTGAGCGGCGCGCCGGGCTCCTACGGCGACGAACCTGCCGACGCCGGCACCGCCATCACCAAGCGCAGCTACCGCGACGTGCTTCCGTCGGCGAACTTCGCGCTGGATATCACCGACAGCCTGAAGTTCCGCCTGGCCTACTCCAAGAACATGATGCCGCTGGACCTCAGCACCTGGGGCGGCGGCCTGCAGTTGAACTACTCGCTGATGGAGACGCCGCAGGGACCGATCTTCCGCGTCTCGGACGGCACGTCCACGGGCAACCCGAACCTCGATCCGTGGCGCTCCAGCAACTACGGCGCATCGCTGGAGTACTACATCAACCCCACCAGCATGCTCAGCCTCGCGCTGTTCCGCATCAACATGCAGAGCTTCATCAAGAACGGCAGCGTGACCAACTGCACCCTGCCGGACGAAGACGGCGTGGTCCGCAACCATTGCATCGTGATCACCGAGCCGGTGCAGGGCACCGGCAACAGCATCCACGGCGCGGAGTTCGATTACCGCCAGGGCTTCACCTTCCTGCCGGGCATCCTGTCCAAAACGGGCATGGAGTTGAACGCCACCTACGCACCCAGCAACTCGGGCGAGCGGGACCTGGCCGGCAACAAGATTCCGTTCCAGGACAACTCCACCAAGTCGGGCAACTTCATCCTGTGGTACCAGGACGATCACTTCCAGGCCCGCATCGCGTACAACTACCGCTCGCGGCGTGCGGTGATGGACAGTGTGGGCGGCATCACGGGCATGGAGATGTACGAGGCGCCGCAGAAGTACCTCGATGCGTCGGTCTCGTACAAGATCAACAAGTACGCCGAACTGTTCGTGGACGGCACCAATCTCACCAACGAGTACCAGCGTTACTACCTGGTGTGGCCCGACCAGCCGGCGCACTCGAATTTCTCCGAGCGCATGTTCATGGTCGGCATCCGCGGACAGTGGTGAGCGGGGAGCCGAAGCCGGGCGCGGGCGACGGACGCGCCCGGCCCCGCATGCCGCAGCAGCTTTTTCCACAAGACACCTCGACCGAATTCCTACAACGGAAAGGCTGACATGCAGGATTCCGGCATCACGCGATCCGCCCGCGACGGCAACTTCCATCGCTCCATCGGCCTGTTTTCGGGCACGGCGATCAACATGACCCAGATGTGCGGCATCGGGCCGTTCATCACCATCCCGATCATGGTCGCCACCATGGGCGGGCCGCAGGCGGTGATCGGCTGGATCGCCGGCGCCATCCTCGCGGTGGCCGACGGCATGGTCTGGGCGGAACTGGGCGCCGCCATGCCCGGCTCCGGCGGAACCTACGTCTACCTGCGCGAGGCCTTCCAGTACCGCACCGGCAAACTGATGCCGTTCCTGCTCATCTGGACGGTGCTGCTGACGATCCCCTTGCTGATGTCGACCGGCATCATCGGGATGGTCGAGTACCTGGAGTTTTTCTTCCCGCACCTGGGCTGGTGGGCGGTGCATCTGGTCAGCCTGGCGGCGACCGGCCTGGTCACCTGGCTGCTGTACCGGCGCATCGAATCGGTCCGCGCGATCACCGTCGCGCTGTGGGTGATCATGCTGCTGTCCGTCGTCGGCGTGTCGGCGGCGGGCTTCTCGGACTTCCATCCGGCCTTCGCCTTCAGCTACCCGGCCGGCGCGTTCGGCGGCCATTTCTTCGTGGGCCTCGGCGCGGGACTCATCATCGGCATCTACGATTACCTCGGCTACTTCACCACTGCCTATATGGGCGACGAACTGCGCAATCCGGGCCGCACGATGCCCGATTCCATCATCATCTCGGTGATCGCGATGATGTTCGTCTACCTCATCCTCAACCTCAGCGTGCTCGGCGTGGCACCGTGGCAGGAGATCGCCCGATCCCAATCCGTGGCATCGCTGGTGGTGGAGCGCAGCTGGGGGCATCTGGCCGCCTCGCTCATCACCGTCCTCATCATCGTGACGGCGTTCGCCTCGGTGTTCACCGGCCTGCTGGGCGGCTCGCGCGTGCCGTTCCAGGCGGCACACGAAAAGGTGTTCCTGTCTGTGTTCGGCAAGCTGCACGCGAAGCACGGCTTTCCGCACGTGGCCCTGCTCACGATGGGCTTGGTGACCGCCATCGGCACGTTCTTCGACCTGGGCGAAGTCATCAACATGCTGCTGGCCGCGACCATCATCGTGCAGTCCATCGCGCAGATCGCCGCGCTGGTGGTGCTGCGCAGGCGCCAGCCCACGCTCGACCGTCCGTACCGGCAATGGCTGTATCCGGTACCGTGCGTGGTCGCGCTGCTGGGCTGGGTCTATGTCTACGTATCGGCGTCCATGCTGTCGCTGATCCTGTCCGGCGCGTGGATCGTCGCCGGCCTCGCGGTGTTCGCGGTCTGGGCCAGGGTCAACCGGTCCTGGCCGTTCGCCCCGGTGCAAATCCGCGAAGCCTATCTTGGGAACGACTGACGCCATGCGCATCCTGGCCAAATCCCTGCTTTTGACGATCACGATGCTGGCGGCATCGGCGGCGCCGTCCGCCCGCGCCGAAGCCGGCCTCGCGCCCACGCCGGTGGGCGGCGCCGGCACCACCACCACCATCGCCCGTTGGCAGATCCAGTCCAGTGCGAAGGCGCAGCAAGGCGGCGCCGACATTTCCTCCCCCGGCTACGCCGCCCGCGGCTGGTATCCGGTGAGCGGCCGCGCCACGGTGATGGCGGGGCTGCTGGAGAACGGCACGTACAAGGACGTGTTCTACGGCGACAACCTGCGGGCGGTGCAGGTGCCCGACGCCAGCGGCAACCTGTTCGTGAACCCCTGGTGGTATCGCAGCACGTTCACCCTCGCCGGTGGAGCACCAGGGCTGCGTACCCTGCTGCGCAGCAACGGCATCATCGCGAGCGCCGACGTGTGGGTGAACGGGCACCTGGTCGCCGACCATGCCGCCGTCGCCGGCGCCTATCCCGTACACGAGTTCGACGTGACGCGCTGGGTGCATGCGGGCGCCAACACCCTCGCGCTGCGCGTGCATCCGGCCGACCCGAGGCGCAGCCTTTCGATCGGCTGGGTGGACTGGAATCCGACGCCGCCGGACAACAACATGGGCCCATGGCGGGGCGTGGACATCGTGCGGACGGGGCCGGTCGAGCTGCGCTACCCGCAGGTGACATCGGTGCTGTCGCTGCCCGGTCTCGCGCGTGCCGCGCTGAGCGTGAAGGTGCAGGCGCACAACCTCGATGCGGTGGCGCACACGGCAACGATCACGGGTGAGGTGGCCGGCGTTTCGCTGCGCCGAACGATCCGCCTCGCGCCCGGCCAGACGCAGACCGTGTCGTTTTCGCCCAAATCCGATCCGGGCCTCGATCTCAGCCATCCGAGAATCTGGTGGCCGGCCGGCATGGGGGCGCATTCGCTGTATTCCCTGCAAATGGTCGCCACCGTGGATGGCGCAACCTCCGACCGGGCCGGCACCACGTTCGGCATACGCAGTGTCAGTTCCAGGCTGACCAGGCAGGGTTATCGCCAGTTCCTGGTCAATGGCGAGCCGGTGCTGATCCGCGGCGCAGGTTGGGCGCCGGACATGTTCCTGCGCAGCGACCCCAGGCGCATGGAGGCCGAGTTCAGCTACATCCGCAACCTCGGGCTCAACGCCATCCGCAGCGAGGGCAAATTGGAAGACGCGCGCTTCTACGACCTCGCCGACCGCGACGGCATCATGGTCCTGGCCGGCTGGCAGTGCTGCGACAAGTGGGAATCGGCGGCGAAGACGGGCGGCGCGCCGTGGGACGCCGCGGACGAGAAGGTGGCCGCGGCCTCCATGGCGAGCGAGGCGCGCCTGCTGCGCAACCATCCGTCGGTCATCGGTTTCCTGATCGGCAGCGACAATGCGCCGCCGCCGGCCATCGCGAAGATGTACGTCGACACCTTGCATGCCGAGGACTGGCCGATGCCGATCGTCGCGGCGGCATCGGACCAGGCCACGGCCGTGACCGGGCCGTCCGGCATGAAGATGGCCGGACCCTACGCGTGGGTTCCGCCCGCGTACTGGTACGCCGACAAGCTGGGCGGCGCGTTCGGCTTCGATTCCGAAGTCAGCGCGGGCGCCGACATCCCACGGCTGGAAGACCTGACCCGGATGCTTTCGCCGCAGGAGCTGGAGGCGCTGTGGAAGTATCCGCAGCTGCGCCAGTACCACGCCTCCGCGGCCTGGTCGCCGTTCGCGAAGATCACCCCGTTCGACACCGCACTGGCCAAACGCTATGGCGCGCCCCGCAGCCTTGCCGACTACGTGGCCAAGGCCCAGCTCGAAAACTACGACAACGTCCGTGCACAGTTCGAGGCGTTCAACGCCCGCATGGATGCGGCCACGCCCTCGACCGGCATGGTCTACTGGATGCTCAACAACGCCTGGCCGTCGCTGCACTGGCATCTGTACGACTACTTCCTGAATCCGGCCGGCGCCTATTTCGGCGCGAAGAAGGCCAACGAGCCGCTGCACATCCAGTACTCCTACGACACGCGCGCGATCATGCTGGTCAACCACACGCTTACCGACGAGCATGGCCTGCAGGCAAGCATCCGCGTGCGCAACCTGGACGGCAGCGTGCTTTACGCGCAGCGCCTGCGGGACATCGAGCTCGCCGGCAACCGCACGCGGCAGGTGGCGACACTGCCGGTGCCGGCGGGCTTGTCGCGCACCTACTTCGTCGAGCTCGCGCTCGCCAGCGCCGACGGCACACCGCTCAGCCGCAACGTCTATTGGCTGTCCACCCAGCCGGACCGGCTCGACTGGGCGCATTCGAACTGGTACCTCACGCCGGCGACGCAGTACGCGGACCTGAGCGCGCTGCAGTCCCTGCCGGCTGCGACCAGCGAGGTCCGCGCAAGCACCAGGCACGAGGGCGGCGAGAACGTCACCACGGTGACGCTGACGGTGCCCGCATCGTCCAGGGCCGTGGCGCTGTTCCAGCACCTGTCGATCAGGCAGGCCGCACACGGCGAGCTCGCACTGCCGATCCGCTGGAGCGACAATGACGTCACGTTGTGGCCCGGCGAATCGCTTACCCTGACCGCGCATTACGCCGCGCAGGGGACGGCGGCGCCGGTCGTCGAAGTGGGTGGGTGGAACGTTCCGGCCCGGAGCGTCCCGGCCACCGTGGAAAACCCGGCGGACGCTTCACAGGGAACGAACCATTGAATCCGGCCAGCCTTCCATGACCCGCGCGACCATCGACGACGTCGCCCGCACCGCGGGCACCTCGACCAAGACTGTTTCGCGGGTGCTCAACAACGAGCCGAACGTGCGCGATTCCATGCGCGAGCGCGTCCTCTCCGCCATCGCGGCGCTCAACTACCGCCCGCTCACCTCGGCGCGCAGCCTGGCCACCAATCGCTCCTTCATGATCGGCCTGCTGTACGACAACCTCTCGCCCAGCTACATCATGGAGGTGCAGGCCGGCGTGCTGGAGGCGTGCGAGGCGCAGCACTACAGCATGATGGTGCAGCCGCTGGTGTCGGCGGCAGCGGACTTCGTCGAGCGGGTCGAGGACATCCTGTCGCGCCACCAGCCCGACGGGCTGATCCTCACGCCGCCGATCACCGACCACCCGCAGCTGCTGGAACACCTGCGCAAGAGCGGCTTGCCGTTTGCCTCGATCGCGCCGCACCACCCCAAGGACTGCATCGGCGTGATTCTGCGCGAGCGCGAGGCCGCCGCGGCGATGGTGGATCACCTAGTGTCGCTCGGCCATCGCCGCATCGCCCATATCCTTGGCGATCCCAAGCATGGCGCCGGCGTCTGGCGCCTGGCGGGCTTTCGCGACGGCCTCAAGCGCGCCGGGCTGAAGGAAGATCCGGCGTACATGGTGCAGGGCCGGTTTTCCTTCGAGTCGGGCGTGGCGGCCATGCGGCAGTTGCTGGCGCTGCCGCAGCGGCCGACCGCCATCTTCGCAGCCGACGACGACATGGCCGTCGGCGCGATCTGGGCGGCCGCTGAAGCCGGGGTGACGGTTCCCGGCGATGTATCCATCTGCGGATTCGACGACACCACGATCGCGACCCAGGTGTGGCCGCCCTTGACCACCATCCACCAGCCCGTGCGCGAGATGGGCCGGCGCGCCACCGAAGAACTGCTGCTGCGCGTGCTCGGCAAGGGCGACGCCAGGATGGTCGAGGTCGGCTACGAGATGCGCATCCGCGCCTCGACCGCGCCCACGTCGTAGCCTAGGCCGCGCCGCCCACCGTACCGATCCAGAGGAGGAGCCCGCATGCCTGCCGCACCCGATGCCACGAAGCCGACCCGGAAGTTCCACTTCATTTCCGGGCTGCCACGCTCGGGCAGCACCCTGCTGGCCGCCATCCTCAACCAGAATCCGCGCTTCCGCGCGGGCATGACCAGCCCGCTCGCCGACATCATGGGCGTGGTGATCGCGGAGGCGAGCAGCAAGAACGACTTCTCGTTCGACGTTTCCGACGAGCAGCGCGTCGCCATGCTGCGCGGCCTGGTCGAGAATTTCTACGCGGGGCACGCGGGCGCGGACGCCCAGGTCGTGTTCGACACCAGCCGGCTGTGGTGCAGCCGGATGCAATTGCTCGACATGCTGTTCCCGGAGGCGAAGGTGATCGCCTGCGTGCGCCAGTTGTCTTGGGTACTGGACAGCATGGAGCGGCTGGTGCGCCGGCAGCCGGTCGGCGTCAGCAAGGTGTTCCGCTTCGACACCAACACCACGGTGTACTCGCGCATCGAGGCGCTGACCGATCCGCGCGGCATGGTGGGCTTCTCCTTCCAAGCCACCAAGGATGCGTTCTACGGCCAATATGCCCCGGGCCACCTGCTGGTGCTCACCTACGAAAGCCTGGTGCGCAATCCGGCGGCGGCCTTGCGCGCGGTCTACCAGTTCATCGGCGAACCCTGGTTCGAACACGACTTCGACCGCATCGCCTACCACGCGGACGAGTTCGACGCGCGGGTCGGCATGCCCGGCCTGCATACCGTGCGCCCCAAGGTGGCGCCGATCGAGCGCAGCTCCATCCTGCCGCGCGAGATCTTCGGCCGCTTCGCGAACGAATCGTTCTGGATGGACCCGAAGAACAACGTCGGCCAGGTGCCTATCGTGTGATGCCGGACCTGCAGGGCCGACGCCGCCGCGTGTACCTTGCCGATGATGTCCAGACCATGGCTTCCCGTTATACATTCGGGATCTTCGGCTTTCCGTATCGACAGGAGGCAGCGCATGGCCAGCCACGATCCCCGCGTCGACGCCTACATCGCCAGGTCCGCCGAGTTCGCCCGCCCGATCCTCGACCCGCTGCGCGCCATCGTGCACGCCAGCTGCCCCGAGGTGGAGGAAGGCATCAAATGGGGCATGCCGTTCTTCAGCTACCGGGGCGCGCCGATGTGCCACATGGCCGCGTTCAAGCAGCACTGCAGCTTCGGCTTCTGGCTGTCGAAGGAAGTCACCGGCAGCAGCGGCGAAGACGGCATGGGCCAGTTCGGCAAGCTCGCCTTGCCGAAGGACCTGCCGCCGAAGAAGGAACTGGCCGCCCTGCTCCGCAAGGCGATGGCCCTGAACGAGGCCGGCGTGAAGCACGTGCGTCCCAAGGCGGGCGCCAAGCCGCCGCCGGCGCCGCCCGCGGATCTCGCCGCGCTGCTGGCGAAGCGGCAGCACGCCGCGGCGCGCAAGACCTGGGCCGGCTTCCCGCCCGGCGCGCAGCGCGAGTACATCGACTGGATCGCCGAAGCCAAGACCGACGCCACCCGCCAGAAGCGCCTCGCCACCACGCTGGAGTGGCTGGCCGAGGGCAAGCGGCGCAACTGGAAATACGAAACATGCTGAAGGCCGCCTGCCCATGATCCGGATCGCCCGCGCCGCGGATGCCGCCGCCATCCACGCGATCTACGCGCCGCACGTCGAAAGCGGCGTCGCCACCTTCGAGAACGTGCTGCCCGGCGCCGACGCCATGCGCGAACGCATCCTCGCGCGCCTGCCGCACTACCCGTGGCTGGTGTGGGAGGAAGCCGGCGACGTGCTGGCCTATGCCTATGCCGGCCGCTTCCGCGAGCGCGCCGCCTACGACTGGATCGCCGAGACCTCGATCTACGTGCATCCCGACGCGCAACGCCGCGGCATCGCGCGCCGGCTCTACGTCACCCTGCTCGACGCGATGCGCCTGCAGGGCCTCACCCAGGCGGTAGGCGTGATCACGCTGCCCGGTGCGGCCAGCGTCGCCTTCCACGAATCGCTGGGCTTCGCGCCTGCCGGCGTGTGGCGGCAATGCGGCTGGAAGCTGGGGCAATGGTGGGACGTGGGCGTGTGGCAAAAGGAGCTGCAGGTCGCCCCTGTACTGCCGTCGGCGCCCCTGCCCTTCGCCACTCTGATCACCCATTCCGCATGGACGACCCTGCTCGAACGGAGCATGGATTGAGAGCCACCTGCCGATCCCCCGGCGCATCGCCCGGGAGGACTGGCAGGCAGCCGATCCATGGACTCAGTGGCTGGCGGCAATGATGCTGGCGATGACGCCTGTGGTGATCGCCACCAGCAGGAAGTCGCCGTTGTCGCTGCGCACCCAGTGATAGCCGCGCGGCGGCTGGCGCAGATGCGCATGGCGCCAGTCGGTCACCACATACCGCCGGCCGCGATAGGCCGCCGGCATGTGGCCACCTCTTTTGTACCAGCCCTCGTGGCGGCCCTGGTCGTACATGCCGTGATAGCGGGATGCATGATGGTGGTCGCGATTCTGATGTCGATCCTGCCCATGATCCTGTGCGACCGCGGTGCCGGTCGAAGCCAGCAAGGAGCAGCACAGCACGAACACACCCATGGCCTTTTTCATGAAAATCCCCTCGATGGAAAATCCACCGGGCACGCAGCTAGCCGCATGCCCTCTCCGCGATTCGGTATGGACTCGATCGCGACGCGATCCACCATCTGCCTAGCCTCCCCAACGTGGCGTGAATTCGTGGACGCCCCCCCCGCTTTCCCCGCCCGTCGTCACTGGGGATTGACGCTGCGCTAACATGTTCGTTTCAGCATCTATGGAATACCCCACCATGCAGCTCAATCAGGTCAAGGCGATCATCACTGGCGGCGCCTCCGGTCTCGGCCACGCGGTGGCGCAGCACCTCGTCGCGCAGGGCGGCAAGGTGGCGCTGTTCGACGTCAACGAGGAGAAGGGCCAGGCCGCCGCCAAGGCGCTGGGCGAGGCCGCCCGCTTCTACAAGACCGACGTCACCAGCGAGGACGGCGTGACCGCCAACGTGGCCGCCGCACGCGAGGCGATGGGCGGACTCAACGTGGTGATGAACTGCGCCGGCATCCTCGGCGCCGGCCGCGTGCTGGGCAAGGAAGGCCCGATGGCGCTCTCCACCTTCGCCAGCACGGTGATGGTGAACCTGGTCGGCAGCTTCAACGTGGCCAAGGCCGGCGCCGCGCTGATGCAGTCCAACGAGGCGGGCGAGGACGGCGAACGCGGCGTGATCGTCAACACCGCGTCGGTCGCCGCCTACGAAGGCCAGATCGGCCAGGCCGCCTACTCCGCCTCCAAGGGCGGCGTGGTCGGCATGACCCTGCCGATGGCGCGTGAACTCGCGCGCTTCGGCATCCGCGTGGCGACCATCGCGCCGGGCATCTTCTGGACCCCGATGGTGGACGGCATGCCGCCCCAGGTGCAGGAATCCCTGTCCGCTTCGATCCCGTTCCCCTCGCGTCTCGGCAAGCCGGAGGAATTCGCCCAGACCGTGGCCTTCATCCTCGGCAACCGCTACATCAACGGCGAAACGATCCGCCTCGACGGCGCGGCGCGGCTGCAGGCCAAGTGAGTCCAGGATGGACTCATCCCGTGCAGACCATGGATGGTCGATGACACGGGATCCAACCCCATCATCTCCCGCCACTGGATTCCGGCCTTCGCCGGAATGACGAGAAAACATGAAAGCTTCCGACGTCAAGAAAGGCAACGTGGTCGAGCACGAAGGCACCGTGTACCAGGTGCGCGACATCGAACGCAGCTCGCCCACCGCGCGCGGCGGCAACGTCACCTTCCGCTTCACCCTGTATTCCATCCCCGGCGGCCGCAAGTACGACCTGAGCCTGCGCGCCGACGACGACCTGAAGGAGATGGACCTGGTGCGCCGCGCCGCCAACTTCTCCTACAAGGACGGCGAGGCCTATGTGTTCATGGACGCGGAGGACTATACCCAGTACCTGCTCGGCCCGGAGCTGGTGGGCGACAACGCCGCCTACATCGTCGAGGAGCTGGAAGGCTACTACGTGCAGCTGATCGACGATGCGCCGGTGGGCCTGCAGGTGCCCACCAGCGTGGTGCTCACCGTGGTCGACACCGCGCCGGAACTGAAGGGCGCCAGCGCCACCAAGCGCACCAAGCCCGCCAAGCTCAACACCGGCGTGGAAATCCAGGTGCCCGAGTACATCACCAACGACGAGAAGGTGTGGGTCAACACGCTGACAGGCGAGTTCGCCGGCAGGGCCTGAACAAGAGGGAGATGCGAGCGGTTTTTGCCATACTCGCCACTCCCTCGCCATCCAGCCTTGCACCATGCCCGCCAGCGGCTATTCCCTGCGTGCCCAGCTCGTCGAAAGCCTGACCCTCGTCAAGCGGCCGGACGTGCCACTGTGGGTGGTGCTGCGCAATACCCTGGCGGTGGTCCTGCCGCTGGGCGTGGGGCTGGCCACGGGGTATCCGGAAGTCGGCCTGAGCGTGGGCGCCGGCGCGCTGGACACGATGTTTTCCGACCAGCCCGGGCCCTATCGCCAGCGCATGCGCCGGCTGCTGCTGGCGGCACTGGTGGCGGGATTGGCCGCGCTGCTCGGCTTCACCATCGGTGGCCAGTTGCTGCCGATGCTGCTGGCCACTGCCGCGTTCGGCTTCTGCGGCGGCATGCTGGTGGTGTTCGGCGCGGATGCCGCACGCGTGGGCATGACCAGCATGATCCTGCTGGTGATCGCCGCCGCCACGCCGATCTCGTCCAGGAACGCCCTGCTCGCTTCCGGCCTGATCGCCTGTGGCGGCCTGCTGCTCACCCTGTTCGCGGTGGCCGCCTGGCCGCTGCAACGCTACCTCCCGGAGCGCCGGGCGCTGGCCGAGGTGTACGCAGGCCTCGCCGCACTGGCGCGGCAGCCGCGCCAGGACGAGCAAGCGAACCCCGCGCTTACCGATGCGATGACCTCGCTGCAGCACACCTTGCTCGGCCGCGACCGCGCGCACGGCCGCGCGATGGAAGCGTTCGCCGTGCTGCTGGAACTGGCCGAACGCATCCGGCTGGAACTGACGGCGATGTCCGAGCTGCATGCCGATCCCACCAGGCATGCGCACTACCGCGAGGCCGCCGCCGGCGTGCTGGAGACAGTCGCGCATGCGCTGGAAACCGGCGAACCGCCGCAACAGGTGGAGCGTGCGCTGGCGAACCTGCACGACAGTGCGCCGCTCCCTCCCGGGAGCGAGGCGGGCGTAGACAGCCTCGCCACGCACCAGCGCGCCCTGGACGGCCAGCTGGCCGCCGCGCTGCGCAACGCGAACTGGGCAGGCAGCCGCGGCGAACTGCGCGCGGTGGCGGCGGAGACACAACTGCCACGCACGCTGCAAAGCGGCTCGGCGCGCGCGATGCTGCGCGCCAACCTCACGCCGCGCTCAGTGGCGTTCCGCCACGCCGTGCGCATGGCGGTCTGCTTCAGTGCGGCACTGCTGGTTTCGCGCCTGTTCGCGCTACCGCACGGCTACTGGCTGCCGATGACCACGGCGATCGTGCTGCGGCCAGATTTCGCCGCCACCTTCAACTTCGGCCTGCTGCGCGTGGTGGGCACGGTGCTGGGCCTGGTGCTGACCACCGCACTGCTTTACCTCACGCCTGCCTCGCCCTGGGCGCACCTCGCGCTGATGGCGCTGCTGTGCATGGCGTTCCGCTGGCTGGCCAATGCGCACTACGGCATCGCGGTGGCCGCGCTGACCGGCACCGTGGTGATCCTGCTCGCGTTCGAAGGCGTCGACTCCGGCGTGGCGGTGACCGACCGCGTGATCAACACCGTGCTGGGCTGCGGCATGGCAATGCTGGCCTACTTGGCCTGGCCCACCTGGGAACGTGGCCGTGCCCGCGATGCGCTTGCCGAGATGCTGAATGCCTACGCCGGCTACCTGCGCGCGCTGGCCGTGCCGGAGCAGCGCGATGCGCAGCGCGAGACGCGCAGCCTGGCGCGCACCGCGCGCAGCAACGCGCTCGCCTCGCTCGAACGCATGCGGGCGGAACCGGGGACGCCGCAGTCGTTGCTGGAGCTGGCGCGCGCGCTGTTCGCCAACGGCAACCGCCTGGCGCGCACCGCGATGGCACTGGAAGCGCTGGGCGACGAGCCGGCGTCGCGGCCCGCCGCTGTGAACGGCTTCGTCGCCACCTGCGCGGATGCCGTGCAGGCTATCGCCGTCGCCCTGCGCGGGCAGCGCGCAGCCGACACCCTGCCCGACCTGCGTGCGCTGCAGCAGGCGTTGCTCGCCACGCTGCAGCAAGCCGGCGGGTACGCCGAGGCCGAGCCGCTGATCCGGCTCAGCGACCGCCTGACGGACAACATCAACACACTGGCCCACGTGCTGCGGCGCGCGCAGTCGGCAACCGGAGTCAGCTGATCCGGATCAGCTGGCCAGCTCGCGCTGCAACCAGGCTCGCGCCAGCCGCCATTCGCGCTGCACGGTGCTGGTGGAAATCTCCAGCGCCATCGCGATCTGCTCGGCGCTCATGCCCATGAAGAAGCGCATCGCGACGATGTCCGCCTGGCGGCGGTCCAGCGTCGCCAGCAAGTCCAGGCACTCGACCAGGGCGCTGTAGTCGACCCCGTCGGACAGTTCCATGGAGATTTCGGTGATCTGCAGGCGATCGGTCTCGCGCGGTCGCTTGGCGGCGTTGCGGCGGCGTGCCGAATCCACCAGCACCTCGCGCATCGCACGCGCGGCCACGCCCAGCAAATGCCGGCGATTCGCCCAGTCCGGCGGCTGCGTGCCGCCGAAGACCTTCAGGTAAGCCTCGTTGACCAGAGCCGTAGCGCTCAGCGTGCGCTCCATCTGCTCGTTGCCGAGCTGGGCGCGGGCAATGCCGTGCAGCGCGTCGTACATCTGGCGCAGGGCCTCGTTCAAGGCCACCGGATCGCCAGCCTGGGCGTCGCGCAGCAACCGGGTTACCTCGACCGCATCGTTCAATGCTCTGCTCCTGTTCCGCCATTCGCCTTGTCGGCGACCATGAGTACCGGATCGTGACACGGCACCAATGACGAATCGGCGGCCAAATCGGCTGACGCGAGCGAACGGTCGGGCAGCGGCTGCATGGCCGCCTCCTGGCGACGACAAGCCACGCGCCGCACCGATGTCCCGGGCGGCGGTCCGGCCGCGGCAGCCACCTCGCCCGCACCGCCGCTCGCCTGGCGCAGCTTGGCGTCGAGCAGGGTCGCAGCGAGCGCGCGGGGATCGGTGGACGCGGCCTTGCTCACGCGGTTGAAGTCGGTCAGCTGGGCCAGCCATTGCGCCGCCTGCCCGGGATGGCGGTCCAGCAAGGCCGCCTCGCCCAGCCCGGCCAGCATGCGGCCCCAGGCATCGGGCATCTCCTGCGGCCCATGTGCGCCCATCTGCACCTGCGCTGCGCCGAAGTTGCGCGTGGCCGACGCCGCATCGCCGCGCGCCAACGCCGCATCGCCCAGCACGACCAGGGCATTCGCGCGATTTTCCTGCGCCCATGGCAGGCCGGTGCGCGCACGCGCGTCCAACTGATGCAACTGTGGCAGCAGCAAGGCGGCGGCATCGGCGCTGCGCCCCATGTCCACGTATACCTTTGCCAGCTCGGTCAGCGTGTAGAGCTGAAAATCGGGCGACTCGTGCGCGAAGGATTGCGTCAGCTTCGCGGAACGTTCCAGTGCGTCGCGCGCGTCCGGCAGGCTGCCGAGCCGGGTCAGCGCCACGCCGAAATAAGTGAGTAGCCCGGACATGCCGGGGCCGACCGAGCCCACCTGCCGGTCGTAGTCGGCAATGGCGCGGCGAAACAGTTGCACCGAACCGATGGGGTCGTGGCGCATCGACACCAGCGCCAGCACGAAGCGGTAGTAGACCAGCGCTGGGTCGTCCTTCACGTACAGCTGCTGCGCCTCGCCCAGTGCCTCCCACGCGCTGGCGATCGCACCGCTGTCGTCGTTCATCGAGCCCTGCGCCATCGCCAGCACGGCTTCGGCCTGCAGATGCAGCTCACGATCCGGCACGGCGCGCGCGTCGATCTGGGCGAGTATCTGGCGCGCCTCGCTGGCGATCGACCCGGCCGTCGCGGCCGAGCCGCCCAGCTCGTTGTACAGCAGGTTGATGCGCACCCGCAGGATCTCGTCGGCGTGGTCGCCGGGCGCCTGCGCCAGTAGGGTCATGGCCTCGCGGTCAAGCGGGATGGCCGCAGGCAGATTGATCACGGTCGAATAGGCGCGCCCCAGCGCCGCCAGCACCTGCCCACGCTCCAGCACGTCGGCATCGTAGGAAACCTGCAGCTTGCGCGCCTCCTGCAACAGCGGAATCGCCTGGCCGCCTAGCCCCAGCTGGTTGTAGGCGCGTCCCATCGACAGCAGCAGGCTGACCCGCACCGGTGCCGCGATGCCCTGGTGCGACATCAGTGTGTCCGCGCCGCGGTCGAGCACCTCGCGCACCGTGACCTTGCTGCCGTGCGCATGGGTGGGGTCGGCGTTCTCGAACAGGTTCTGCAGGAAGCCGGCGATCGCCGCGGTCTTGTCGCGCTCCAGCTCCAGCCGATGCATCTGCTGCACCCGCTGCACCGCGAACGACCCGAGCAGCGCCAGCACCAGCACCCCCGCGCTGGCACCCACCGCATGCCGGCGCAGGAACAGCCGCGTGCGATACCAGATCGCACCGTGCCTGGCGCGCACCGGCCGGGCGGCCAGGTAGCGCTGCAGGTCGGCGGCCAGCACATCCACGCCCGGATAGCGCTCGCACGGATCGCGGCGCAACGCTTTCATCACGATGGCGTCGATGTCCGCCGGCACCTCGCGCAACAGCGGCGGCGCGCCGGACTTGCGCAGGCGCAGGCGCCGGCTCGGCGGCAGCAGCTTGCAGGTATCGATCGCCTGCGACAGGCTCATCGGCGAAGCCTCGTCGCCGTCGCCGAACGGACGCACGCCGCAGACCAGCTGGTACAGCACCACGCCCAGCGACCACACGTCGGCGCCGGTGCCCAGCGGCCGCCCGCGCAACTGCTCGGGACTGGCATAGGCCAGGGTAAGGCTGCGCATGTCGGTCTGCGTCTGCGTGGCGGCCACACCGCCGACATGGTCGAGCAGGCGGGCAATGCCGAAGTCCAGCAGTTTCGGTTCGCCCTCGTCGGTCACCAGGATGTTGCCCGGCTTGAGGTCGCGGTGGATCACCAGGTGCTGGTGCGCGTAATGCACCGCCGCGCAGACCTTGAGGAACAGCGCCACCCGCTCGCGCAGGGGCAGGCCCTGGCGCTCGCACCAGCGATCGATGCGCTCGCCCTGCACGTACTCCAGTGCCAGGAACGAACGGCCGTCGCTAGTGGTGCCACCATCGATCAGATGCGCGATGTTGGGGTGGTTGAGCGTGGCTAGGATGCGGCGCTCCTCCACGAAACGCCGCAGCGGCTCGCGGCCGGAGAGGCCTCCAGTGTGCAGGAACTTGATCGCCACCTGCTGGCGCAGTTCGTCCGGCGTACCCTCGCCCAGCGCTCGTTCGGCCAGGTAGACCACGCCGCCGCCGCCCTCGCCCAGCCGGCGCAGGATGCGGTACCCGCTGCTCCCCGCCGCGCTGATCGTGGCGCCGACGACGTCCGGTGCCGCGGCCATCCGCGGCAGGCTGATGCTGCCCACGGTCGCTTCGGCGGCCTCCAGCATCCAGCGCACCTCATTGCGCAGAGTCTCGTCGTCGCCGCAGTTGGCGACGACGTAATGCTCGCGCTCCGTCTCGACCAGATCCAGTGCCGCCAATGCGATCGGCTTCGCCCGGAGGTAACGTAATCGACGCTCCTCGTTCACGGCATTCCCCCCTGTGCACATCGCCGCGTGGCGCGCGCTCAGACCGGCAAGTATAGGCTTCCGCCACCCTGGTGTGCATGTGCCGCCCACCAAGGCCAGCCGGGCATTGTGCGTCCGCGGCACGACTGGATATATCCCGAGGTTCTAAACTGCCGGGATGCTCAAGATCGACTCCCACGCGCACATCCTGCCCCGCGACTGGCCCAACCTCGCCGCCAAGCATGGCGACGAGCGCTTTCCGGTAATGACCCACACCGACGGCCGCCACCGCATCTACAAGGACGGCAAGTTCTTCCGCGAAGTGTGGGATTCGGCCTTCGATCCGCAGATGCGCATCGACGACTACGCCCGCTTCGGCGTGGACGTGCAGGTGATCTCCACCGTACCGGTGCTGTTCTCATACTGGGCCCCGGGGCACCAGGCGCTGGAGCTGCACCGCCACCTCAACGAGCAGATGGCCGGCATCTGCCGCGACTTCCCGCGCCACTACGCCGGCATCGGCACGGTGCCGCTGCAGGCGCCGAACCTGGCGATCCGCGAACTGGAGCGCTGCATCGACGAGCTGGGTCTGCAGGGCGTGCAGATCGGTTCGCACTGCAACGACTGGAACCTCGACGCGCCGGAGCTGTTCCCGTTCTTCGAGGCCGCCGCCGACCTCGGCGCCGCGGTGCTGGTGCATCCCTGGGACATGATGGGCATGGCCAGCATGCCCAAGTACTGGATGCCGTGGCTGGTGGGCATGCCGGCCGAGCAGGCCCGCGCGGCCTGCTGCCTTGCCTTCGGCGGCGTGCTGGAGCGGCTGCCCAAGCTGCGCGTGATGCTGGCCCACGGCGGCGGTAGCTTCCCGTGGACGATCGGCCGCATCGAGCACGGCTTCAAGATGCGCCCCGACCTGGTGGCCACCGACAACCCGCGCAACCCGCGCGAATACCTCAAGCGCTTCTACTTCGACTCTTGCGTGCACGACGACCGCGCGCTGCGCTGGTTGCTGGATGTGACGGGCGTCGAGCAGGTGATGCTGGGCACCGATTATCCTTTCCCCCTGGGCGAGCAGGAGCCCGGCAGCGGTATCGAGGCCCTGGGGCTGGACGATGCCGCCCGTGCCCGCCTGTTCCACGGCACCGCGCTGGAATGGCTGGGCCTGCCCAGGCACCGCTTCGCACCCGCCCCCACCGCCTGAGGACTCTGCATGGTTCATCTGCGCTCCACCGTCATCGCCGCTGTGCTCGCCATCGGCCTGCTGGCCACCGCACCCGCCCCGGCCGCCGAGGTCAGCATGGCCAACGGCAGCGTGAGCTTCCGCACGCCCGACGGCTGGCTGGACATCATGGACACGAATGGCGACCCCGAGGTACACGCGTTCCAGGTACCCGACTCTTCCCCCACCGGCCAGGCAGTGCTGGCACGCGTCACCGTGACGGTGAAGCAGGAGCCCGACATCAACGGTTTCCACGCCTACATCGACCAGGCCTCCGCCACGGCGATGGCACTGCCCGGCTACCAGGCCGAGGCCAAGGCGCCCGAGCCCAACAGCTTCAGCTACACCGCGCGCGAGGCCGGGGTGGCCTCCAGCTACCGCGAGCGCTACTGGTACCGGGACGGCCACGCGATCCAGCTGCGCTGCGTGCGCCCCACCCAGAGCCAGGCCGGCGCCGCCTGGATCGCCGCCTTCGATCGCGGCTGCGACGCGATTGCCGCGCAGCTGAAATAACCCCCTTGTTCTCCCTCCCCGGCGCGCCGGGGAGGGTCGGGGTGGGGTGCTCCGGCTTTGCGGATTCCCCTCACCCGACCTCCCCCAGCAAGCAGGAGGGAGGAGCCACCCCGCAGGATTGCCGATGTCCTCCAGCTACCAAGCCACCGCCGACTGGGCCCGGGCGGCCGATGCCGCCGATCCGCTGCGCGCGTTCCGCGACGAGTTCCTGATCCCGCCGCACGCGGGCCGCGACAGCACCTATTTCTGCGGCAATTCGCTGGGCCTGCAGCCGCGTGCGGTACGCGCCACACTCGCGGCCGAGCTGGACGACTGGGCCGAGCTGGGTGTGGAAGGCCACTTCAAGGGCCGCCTGCCGTGGATGGACTACCACGAGTACGTGCGCGACCACCTGGCCGAAGTCGTGGGCGCCAGGCCGGCCGAGGTGGTGGCGATGAACACCCTGGGCGTGAACCTGCACCTGATGATGGTGAGCTTCTACCGTCCCACGCCCGCACGGCCCGCCATCCTGATGGAAGCCGGTGCCTTCCCCACCGACCGCTACGCGCTGGAATCGCAGATCCGCTTCCACGGCTTCGACCCCGCCACGGCGCTGATCGAGCTTGAAGCCGACGAGCCGAACGGTACGCTGTCGATGGCCGCCATCGAACGCGCGCTGGCCGAGCACGGCTCGCGCATCGCGCTGGTGATGCTGCCCGGCGTGCAATACCGCACCGGCCAGGCCTTCGATCTCAAGGCCATCACCGAGCTCGGCCACCGGCACGGCTGCGCGGTAGGCTTCGACCTCGCCCACGCGGTGGGCAACCTGCCGCTGCAACTGCACGACAGCGGTGCCGATTTCGCCATCTGGTGCAGCTACAAGTACCTCAACAGCGGCCCTGGCGCGGTGGGCGGCGCCTTCGTGCACGAGCGCCACGCGCGGGCCGCGCTGCCGCGCTTCGCCGGTTGGTGGGGCCACGACAAGACCACCCGCTTCCGCATGGGCCCCGAGTTCGTGCCCACGCCCGGCGCCGACGGCTGGCAGCTGTCCAATCCGCCGATCCTCGCGCTGGCGCCGCTGCGCGTGTCGCTGGAAATCTTCCATCGCGCCGGCATGACGCGGCTGCGCGAGAAATCGCTGCAGCTCACCGGCTACCTGGAATGGCTGGTGCAGACCCAGCTCGCCGACGTGCTGGAAGTGGTGACGCCCGGCGATCCCGCACGCCGCGGTGCCCAGCTCTCGCTCCGCGTACTCGGCGGCCGCGAGCGCGGCCGTGCGTTATTCGAGCACCTGATGGAACAGGGCGTGATCGGCGACTGGCGCGAACCCGACGTGATCCGCATTTCGCCCGCCCCGCTGTACAACCGCTTTGCCGACTGCCTGGCGTTCATGGAAACCGTGCTGGCGCGGAGCCGCAACGGCTGACTACACGGGTACGGCCAGTCCGACCTTGTCGCGCGCCATCACCACGCTGGTGGTGTAGCGGCGGATGTGCTCATTGTCGAGCAACAGGCGCCGGGTGAAAGATTCGAAGTCGGCCATGTCGCGCGCCACCACGATCAGCACGAAGTCCGTTCCGCCGGTGACGTAGTAGCACTGCTGCACGTTGGGATCGGCGCGCGCCTGCCGCCGGAACGCGTCGAGTACGTCGGCGCGCTCGCGCTCCATCTCCACGCCGACGATGAAACCCATCGCCTGCCCTACCGTGACCGGATCGACGACCGCAACCTCCGCGGCGATCACACCGAGCTGGCGCAGGCGCTTGAGCCGCCGCTGCACGGCCGCGGCGGACAGGCCGATGTCGGCACCGATGTCCTCGCCGGTGGCGCGCACGTCCACCTGCACGCGGCGCAGGATCATCCGATCAAAATCGTCGAGCAAGGGTTCTTCGGCCATGCCGCACCTTATCCGCCCAGATCGCGGCCAGGCAACCGCGAACGGCCGGATTGTGCGGCCAGCCCGCAGTACGAACCTCGATCATGCCTGCACCCCGGAGACGGGATTCCCCGATACCCGCGACGCCGTCCACCGGCCTACCACCCACTGGCAGACACCCATGATCGACCATCTCGAACTGCAAACCCGCCATCTAGATGCCAACCTGCGTTTCTACGGCGACGTGCTCGCCCCGCTCGGCTACGAACGGAAGGTCGACGGCACGGCCAAGGGTTATGGCAACGGCCGCGACCTGGACTTTTTCATCATGGCCGGCGAACCGTCGGCGCACGTCCACTTTGCGTTCGGCGTCGCGAACCGGGCGCTGGTTGACCGGATTTATGAAACGGCAAGAGCTGCAGGACACCGGCTCGACCGCGCTCCGGCCCTCTCGCCGCACATCCACCCGAACTACTACGCTGGCTATCTGCGTGACCCCGACGGACGCCTGATCGAATTCGTGTGCCACCAGCCCGAATGAGGCAGCCGTTCACTACCATCCGCCGGAACTGTCCATGAGTTCGGTCTGGACCGACCTGCTGTTTCTGCAAGGCCATATCCGCGACCCGCAGCTGGCCCGCAGGTTGGGCAAGCCGCAACCGCGTGCAGCCGCGAGCGCGGTCGATCGCCCGGAAGACTCCGGACAGGCTCTTATGCGCCTTCCGCCGCCAGCAGACCCTGCGCGAACTCCCGCAGGTAGTCGAGAAAACGCGTCTGCACGCCGTTCAACGGGCTGTCCGGCCGGTAGACGGCGCGCAAGGTGACGTCCAACTGCAGCTTCAGCGGACGCATCTGCACCGGCTCCTTGCTGCATCGCGCGGTGAACGGATCCACCAGCGCCAGCCCGCCGCCGCGCGCGACCAGCGCGCACGCCAGCTGGTAGGTCTGCACCCAGACGTTGGCGCACGGCGCGGGATCGACCTTGGCAAGGTGGCCTTGCAGCATGTTGCCCAGTGCGTCCTGCACGGTGATGCCTATCATCGGCTGGCCGGCCAGCGCGGCTATCGGCAGGGGCTTGTCGAGTTCGCATGCCGGCCACCAGCCCGGCGGGGCGATCACCATCACGTTGCCGCCGCATAGCGGCTGCTCCAGCAGGGCGTGATGACCCATGTCCTGCAGGGTGAGGCCGATATCGCTCTCGCGCAGCATCAGCGACTCGCACATCGCTGCCGAATGCTGTGTGTACAGCTCGACGATGGCGCCGGGATAGACCTTGCCCAGCCGGGCGATTGCGTCGGGCACCAGCATCTGCGCCATCGTGGGCGTGCAGGTGACGCGCAGCGGATGGCTCTCGGGCCGGGTGATGTTCGCCGAGAGGCGCTGCAGGTCGTACATCTCGCGCATGATGCGATCGATGTGGTGGCGCATCAGCAGCGCCTGCTGCGTGGGCTGCAGGCGGCCGCGCACGCGGCTGAACAAGGGGAAGCCCAGATGGTTCTCGGCCTGCTGCAGCGCCTTGCTCGCGGCGGGCTGCGAGATGTTCAGGAGATTCGCCGCACCAGTCAGGCTGCCCGTGCTCAGCACCGCATGGAACAGCTCGATGTAGCGCAGGCGCATGTCTCTTCCCGTCCGGTTCGCGGCGACCACCCGCGCCGAGTGCAACACATTGCGTTTTTGCAGGCAAACCGTGCAGGTGGCATGGATCTGCAGCGGCGTACACCATGGCGCATCCACAACCGTCGGTTATGCCATCTGCCCGTCTTTTCATTGGCGATGCGCATCCGCCGGTGACTATGCTCGGCGCGCCGCGCGGGGCGGCACGACGCAACTATGAGGCCACGATCCACATGTCGAACCAAGGCGCAGCAACCGCAGTCCGGTGGAGTCCGCCGTATCTGCTGTACCTGGGCAGCGCGACCGACGATCTCTCGATCAAGACGGCGCGCGGGCTGGCGCATTGGCGGGCCGGGCATTGCCTTGGCCAGCATCGCCGCCCCGACTGTGCGGTGACGCTCGGCCTGCCCGACCTCGACTTTGCCCAGGCCAAGGCCGCGGGCGCCGACACCATGGTGATCGGCGCCGCGAACGCCGGCGGCGTGATGGGCCCGGAGATCGTCGCCGACGCGGTCGCCGCGCTGGACGCCGGGCTCAACGTGGTCTCCGGCCTGCACCACAAGCTGCGCGACAACGCCGACATCGTGGCCGCCGCGCGCCGCAACGGCCGCGCGTTGTTCGACGCGCGCGCCCCCGGCCCGAACATCCCGGTCGGCAACGGAAAGCCGCGCGCCGGCCGGCGCCTGCTCACGGTGGGCACGGACTGCTCGGTCGGCAAGATGTACACCACGCTGGCGCTGGAGCGTTCGCTGCGCGCACGCGGCCATGCGGCAGATTTCCGCGCCACCGGGCAGACCGGCATCCTGATCGCCGGCGCGGGTATCCCGGTGGATGCGGTGGTGGCGGATTTCATCTCCGGTGCCGCCGAGGCCATCTCACCCGCGCGTGCCGACGGCGGCTGGGATCTGATCGAGGGCCAGGGTTCGCTGTTCCATCCGTCCTATGCCGGCGTGTCGCTGGGCTTGCTGCACGGCTCGCAGCCCGACGCCATCGTGCTCTGCCACGAACCGACGCGGCAGCACATGCGCGGCCTGCCGCACTACCCGATCCCGGAACTGGTGGCCTGCATGGAGGCCAACCTCGCCGCCGCGCGCCTGACCAATCCCGCAGTGCGGCCCGTCGGCATCGCGCTGAACACCTCGAAGATGCCCAAACACGACGCACAGGCCGCCTGCGGGCGGGTCGGCGCACTGTTCGGACTGCCCTGCCAGGATCCGGTCACCATGGGCGTCGAAGCGATCGTGGACCAGCTCGTCGCATGCTTCCCGGGCTGAACAACCGGCCTAGGAACCTGAGCGGCGGCGTCCGGGGTACCCGCGCGTGCTGACACTGGACTCGATCCAGACCCTGGCCTGCGGCGGCCTGCTCCTCTTCGTCGGCTACGCGATCCGGCGGCGCGTACCGCTGCTGCTGCGTTTCAGCATTCCCGCGCCGGTGATCGGCGGCCTGTTGGTGGCGCTGTTCATGCTCGCGTGCCGGCACTGGGGCGTCACGCCGATACGCTTCGACACCAGCCTGCAGCAGCCGCTGATGATTGCGTTCTTCACTGGCATCGGCTTCAACGCCAGCGCGAGCCTGCTCAAGGTCGGCGGCCGCCAGATCCTGCTCTTCCTCACCCTGGCCAGCTTGCTCGCGGTGGCGCAGAACCTGCTGGGCATCGCCATGGCCAAGGCCTTCGGCCTACCGCCGCTGTTCGGCGTGATCACCGGCTCGGTCACGCTCGCCGGCGGCCCCGCCACCGGGCTGGCCTTCGCGCCGCTGTTCGGCAAGGCGGGCGTGCACGGCGCGCAAAGCGTGGCACTAGCCAATGCGATGGCCGGCATCGTGCTCGGCTCCATTTTCGGCTCGCCGATAGCAGCGATGCTGATCGAACGACTCCACCTGCGTCCAGCCGATGCAGTCGCGGATACCCTCGCGGAAGCACCGGCCGAAACGGCGAAACCCGGGCGCACCGCCGATCCGGCCTATGCGGGGCTCAAGAACCTGATGTTCATGCTGCTGGCGATGGGCATAGGCGCATGGATCAGCAGCGGCCTGAACCGGCTCGGCGTGACCCTGCCGAGCTACATCGGCGCGATGCTGGTCGGCGCCGCCATCCGCAACATCGACGACACCCTGGGCTGGTTCGGCCTGTCGACGCGCAGCATGGAACTGATCGGCAGCATCGCGCTGTCGCTGTTCCTCGTGGTGGCGCTGATGAACCTGCACTTGTGGGACCTGGCCGGCCTGGCGATGCCGCTGCTGGCGAACCTGACGGTGCAGTCGATCCTGGTGCTGGCCTTCTGTTGCTGGCCGCTGCTGCAGCTGATGGGGCGCGACTACGACGCCGCCGTGATGGCCAGCGGCTTCACCGGCTTCATGCTAGGCACAACCGCGAACGCCGTGGCCTGCATGAGCTCGCTGACCGAACGCTACGGACCTGCGCCACGCGCCTTCCTGGTGGCGCCGTTGGTGGGTGCTTTCCTGATCGATTTCACCAACGCGATCATCATCACGGGCTTCGTCAATGTTTGGCATTGACCTGCAGCCTTGCTTGGGAATTAGACGATTTCGGCCGTATGTCGCAGGCAACAGAGCGGTTCGATCGCACGGCGACGTAGCTTTTTCCCGTTGAAACGCGGGAAAGGCCATGAATGGCCCTGCTTTGGGGCGCGAGGTGCTCGCAACGACCTTTCGCCTCCGCAGCTTGGCTCGCCTGCGGCGAGCTTTCGGTCACCTGCCGCCACCTGCTTTTTCTCCCTCTCCCCTCCGGGGAGAGGGCTGGGGTGAGGGACGGGTGCTCGCGACGGCCTTTCGATTCCACACCCTGGCTCGCCTGCCGCGGGCTTTCGATCGCCTTCTGGCGCCTGAGTTCCTTCTCTTTGCTGGCCCACGCCGCCGCCGGAGCGACGACGAACAGCGCAGTTGGCCCGCAGGGCGAAAGGCAGGATGCCCGGAGTCAAGAGAAGGAACCCAGAGAAATGGCCTGTTCAATCCGCCGGAACTACAAGCGGTGTTGTGTCGAGGATATTGGAGCCACTCCCGCCTACACGATCTACGTGGTGGCCACACCGCGCCGTATCTGGAAACTGAGGGACGGAGATTTGCGAGGCTTCGCTTTGCTTGTTCTCGCTCTGCTCTGCTTTGCTCTGGCTGTTGCTGTCGCTTCTGCGCGCTGGGAGCGCGCTGCTGTTCTGGGCCCCTCGGTGGCGGTGAGGCGTGGACGATCAGGCCGCGCAGCGGGCGAGGCCAGGGAGGGACTCGCCTTTTCGACCGGACAGGAGTCCGGCCGAAAAGCCCGGCCGCGACTCACGGACTTTCCGTCCATGGATGGACGGAAAGCGCCACCGCGGGGTGTCGTTTCCTCTTGGCTACTTCTCCTTGACTCCGGGCATCCTGCCCTCCGCCCTTCGGGCCGGCTTCGCCGTTCGCACGCGCTCCTGCGCGCGCGTGGACAAGCAAAGGAGAAGTAGCTCGGCCACCGGCAGGTGGACGAAACCGCTCTGTCGCTCGCGGCAGGCGCACGAATCCACTCTGTCGCTGCGGCAGGCGTCCGAAGCCGCTTTGAAACTTGCGATACGCGACCGAACACACACCGCAGGACACAAACCGCAATCTCACCGCTTCGGCGCGAGGATCTCGCTCAGATAATCCCGCGTGCCGGGTATGCGCACCAGGTGCGGATACTTCAGCCCGCCGTCGTAGTGCACCGCATACGTGCGGCTGACGCCGTCCGCCTCCGCCTGGATCCGTATCGGCTGCCGGTCCTTCTGCGCGCGCACGATCGCGTCGCGCAGGGTGCGTGGGGTGTATGCATGTCCATCGATCGCCTGCAGCTTCATGCCCGGGGCCAGTCCGGCCTTGAAGGCCGGCCCCTGCCACAGCACGTCGGCGATGCTGCCGTCGTGGTTGATGAACAGGCCTACCGAGAAGGTCTCGTCGACGCCCGACGCGCTGAACTCGCTCTTGCCCACGTTCTCCACGGCGTTCTGGTAGCGCGACGGCGTGTCGGTATAGACCAGCCGCCAGCCGCTGCACTCTATGCCGGACAGCAGCGGCACCTCGTTGCCCACGCCGTCCAGCCAGCCATGCAGAAACTTCGCCCAATCCCAGGGCTGCACCGCATTCAGCGCCGCAACGACGTCGTTGAAGGTATAGGTGCGGGTGACGTAGCTGCCGTCATCCACGCCGAAGAAGCGTTGCGCGAAATCGTCCAGTGAATGCTTGTCGTGGCTGAGCGTGCGGATCTGCGTGTCCACCTCCAGCCACAGCAACTGGCCTTCGCGGTAGAAATCGGTGGCGCGGCGCCAGTTCACCCACGCCGGATCCCCGCCGTACAGCAGTTGCGCGGCGGTGCTGGTATCCGACAACGGGCGCCAATCGCGGCCGGGGCGATGCGTGAACGTCGCCGCGCGATAAGCCACCGCATCGCGCCAGTCCTGTGCCGACCACAGGCCGCTGCGCGCGGTCAGCGCGTCGCCCAGGTAGACCGTGAGGCCCTCGTACACCCACAAGCCGTCGGTGATCTCGGGCCGCTCGAAGTCGGGCTGCCACAAGCCCGCCGGGCGCATGAATTTCCCGTTCCACGAGTGCGTGTACTCGTGCGGCAGCAAGGAGCCGTCGAGCATGAAATGGTCCGGGTCGGCGAACATGCGCGAGCCGCCGCGCGCGCGGTCATCGCTGGATTGGTGGTGCTCCAGGCCGCCGACCGAGGTGTGGTCGCTCAGTGTCAGCAGGAAGTGGTAGTTCGCGTAGTGATGCGAATGGAACAGCGCCTGCGCCTGCACGACCAGATGGCGGTATCCGTCGAGTTGCGCCGGCGTGATCTGCAGCGCGGCCTCGCTGTCGCCCACCATGTCGAGCCAGCGATGCACGCTGGAGTTCGCCGGGGTGACGTCGATCTGCCGAAAATGTACGCCGGCGATCACCGGCGAATCGACCAGGGTGTTGAAAGGCACGGGCTTGAAACGGATGCGTCCGCCGTCGCGCGCGGCGGCTTCCAGCGCTGTGCCGTAGCCCCAAGCCGCCGGCATTTCCAGCGTGGGCCGGAACATCTGCGAACTGGTCGACTCGCCCGCGCGATACAGCGCCACGTGGTCCCAGGTGAGATCCATCAGGTTCGGCGTGATCCGTTCCGTGTCGGGAAACTGGAAGCTGATGTCGATGCTGTCCACGCCAGCCGGCACCTCCAGGTGGAAGGTGAACATGTCTACGGGGTCGCGCTGCCACGCGATGCGCTTGCCACCGGCGCTGATCTGCAGGCCCATCATCGTGCCGATAGGGCCGTCCGGCGCGTGGTCGCCCGGGATGTACTTCGGGTAATACAGCGTGAGCTTGCCGGGCGCGACCGGCATCGTCTCGTGCACGTACAGCACCTTCTGCGCCGGATCGGGCAGGCTCACCGTCAAATCGACGGGCCGGGCGGCGGCACTCGCATCCGCATGCACGATGCAGGATGCAGACGCGGCGCAGGCGAACATCCCCAACAGCAATAACCAAGGTTTCATGTGTTTTCCCGGTGCGCGAACGGATGCATCTACGCCGAATGGAACCCGTTGCGGAAAAATTTTCAAGCGCCGAATGGCACGCATAACCCTCAGTTATGGCGCGAGCAAGATTTTTCATTGGCGGCTTCCGCTTGCTGCGGACTACGCTCGCTGAGCACTGTGGGCAGAGAGGGTGTCCGCTTGATGCGCGTCGCTGCAGGCGCGAGCTTCGTCCACGAGACGGCGCCGCACCGCCTCCATGCTGCGATGCCGCCGCATTCCGGCCACACCAAGCCCGCGTTCGATCTGCTGCCCACTGCTGCCGGAGCCGGCACAGAGCGTCCATGGCAAAGACATTGCGACTGCTGCAATCAGGCGGGTTCCACACGATGCGATGAAGCAACAGGCCCTACCGGGCCGGAAGTCGCCGTACTTGGTGTTTCACCACAGTGGAGTGCATACATGAAGGGCAAATCCCGCAGCGCGCTGCATCGCAACGATGTCCTCAAGCGCAAGGCGCTGCCTCTTGCCATCGGCCTGCTCGCCTGCGGCGCCGCAGGCACAGCTTGGGCACAGGCGACGAACGGCACCATCTACGGCACGGTGCCGGCAGCGCCGGGCGAATTCATCCAGATTACCAGCGGCAGCGGCTTCAACCGCAGCATCCCGGTGAGTGCATCCGGCAGGTATTCGATCACCCTGCCGGTCGTCAGCTACACGGTGTCGCTGCTGCAGGGCGGCAAGGTCGTGCAGAGCCGCACCGGCGTTACGCCGGCGGCGGCAGGCGCGGTGGCCGTCGATTTCGCGTCCACTGCCGGCGCCCCCGCAAATGCGGTGAACCTCAATGCGATCAAGGTCACGGCCAACGCCACCCCGCCAATCGACGTGACCACCACCAACCAGGTCACCACGATCACGTCCAAGCAGTTGCAGCAACTGCCGCTGGCGCGCACCGCCGAGGACATCGCCTTGCTGGCGCCGGGCGTCAACATGGGCTCGCCCGAGCTGGGCACCGGCCCGCTCGGCACGCCCATGAACGTGTTTGGCGGCGCGTCCACGGCGGAAAACGCCTACTACGTCGACGGCATGAACGTCACCGAGGCGCTCAACAATTCCGGTGGTGTCACCCTGCCCTATGGCGCCATCGACCAGCAGCAGACCTACATCAGCGGCTACGACGCCCGCTATGGCCGTTCCATCGGCGGCGTGATCAACCAGATCGGCAAGAGCGGCACCAACGACTGGCACTTCGGTGCGCGCGTGCTCTGGCAGCCGGCCAGCTTGCGTGCCAGGCCGGACAACCTCCGTTACGCCAATCCGCTGCTGGCGGGCGACCCGGTCTATTCGCCCGGCGACTTGGCCGTGTACCGCAATGCAGACCGCGCCCAGGAAACGATCTACGACGCCTACGTAAGCGGCCCGTTGATCAAGGACAAGCTGTTCTTCTTCCTGAGCGCGGAGAAGGACGACAGCCGGTACCGCAATACCCCGGAGTTCGGCAATGGCGTCACCAGCTTGTTCAGCGTGCATGACCCGAAATTGTTCGGCAAGTTGAACTGGAACATCAACGACAGCAACGTGCTGACGCTGAGCTACCTGCAGAACGCACACCAGACGCAGGGCACCTACTACGACTTCGACTACAACACGCTGCAGAAGGGCGCCTTCGCCTACCTCGGCCAGTACAACAAGACCGTGTTCAAGATGGGGGTGCTGAACTACACCTCCTACCTCACCGACGACATCACGCTGAACGCGACCTACGGCAAGATGCACGGCCAG